>Ga0208827_1000100_pt1 | contig 74241 bp, 64 predicted proteins | sample Sb_taG_5_FD_187709 | JGI IMG/M metagenome (GOLD analysis project Ga0208827, IMG submission 187709) | Peat soil microbial communities from Weissenstadt, Germany - Sb_50d_8_FC metaG (SPAdes) (version 2) | ecosystem: Environmental > Terrestrial > Soil > Wetlands > Peat | place: Germany... | reverse complement strand
CACTGTTCGAGTTGCTGGGCGACATCATGCGGAATCAGGTGTCGCCGCTCACCGTGGGCGAATACCTGCTCAACGTCGCGCCCTTCTTTCTTTACACCACCACGCCGCTCAGCATGTTGCTGGCGGTGCTGGTCACGTTCGGCCTGCTGCAGCGGTCGAATGAAATCACGGCGATCAAGGCCACCGGGATCAGCCTTTACCGCATCGTCATCCCGGTCCTGATCTCCTCCATGCTGGTCGCCGGGGTGCTCTTCCTGTCGGACCAGTTCTATCTTCCCTACACCAACAAGCGTCAGGACGCGCTCCGCAACCAAATCAAGGGCAAGCCGGCGCAAACCTATCTTCGTCCCGACCGCAAGTGGATCTTCGGCCAGCACTCCGACATTTATTACTATCAATTTTTCGATCCCGACCGCGATGTTTTCGGCGGCGTCTCGGTGTTTCAGTTCGATCCGCACAGCTTCCAGATCACGCACCGCATCGACGCCGACCGCGCGCACTGGTCGGCCCCCATGGGCCGCTGGGTTTACGAGCAGGGATGGGAGCGCAGCCTGAACGGCTCGGCGCACGTGAGCGATCGCAAATTCGATGTAGCTACTTACCCCGAACTGTCGGAAGCGCCCGCCTACTTCAAGAAGGAAATCAAACAATCATCGGAAATGAACTACGACGAACTACGCCGCTACATCCACGATCTGGAGGAGAGCGGCTTTGACGTGGTGCGCCTGCGGGTGCAACTACAAAAGAAGATTGCCTACCCGCTGATCACGCTGGTGATGGCCGTGCTCGCCATTCCCTTCGCGCTTTCCGCCGGTAAGCGCTCCGCGGTGGCAGGGCTTGCGACCGCCATCGGCATCGGCGTTGTCTATTGGACAATCTCTGGCCTTTTTGAGGCCATGGGCAATTTGAGTCAGCTGCCACCCGCGGTCGCGGCCTGGTCTCCAGACCTGGTGTTTGGTTTCATCGGAGGCTATCTGATTCTTCGGATGCCAACCTGAAGAGATCGGGTGATCTGGCCATCGGGTGATCGGGCCATCGAAATTCAAGGGCTTTTCGATGGCCCGATCATCCGATGACCCGATTGGCTTAGTGTACGGCCATCCCGCTTGGCGCTTCCGGGGCTACCACCGTGATCGGATTGAGCATTGCTCCGTTTGTCGTACTCAGCGTGAAGCCGGTAATGTTGGCGGACGCACTGTTCGACGTGTAGAGATACTGGCCGGTGTTGAATACGCTGGGGTGCAACGCCATCGACACGGGCAAGGTTCCGGTCGGTTGGTAGGGCACTTGTGCCTCAGTCAACTCGCCTGTCGTGGTGCCGATGACAAATGCAAACACCTGGTTCGAGTTTTCGCTCAATGCGTAGAGAAAATTGTTGGTCGGATCTACCAGCATTTGAACCGGGTACTCCCCCGCCGCCGACGGCGGTACCTGGCAAGATAGCGCGGGACACGTGGTCAGCGGAAACAACAGATGATCGGCCACATCCTGCGGCGAGCAGTTAATGTTAGCCACCCAGCACACCTGGAAAGGAAATAGCGCTCCGCCGCCAGCCCCCTGGCCCACATAAACAAACAGTCCGCCGATGGCGCCTACGTTCGCCGGCATGGTATTGACCGCGATCACCGAGACCGGATCGGCCGCGGTAATGGTATACGGCGAATTTGGTTGTTCGGTCAGGATGCCCGATGGGCTCACGGCATACACGCTCACCGTATTGTCGTTGTGCGGGGACGGGTAAACGCAGTTTTGGGTACAGATGTCTGTGTGGTTGGTTACGAAGAGAAGTTCCTGGGCAGTGGTAGAGCCTGGCGGCGTAAATTTGATGGCCGAAAGCGAGGTGGGAATTTTGCTTAGAAAGAACGGACTTTGGTAGCCGGTCATCGGACTTTGACTTACAAATTTCAGCGCGGTTGAGCCTGGCGTCATGGCAAACACCGAGATCGAAGGACAACCCGCAAAACTGATAGTCGTAACGTTCGTGAAACCCGTACCAGTCGGCGGACAGGAAGGATTTGACGACGACGGGACTGGATATCCCGGGAGAGGGGATGATCCCTGATCGATCACGAACAAGAACTCTCCTGCGGCATCGCGCACCATGGCCACCGCAGTGTCAACGTAGGCATTGGCGTTGTTACAGGGAGTGCCAGTAGGGATGACGCAGGTCCAATTAACCGCCGCGCCTGGCGCTGACAGGCTCCCATCCGAGTTCGCCGTGTACGGGTAAATCGAAGGCGCAAAAGGAAAGTTGGAGGCAGGGGTGCAGGAGGGACACGCAGGCGCACCCTGATTCAGAACCCACGCCTTGTTGCCCGTCGGGTCGAGCAAAATGTCCACGGGCAGTCCGCACGGATTGGTATTGGTGGGAGTTGCAAGTATAGGGCACGTGGTCGTATTCGAATTGATATATGTCAGGTTCCCACTCTCCAGATCGATGCCAAAAGAAGCCACGTTGTTCCCTAGCCCGTTGCTCCCCTGAGTCAGCACATACAACTCTTCCGAGGGCCGGAACGCAGAACTGCCACAGTTGAGCAGAAACACACTCAGGGCGCAAATGCCCGCGAGCACAACGACTCCGCCTATTTTCTTCGACATCCGCTCTCCCAAGGGGTCCGCAACCGGGCGCTCTTTTCGCTGATTGGAGTAGTCAGCCGCTTCCCGTCCGCCGGCGATGCCCTGCCGGCCGTCACGGAGACTGACGCTTGTGGCTGAAATATATTTGTTTATCAGGAATGAGCGGGAAGAGCAAACCCCTGAACAGGAGGACCAGCCGGAATCCGTATTTCCACCTGTAACCCACCCTCTTTGCGGTTGGATGCACGAAGTTGACCACCATGTAGCCTGATGGCCCGGTCCGCGATCGACAGGCCCAGACCCGCGCCTCCGGTCTGGCGGTTGCGGGCATCGTCCAGCCGATAAAAGGGCTCAAATATCTTTTGCAGCGCTTCGTCCGGAACGCCGGGGCCGGAATCAAGCACGCGAACAATAATTTCCTTTTCGCCATTGGCCGCTTGCTGCCGCTCCAGCCGCACCTCCACCGTCGTGCCTTCGGCAGTATAGCGCGTGGCGTTCCTCACCGCGTTCTCCACCGCGCTCCGCAGCAAATCGGGGTCGGCTTCCACCAGAAATTCATCAGCCGCGTCGGCGGCCGGTGTGGTTACGCGGCAGCCACGCCCCGGAGTTTCGTACTCGGCGTCGCGCGCCACCTGCTCCACCAACTCCCGCAGTGACAGCGTTGTCTTCCGCAGGCCGTCGGTGCCCGACTCCAGCCGCGAAATGGTCAGGAGGCGCTGGATCAATTGATTCAGCCTGTCGGCCTCGAGCTCGATCCGGTTCAGCGAAAGTTCGAGTTCCGGCGCGACTTCCGGCGCCGCCCGCTGCCGCGCCAGCCCGAGCGCCACACTCAGCCGGGCCAGCGGAGATCGCAGTTCGTGGGAAACATCCTTCAGCAGCCGCGATTGTGACTCCACCAGTCCTTCGATCCGTTCGGCCATGCGGTCAAAATCGCGCATCAACTCCGTCAGTTCGTCGCCTCGGCCGCCCTTCGGAGCGCCGGTGCGCGCGCTCAAATCGCCCGCCGCCAGGCTCTGCGCCGCCTTGCGCAAACGCGTCACCGGACTGGTCATCGACCACGCCAGGAGGTAGCAGATCAGCCCCGACGAGACGATCGCGATCGCGATTCCCAGTCCCGGGATCTCATGCGGCCCGAATACTCTCGGCCCCGGCGGCAACTCCAGCACCAGCGTGTACCGCTTACCATCCAGCGTGAGCGCCTCCCGAATCATGCGGGAGGGGAGCAGTTTGTCGATCCAGGAGCGGTGGCGTAGCGGGCCTTCGCGCGGCGGCCTGCCTTGCCGGATATCCTCGACCCAGGGCGGCACTTGGCGTCCCGCGAGTTCGTGGCCCTTCGCATCAAAAACGAAAGCCCGCACGTGCTGGGTGTGCCAGAGTTCTTCCAGATAATCGTGAGCGCCACGCTCTCCACCGCTCTGATAGGCATTCACAGCTTCCGCCAAAGTTTGCAGACCCTGGCTCTCGATCCCATGACGCGCCGGACGCAGGGCAATGGTCACCAGAATCGCCAGCACCAGGGACAGCGCCAAAGCTGCCCAGAACGACAGAAATATCTTTAGAAAAAGACTCTTCATAGTGATCGGGTCATCGGGTGATCGGGTCATCGGGTGATCTAAAAATCGGGCCTTTGACTTTAGATGGTCAGATGACCCGATCACCCGATGACCCGATTGCTCTAGATCACCCGATTATTTCTTCGGCTTCGCCGCCGGCCGCGCAAACATGTATCCAACTCCTCGAATTGTTTTGATGTGGTCTCCGTCTTCTTCGGAGTCGCCCAACTTCCGCCGCACCTTGCTGACATGCATATCAATGCTGCGATCAAAGGGCATGAACTTCCGGCTGAGGACGGCGTTCACCAACCGCTCCCGCGTCACCACTCGGCCCGCCTCGCGCAGCAAAACTTCGAGCAGATTGAATTCCACCGAAGTCAGATCGACCGGCTGCCCCGCTCGCGACACACTGCGCGTCGCCGGATCCAGTTCCACGTCGCCCACACTCAACACTTCCGGCACTGTGTCCGCCGCCCTGGCAGGTTTGGTGCGGCGCAGAATGGCGCGGATTCGCGCCACCAGCTCCCGCGGGTTAAACGGCTTCGGAAGATAATCGTCGGCTCCGATTTCCAAACCCACGATGCGGTCCACGTCCTCTCCACGCGCGGTTAACAGCAGCACCGGAATCTTCGACACGCTGCGAATCCGCCGCAGCACTTCGAAGCCGTTAATCCCCGGCAGCATTACATCCAGCACGACCAGCGCATAGTCGTTGGTCAGCGCCTGTTGCAGTCCCTGCTCGCCGTCGTGGACGGCCTTCAGGCTGAACCCCTCGGCCGTCAGGTACTCCTGCACCAGAGCGCACAATTCGACGTCGTCATCCACCACCAGGATGTGATCCATTCTTTTAATCATCTAACACCTTCGCGGGGGTTCATGGGGTAAAGATTTGTAAGGGGCTATCGGGTGATCGGGTCATCGGGCCATCGGGTCATCTAAAGTCAAAGGCCCTCGATCTTCGATCACCCGATGACCCGATGGCCCGATCATCTTTTTGCTGTCCTTTGGGATGCGGCGAAGATTGCAACAAGTTCATTTGCCTCCGAAAGCAGCTCGGTTAGTAGATCCGGCTTAACAATCCCCGATTCGATCAGGCATTCAATCCAGAAAACGGTCTCGTCCGCCTCTTCTACGACAATACCCATCTTCGAGATAAACTCCGCTTTCGACCTCGCACGTCCTGCCGCACGGTAGTTTGCACCAATCGAGGTTCCCGAGCGCAGAAGCTGCTTGCCCAAAACCTGTGCCTCCGCAGTACGGGGCAAGTGCCGGAACAATCGGATAATCCGAAGCGCAAATCGCTTAGTCCGATTTCGTAACTCCTCCTGCTTGCTTCGGTTCTGTTCCATATGCAATCAAGCCTATCGGGCCATCGGGTCATCGGGTCATCGGGCCATCGGGTGATCGAACGTCAAAGGCTTTTGACTTTAGATGACCCGATGACCCGATCACCCGATGCCTTTACAAAGGCTTTTGACTTTAGATCACCCGATGGCTCGATCACCCGATCAACCGATGCCTTTACAAAACTTTACCCTGATTGACCGACTCTTTACCGAATCTTCTCGCGAACAGTGTTCTTATCAGCATAGACGTTCGGGCTCTCCCGGACCCTATGAGATCAAGAAAGGTCAAAAGGAGATCCAATGAAATCGACTCATATTCGCATTCTCACCATCGGCGCTGCTGTGCTACTGGTGGCGGCAGCCGCGATTGCGGAAGGCAGACACGGCTATGGCGGCCCCGGTGGCTTTCGCCACATGCTCAAGCAGCTCGATCTGACCAGCGCGCAACAGGATCAGGTTAAGGCGATCTGGACAAAAGAGAAGCCAACTCTGCAACCGCTGATGGAGCAGCTGCGGCAAAACCACAGCGCCATGAGCGCGCTTGAGGCCAGCGGTCCCTTCGACGAAGCCAAGACGCGCGCCCTGGTTACGCAGAACTCGCAGACCATGATCGAACTTCAGGTCGAGCACGCCCGCATCAAGTCCGAAATAATGCAGATTCTGACCGCCGATCAGAAAGCCAAACTGGCTCAACTGGAGGCCAATCGCGCGGCACGCATGAGTAAACACACTCCGCCTCCGCCTGCGGACTAACTCTGAAGTTTCTCTCCTACCCGGGTGGGAACGGAACCGTCAAGCTCCGTCCCCGCCCGGCTTTTTGACTTGTGGAGAAAGCGATGGAACGCGCCGACGTGCTTTACTCCGGACTGATGTTCGCCGCCGGCTTGCTGTCGCTATGGACCGCGCTGCTGCTCACTGCCGCCTTCGTTGCCCTCGCCCCCTCGCTCGGAAAATCCGCATCTACCGCTGCTACAATTTCATCTACAAAAGGTCACGCTCTGTCTGATCGTGCTTTTACAGATCGTGCTCTTAAAGACCATGGTGCCGAAGAAGCTACGCCCGCTCGTTCCGTATCTGAAGCGTTACCGCGGCGGTCTCGTCTGGGGCGGGCTCTGCGTCTTATGCAATAACGGAGTCTGGATCCTCTTTCCGCAAGTTCTCCGCCGCGCCGTCAACGACCTTAACTCGGGCGTGACCCGCCAGAAGCTTCTCACTTACTCACTGCTCATCATCGCCATCGCTTTGGTCAAGGGAATCTTTCAGTTTCTGACGCGCTGGGTGGTCATCGGAATCTCGCGGGATATCGAGTTCGATCTGCGCAACGACCTGTTCGCGCACCTCGAGCGTCTCTCCTACTCCTACTACCAGCGCAACCGCACGGGCGACATTATGGCGCGCGCCACCAATGACCTGAACGCGGTCCGGATGCTGCTCGGCCCGGCTATCATGTACTCGGCCAACACCATGGTGTTCACTGCCGGTGCTCTCGGCTTCATGCTCGCGATCAGCCCCAAGCTCACCATCTACGCCTTTCTGCCGCTGCCCATCGCCAGCATCGTCATCCAGTATTTTGGACGCCGCATTCACGAGCGCTTCGAACGCATTCAGGCCATGTTCTCGGACATTTCGGCCCGCGCCCAGGAAAACTTTTCCGGCGCCCGCGTCATCCGCGCCTATGTGCAGGAACAGGCCGAGATCGCCTCCTTCGAGGGCGCTAATAAGGAATACATTCGTCGCAGCCTCGGCCTGGTCCGCCTGATGGGAATGCTCTGGCCCACGCTGGAACTCATGCTCGGCGCCGCCGTTGTCATCGTGCTGTGGCTCGGCGGACGACACGTCCTTCTCGGAAAAATGGACGTAGGCGATTTCGTCGCCTTCAACACTTACATGATGCAGCTGACCTGGCCAGTTATCGCGCTCGGCTGGGTCATCAACATTTTCCAACGCGGAACCGCGTCCCTGGTGCGGATCGAAGAGATCCTCTCCCAGAAGCCCGAGATCGCCGACGAAGTGGAGAGGATCGGGTCATCGCGTGATCGGGTCATCGGGTCATCGAAAGAGATCGGGTCATCGGGCCATCGGGTCATCGGGCCATCGGAAAACCAACCATCGCTCGCCCAAGCGGACCAGATCGCGCACTCGGTTCAGATTACCCGATCACCCGATCACCCGATGACCCGATCATCCCATCTCCTTGGCGAAATCGAATTCTGCAATCTTAACTTTGCTTACAACGGCACCTCTGTTCTTAAGGACATCAACCTGCGCATTCCGGCCGGCTCCAGCCTTGCCATTGTCGGGCCCACCGGCTCCGGTAAAACGACGCTCGTCAACCTTATTCCACGCATCTACGAGGCCGCGCCCGGCGCCGTCCTTATCGACGGTTGCCCCGTCCGCCAATTCCCTCTCGACTCTCTGCGCCGCCACATCGGCTTCGTTCCGCAGGAAACGTTTCTCTTCAGCGACACTATCCGCGAAAACATCGCATACGGTATATCGCGCGAAGACGGCGAGGCCTCGCTCGACGACATCAAAGCCGCCGCCGAAGCCGCTAACATCGCCCAGGACATCGCAAGTTTCCCCGAAGGCTACAACACCATGGTGGGCGAGCGCGGCATCACTCTCTCCGGAGGCCAGAAGCAACGCACCGCCATCGCCCGCGCGATTCTCCGCAGCCCGCGTATTCTCATCCTCGACGACGCCCTCTCCAGCGTCGACACCCACACCGAAGATAAGATCCTCAACCATCTCCGCGAAATCATGCGCGGACGCACGACTATCTTCATCTCCCACCGTGTTTCCACCGTCCGCAACGCTGACTCGATCGCCGTCCTTCACCAGGGACGCATCGTGGAACTGGGCACCCACGACCAACTTATCGCCCGCAACGGTTATTACACCGATCTCTATAACAAGCAGCTGCTGGAAGAAGAGCTAGCTGAAGTCTAGCCCGTGGGTGTGGGTCGGATCGCTTCAACATTGCTCAGGGCAGGCTCTGTCCACCAGTCGTTGACGCAGAGCCGACGCAGAACAGACGCAGAATAGCCGCAGAGTAATCGAGCCTGATTACCAAAGTAACGCAGCAGTTCCCAATTATGTTCTCCCGAGCGGAATAACTTGATCTGGCGAGGAGAAGCATAGATAATGCTTTCAGTCCCCCAACAATTTTGCTGTGCCCGGAGTAACCATGCGACGTTCGCTATCCGCTTCGCTGTCCTTGTGTAATTCTTCGACTCTCAAATCTTCGACCCTCAATTCTTCGACCCTCAAACATTCGACGCACCCGCATTCTTCACGCACCTTCTGGTTGGTTGCCGGCCTGATGGCTTGCCTATTCGTCATCGCCAGCCCGTTGTTGGCGCAGCAGGCGCCGGTGCTGGTCACGCAGACGGTGAATAACTCCGTCCGCACGGTTCTGCCGAACAACGTCCATCCCCTCGCTCGCCCCGAGTTCGATCAAGGCGAAGCGCCGGCCGACTTGGTTTTGCACCGCTTGATGCTGGTGCTGAAGCGCAGCGACCAGCAGGAAACAACGCTGCGCCGCCTCATTGAAAATCAGCAATACAAGAAATCGCCAAGTTATCACCAGTGGCTGACCCCGGTGGAATTCGGCGCCCAGTTCGGCCCCGCCGATTCCGACATCGCCGCCGTGACCAACTGGCTGCAAGCCAGCGGCTTCCAGGTCTCCCAAGTCAGCAACGGCCGCACCGTCATAGAGTTCTCCGGCACCGCCGGGCAGGTCAAGCAGGCTTTCGGGACGGCGATTCACAGGTACCTCGTCAACGGCGAGCAACACTTGGCCAACGTCAGCAATCCCTCCATCCCGACCGCGCTTGCCCCGGTCGTCGCGGGAGTGAATTCGCTGCACAGCTTCCTGAAGAAGCCAGCGAACATCCGCGTCGGGACGTATTCCGAAAAAACCAAGCAGCTAACCTCGGCTCAACCGAGCTTCAACGTAGGGTGCGGCAGCGGCTTGACTTGCTACGCGGTATCTCCGTTCGATTTCGCCAACATCTACGATGTCCTGCCCCTCTGGAACGCCGCCATCACCGGCACGGGCCAGACCATTGCCATCGTTGCCCGTACCGATATCAATCCGGACGATGCCACCACCTTCTGGAGCCTATTTGGGCTGGGTGCGAACGGCGTTCCCATGCCCACCCTCAAGCGCATATACAACGGTCCCAATCCCTTCATCATCGACGCTGACGACGAAGCCGAGGCAGATATTGACACGCAATGGTCGGGCGCAGTGGCTCCGGGTGCGACCATCGATCTTGTCGTCTCCGAATCGACGGAGACCGACGATGGCGTGGATCTCTCAGCCCTCTATATCGTGGACAACAACCTCGCGCCGATCATGAGCGAAAGCTTTAGTGAGTGCGAAGCCAACCTAGGCGCCAGCCTCAACAACTTTTACGCGGTGCTCTGGGAGCAGGCTTCGGCGCAGGGTATCAGCGCCATGGTTTCGTCGGGAGACAGCGGCTCGGCGGGCTGCGATCCGCAATCGCTCGACTACGCGGCCCAAAATGGTTTGGGGGTAAACGGGCTGGCGTCTACGCCATTCAATGTCGCCGTCGGCGGCACCGACTTCAACCAGTACAACAACTGGACCCCAAAATACTGGAGTTCAAGCAACAACCCGACTACGCAAGAGTCCGCCGTGGGCTACATCCCGGAGACCTCCTGGAATGACTCGTGCACATACACTGCCTTTCTCCTGAACCTAGACGAAGGGTTCACGTCCAACCCGGAGATCAACTGCAACAATTCGAGCATCACTGGTTTAGGCGGTCTGGTTGACACTCTCGGCGGCGGCGGCGGCCCGAGCAATTGCGCGACCCAGTCGGGCAAGGTCTGCACAGGAGGATATGCTAAACCGGAATGGCAGACTGGGACCGGTGTGCCCAACGACAACGTGCGCGACACACCCGATGTTTCGCTGTTCGCCAGCGACGGCTACTTGGAACATAGCTTCTACGTCATCTGTCAGAGCGATCAAACCGGCGGCGCGGGCTGCAATCTGGAAAACCTTGAAGCCTTCGGCGGCACCTCAATTGCCTCGCCGGCCTTTGCGGGAATCATGGCGTTGGTCAACCAGGAGATGGGGTTAACGGTGCCGAATTATGCGGCGGGCAACCCGAATTTTGTGCTGTACGATTTGGTGTCAACAGTGCCGAGTGCCTTTCACGACATTGGTGGTCCGACTCTGCCGCCACAAACGACCAACTCGATGCCTTGCGTCGCGGGCTCGAATCCAAACTGCGTAAGTATATCCGGAGACAATTATGGGGTGCTCATGACCACCCCCACCTCCGGGATTCTTGCCTGGAACACCGGCACCGGATACGATTTGGCCACCGGCCTCGGATCGGTGGACGCGAAAATTCTGGTGGACAACTGGGGTTCGGTCAACTTCGCTCCCACTAAAACCACCTTAGCGCTGACCATCCCCGGGAACACAACAACGCATGGCACGGGCATACCCGTCAAGGTTACTGCGGCCCCAATCTCCGGCGTAGGCACCCCGACCGGCGACGTTGCCCTGCTCGTCAGTCCGGGGACGTCGGGGGCGACGCCGCCGAACCCGGGCATTGACTGGAACTCGCTGGGCGCGCCATCTCCCAGCGGCACGGCCAGTTGGAAGACCTACATGCTCCCGGGCGGAACCTACCAAGTGGTCGCCCACTACGAAGGCGACACGACCTACGGCGGCAGCTACTCCGGCGCGTCGACGAAGATCACCGTCAATCCGGAGAATAGCTCGGTATACATGGGGACCCCCCCGGGCCTGCTCGTCGGGGTCGGCACCTATGGGAACTCCGTCGTTTACGGCACAGGTGCTTTTGACTTGTACTTGCTCCGGGCCGATGTGTATAACCAGCAGGGAAACCAGTGCTCCACGGCGAGCTACATCAACCCCATCACCAACCTGTCGATTGCGTGTCCTACCGGCACCATAGGCTTCACCGATAGTGTCAATGGCGGCAATCCCAATCCGCTGGACGCCAGCCCCTACACGTTGAACAGCTTTGGATACACGGAAGATCAGGCGATCCAACTCACAGGCGGCACGCACACTCTGGTCGCGAGTTACAGCGGCGATAATAGTTACAACAAGAGTTCGACCACCGCTACCGTGACCGTCACCAAGGCGACCACCGCTATCGCCCCCGTCGCTATCAGTCCGAACCCGGTAAATACAGGGCAGCAATTCACAGTCACCGCCACGGGCACCACCCCGAGCTACGGGCTGTTCCCGACGGGAACCGTTTCCTTCTTCTACGGCACAACCCTGCTGGGCACGGCTCAAACGACGGGGACGAACGGAAGCTTCAGTGCAGTTACCCGTACAGGAACCCCAGCCTCCTTTGCAGCCAGCCTGACCACTTCCATCCCCACAGCCGGGACCTACAACATCACCGCGAGCTACTCCGGAGACGGCAACTACTCGAGCACGACTTCCGCGGCGGTTCAGATTGTGGTCAACCCGTCAACCACGCCCGGTTATTCGCTCTCGGCAGCGCCCAGCAGTCTGACCATCGCCGCAGGCGGCGCAGGCGGCACCAGCACCATTTCGGTGACTGACGTGGGCGGATTCACCGGCAATGTAAGTCTCGTCGCGTCCGGTCTGCCGAGCGGCGTAACCGCAGTGTTCAACCCAACCAGCACGGCCACCACGAGCGTGCTGACACTGACGGCGAGCGGCTCGGCGGCCCTTGGTGGGCCGACCCCGGTGACTATCACCGGCACCTCCGGCGCCCTGATCGCAACCACCACGGTTCTCCTCACGATCGCTCAGGACTTCACCGTGCCAGCAACCCTTACGAACCCGCCCGCAGCAAACCCCGGACAGTCAACCTCGACCACGATGTTGATTTCGCCGGTGGGCGGAACCACCTTTGCCAGCAACGTGACGTACACGTGCACCGCCGGACTGCCGACGGGCATCTCGTCTTGTTTATTCAATCAAGCTAGCCCGATCACTGCCGGGAGTTCGGCGACCACCGTGACGGTCACGATCCAGACGCTGGGTCCGTTCGCGGGAGCGTTGGGTGGTACTCTGCAGAACAATGAGCGGCCCCGGATGCGGAGCCAGAACCAGCGGCTGTGGTTGCCGCTGAGCCTGCCGCTGGCCGGTATGTTACTGGTCGGACTGGCTGGGCGACGCTTGCCGCGCTCCTACAAGATCGTTGGCTTGTGCCTGGCCTTGGCTGTCACTGGATTCCTGGTCGCTTGCGGAGGAGGCAGCAGCTCACCACCGCCGCCGGCCATCGGGGTCACTGTGAGCCCGAGCACGGTAAACACGCTCTATCCCAACCTGACGGGTGCGCCAGCGCAGTCCGTGAACCTGACGGCGACGGTGAACAACTCCACCAATCAGGCGGTGACGTGGGCGATCACGGCCAACGGAACGACCGACACGGTAACCTCGACGGGGACGAGCACGGCGACGTACACAGCTCCGACGGCTGTTCCGGCCGGGCCGGTAACGGTGACTGCAACGTCCCAGGCTGGGTCCAAGACTGGAAACTCGATCATCACCATCCTGACACCAACCGCGGCCAACACGTATCCGATCACGGTGACAGTGGCGGAAGGAGCGATTCAACACACCGCGACGTTCTCCCTGAAGGTAAATTAGTCAGGGAAACGATTGAGGCAGTTACGGGCACGCCCTCGGGCGTGCCCTTTTTTCTGTTGGTGCAGGTCGCAGCCTCGGCGCCCGTCGCCCTTGTGGGGCCCGGCTTTTTCCCCTGCCCTCTTCAATCGTCGTCGGGGTCGGTGGGCGGCGTTTTGTCATTGAGAAAGTATTGCGCGTTCTGCGCTGACGGGATTGTCTGAAACTGCAACGGGGCCTGATTGAAGTCGAAGCAATCGGAGAAGTCATCGGCCGCCGCATCCGCGTAGTTGAGCGAAGGCAGGCTGAAGGTGGCTTCAATGAACTTCAAGATGCTGCCGAAATCATGATTATATGGCGTCGTCGAAATGTACTGCGCTTTGGCGTAAGGCGAGACTACAATCAGCGGGACCCGGAAGCCGTAGACGTAGCCGCATCCCCACTGCGCGCAATTCGTCCCCACCAGTACCTGCTTCGGGGGAACGTGATCGTACCAGCCTCCCCAGTCGTCCCAAGTGATGAAGATCGCCGTGTTCGCCCAATAGGAACTGTTGCCGATCGCGTTCACGATCGAGGCCACCCACGATGGTCCCAACGTGCCGACGGTGCTCCCCGCATGGTCCGACGCCTGGCCGCTCGGAATCACCCAACTCACGTCCTGCAACTGGTTGTTGGTAATGTCGGTGAGTATCTGCGTCTGATTGAGGACCACATGGTTGGTCCAATCCGCTCCTCCGCAGGTGTTATTGGGTCCCGTCAGGGATCCGCAGATATGTTGGATCGCTTCCGGGCCATTCCAGAGCGCGGGGGCCGAGCCGCCCCCGTAGCCAGAGGGCGCGTAATAGCGCCAGGTATTGCCTTTCGCCTCCAGCAGGTCGGTTAGCGTTCGATGCTCAAAACAGGGAAAAATAGGGGCGTTGGAAGTTTCGCTGCCGGCCGGATCGATCAGCGCAACCGTGGAACCCGCGGGCGCGTCGCATCCGGCGTCGGGCGGGCCGCTGGTTTTCGGATTCTCCGCCGCGAACAGGTTGCTCCCGGCCGATGGAGCCGATGTCCCGGAGATGATGAACTGATGCGCCGGCATGCTGGGCCCTTGGTTGGTCTGGAACATGCGGTCGGCGAAGGTGTACTGCTCGGCCATCTGGAAGTAGGGTTGCACATCCGCCGGGTTCACATAGCCAAACGCCAAGTCGGGCGCGGGGCAGTCGCTTGCGCCCTTATTGCATGTGATCGGAACCAGATCCGCACCGTTCATTTCACATTGCCCGGCCGAATTCAGTTGGCACATGTCGAGGAATGCATTGTGCCCGTGGCCGGGGTCGTAGTCCACGGCGAGACCTACTTCCTTCAGTGTGATCGGATTGCCATGCGAGTCGGTTCCTTGTTGGGCGATGTCCGCGCCGAGCTTGATCAGCGTTTGGTCCTGGAAAAGATTATCGGGGGTGCGATTCTCCTGGAAAATCACCACCACGTGCTGAATTTTTCCCGCCGACGGTGGAGTCGGCGATCCGCCGCTGCTGCCGCCGCAGCCGTTGAGGCTTGCGAGGATGCCTCCCATGGCCAGTACAACAATTGCGCAGACTAAGACGCGAAGCTTGATCATTGGAGGGCCTCGGGGAGTGAGGTTTTTCTTGCTCCGGATGATAACCCTGCCGGCGGGGGTTTTACTCGGTCGATTCCGACAAATTCTTAGCGGTCAGCAACGAAGACTGTCTCGATTTTGCCATGGTGAATGCGTTTTGCTGCGCCCTTCTGAGCAGAGAGCTTGGACGGGTTAGCCTCCGAGAGTTTAGGATGGACGCGAAGCCCGCGGCTGCCCGCCAAGAGTCGCGCATGCATTCGCAAAAAAACGCGGATTGGTAGAGCAACTCTTCGTAAGCTAGCTCAGGTCGGCTGTCGTGGGTAGCTGCCCCAGGCCGCGACACCGATGAGGTGTCGATCACGCAGAACTGTGACTGGGATCACGAAAGAAGGCGCTCGTTCTAGTGTAGTTATACTTGCCTGAGGGCCGTCGAACGCCGCGGTGTGATTCCGCTTCGCAGGAACATCGGCGGCTGTTCGGCAGCGACCGCGCAGCCCCCCACACAAAGGAGCTTGACATGAAGCGATCTTTTTTTCTGTTCTCGTCAGCGATGCGCTTTGAAAATGTCTTCGCGACGAGGTGGATTATGAAGCAACTGACTCTACTCGCAGTTGTTCTGGTTCTATTGGTTATCCCGGGATTCGCTCAACAACCGATCACCATCGGATTCACCGTTTCCAAGACCGGCGCGCTGAACGTCGATTCCCTGGAGCAATACCGCGGGTTTGAACTGTGGCGCGACCAGGTCAACGCGGCCGGCGGCATCAAGGCCGGCGGCAAGAGCTACAAGGTACAGTTCGCCAGCTACGACGACGAATCCAACTCCAAGCGCGTGCAGCAGCTCTACAGCCGCATGATCCTGGAGGACAAGGCGGACTTCTTGTTCAGTCCCTACTCGTCCCCGCTTACCGCCACCGCGGCCGTAGTGACGGAGCAGGACGGCAAGATCATGCTGACCACCGGCGCGGCCGAACCAAAAACCTACACTCTGGGCAACCAGGACCTGTTCCAGATGTTCGCGCCCGCTCCCGAATATCTGAAGGTGGCCCTCGACGCCCTGAAGACCAAGGACCCCAAAGCTACGGTCTCCTTCGTCTATGAGGACTCCTCGTTCTCGGTAGCAGTGGTGACCCCAGCCAAGGCCTATGCGCTGCAACTCGGGTTCAACGTAGTGTTCACCGAAGCGTATGCTCCCAACACCACCGACTTCAGCGCGATTATCGACAAGGTGATTGCGTCCAAGGCGACCGTGCTTCTGGGCGGCGGCCACTATGCCGATGGTTCGACGCTGGCCCGGCAGCTCTACGGCCACAAAGTTCCTCTAAAGATGCTGACGTTGCTGGTGGCGCCAGACAGTCCGCAGTGGGTCGAACTGGGCGATGCGGCGCTGGGCGTGATGGTACCGTCACAGTGGGAACCGCAGTCGGCGTTTAAGGCGGAGTACGGGCCGAGCGGCGCCGATTTCGCCAAGACGTATACCGCGAAATACAATGCGCCGCCCAGCTACGAGTCCGCTGGTGGCTACGGGTGTGGGCTGATCCTGCAGCGCGCCATCGAACAGGCGGGCGGGATCGACTCGGCAAAGGTGGCGCAGGCGCTGAACGCCACCGATGTCACTACTTTCTACGGGCGGACCAAGTTCTCGACCGCCGCCAACGAACACGGCTTGCAGGTGGGCCATTCCATGGTTCTGGCGCAATGGCAGAAGGACAAGACCGGCAAACTGGTAAAAGAAGTTGTATGGCCACTGGCAGGCAAGAGCGCCGGCTTGATGTATCCGATCCACTGAGGGCGAGGTTCCTAATTCGGTCGTAGACTGTTATCCGCTGGACAGCGAGGAATCTGTTGTTTTCGCGCCCAGCAGACGCGGAATGACGTAGCGCCGCCCCTTCGGCCAAGGCCTCAGGGCAGGCTCGGCGGCTGTCTTGGGGACGTCCCCGTCCCCACCTGCGAGGGCAAGATGCCCTCGCAACAGCCGGCAGCATGCCGGCGCTACAAGGATAAAGGCGGAGGGTGAGGTATGTCAGGCGTCCTAGCTTCCATGATCGACGGCCTGCTCGTCGGAGCAGTGTACGGACTCGCGGCCATGGGTTTGAGTCTGATTTGGGGAGTGATGGATGTCATCAATCTTACTCATGGCGCCATGATCGCGCTGGGCATGTTCTGCATGTATCTGCTGTTCGCCGCCACGGGGATCAACGCTTATTTGTTGTTGCTGCCCACGATCGGGGTCGGATTGCTGCTGGGACTTGCTGTCTACTGGATGGCCGTGCACTGGGTGGTGGGCCGCTCCATGTTGATGAGCCTGCTCTCCACGTTCGCGGTGAACATGATGGTCATCGGCATCGGCACAGCGGTGTGGAGCACCAGTCCGTACAACGTCAACTTCGTTCTGCCCGGCATCACCATCGGAGCCTACACTTTCACCGGGAACCACATGGCTGCGGCCATCTCCGCGGTGGTCATCGCCCTGGCGCTGCAATTGTTCCTCTATCATACACGTACGGGCAAAGCCATCCGCGCCGTCGCCGATAACCGCGAAGCCGCCGAGTTGATGGGCATCTCTTCGACGGCGGTGCTGAGTATCGCTTTTGCGATCGGCATCGCTCTGGCGTGCACCTCGGGGGCGCTGGTCTCCACCTTGTTTCCCTTCACCATTCTGTCTGGCGGGGTGTACCAGTTGAAAAGTTTCGTGGTGACCATTCTGGCGGGACTGGGCAAGCCGTTCGGAGCCTTGGTCGCTGGAGTGCTCCTGGGTCTGCTGGAGGGAGTGGTCACGCCGTTCATCGCCGTCAGTTGGATTCCGCTGATCGAGTTTGGGCTATTTGTGGTGGTGCTGGTCGCGTTCCCGCAGGGCATCTTCGGAAAGAGGGTGACGGCATGATACTGCGCCGACCCTTCTTCTGGATCATTCTGCTGGTCACCGTCGGGTTCATTTACGCGCCGCTGCACGGGAACAACGTTTCCTTGCGTGAAGATCTTATCCTCATCGCCATCGCCATCATCCTGGCCAGCAACTTGAACCTGATGATCGGCTACACCGGCTACGTGAACTTCGGCCACATCGTTTTTTACGGGCTGGGCGGTTACGTGGGACTTTACCTGACGACGGCGCGCGGCTGGAACCTGGTGCTGTCGGCGCTGGTGGCCGGGGTGGTGGTCAGTGTCTGCGCGTTCTTGTTCGGATTGGCCATTTTGCGCTTGCGTGGGGCCTATTTTGCCCTGGCCACCATTGGCATTCTCCAAGCCGTACAGGCGTTTGTTTCCAACTTCGATCCGTGGGGCAGATCGACTGGAATGTACCTCTCGTTCAACTCGTACCAGTCTCTGGGCGGCGCCCGGCACGCTCTCTGGATCACCTACTTCCTGATCATTGCGGTCATGACCCTGTCGATGATCGTGAGTCTGGTCATTAAGAATTCCAAGTTTGGACTGGGCCTGTTCGCCATTCGCGAGGATGAAGATGCCGCCGTGGTGCTGGGCGTCAATGCTACCGTGTACAAGGCGATCATCTACAGCGTGTCCGCATTTCTGCCTGCGGTCGCGGGTGCACTGATGTTTTTCAAGAACGGAATGATCGATCCCTCGATCGCCTTCGAGTACATGTTGTCGCTGGAAGGCATCGTAATGCTGATGCTCGGCGGCCAAGGCTCAGTCATCGGCGCGGCTCTGGGCGGGGCTCTCTATGAGAGACTTCGCTCCTACCTGCTCACTTCTCCCATCCTTTCCAACTTTCACCTGGTGATCGCCGGCGGACTACTGCTGATGGTGGTGCTGTTCGCGCCTGGCGGCTTGATTGGCTGGGTGTATCGCCTGGTGCCGCGCGCGCGCAAGGTGATCGAATGAACCCCATCCTGGAAGTGCGCGGCGTCAGCAAGCGTTTCGGCGGACTGGTGGCGGTTTCTGACGTCAGTTTCAGCATCGATGAGGGTGAGATCGTGGGCCTGATTGGCCCCAACGGCGCCGGGAAGACAACCTTGTTCAATGTCGTGAATGGGGTCTACAAAGCCGACCAGGGAAGCATCACTTTTGCCGGAAAAGACATCACCCGGTGTTCTCCGGACCAGGTGGTCCACCTCGGCTTGGCGCGCACCCACCAGATCGTGAAGCCCTTGAACGACCTTACGGTGCTGGACAACGTCACGGTGGGTGCATGCTTCGGTCGTGAATACCTCGACATGGCCGCCGCACGCAAAGTAGCTTCCGAAGTGCTGCAGCGGGTTGGATTGGGGGACCGTGCAGACATGGTGGCGCGCTCGCTGACCATCGCCGGCAAGAAGCGCTTGGAAATAGCGCGGGCGCTGGCGGCGAAACCCAAGCTCCTGTTGCTGGACGAGGTGCTGGCGGGGCTGAATCCCACCGAAGTTGCGACGATGATCGAATTGGTTCGCAAAATTCGTGACAGCGGGATCTCGGTGCTCATGATCGAGCACCTGATGCAGGCGATCATGAGTCTTTCCGATCGCATCGTGGTGCTGAACCTGGGCCGCAAGCTGGCGGAAGGCAAGCCGGATGAGGTGGTACACAATTCGGATGTCGTCGAAGCCTACTTGGGCTTTCCCGATATCGTTGACAAATTGACAAGGATGGAATGATGGACCTGGCCCTTCAACTAGAGAACCTCCAGTCTGGATACGGCGAAGTGCAGGTCCTGTGGGGCATTTCGCTTGAGGTTGAGCGCGGAAAGTTAACCACGATCATCGGAACGAATGGCGCCGGCAAGACCACCAGCCTGCGCACGATCATGGGCAGTCTGCGTGCATGGAAAGGCCGCGTGCTGCTGCACGGAGAAGACATCACACGGCTCTCACCTCATGCCAAAGCAAATCGCGGCCTGGTGCTGGTGCCGGAGGGCCGGCAGCTTTTCCCGGACATGTCAGTAGAAGAAAACCTGGAGATGGGCGGGTACTCGAAGCGGGCCCGCAAGCGAGAGAAACAGAACCTGGAACGCGTCTATGCACTGTTCCCGCGCCTGAAAGAACGCCGCCAGCAGAAGTCTTCCACCCTCTCCGGCGGAGAACAGCAGATGCTGGCCATGGGCCGCGGCTTGATGCAGGAACCGGAGGTGCTGATGATCGACGAACTCTCGCTCGGTCTGGCACCGGTGCTGGCGCAACAACTCTTCCTGACTTTGGGTGCGCTGCGGAAACAAGGGCTCACCATCGTCCTGGTGGAACAGAATGTGCACCTCGCACTGGCAATAAGCGACTACACCTACGTGTTTGCCGAAGGTCGAATCAGCATCCGTGGCAAGTCGGGCGACGTCGCAAGAATGGATGAAGTGCGGCGAGCCTACCTTGGACTCTAAGAGCGGGAGCGGTTTCGCTGTGCGGCGCTGATCGGCAAATTTTCATTTCGCCCCCCGGCCTGTATTTCGCGCTCTGTACCATTGCCTTCGCGGATGTGTTGAGATTGCAGGATGATCGCAGAAGGCGCGCCACGAGAGCCGTCTTGACAGCTCGGAAGCGCCACCGCCTCACCACACCCTGCAAGCCTTTACCGCCGTCATCGGTTGCCCTGCCTTGCAGCCGAATTCCTTTCCGAATTCCGGCATGTTCACTAGAACTCCATTCGCCCGGAAGCGGGCCGGCGAATGCGGATCGGTCGTCGCGACCAGCCGTTCCAGCTCCGGACGCCACTCGGAGCACCAATCCTGCGCGAATCCCAGGAAAAACTGCTGCAACGGCGTATAGCCATCGGCGGACTTGTTCTTCAGATCAACGCCGTCTTGCGCAGCCCGCGCCAAAAACGCCATGTATGCCAGCCGCAATCCGCCATTGTCGGCCGTGTTTTCGCCGAGCGTGAGCTTGCCGTTCAGCTTGGTGTCCCCCACGCGGAATTGTGCATACTCGTCGACAATGCACTGCGCCTTCTGGTTGAACTTGTCGCTATCTTCTTTCGTCCACCAGTCTTCCAGATTGCCATGTCCGTCGAACTGCCGCCCTTCATCGTCGAAACCGTGCGTGATCTCGTGCCCCATGAAGACCCCGATGTGTCCGTAGTTCAGCGCATCCGGCTGTTTCGCATCGAAGAATGCAGGCTGGAGCACGCCCGCCGGGAAGTTGATGTCATTCTGGCTGGCTCTGTAGTAGGCGTTTACTGTTGGCGTCGACATGCTCCACTCCTCGCGGAATCAGCGAGAAAGTTTGCGGGTCGCCGCTGGTGCTAGGTTCGTTGCTGGTGGTTTGCGCGAACACCACACCAGCGCAAGCCAGGGATAACAGAACGGCTTTTGTCGTCGAGAGCATCCGTCTCTCCTCTCGATAAGCATGATAGCGGAACCGCGAGGAATGTTCCCCTTATTGCCTTTGTGGCTAGTGCCGTGACCGGTGTGATCTCTACTACTGAGTCGGCCGATGCGTTATGACTGTAGCGCCGCCGTCCCGGCGGCTGTCCGGCGGGCATCCCCGCCCGCCGCGCCGAGGGCGCGACGCCCTCGGGACAGCCGGCAAGATGCCGGCGCTACCATTCACCAGCCTGCGGAAACCGGGCTGCACGAAGACCTCTGCGACAGCCGGCGGGACGCCGGTGCTACGGTTCGCCCACTATTTCATGGGCGGCAGATACGGAATATAGCGGGCAAACAACCAGCACAGGAAGAACACGACCGGGATGTGAACGATCAACTGCAGCACGCCATATCCCACGATGTCCCTGGCCTTCAATTTCAATATGCCCAGAAGAGGCAGCATCCAGAAGGGATTGACGAGATTGGGCAGCGCTTCCGACGCGTTGTAGATCTGCACCACCCAGCCCAGATGTACCTGGTGCAGATTCGCAGCCTGCAGCACATAGGGCGCTTCGATGACCCACTTACTGCCGCCGGAGGGAATGAAAATGCCGAGCACCGCCGAATACATCGCCACCAGCAAGGGATATGTGTTGTGGGTGCTGACGGAGGCGAAAAGTTTCGCCAGCGCATCCGCGATCCCGGTTCCTACGATCATTCCGAAGATCACTGCGTAAAACGGGAACTGGATGAGCACTCCGCCGGTGGCGGGAATGCACTCCGTTACGGCACGCATAAAGCGCTTCGGGCGCCAGTGAAAAAGAAGCCCCACCGTGATGAACATGAGGTTGTATGTATTAAGGTCCAGCGCTGCCAGTGCGCCTTGCGGCGAGGTGCGGAATACGTCGACCAGATACCAGCACAACAGCGCGGCAACCAAAATTGTGAGCAGCGGACTGTATTCCAGCCACTCGCCGGGCTTGCTCTTGGGTTCCAGGCTGGAGCGAATCGGCTCGTATTGGATGCCGTAGGATTCGGCGGTTCTGGCGTTCTCCGGCGACGGCGTGGACAAGTAGGCGATCAGCACGGATAGCACGATCAGGATCACGGTCGTCGCAATACTTTGCCATAAGAAGAGAGTCTGGGTCAGCGGGATCAGACCACTGATGTTGAATAACGAGGGCGGCATCGACGACTTCGTTGCCATCAACATGGCGGCGGAAGAAGATAGCCCCATCGCCCAGACGGCTCCCAATCCAAGATAGGCAGCAGCGCCGGCAGCGCGGTAGTCCAGTCCTTTGACGCGCTGGGCCAGTTCGCGAACAAAGAGCCCACTGAAAATCAGGCTCAAGCCCCAGGAGATCAACGACGTCAGCATGGAGAATAACGCCACCAGGGCAACCGCCTGCCGCGGCGTTTTTGGAATTCCGGCTAAGGCTCGGATAGTGCGATACACGATCGGCGTCGACGCGACGACGTACCCACCGATGATGATCATCACCATCTGCATGGTGAAAGGGACGAGGCTCCAGAAGTTCTTGCCACCCTGGATGGCGAGTTTGGCCGGGCTCTGATGAAGCAGCAGGCCGACCCCAAAGACCACCACAATTCCGATCAGCGCAAAAATCAGCGGATCCGGAAACCACCGCTCACTCCAGTTGGCGAGCCCCAGGCCAAAGCGGACAAGGGGTTGTTCCTGAGTCGCCCCTTGCTTCTCTCGTGGCATGTCCATTTTCGATCCTTTCGGTTCGGCAGCGACAGGTGCCGAGCGGCGCTCGGCGGGACGGGCGAGGGCACCCGTCTCTCCACGATCTTCGATCTTCGCGTGGCTTGCCAGCCCTTTGCCGGAATACGCCCGCCATTGTAGCGCATGTTTCGCGCAAGGGAATTCATTTTGCCGGTTTCCGCAATGCGTGTAGGATATTTTTGATTGGGCTGGCAGGATCGGCCACTACTTGCTGAAACTGGAGCGAAGCATGAATACCTTTCCGGTTTTGTTGGGAGCGCTGTGCGTATACGCCCTTGCCTACCGCTATTACAGTGCGTTCATTGCCGCGAAGGCCCTGGCGCTCGACGATCGCCGCACCACTCCGGGGCACACTTACGCGGATGGGCATAACTACGTCGCTTCGCCGCGATGGGTGCTCTTCGGACATCACTTCGCGGCCATCGCCGGAGCAGGACCGCTGGTGGGGCCGACGCTGGCGGCGCAATTCGGGTTTGCGCCGGGCTTCCTTTGGCTGCTGGTCGGCGCCGTCCTGGCCGGGTGTGTGCAGGACTTCACCGTGCTGGTGGCTTCGATACGCCACCGCGGCCGCTCGTTAGCGGATATTGCCCGCACCGAAATCAGTCACTTTGCCGGCCTAGTGGCGATGATCGCCGTGCTCTTTATTCTTCTGGTCACGCTCGCCGGCCTCGGCATCGTAGTGGTCAATGCACTTTCGAATAGTCCGTGGGGCGTCTTCACCATCGGCATGACCATCCCCATCGCCGTCATCATGGGCTTGTGGATGTTCAAGAGCCATGCCGGAAAGATTATGGTCACTGGCCCCAGTATCTTTGGCGTCGTGCTTTTGCTCGCCAGCGTGATCGCCGGACACTGGGTAGCTCAGAGCGGAGCGGCAGCCGCGCTTACGTTCACGCCACACGAGATCACGATCCTCATGGCCATCTACGGCTTAGTGGCTTCGGTTCTTCCGGTGTGGCTGGTACTGGAACCGCGCGACTACCTTTCGACCTACGTCAAGCTGGGCACGATCGCCGCCCTGGTCGTCGGCGTCTTCGTGGTTCATCCCAACATAAAATTTCCGAACATCACGCAGTTCGTTCATGGCGGCGGGCCGATCATCAAAGGACCCCTGTACCCATTTCTCTTCGTGACCATTGCTTGCGGCGCGATCTCGGGCTTCCACTCGCTGGTATCTTCCGGCACCACACCGAAGATGCTGGATAAGGAAACTGACGCCCGCTTCATCGGATATGGCGCCATGATGGCGGAATCGCTGGTGGGTATGCTGGCTTTAATTGCAGCCTGCTCCATGTATCCGGGCGACTACTTTGCCATCAACACCCCGCCCGCGGTCTTCAGCCACCTGGGCTTGACCACGGTCAATCTGGATATGTTCTCCCGCGAGGTCGGAGAGAAACTGGCGGGGCGCACGGGAGGGGCGGTCTCGTTGGCGGTCGGCATGGCGCAAATCTTCCGCGGCATGCCTGGGATGGCTCGTTTGATGGGTTACTGGTATCACTACGCCATTATGTTCGAGGCCCTTTTCATCCTGACTACGGTGGATACGGGAACCCGCGTGGCCCGTTACGTCCTGCAGGAACTTATGGGCAAAGTGCACAAGCCCTTCGGCAACAGCGCCTGGCTGCCGGGAAACCTGATCACCAGCTCCTTGGTGGTTCTGGGCTGGGGATACCTGATCTACACCGGAAATATTTCCACGATATGGCCGTTGTTCGGCACCGGGAACCAGTTGCTGGCGACCATCGCGCTAGCGGTGGTGACCACATTCCTCATTAACATGGGCAAGCAGAAATATGCCTGGATTACGGGAGTTCCGATGTGCTTCGTGGGTGTCACTACGGTCACGGCGGGAGTGCTGGGGATCAAGAACATTTTCTGGCCATTGACCTCCAAGCCCGGTCAGGTATTTACCGGCTACCTGGATTCGATCCTCATGACCATCTTTATCGTGGGCGTAGTTCTCGTCGTATTCGATGCGGTGCGACGCTGGATCAAGACGCTGAACGGCGCACCCGCGCCACAGGAGGCGTTCGGTCCTCCGCTCACCGCTGCCGGCGAAGTGAGGATGGGTTGCTGCTAGCTATTGCATAAGTCGCTTTGGGAAGGGCGCGGCTTAGAGCCGTGCCTCCCAGAGCTAACAAAGGGCTTTCGCCCTCAGGGATCGGGCAGCCTGCTCCTTCGGTGCATTAGGAGATGACCATGAATGGAAGCTATCCCCGCAGGTGCGGCTCAGCTATTCCCTGCCTCTTTCCACATGCTGGTTAGCTGGTGGATGGATTCGTCGCTGGCGTCACCGACGACAAAGTAACGCAATTCATGCGCACTCCAGGATTCCACATGGAACTTGAGCACGTCCTTCGACGACTCCCCCGTTGAGAATGCATGGGCGAGATCCGGCTGGTCCCGGAAGACGAACACCGAAATGTGATGAGCGCCAATGTTGTAGATCAAGTGAGCGCCTGGTTCGTGATCGAGGTAGGTGAGCCGCCCGCCAACCAGGGTAAATGGGGAGCCTGCGAGTTCCGGAAGATTGAAACTGAACGGCACTTTGCCCTGGAACCAAGGCTTGACGGTATGCCGGTCGGAGGACACTACGTCCACGGGGGTGGAGGCGGCAAGGTTTGCAACATGGATATCGGTTAACTCGGAGAGCAACTGTCCTGACCGCGCCTGCTCCGACGAACGGCTTAGAAATATTCCGGCAACCAGGAGGACCATTGCCGCCGCGGCCAGTAGGGGCGCCCATCCCCAGCGCCATGGGACTGGCCTGCGGGCGCCAACCTGATCTGCTATAACCTGGTTTGCTATAACCTGGTCTGCTATCTTCCGCCGAAACTGCGGCGATGACGCGTAGCGCCGGGCCGCGAGCTTGGTGTCATGCTTCAGTCGCATCTGGCGCAGGGCCTGGACGGCGCACGAGGAACACTCGCGCAGGTGCGCATCCATGGCGCGCATCTCTTCCTCGGAAAGCTCCGCGTCCACGTAGCGATCGATCTTTGGCTGCCAGATATCGCTAGCCATTGCTTGCCCCCTGCAGCTCTTCCCGCATCGCGCGGCGAGCGCGATATAGGCGTGACATCACAGTGCCGATCGGGATCGAAACGGTCTCAGAAATTTCCTGATAGCTCATCTCTTCAACGTCCGAGAGCAGTAGCACCTCGCGGAAGATGACAGGCAGTTTCCCGAGCGCGGCCTGGATGGCTTCCTGGCTGGCTCGGCCCAGCAAGATCGATTCCGGCGTGTCCATTGTCGCAGATGCGACGGCCGTCTCCTCGTCGTCGCTCTCCAGCGGAACCGTCCGCGTCGCCTTCAGGCCGGTGCGTGACGTCAGGAATGCATTGCGCAAAATGCGGAAGATCCAGGCGCGGAAGTTTGTCCCTTGCTGAAAGGACGAGAAGCCCTTCAACGCCTTTAGGTAGGTTTCCTGGACGAGATCTTCCGCTTCTTCACGGTTGCCCGTCAACCAGCCCGCGAAGTTATAAAGCGAGTCGAAGAGCGGCATGGCCAACTCCTCAAAGCTCCCGGCGCTGGGTTCTTCCATGGACACGACGCCAACAGCTTAAACCAGAAAGGCGCCAACCGGCGCCTCCGTGAATCATTCCCGCAACTAAGTCGGGGGCATCAATGACCCGTCGGGCGGAACCGAGGACCTTCAGCCCGGTGGCGTTTCGCCCGTACAATGTTGATAACTGTTGAAGGGTTGTTTTATTCCCGAAGGGCTGGTTCTGTCGTCCACGCAGGCCTACGAAGGAAGGAATGGGCAGCGCAAGGCCCGAACCCTCGACCTCATGCTTGTAAGTACCAGTCGCGCGAAGAAACAACACTTTAGCGTAGTTTGGATGGGATCACATTCGCGAGTGAAAAGGCGGGTTTCAGACCGCACATTTCAGACCGCAGCCTGAGACGCATTCCGCACCAACGCCAGCGTGGTCAGATCGTTATGCGTGGGAGCCGTCCGTGTGAACTGGCGAGCCGCCTGCAGCATGCTCAGGCACAGGACATGCGCCTTGAGAACGGTCGCGTCCTGAAGAGTTTGCTTTGCCCGCTCCAGCCCGAATTCCGCGTCCTCGCAGTCGGCATCCTCGCAGTCCGCTTCCACGAGCCCGCGTGAGACGACCACAAGAGCCGAGCCTGGCACAAGGTGGCAGGTCGCCGCACTCTGCGTCGTGTGCGAAAACAAGCCCAGCGGCAGCCCGGTTGCATCGAGCAGCGTAACTCCGGCGCGGTCTCGAAGCAGTCCCGGAGTGTGGCCCGCATTGGCGTAGCACACCGTCCCCAAATCCTCGTTATAGCAACCGATGAACGCAGGACAACTGCGAAGGCCACCACACAAAATTGTGCGGTTCATCTCATGGCACAGTTCGATCATGGCGGTGGTCTCGTTGAGGTCTTCTCCGGCGAAGAGAACGGGCGCAAGCGTTCGGAACTTTTTCTGCACGGCGATCAGGATTTCACGCGTGTCCGCCCGCAGGCCGGCAATATCCAGCAGCACGAACAGCATGCGCGACCGCCCTACCCGCAAGAACTCATAGAAATCCCCCGCCACGCGTTGCCCGGTGTAGGCCGCGGCAATCTCGGCGTGACGCAGCAAGGGTACATCGCAATGGAGCGGATCGGTGAGAGGCGGTGCGCCGGCGCGCTTCTTGAACAGCGAACGCCAAAACCCCGTCGAGAGCGGCTTCGGTTCCCCAACATCAGCGCTTTGCGTCATAGCGCGGCTCCAGCAACACGGGTGCCAATCGCCTGAAAAAAGAGCGGCATCTGCCGCAAAACGAAACGAGGCTTAGAGTCTGCACCTTCCAAGGATATCGGAAGATTAGGTTCGATGCTTCCCTGCAGCTATTGCAGTGCAAACGCCTGCGGCTCGACGGGGCACCGCTTGCAGAATCCCGTTTATGACGCGGATGCGCTGGCGACCTGGTTCATTTTGGCGGCCCATGCCGGCTGGACTTTCGTGGAGAAGCCTAACTAACTGCCCGAGTTAGCCATCATGAGCGCGAACAGCGCGGGCAGATAGATAATCGTCGCCTGGAGCAAACGCCGAGCCGACGGTTTGGATGCCGGAGCCGTTGCCAGCAGTTGCGGATACGCCATTCCCATAGACACGCGGAACAGCGCCGCGCCCATCAGGATCGCGCCGACCAAATACACACGCCCCGCCATTCCCAGCGCAACCGGCAAAATACTCACCGGAATCAACGCTCCGGAATAGGCCAAAATCCGCCACACCGTGGACTTCCCATCGGACTCCACCACCGGCAACATGCGAATGCCGCCTTGCACATAGTCCTCGCGATAGAGCCATGCGATCGACAGAAAATGCGGAAACTGCCAGACGAACATGATGGCAAAAAGAACCAGAGTCTCGACTTCCAGCTTTCCGCGCGCCGCCGTCCACCCCAGCACGACCGGCATCGCTCCCGGGAACGCGCCTACAAATGTGCACACGGGAGAAACTTTCTTCAGTGGAGTGTAGGCCGCCAGATACACTAGCGCCGTCAAAAACACTAATAAACCAGTTAGTAAGTTGGCATAGATTGCGAGATAAGCAGAACCACCCAGAGTCAGCGCCAGTCCTACTATAGCCGCGTGGGCCGCGGTCATTCTTCCCGCAGGCAAGGGACGCGACGCCGTGCGCCGCATCCGCGCATCCACGTTCGCTTCCAGCACCTCATTCAGCGCCGCCGTTCCGCTCGAAACCAGGGCCACACCCAACAGGGCGTGGAACAAGCCCAGCGACCACGACGAAACCCCCAAGCGGTGCGCGCCAAAGAAGTAGCCGCACCACGCCGTAAGAACGATCAGAGTCGTAATGCGCGCCTTGGTAAGCTCGGCGTAATCGCGCAACCGTGAGACAAATGTTTGCAACATGGACCCCACACTCGCCCGTTTGCCCCTGCCGCCCTCATCCGGCGGTTTAGCTCAAACCGGCATCGCCCCAATAAACTCCCCACGAGACATTGGATCGGCGAAAGTCAGAAGACAGCATTGGTACCGCGTCATCGGTTCAATGTCAAGTCAAAAACCTAAAGCGCCACCGAGTTTTGCTCTTCACGCTGCTCGCGTCAAACGCAATCGTCAAACGCGATCCTTCAAACGCAATCCTGCGCAATCCTGGGCAACCAGCGCCGACCGTTAGTGGTTGCCCGCAGAACTAGAGACCGCCGAACTGGAAGCACTGAAAGTCTCGGGCGGATCAAAATAACACCGATGCCAAAGGGCCGCGTCGGTCAACCTGCCAGCCTTCCATTGCTGAACCGTGGGCAGCGTTATGGCGATCATGCCGCCATCGACCGAATCGAAAATCAACACCACTCCGGCGAGCTCCTGTGATTTTGCCGCCAGCTCCGCATAGTTCTTGTCGAGCAAAGACTTGGCGAACTCCAGTTTTGCTTGCGCACCGCTGTTTGCTTCGTTTTCCTGGATCTTTTGCACCGAGATGATTTTCACGTTCTTGCCCCGAAGCGCATCCCAATCGCCCGGGAAGGGCGCAGTTTCCTCACGCGACACGAGAAACAGATCGACCGCAACCGGTGCGGCCTTCGTGCTGGCCAGCGGAACGTCCGAAATACCTTCAGGCATCTCCAGGCTGGTGCGCCAAATCCACCCCCGCGACAAGCCCGAAATCCGCACGTGAACCCAGTCCGCATTGAAATCCAACATCTCAAATTCATCGTGCGCGGTCGCCAAAAACAAAGGCTTGGCCTCCAAACTGGGAGACGCAACTACTGGCGTCCCGGTTTTCTTTATGGCGACCAGATTCTTGGGATGCGCCTGGTTCTTGAGCACTTCCTCCAGGCTCGCCACCTCCTCCCGCAACCTGGCTTCCGCTTGATCGGCAGCTCTGTTCTGCGAATTTCTCGTCTCCGCCCGCTGCTGACTGGACAGGCCCGGTTCCAATGCAGACGAGTACGCGCGCCCGTTTTCCTGCAACTGGGGCATCGGCGCCGAGATCGCGGGTTCCGCGCTGCCCGCAACTCCTTTTTCCGGGGTTGCTGACCGCTTGCCGAACGCCGCCGGTGGAGCGGTCACCGGAAAACCTTCCCGGGAACTTCCGCTAGAACTGCCGCCAGAATTCGTCGCACCAGCGTTGCTCCCTAGGAGATCGGATAGCTGGTCAAGGAGGTCGGATTCGATCCGGCCATTCGAAGGCAGCAGTTGGTATCCCGAACGAGATGGAGTTGAATCCGTGTACCAGGCCGTCACCTTGCTATTCACCCGTACCACCGATCCACCCGATGCCGTCGAACTCACCTGCACGGCAGATTGGTAATAACCACGCCGGTATTGGTTCAAAGGATGATCGCCCGGCAAGGCGAATCCTTCCAGCACCGGCAGCCGTCCACGCATGGAGGGTTGCAACTCCTTGAGCGCTTTTTCCACCGCGCTTTTCGACCGAGTGTAGGTGCGCTCATACGGCCCTGCTTGCGGACTTGGTTGCACGCGGCCGCTCTGTGCCGAAGCCGCTGGAAGCACGACCAGGAGAAATGCGGACAGCGCGGCGCGAAGGACCCGGCGAGCCCAGGGCAGAGTAGTGACCGGCAGAGTAGCGACTGGCAAACCTTGTCCGGTCACGGCACCTGCTCCAACTGGTCGCGTTGAATCCATCCGTGCTGTCCGTCGCGGGTTTCGACCCCGAACCAGTAAGTCGTAGAAATTTGAATCAGGACTTCGACTCCGGGCTCCAGAGATTTCAGCGTGCTTGCGGTGTGGAACGGAGCAGACTTGAGCGCAGCTCCAGGCTTCTTGACGAGCCGTTCCACCTGACTGCGCAGCTCGGCGACGCGCTGCTCCAGCGATTGAGCGGGCAGTTCGTACGCCGCCGCTTGACCGCGCGTGGCCCCCATCGGGCTCTCGCCATGCGTGTTTTCGATGGGCGTCTCCGGCGGCGGAGTGCTCAACACAACCGTGTCACTGCCCAGGCCGAAGTTTTCCTTCGCCAAGCGATCCTGTTTCGCTCGCAAAGCCTCGGCGTTTTCCTTTTTCATCAGTTCGACCGCGTCCAGGCGTTCGCGGATGTCCTTGTATTCCTCGCTTTCCACCGAGCCGTTCGAGAGATGGACGGTGTGCCGTAAATCCTCCACAAACACAGCGTCAATACGCAGCACGGTATTTTCGAAGCCCTGTACCTGCACCACGTAGCGCACGGCGAGCGTCCCCAGATCGCCGCTGTTTTTGAAATTCCGCGGATCGAGCGCGTGCTTCCGCACCTTGTAGAAAACCTTGCCGCCCTCCGTCCATTGCGGAAAACCCGGCGTCGACGCGGCCGCGACCGCTCCCTTGACGTACTCGTCTTTGTCGTATTCCTTGGTTCCCCGGATAATTGTGTTCTGCGCCACGTCTTCCACCACCTGCGCCACTTCGGGCTCCGGCAGCGGAATACTGAGGATCAGGCCCTCGCCGTACGCGAGAACACTTTTTTCACGGCCGTGCAAGGGGATTGCCGCCGCTGTGAGCAGAAGAAATACTGCGGTCATCCGCAGATAAAACTCAGATCGATGAAACATAACCCCGTGTAACGCAACCCAACGAACCAGCCCCTTACCGCGAAAACTCCTGTCCGAGATCACGACCGGCTCCGGTGTTCCTGTTGCAAGAGTCTCTTACGCTGGGTTCATTGCTGTCAACTGGCGTAGCAAGCACGCTACTTGCCGTTTCTCTGATCACGCTCGGGCGGCATGTCAAAAGATTGTAAAAAAAATCTTACAAATCCCTTGCACTTCGTTTCTGACGGTAGTACTATTCCGCGCCTGTGGGGTGGTAGGGTAACTAGACCACCAACCGTAAACCTGTTGGGTCGGGCGCAGCAGCTACTAAGCCGTGGCCTTTATGCTTAGCCGCTCCCAGCGCGCTCTGGTTTGAGTGTAGTGGGGACCTCCGTTTTTGCAAGAAAACTTGTGAGCTTAGTTGAGGAGTGCAGCCATGCGTATGTGGGCGCAGTCTCATCTCTGTCCGAAGCCGCAGCGGGTAAGTTCCGTCCTCGCCGCTGCATTCGCGTTAGTCTTTCTGCTCTTGGGCGCCAGCCAGCCGGCGAGCGCGTTACCAGCCTTCGCCAGGAAGTATGGGCTACGTTGCTCGGCTTGCCACGAGTCGTGGCCTGCCTTGAATAACTTCGGGCTGAAGTTCCGAGACAATGGCTATCAGTTGATGAACGATCGGGATGCTCCAATCTGGCAGAATCCCGGCTACTGGCCGGTGACGTTCCGTATCACGCCGATCTGGCACCGGGTGAGCAGCCTGAACCAGGTGGACACATACAACAGCAGCGGAGTTTCAGGTTCGACGGTGCAACGCATCACGTCCTCCGGCTTTGACCTGAGCGGGCTCGACTTCCATACTGGTGGAACTCTGGAAAAGAATTTCTCCTTCTATGTGCTTCCGTCGTCGGATTCCACCGGAGCGTTTCATTTTGAGAGCGTCAATGCGCGCGTGGATAACATCGGGGGCAGCCCTTGGCTCAACATCAGGCTAGGTAAATTCGAGCTCAACAACCTGCTTTCTGAAAAACGCACCCTATGGCTCACCGGTAACGGCGGTATCTATCAGACCTATCACTTCATCCCGGTGAATGACGGAAACACGTTTGGGCAAATGGGGGACAACCAGCTCGGCGTGGAGTACATGGGACACTCGGTGGACGATCGGACGCGTGTTTCCGCAGCCCTGCTGAGTTCGAACGATGGGAGCGTGGGCCTGATTACCGGAGCTAACTCCTATAGCGGATTCTTTACCTTCGACCAGGCCTTTGATGCGGGCAAGTTGGGGACGGAGCGTCTCGGAGCCTACGCCTTTGTAGGACAGGCGGCAACCTACTATCTGACTTCTGGTGGGGTGCCCATCCCTGGTTCGGGAATTGGCAACAAGAGCTTCAGTCGTGTGGGCTTTTACGGACAATTCTACTTGGGTCCCCATTTTGACATCAACGTTGTGACCCAGCACGGGTCGGATAACGCTTGGTTCGGGCAGGGTTATGGCAGCGCAATAGCCTCGGATGGCAATGGAACTGCCACCTGCACGAGTACCGCCGGCACCCCCGGCTGCCCTCCAAACAATATTCCGGGATCAACGCTTCCGCAGGGGTCGCGAGCGCCCACGTGGAACGGCTACACCTTCGAAGCTCGCTACGTATACAGTCCGCAGCTGATCTTCAAGGCCGTCTTTGAGGCGGAACGAATGTCGCAGCAAGCAACTCCTGGAACCCCGTCCAACCTGGGAAACATCAACAACTATTCGATCGGCTACCGCTACAACCCGTTTATGACCAGCCGGGCCGGCTTTGCCTATTTCGGCGAATTCAACTTGTTCCACCAGGACGGCACGGGGCCTAACAACTCGACCGGCAATCCCACCAACATAAACACCAGTGAATTGCTGTTCGGGTTTGACTTTGACTTCTAGAGAGGGGGATGACTATGAATACCAACTTATTCAAGTGGTCGCTGTTATTGAGCGTGGTTGTCGCTCTCTGTCTCTCCGCTGCTTCATACGCGCAGCTCACTACGTATCAGCAGCAGGAGTGGTTGCATTCGCCGGCTACGTCCAGCCACGTTGGCAACATAACCGGCAACGCCCACGCCGCCGCCATGCCGTATCGGCGGTACTGCGTTGGCTGTCACGGCCCTCTTGGGGATGGCAACGGGGAGAACGCCCAATGGATCAGCCCCAAGCCACGTGACTTCCAACTCGCGATTTTCAAATGCCGCTCCACTCCTACCGGGACGTTGCCCACGGACCAGGATTTGTATGACAGCATCGGCCGTGGCTTGGATCGCTCCAATATGCCGTCGTGGAATGCATTGACCAAGCAGGAGCGGGCCGACCTGGTGGCCTGGATCAAACACTATTCGCCGCGCTGGCAGAATGAAAAAGCTGGAACGCCCATCCAGATCCCTCCAGAGCCGGAAATCACGCCGGAACGGGTGAAGACTGGGCAAGAAGTGTTCAAGAAGATGGAATGCTGGAAGTGCCACGGTGTCCAGGGCATGGCCAACGGGCCTTCCTCCTCAACCCTAACCGATGACCTTGGGCGGCCTATTTCTCCGTTCAACTTCACGGACGGCTCGCGACCGCTGTGCGGAAACACTGATGCGGATCTCTACAAGATTTTCATGACCGGCGTGGACGGGACACCCATGCCGTCATTTTCAGACAACATCAAACCGGATGAGGCTTGGGACCTGGTATTTTATCTGCGCTCGCTGCAGCCGCATAACTCCTTCAACGCCAAAGAGAAGGAGATTGCCAACCAACTGGGGTTGAAACCGGTGAATCCAAATGCACCAGCACAGTAATTGGGAGGGTAACCCTTCCGAACTTAGGAGAAAGGCCATGAAGCATAAACGCAACCGTGGGTGGGCTGCGATCTTAGCCACTCTAGTGTTGGTCGGTCTTGGATCGTTAACGATTAGCCACAAGGCGAGCGCGGCGGCCGAGGGCAAGATTACCGGCACCGTCAAGCTCGACGGCACGGCCCCGCACATGAAGGGTATCGAGATGTCAAAGGACCCTGTCTGCGACAAGGCACACGCGGGCAACCCTGCCCATTCGGAAAATGTCGTGGTCGGCACGGGCGGCGGTTTGGAGAATGTTGTTCTCTATATTTCCGAAGGTTTGAGTGCCAGTGAGCTCAACGCGAAACCCACCCAAGTCCCCATATTCGACCAGAAAGGATGCGTGTACACTCCCCACGTGCTGGCGATGGATGTGGGCCAGGAATTCAAAGTGCAGACCAGCGACCCGACGGCCCACAATATCCACCCGGAACCCAATCCTCTTACCGGCAATATTCCCTGGAACCAGTCGCAACCGCCAGGGGCTGCGCCGGTCGTTAAGAGTTGGAAAACTCCAGAAATGATTCACGTCAAGTGCAATATCCATCCGTGGATGAGTGGCTGGTTCGCGGTGGTAAAGGGTCCGTACGCAACTACGGATGAGAATGGTTCCTACACGATCCAGAATGTGCCAGCTGGAAATTACACGGTGACGGCGTGGCAGGAAACCTACGGTACGCAGACCCAGAAGGTGACGGTAGGGGCGGGGGCAGCGGCAACCGCCAATTTCACGTTCAAGGCGAAGTGAGAATTCTCGGGTAAAAAATCAATCCGAGAGCTGGCCAATCCGCCCGTTTCCGACACTCCACAAAGGAGCGGCCGAGAGCCGGAGATGCTGCGGAGCCTTCAGCGATGGCACAGGAGGGTACATGGAAACTGCAATCGGAGTATTTTCTTCGCGTGATCACGCGGAGGGGGCGGTCAAGGAGTTGCGGGAGCGGGGCGTTCCGGAAGAATCCATCGTTTTCTTAACGCGCTCGGAAAGCGAAGCCAAAACTATCGCGAAAGAGCTCGGCGCATTTGTGGGAGGTTTCGTGGGCGGAGCCGCCGGGTTGACCACCGGGGTGGTCGCGGCAACGCTCCTTCTTCCCGGGATCGGGACGGTATTCGCGCTAGGGATCGGCGCTGCCGCGCTGCTCACGGGCGCCAGTGCGGGCGCGGGTGCGGGCTCCGCCGCTGGATCGGCGGCAACACACGAGACGAACGCGCCGCAGCCGACAACGGCTGAAAAGTCCTCTGAGGACGCGGCCTTCTTCCAGGAAGTACTCAAAGAAGGGCGTTCGCTGATTGTGGTTCGGACAGAGTCAAAGGAACTTGCGAGTTCCGCGTGCGCCGTTCTTGACCGGCTGGGAATCGGAATGGAAGGACGGAGCCCCGTCAAGATGCAAACCACCGCCCGCCAGGTGGGCGGAGTGACCGTTCTGGACATCAGCGGAAGAATTACGGTGGGCGAGGGAAATGTTATTCTCCGCGAGATTGTTCGAGATCTGGCGGAAAAAGGCGCCAAGGCGATAGTGCTGAACCTGAGCGAAGTTCAGTACGTCGACAGTTCTGGTGTCGGAGAGTTGGTCAAGGCTCATACCACGATTCGGAACCAGGGTGGGCAATTGAAACTCACCAATCTGAACAAGCGGGTACATGATTTGCTCGAACTGACCCGGCTGTCCGCCGTTTTCGATATTCAAAAGGACGAGACGAGCGCGATCAAATCCTTTGCCGGACCGTCACAAGGGGTGGCATAGCGCATCAGTTTCGCGGGGCGTTTATCGTGAGGTCCGCCGCGGGGAGGGCGAGCAATCCTGCCTGAAACGGACTAATGAAGACGGCTGAAACCGGTCAAGGCGAGGACATCATGGCGAAATTCTTTGCGGTCACCATCATCGTAATCGCGATCCTTTCCGCGATTCCCATCCTGCGACACACCTGGGTGGCGCCGGAGGACATCTCGACCCATGGAGCTCTGATCGATGAGCAGATGTCAGAGACCATGGCGGAGGCTGGGATCTCCTTTCTCCTCGCACAGTTCGTTTTGGCGTTTTTTGTCTGGAAGTTCTCGAACCCTGGCCCCAACGCAAAGATTAAGAATTTTCCCGGCGGCGCCAAGGGTTTGGTGATTGCTGCCTTCCTGGTTGTGGGCATAGAAGTCCTGGCCCTCGGAATCTTCGGGGTCAAGGCATGGGCCAACGTGTATCTCACCCCGCCGTCGGCCAACGCCATGCCCATCCAAGTCCAAGCCGGGCAGTTCGCTTTCTATTTCCGCTACCCCGGTCCGGATGGAACCTTCGGCCCGCTGCACGCGGAGCTCATTAATGAAAGCACGCAGAACTTCTTTGGTCTCGACCTCGACCATGATCAGGATTCCAAAGACGACATTGTGACTGCCGAGATGGCGATTCCGGTGAACAAGGAAATCCATCTGCTCATGCATGCGAAGGATGTTGGACATTCCTTTTTTGTGCGGGAGTTGCGGGTGCAACAGGATTTCGTTCCCGGACTGGATGTCTCTCTACACTTCACGGCAACTAAGGTCGGTAAGTACGAAATCGTCTGTACCCAGCTTTGTGGCCTGGGACATTACAACATGAAGGCATACCTGGACGTCATGTCGCAGCAGGACTTCGATGACTGGATAAAGAAAGAAGCGGCAATGCAGTAGCTCTTCCGGTCCGCGATCGCGCACGAATGGATCAGGACAAATCTTTTGAGGTGAGGATATGCACGACGTAGCAGCGCACGCGGCGCACCACGCTCCTCCGACAAGTTTCATTCGGAAGCACGTCTTCAGCCTGGATCATAAGGTGATCGGCAAGCAGTATTACGGGTTGGCCCTGCTCGCCGCTCTTATCGGAATGGTGCTTTCCTGGTTCATGCGCATCCACCTGGCGTGGAACAATGCCGCGATCCCCGGCCTGCAACTGCTTTCGAAAACCGGCGCTCCGGGCGGGTTGATGACCCCAGAGTATTACCTGCAACTGATGACCATGCATGGCACCATCATGGTTTTCTTTGTGCTCACGACCGCTCCTTTCGCGGCCTTCGGTAATTTCTTCCTGCCCATCCAGGTAGGCGCCGAGGACATGCCCTTCCCGCGGTTCAACATGATGTCGTTCTGGGTCACATTCACGGCTTTCCTGGTTCTGATGTCGTCGTTCGTTCTCGGCGATGGACCCACGCTGGGTGGATGGACCCAATATGCGCCCCTCAATGCGGTGGGGTCGGTTGCGGGCCCAGGGCAAGGCCTGGGTGTGGTGCTTTGGGCAGCTTCCATTGGGCTGTTTTGTGTTGGCCAGTTGCTGGGCTCACTCAACTTCATCACCAGCACGCTTGATCTCCGGGTCAAGGGCATGAGCCTCCTGCGCCTCCCGCTCAGCGCATGGGCATGGTTTATTACCTCCTGCATGGGGCTGACAGCATTTGCCGTGTTAATGCCGGCATGTATCCTCGTTATTCTGGATCACGTGGCCGGGACCAGCTTCTTTGTCGCATCGAATCTGGTGATCAATGACCAGGTGCAGCCGCACTCGGGCGGATCGACTCTGCTCTGGCAGCACCTGTTCTGGTTCTTCGGACATCCCGAAGTCTACATCGCAATCGTGCCCGGCATCGGCATCGTCTCCCACATCCTGGTCACCAATATGCGCAAGCCGATGCTGAGCCATCGAACCCTGATCTATTCCATGGGCGCACTTGCCGTCCTTAGCTACATGGTCTATGGGCATCACATGTTTGTCAGCGGGATGAACCCGTTCTCCTCGCTGGCGTTCTCTTTCCCCACGCTGGTTATCACCATCCCGTCCACCATCATAGTGCTGGTCCAGGTGTTCAGCCTGTATGGTTCAAAGCTGCGTATCAACTCGGCGTCGCTGTTTTCCTTGGGCTTTATTTCGATGTTCGTCGCCGGAGGCGTGAGCGGTTTCTTCCTGGCTCAGCCATCGATCGATATCATGCTCCATGCGACCTACTTCGTGGTGGGCCATTTTCACATGGTGATGGGCGTCGCAGCCATGTTCGGCATCTTCGCGGGAACTTACTTCTGGTTCCCCAAGATGGTCGGACGAATGATGAACGAGACTCTGGGAAAAATCCATTTCTGGCTCAGCTTCGTGGGCGCCTATTGCATCTTTATGCCTTTCCATTACTTGGGCATGGCCGGAAATGTGCGCCGCTACTCGACGTTCACGGATGACTTTCTGCAGCCGCTGATCCCGGTGCATCGGTTCATCACCGTCGCTGCTCTGATTACCGGCGCAGCCCAGCTGATTTTTCTTTATAACCTGATTCACAGCCGGTTCTGGGGCAAGCCGGCGCCGGATAACCCGTGGGAGGCCACTTCGCTCGAGTGGAGCGCGGCTACGCCTCCGCCTTTCGACAATTTCGGCGGTAAGCATCCGGTGGTTTACCACGATCCCTATCAATACGGAGTGCAGAGTTCGGTCGGCGACTATGTGATGCAGGCTTCGGCGGAGCAAGTTAAGACGGAGCACGATGAGAAGTAACTCGCAAAGCAACTCGTAAAGATAATTCGTAAACAGGCATCTGAGGGGAGTTTCGGTCGTTATGGCAACCACAATAAATCAACCGCCGCAAATCGATCCGCACCGTTTGCCCGATGACGGGCACTCGGGAAACGGCGGTTGGAGAAACCTGGTTCCGGCGGATGGTGGCTTGCGTGTGGCACTGGACTACTCGCCGCCAGCGTCTTCGACCGGCATTTGGGTAGTGCTTTTCGCCATTACGATGATGTTTGCCGCGTTCACCAGCGCACTGATCGTTCGTAAAGGTTCATCGCTCGACTGGAAGACTTTCCCGCTGCCGTCGATCCTCTACTTCAACACTTTTTTGCTCCTGGCCAGCAGCGTGACCCTGGAAGTCTCGCGTCGCCGCGTCGCCGCTTTCATGGGCGGTATGAAAAGTCAGGTTGAGGACCCGGCACGCTGGCTCTACATGACCTTATTCCTCGGCCTGCTTTTTGTGGGCGGCCAGTATGTCGCGTGGTCGCAACTGAGGGCCGAGGGGGTCTATCTGGCCACCAATCCCAGCAGTTCTTTTTTCTATTTGCTGACGGCTATACATGCGCTACACGTGCTGGGAGGCTTGGGTGGACTGATCTATGTCATTCGCAACCTGAATAAGTCGGTCCTACGGAGGAGTCAGGTGGTTGCGACCGCGCGTTACTGGCATTTCATGGGCATTCTTTGGCTGTACCTGCTGTTGCTGCTTTGGATGAAACTTTAATTGACTCGACAATTAGGAGGCGCCGTGAGCCAAGCGGATTTGACCATGGAAGGGCACTCGACAGCTCTTACTGTAGGACCGGCCTTTTCGATTCCTACAAAAAAGCTGGCGATGTGGCTGTTCATCATCGCCGACACCATGACGTTTGCCGCGTGTCTGGTGGCCTATGGGTTTCTGCGCAATGGGACTCCCAACTGGCCCAGACCGTTCCCCGGCATCACCAACGTCGCCCTGATGACCTTCGTTCTTCTGACCAGCAGCTTGACCATGCTGATCGGACTGCGCTCCGCGCGGGCGGGGGACAAAGCCGGAGCCTTCCGTTGGACCATGATTACCGCGGCTCTGGGTATTGGTTTTGCCCTGCTGCACATTCGGGAATGGCTGGAGCTCATTGACCAGGGCATGACGCTCTTTAAGAATCCGTGGGGAACCGCATTGTTCGGGGCGTCATTTTTCAGCATCACGGGCTTGCATCTCACGCACGTCACCTGCGGCGTAATCGCTCTAATCGTCGTGGGTGTGCGGTACAAGGGCGGCCGCTACAATGCCGATGACATCGAGGTTCTGGGCCTTTACTGGCACTTCGTGGATGTGGTTTGGATGTTCGTCGTACCGTTGGTCTACCTTTTGAATCTCGCCCACTAGAGCAAGGAGTTTTGGGAGCAGATGATATGACAACCGCGGAAGCGCATAAGAGTAGCGGAATCGGCAAAGACCTGGTCGTCTATATTTGCCTGTTGGCGTTGGCCGGCTTGCAATTCGTAATTGCCTATCAGAAGATCGACGCATCGCAGATGTTCTGGCGCATGCTGACGGTCGCCTGCGTCGAGGCGGGGCTGGCAGTGCTGTTCTTCATGCATCTTTGGGCGGAAAAGCGGACATTTCTCTGGTTTGTCCTCATCTTTACGATTTCTGTCTTGCTGGGGATGCAATATGGGTGGACCGATGCCTTCCGGATGCTGGTCGGCGCGCCCTTTTCAAAATGACATATGTAAGGAACCGGCGCGGGGAGTAGAGATGTTCGGAAGAAAGTTACGAGCAATGTTACGAGGAGAGCTACGAGCAAAGTTGCGGGTCGAGAGACCGTTCCTGCTGGTTGGCATTGCGCTGATTGCGCTGGTCATGCTCGCCGCCCCGCTCCCGGCCTTCTCGCAGAGTTGCGCGCTCTGCTATACGCAGGCGGCCTCCGCCGGCGCTCGAATGATTGAGGCCTTGCGCAGTGGAATTCTGATTCTTATCGTCCCTCCAACCCTGATGTCGATTGGCATGATTTTTATTGTTTATCGCAAACGCAATCAGTTCAGGCAGACCGCTGACGCACCTGACGCTGACCGCAATTGGTAGTGATTTCGGGTGGCGCAGCGCTTCAGCGTGATCGAGTCCTAATGCTTCTGGGACAGCCCTACCCAGCCTTCTTCGCCGGTATCCAGTAGACCTCTTCTTTGAAGTTCTCTTTTTGAAATCCGATACGTTTCAAGATGCCCTTGCCGTGCTCGATCATCTCCGGATGCCCGCACAGATACGCAATGCTGTTGGCCGCCGTGCATCCCCAGTGGTCGGCATACTTGCGTATCAACTCATCCACGCGGCCGACTTCGCCCTTCCAATTCGTATCCTCCCAGGGGCGGCTGATGGTAGGCACGTAGGTGAACCAGGGCGCCTGCTCGGCAAACTTCTCCAGTTCCTCGCGGTAACCGAACTCCCAGGAGCGGCTAGCGCCGTGCAGCAGAAACAGGCTGTGATCGCCGGTGAAGTTGCCTTTCTTCCAGTCCGCAAACAGGGTCCGCACGTAACTCACGAACGGCGCCACTCCGGTCACGGTGCTGACCATGAAGTGGTTCTTGCGCGCGGGTTGGGAAGTTTCCAAGGTAAAAAGGCCCTTAGCCACCTTGCGCATGAGCACCTCGTCTCCGGGCAGGAGATCGTGCAGGGGCGGGGTGGTCACGCCTTCCGGTACCAATTCGAAAAAGAATTCGAGTTCCCTTTCGTAGGGCGAAGAGGCGATCGAGTAGGCCCGCTCCACGCGGCGCGTGTCACGCTCGACGCCGAGGGTGGCGTACTGCCCCGCCGTGAACCGGAATTCGGCCCCTGGATCAATGCGAATCATCCAGAGGTCGGGCGCGAAATCGACGCGCTTGGTAATACGGGCCCGGTAATGCTGGTCATCCATGGTTCGGTTGCCTTTCATTCAGAAGCGGCGCTCCCCGCGGCGCTCCGGGGCTGCAAAACACTCGATGGTGGCGACGGTGCAAGTAACTGTGGAGCGCGTCCAGCGCCAGAGTAACACGTACCTGCACATTTAATTTCCCCTCTTGTTTCGATATTGGGCTGTGGGAAAAAGATTCCGGCGTTGGCCGCGGATGTTTCAGTGGCGGCCAGGACTGTTGTCCGATCACGCATCCTGGTGGGCCACGGACCACGAAGGTGGCGTACTTACTGAGTTCGGAAGGTTAGCTATTCTTCGAAAAGCACACCCAGAAGTCGCGCCAGCTCGGCCTTCTCCTGAGTTCGACTGCTGTTGTCGGGAGTATCCTCGGTGAGCTGTGCGAGTTCGTGGGCCAGGATGCGCTGGGCGGTGTGCTGAGGAAGGTAGATTGCGTGGCGCGAAGGAGTCAGGTTCCAGCTCTTGTTGTCGTCGCGGCGCCTCAGAGACCATCGTTGCCGTTGCGAACGCTTGTGCAACTCCGTCTGACCTGCCGTGAGTGAAGCCAGTTCATCGATCTTAACCTCGACCCAGCCTTGGTTTCCTGTGATATGCACCTTATCTACTTCGAAATGGTCGAACACAAGCAAGGGTTGAGCCGACTTGAAGAGGTCGCGCCCGCGAAGCATCTCCTCCGAATCCTTGCATGCTTGCCAGAAGGCCGTGCTCACCTGTTGGGATTTGGGCCGAACGTAACCCACGACCGCAACATGAGATATCTCCGTGTGCACTGGATGATCCTCTGCTAGCGTCGCGGAGAATGCGATGTCATTGGAGGACTCTTCCGATACATCAGGCACTGGGGCGTCAGCACGGGTTTCGCGCGGGTTCGTTTTGCCCAAGACCGTGGGCTTCCAACTCGCAGTCCGAATCGGGGTGGAGAGCGCGCGTGGCGGAACCGGCTTGACGTAACGAAAGAAGCGCGGCTGTCCCCGCTGTTTCCAATACGGCGCATCGTACAAATCGACACCGGGGCCCGAACTCAGCACGCTGAAAAAGGAGTGCTGAACGGGGTTGACCACAACCCCAGCATGTCCGCGCCAGACGGCTAAGTCGCCCGGTTGCGGACTTGCGACTCGTCGAAATTCGTCGATCCCCGCGTAAAGATCCGAAGAGCTCGCGTATTCGTAAGGGAAACCGGCGCGCTCATAGAGTCCATGGACAAAATGGAAGCAATCGGCGGAGAAATCTGCATGGTGATAGCGCGAATCCAGCGCGACACCCAGAATCGTCAAACCCTCACTCAAAGTCAGCGGCCGAAACCCAATCGGCTTCTGCTGCTGCAGGGCGGGAGTCTCGCGAGTAACTCGGTACGCTACGTTGGAGTTTGCCCCCTTCTCTTGCGCTAACGCGACACCGGCAGCGGTCACGTAGAGCAGGAGTAATAGCAGGACGCCTTTGGCAGAGAGCCGCATAGTCCGTCTTATAGCGCACCTTCATAAGGGAGAATAGGTCACAGGGGTGCTGCCGGGTTTGCGACAACTGCCCTACTCCGATATGCACCCTAGGATCCACGCAACAGCGTCCTAAAGATTTCACAGCGACTGACAACATTTTGTCACGCAGATCCACCTGACAACACTTTGTCACGCAGATCCACATTGACAAATCTTGACACTTCACGCTGCAGCGCGTACCACCTGACCGCCTTCTTATGCACAGCCAGCACAAACGATTCCTTTGGAATCTTAGGGTTGAAGTGGGATGGAACTTTGGTCATCTGGCCGGAAGACTGGACCCTCAAGTGCGGCTGCATGGATAGTTTCGTGGCGGCGTCGTACCTCGGAGGGGGGATCCGAACCAATGCGGAGACAGAAGGGATTTTCGCTGATCGAGTTGCTGATTGTCGTGGCTATCATCCTGATTATAGCGGCGATTGCTATCCCAAACCTGCTACGGGCGCGCATTGCGGCGAACGAGTCGTCCGCAGCGGCGTCGATTCGCACCATCAACACAGCAATGATTTCCTACAACTCCAGTTACCCGACGGTAGGCTTTGCGTCTAACCTGACCGCCCTGACGGGCACCTGCACCGGCACCGTCGTGCCCACATCGACTAGCGCTTGCTTGATCGATACGACGCTGGCGGGGGGCACTAAGAGCGGCTATACCTTCGGTGTGCAGGGCACGTCCGGCGGCTATGCTGCGTGGGCAACCCCGGTGCACGTAAATACTTCGGGCGTGCGCGGCTTCTGCTCGGTCGCGGATGCTGTGGTGCGCACCAACACCGCTCCGATCTCCGGCTGCGCCGGAAGCGAGACCGCGCTGCAGTAAGTTGCACTTGGCAAAATAACTGGGTAAGGGTACAAGGCGGAAAGAAGGACTAACCCTCAGTCCGCCAGGGCTTCTACTAAGTGCGTGCAAAGGGAGGTTTCCACGTTGTAGTAGTTGCAGATGGGCGGGGCGGACAAATAGAGTTTGAGGATTCCGTCCACGTGGGGATACCCTTCGCGCTCCCAGCGGTCTGCATCCCGCTTCTCGGCCCAGAGAGTGACGGCGATCCACTTTTCCGTCTTGGTCTCGGGCACGAAGGGCAGGAACTCCATAAATCCCTGCTGCTTCTTCAGGATCGGCAGAACTTCCTTGCTTAGAACGTTCACGATTTCGTCTTTCATTTCCGGCTTCGGAGTAAATTCAACGATGCGGCCAAACATGATGAATCTCCTTTGCGTTTTGATTGGGGCGACCCGCTCGGAGGAGGAGTGCTTGCGGATCAATCATTAATCAATGCCAGATTATGCCTTCACTGATGAAAGTCAGTGACTCAACGCACGATACGCTGTGAGATTCAAACACACGAGCGGCAGCCGACATCGTATGCCCTCGGTTTCGCATAGGAACTACCGCCGTCCAACTTGCCAAGCACTGAAAGAGCCGCAGCAACATGACGAAGCTCATTCACCAAATTCATTCTCCCCCTGCCCTCAACTCCGACACAAAGCCCGCTAGCCCCGTTAGATTTGCCATGAAAACCCCCTCGGCATGGAATTTTAATTGATCCCCCTCCGAGAGGGCCGATGCACCGGAGCCAACCACTGGGTAGATGTCTGCAATGTGCGTTGGTGGAAAACTGTGACCCTTTGCTTTCCCTGCCCGCCAATCGTATCGTGAGGGCATAGCATCGAACCGAACCGCTCGGATTTTTCTGCTTGAAGGGGACGGCTATGCCTTGTGAAAAAGAACTGCAAGAACTTGCGATGGCTTTAAGGAAGGGCTCGCGCTATTTCAAAGGATGGAACATCAACGTCCTCCAAGCGTTTATTCGGGACAGAGGATGTTGCGTCTATTGCGGGAAACCTCTGCTGGCTATGTTTGGCGTTGCAGGTACAGGCGACCATTTGTTGCCCAAATGCGACTATCCCGATCTCGCAGAGAATGTGGATAATTTAGTCCCTGCCTGTGCGGAGTGCAATCACATAAAACACTATTACGACCCCTCGAAAGGAAAAGGCAAAGAGCTTGTTATCACAGCGGAGGTTCGTCGCCTGAGCCTTATCCCTGAGGCCAAACGGGAAATCGAGAGAAGGACGAAAGCTAATGATTGGAAAAAGGAGTTTGATACCGCAAAGCGTCTTTTTGACGAAGCCGTAGAGGAGTATCGCAAATGTAAGGAATCCGCCGCATCCTGAAGTTCTTTGGCAACGCACCTTTCAGACCCGACAGATCGCCGGGCTAGAGTGATCCCAAGAGTGGACTACCCCAAGCGCACTGGATCGCGGGTACAATTACCTCCGTTACGTTCAACCAACCGCGAAAAACCGATAAGCTGGCGGCATGGCTCCTACAATCACCGATGCCGCTGCTTTGCCCGTGGAGCAAGAACGTCGCTGGCCACGCTACAAAATAGATGTCCCTGTCCGGGCCGTCATCCACAAGCCGGACCGAACCCTGATCCGGGATGGGCGCGGCATGGAAATGAGCGAAGGTGGCATGCGTCTATTGCTGGGTGTAGAACTCGGACTCGGCGAGGAGATCGAAGTGGAGTTCACTCCTCCGTATTCAGGCAAACCCATTCGCATGCGAAGCGAAGTGCGCAACCGCAACGGATACCGCTACGGAGTCGAGCTTGTTCCTGAGGGCATGGAAGAGCGGAGCGAAGTCACCCGCTTGCGCCAGATGTTAACAACCTTCGAGGCGAAGTTGTCTTGAAGCTCCCAGCCCCCTTAGATTTGCCCTTATCCTCTCGGTAAGAATTGTAATTGATGGAGTCTGTTTCCTGAGCGAGTGGTGCATATTGTGCGGCCCCGCGAATGCACTGGGTATAATGCCGTTTCTCGCTATTCGGGCCTGTGCAACCGTCTGAAAACAATGCTTGCCCACATGAACCAGACCGGGGTCGAGAGATCGAGATCGTCCGCCCGGACTTCCTGCGGCCACGCTGATCTTGCTCTGGCGGTCGCGGACGAGGCGGTCTTTAAGGTCGTCGTTTGGAGTTGGCACGCTCGACCTCATCTCGCTTCACGACAATCGATCTTCCAAGCTAGTTGTCAAAAACCTCGACCCAGAGGGTCTCATCGTTCCTCAGCAACCCGAACTCCAGCCAACGGGGAACGCTTGAGCCATCTGCATAGATTGGACGTGAGAAGCAAAAAGTTCCCGGTTGCTGATAGCAGTAGTTCTCCATGTGGCGGTAAATTTTTCCTTGGGGCGACCAGCCCCGATTTAGGCGGCGTTCCTGCGAGAAGACATTCACGTCGAGTCCGCCACCGATGCAGCGCGCCATGAAATGCCCATCGTCTCGCTCTGTCCCCGCAAATTCATCGGTTGGCTCGATCCTTATCCGCCGCACATCGCGGTCTTGTTGTGCTCTGGACGACTTCCCTAACACACCGATGACTCGATCCGCGATTGTCTGGTCATACGGCACCGCGCCTGTCATTTCCAATCGGGAGTAAACGTCGCAGATGTATTCGAACGTGCGATGCCGAAACCGCACGAGATTCGGCTCGTGCGAGATCGTCCGATCGTCCTCACATATGTATCGCGCCACACTGAGGGGAGGCGTTCCTTCAGGAACAGCGTCGCGTTTGCGGCGCCGAGCGCCCCCGCCTCAGACAGCACAGCTTCGTAGTCGATGGAGTACCGAGACGGCAGCATGCGAACTCGCTGTGACGACTCAGGGGTGGACTGGAGCAAGGTGGTCATTAGCTAATGACCTTCCCCGACGAGAGCATCTGCTTCATCTTCTCTACTCGCCGAGCGCGTGTCTCTTCCTTCTTGGCTCCTGAATACCAGACGACGAATTCTTTCTTGTGGCTGAATGCTAGACGGTTTAGCTTTTCAGTGAGCTTCGCGCCTAATACCCTCCGCAGTTGGATGGGGATCTCGATGTCCCGCTTTTCGGTATCCGGCTCAAGGACAATCGTCACTACGTCTCCAGCTTTTACGCCCGCATGGCGGCGAGCGGCCGCATTGACAACGATGTACTGAATCCCGCCCCCTGTTCCCGACCGTATTGCGCCAAGTGTAGCCATTTATCGTCACCTTGACCAGAACTTTAGCCTTGCCCCAGACCTCTCGTGTGTCGAAGGGCAGCGTGAACGATGCAGTCCCGTTGTCGCGAGACTCATCTCCGTTTAGCTTCGACCTGAATTCTCTCCGCATCTTTGATGTTCCGACAATAGCACTTCTCGCAGCGGCTGGGCCGGACTCTTCGGGCTCGCATTTGTGCTTGTCGAACTGTTCTTGGAGGTTCGCCTGCGCATCGGCAGTCCTCCGGAGGGCACTCATGGGAACTTTAAACTCCCGGCTACAAACAACTGAGGAACTTCCTGTCAGTGACTTTCAGTTTATTTCCAAGCGGTGTTTTTCGATGATTCCCGCGAGCGTTTGTTCATCACGAATCACAGTCTTGTACACCCATGTGTAATGGTCTCCCGCCCAGAAATTCATTGCCTTCGCCGCACGTTCTGCCCCCATCAACTGTCGATCCGCTTTCATTTCTAAGTAACAATCAATCAGGTGCAGATAGGTGCTTTCCTCATCTTGCGCCCCTTCGGGATAGCCGGCAGGAACCTTGGGATAGAGTTTCCGCAACTCCGCTTCGGCAGCCTCGGTCTGGACTCGATGTGCGTCCAAATACCAGTGCAACTGCTCGTGGACGTAGGCCGAGAGCAGCAAGTCGTCGGAGCCCAGATGCCGGGTGTGCAGCGTCAACACGGGATGGCTATGGGGAATCGCCTTGTCGTCTATGACCACCTCGTGCGTGAACGTGTATTTGCTCAAGTCGTAGGAAGCGAGTATCCGCTCCAGTTCTTCCTTCGTTCGCCGCTCTGCATCCGTTCCGTGCTTTAACTGAATTGTGACCGGCTGGGCGAAAGTCAGCCCGGCGAGAAGGAGGAACACAGAACAAGTTACCGCCAAGACGTGGCGATTTGCAGAGCGCATGGCATTTGATCCTCCATGACAGTCTAGGCTTCTATGCCGTCAAAGACTATTCTGCCCAAGCGCAATGATTCGACGCTGACCGCATCCGCATCCGCATCCGGTAGATCGTCCTTGCAGACCCGAGGCGGTCGGTGTTACGACGCAATGCAAGGTGCCACCACCGATGCACTCGCATAGTCAATTAGAACGGTCGCAATTGGAAATTGACAACGACCTGTGTCTCCACTTCCACCGGCTCATTGTTCAGCATATAGGGCTTGTAGCGCCATTGCTGCACGGCTCCGATTGCCGCCCCGACCAGTTCCTTCGGGCCTGAAATTCGCGTGAGTTCGTGGATTCGCCCATCTTTACCGATCACAGCCCGCAGCAAGACTGTGCCCTGAACGCGATCCTGTCGGGCAGTCGCTGGATAGACGGGCGTTACTTTGTGGACAAGCAATCCTTGGGAAACCCCTTGTGCCACCTGCACCCGCTTTGGAGTAGCAGTGGCGTTGCCGGAGGAGGCTGGAGATGGTGTGTCAGAAATCTTGTCGCTGAAGGCAAAATCCAACGGTACCTTTGTGGATACCTTCACAGGCTTACCATTTTTAATGAATGGTTTGAACTTCCATTTCTTTACCGCGTCCACGGCAGCCCTCGCGAGTACTGGGTCGCCGCTGACGACCTCGACATTTTCCACGTCGCCAGTTTCAGAAACCATCAGTTTCACCCAGACCTGCCCCTGTATTTGCTTTTGAGCGGCTTCCGCTGGGTAGGTCGCTTTTTGAATCTTCAGAGGTTCGAGCTTGCTAGAGTCGCCCGGACTGGAGGCAGTGCTCTCTGGAACAGAAGCATCGGAGACAGCGGGAGACGGAGCGTCAGTCTTGGACGCTGGCTGGGAGGGAGCACCCTTCTCCGATGTACCGCCAGTTTGGGGCTTGGGGGAACTATCCGATTGAGCCCAAAGGCAAGTGGTCAGAAGGAGGAATATTAAGAGTCCCAGTTGATTCAGCAACCTCATCGGAGAAGGATTGTACTACGCCAGACATCTTCTTTAGCTCTGTTGCCAACTAAAACGAAAGCGCCCCAGACTCCGTTTAGAGTCATAGGGCACTCCAGTTTACTGCGCACATTCAAGCCTATGTTAGGGTTTCCGCCGAGGGTACGTGGCACAGACTTAGGCAGTCCTGAACCGCAGCTAGGCAGCCTTAACTTTTAGCTTCGCTGCTTGTTCGAGTTGCTTCACAGCCGCCATCGTGCGTGCGGTGTAGTCTGCACGCTTTCCCGACATCGGGCGTCGGTGGCGTTTGGTGACAGAATCATGCTTTGACATTGGCTCCTCCTGTTGCTGCTTTGGTACCTCACAGGTCTCCATATGACACGCTTCTTGAAGCCCACTCTACTCTCAAAGCCGCTCTCAAAAATGGTCAATTCTGATCAGGTACTCACTTGACCGCAGTTTGTAATCCACGGGATAGCCAAGTCTCCCAGCATGTGGCAAGCTGGGCTCATGGCAAAGAGCAAACTGACCGCACGTGAGAAGTCCCGCCAAGAACGCGAACGGGCCAAATCCCTCGAAGACCGCTCCCGGCAGGTAATGAGGAAAGCGGCTCAACTCCAACAAAAAACCCAGCACGATGATATCCCCCAAGCCGCTACGGGGATCGCAAAACCAGATGGCAAGGGGAAGTAGGACGGCGCTGACTGCGGAGATCGTCTGCCCGGACTTCCTCCCGATCACGCTGGGCTTTGATCTGGCGGTAGTGGGCGAGGTGGGCTTTGAGGTCCTCCCCCAATTTGAGTCGAGAATTAGAATTTTGCATTTGGGAAATGCGAAGAATTCATTGACCAACTAGCAACATGCGGGTTTAGACTTCCCCTAATGTGGGGCGGCGACCATCGCTTACACGCGAGACACTGGGTCGAAATCCACTGGTGGAGGGAGGGCAGTGCAGGACTCGCACCCAGCAAACCATCTCTGCAACCTGCCTGCTGCTCTGAGAAATCCTCGTAAAAGATTGCCAACTCCTCGGCTTTCATTGACCTGCCTGTCTCACCCCCCGTAAGATTGTGCGCTAGTGATCGGCAAAACCATCTCGCATTACCGCGTCATTGAGAAGCTGGGCGGCGGCGGTATGGGCGTGGTCTATAAGGCCGAGGACACTCGGTTACACCGTTTCGTAGCCCTGAAATTCCTTCCCGATGAGGTTGCCCGCGACCCAAAAGCGCTGGCGCGTTTTCAACGCGAAGCCCAAGCCGCGTCCGCGCTCAACCACCCCAACATCTGCACCATCCACGACAGCGGTGAGCAGGACGGGCAGGCCTTCATTGCCATGGAGTATCTGGAGGGCATGACGTTGAAGTATCGTATTGCCGGCAAGCCCCTTGAGACGGAACTCCTGCTCAGCCTGGCAATTGAGATCGCCGATGCGCTCGACGCCGCACACTCTGAAGGCATCGTCCATCGTGACATCAAGCCTGCCAACATCTTCGTGACCAAACGCGGGCGGGCCAAGATTCTTGATTTCGGTTTGGCCAAAGTGGCAATGCCGACGACCGACAACCGGGTAGCGAAAGCGGCTGACGCCCGAGCGGAAGCGACTGCGACTGTGACGGAAAGTGATGAGCACCTTACCAGTCCGGGGGCGGCGCTGGGCACCGTGGCCTACATGTCACCGGAGCAGGTGCGGGCTAAAGAGTTGGACGCACGCACGGATTTGTTTTCTTTCGGGGCAGTGCTGTACGAGATGGCAACGGGCGCATTACCGTTCCGCGGCGAGAGCTCAGGCGTGATCTTCCATGCTATTTTGGATCGCGATCCGCTGCCTCCGGTGCGGCTTAATCCTGACTTGCCGCCGAGGCTGGAAGACATAATCACGAAGGCTTTGGAGAAGGATCGCAATCTTCGCTATCAAAGCGCTGCCGAAATGCGGGCCGACCTGCAGCGGCTGAAACGGGACACAGAATCTGGCCGAAGGTTCAACGCAGATGTTGGGGTTGTCTCTGCTGGTTCTTCCCAGCAATCCGATATTGGAAGCTCGCCCCTTCAGGTCGGCAAAAAAAGTGAAATCGCAAAACCAGAATTAATAAAACTTGGATCCGGCGGAGTGTCCACAAGGCATGATCCCATCTCACGGTCTGAAGCCCGTAGCGCTGGCACAGTGGACGGGAGCGCGGAGGCGCCACGTGAAACCAGGGCTTTGATTCCTTTCACAGCCGCCTTGCACCGGTGGAAGCTCATAATTCCGGCTGCTGTGCTCGTGATAGCGCTGATTGGCGCCGTCTCATATTGGCATTCGCGATCGGCTAGCAAGCTTTCCGAAAAGGACACCATTGTTCTCGCCGACTTTTCCAATTCCACTGCTGACACTGTCTTCGATGACACTCTCAAAGAAGCCCTTGCTGTCTCCCTGCGACAGTCGGCGTTACTAAACGTCCTTTCCGACGATAAAGTCGGCGCGTCCCTGAAAATGATGACGCGGGCAGCGAGCACTCCGCTAACGCCGGAAATCGCTCGCGAAGTTTGCCTGCGCTCCGGCAGCAAGGCCTATATTGTCGGCGCGATTGCGGCGCTAGGCAAAGAATATGTGCTTGGCCTGAAAGCGATGAATTGCCAGAACGGGGACACGTTGGCACAGGAACAGGCCACCGCTCCCTCCAAAGAGAAAGTACTCGACACGCTCGGACATGCTGTGGCCAAGCTCCGCGGAGAACTGGGCGAATCGCTGGCGGCGGTGCAGAAATTTGATGTTCCGCTGCAACAGGCCACCACCTCTTCCCTCGAAGCCTTGAAAGCATACAGTCTTGGAATAAGGATATTGCAGGAGAAAGGTCCGGTGGCAGCCCTGCCCTACGAACAACGCGCCGTCGACCTCGATCCGGAGTTTGCCACGGCTTACGAAGCGATCGGCCTCCAATACGCCGATCTCGGAGAGCTGGGGAGGGCCAGTCAGTATCTCAGTAAGGCATTCGAGTTACGAGATCACGCCAGCGAGCGTGAAAAGTTGGCTATCGCCGCTTCCTACTATCGTACGGTGACCGGAGAACTGGACAAGGCGGCACAGATTTACCAGCAGAATATTGAGAGCTACCCCAGAGACGGCAACGTGTACAACGACCTGGGTGGCATATACGGCCAGGAGGGAGAATATGAGAAGGCGATTGAAGCGGAGCTTGAAAGCATCCGCTTGGCGCCAGGCAGCGTGGCTGCGTATGCGAATCTCAGCAGTTGGCAAATCGCTTTGCAGCGCTACCCGGAGGCGCGGCAGACGATCGAGTCAGCATTGGCTCGCAAGTTGGACTCCGATGCGCTCCATCTTAGCCTTTACGGAATCGCCTTCATCGGGGGTGACACCCAGGCCATGGGGGAGCAAGCCATTTGGCTCGAGGGTAAGTCTGAGTTCGAAAACGAGGGGCTTGGTTTGGAATCCGATACTGAGGCATATTCTGGCCGCCTCTTCAAGGCGCGGGAACTAACCAAGCGGGCCGTAGACTCTGCCGTTCATAGCGATAACAAAGAAGGAGGCGCTCTCTGGGAAGGAAGCGCCGCCCTGCGCGAAGCGGCGTTCGGCAACGCCTCCGAAGCCAGGCAGGATGCGAGTGACGCCATGAAGCTGGCCCCAACCAGCCGCGGAGTTCAGATTGAAGCCACGCTGGCGCTGGCAATCATTGGAGATGTAAAGGAGGGCGATGTCGCGCGGGCTGAGACCTTGGCGCAGGATTTGGCAAAACGGTTTCCACTCGACACCCAGATGCAGTCGCTTTGGCTGCCCGCGATTCGGGCGCAATTGGCTCTCGATAGACGGAATCCAGCGGCCGCGGTCGCTCTTCTACCACTAGGTACTCGCGCCGCGCGCATTGAGGTGGGCGCCATTCCTTTCCTTTCCAATGTCTCCTGCCTGCCGTCGCCGTACTTGCGCGGCCAGGCCTATCTCGCAGCGGGACAGGGCCACTCCGCAGCCGTCGAATTTCAAAAGATTCTCGATCACAAGGGAATCGTGTGGAATTGCACCACTGGAGCGCTGGCCCATTTGGGCTTGGCTCGCGCTCTGGCGCTTGCGGGAGATAAGGAAAGAGCGCTCGCAGCCTACAGGGATTTCCTCGCCCTCTGGAAAGATGCCGACTCCGATATTCCCATCCTGAAGGAAGCCAAGACCGAGTACGCGAAGCTGCAATAGCTGCCAGTGGCCTTGTCAAGCCGTAGGTTACTGAAAAGATGGTGGGCAGTGCAGGGCTCGAACCTGCGACCTCCTGCTTGTAAGGCAGGCGCTCTAACCAGCTGAGCTAACCGCCCGCTCGGTGCGGATGCGATCACGGCGTGCTCGCGCCGTCCGCGAAAAATTTCTGCAAAACTAATGCTGAGGATACTGGACGCTTCCCCGCCGGTCAAACCAGCAGGTGGCGGAAAAACTGAATCTGCCCGGGGAGAACGACCTCCTCGGCTATTTTCCTCAGCCTGAGAGGTCCAAACCGTGCAGAATTCACCGGCGCGTTTGCTACACTTTGTGCGTGCGCAGATTGATCGTCAATGCCGATGATTTCGGTCTGACCGCAGGAGTGAACCGGGCCATTGTGGAAACCCACATCGGTGGGGTCGTGTCGTCGGCCACCTTGATGGCCAACGGCGCCCGCTTCGAGGACGCGGTGACGGCGGCGCGCTCGGCGCCGAATCTCTCCGTGGGATGCCACGTCGTGTTGGTGGATGGGACCCCAGTGTCACCGCCGGGGGCGCTGGATACTTTGCTGGCGATTCGCTCGGCAGAGCCGAATAAGTTCTACTCGAGCCTTTCGGCCTTCGCCGCGCGCGCCATGTTGGGAGGCTTCGATCGCGATCAACTGGTCGCGGAGGTCACGGCGCAAATCAGGAAAATTCAGTCCGCCGGTCTCCAAGTGACTCACCTCGACACCCACAAACACGCCCACATCTTTCCCGAGATTCTGACAGCGCTGCTGCGGGCAGCGCGGATTTGCGGGGTGCGCGCCATCCGCAATCCGATCGTTCCGGTCAAAGCGCTACCCGCGCGCCTCTTCAAGGGCAAGCCGCATCTCTGGAAGCGCTACGGCCAGGTACGCGTTCTCCATACTTTCTCCGGGCAATTCCACCAGCGAGCCAAGCGCGCTGGACTGGTGACGCCCGACGGTGTGCTGGGAGTGATCGAGACCGGCTCAGTCGGCATTTCCCTGCTCCGCCAGACGCTCGCGAACCTGCCGGAGGGAACCTGGGAGTTAATCTGCCATCCCGGGTATAACGATGCCGACTTACGCGCCGCCCACACGCGATTGCTCGATGCTCGCGAGGAGGAGCGGCGTCTGCTGACTTCGGCGGAACTGCGGCAGTTTTTGGACGAGCAAAAGATCCGGGTCATCGGTTATCGTGAGTTCGTAGAAACGTTCGCAGAAAACCGACCCTGAATGATGATTGGAAGGTGCCGAAAGTCGTGCTGCGCTCGTCACTGCGCGCCGGCAAACTTTGCAATACCGCGGGGCGTCAGAGGGCGGTATCATCACATGAACAGACACGCATGAACAGACCCAAGGATAAGGCATGGACGACCAACAAACCGAACCTCGCCTGAGTGTGGACCTACCCGTGCGGATATGGGGAATGAGTGCCGAAGGACGCCCCTTTTCGCAATCCGCTCACGCTTATAACATCAGTTCGGAGGGGGCGCTGATCTCGGGCGTCGAGAGCGAACTGAAAGTGGGCGACGTGATCGGAGTACAGTGTGCCGAAAGAAAAGCGCGCTGCACGGTGGTCTGGGTGATGAACACCGGCCCGGTCAAGAAAAATCAAGTGGGCGTGAAGTTGGTCGCCGAGCAGGAGTGCCCGTGGAGAAACTATTTGCCACTCGACGGCGCGAAGGAGGCAATTGCGGCCTCCAACCGCCGGCGCTGGCACCGGCATACAATTTCGTTGCCTGTGGAACTTCGCGACGAGCGCGTCAACGCGCCGCTCCGCATCAATGCCACCGACGTGAGCGGCAACGGATGCTATGTCGAGACCATGCTGCCTTTTCCCCTCGGAACCATGCTGCGGGTGGATTTCTGGCTGGACTCGGAGCACATCAAAATCTCGGCGGTGGTGCGGACCTCCGATCCGGGGGTGGGCAATGGCATCGAGTTCACCGGAATGCCCCCCGAGACCAAGGCGCGCATGCAAGCCTACCTGGACGCGATTGACCCGCAAATGGGAGTCTCAGCCCCAAAGCCGGCGGAAAGTCATTGAGTCAAGATTTACCGGTTTCCGCGTAGCGGGCTAGCACGATCGCGCGAATCAGTCCACCCATCGTGAATTCGCGGGCCTCGATTGCAACCGGCATCTGCAATTCGCGCAGCGTCGCTGAAGTCACCGGACCAATCGAAGCGAACTGGATGCCGCTGAATGAATCTGCCTTGACCTTGCGCAGATCTGTGTGGGGACGGGGCGGAGCCTGCCCTGAGCGGAGCCGAAGGGCCCCGTCCGACCGGGGCGGAGCCCCGCTTCCACACAACAATTCGGCGAAATTCTTGGCGGTGGAGGAACTGGTGAAAGTCACGACGTGCGGGCGGCGCACTGCATTCCTCATCAGCGCACGCAGACGCACACGCGATTTCTCGGGCGCTACGGTTTCGTAAGCTTCGATCACATCGACCGCGGCTCCGGCCGCACGCAGCTCTTCTGGAATCACGTCGCGCGCGACTTTGGCTCGTATGAGTACAACGCGTTTGCCGTTGACCTTGTCGCGCAGTCCCTTCACCACAGACTCGGCAACGTACTCCTCCGGAACCATCTTGACCTTCAGGCCATGCTTCACGATCGCCTTCTTGGTTGTCGGTCCGATGGCGGCGATCTGGAGATGCTCGAGATTCTTGCGAGTGATGCGAAGTTTCCGGACGCGCTCCCACATCGCTTCCACGCCGTTGGCGCTGGTGAGAATGAGCCAGTCATAGTTCCGGATATTTTTCAGGGCATCGTCGAGCGGCCGATAGGATTGCGGCTTGCGGATCTCAATGAAAGGGATTTCGATTACAGTTGCGCCCAGGCTGCGCAGGCTGGCGGACAGGCTGCCGGCCTGATGCCGGGCGCGTCCGACAAGAATCCGGGTTCCGGCGAGGGGACGGTTTTCGTTGGGCTTCATAGATCAGGTCTTAGGTGTCAGGTCTTAGGTCTTAGGATTCAATTCACCGGTGCCAGTATCCGAGCCTGACACCTGAGACCTAACACCTAACACCTGAGACCTGCCTCTACGGTTGCTGTGGCAGCGCAAAGCCTTCGCCGTAAACTTCTTCGAGAATAACATCGCCGCCTCTGCGGAGAAGGGTTTCGCCGACCTCTTCACCCAAGCGCACGGGATCGTCGCCCTCGCGGGTTTCGCGCAGAACTTTGCTTCCATCGGGATGGGCTACGAGCGCGTTCAGGCGAATGCGGCCTCCCATAACTTCGGCGAAGGCTCCGATGGGAACCTGGCAGCCGCCGCCGAGTTTGTTGAGCAGAGCGCGCTCGCAGGTAGTGGCGACGCGGGCGGCCGCGTCATCAAGAAAGGCCAGGAGCGCCCGCGTTGCCATGTCGCCGTTGCGAATTTCGATTCCCAAAGCGCCTTGCCCGGCGGCGGGGGTCATCACTTCCGCCGGGATCACCTGGCGGACGAGTTGCGTTTTTCCGAGGCGGTTGAGCCCGGCGGCGGCGAGAATGATGGCATCGTAGTCGCCCGATTCGAGCTTGCGCAGGCGCGTATCCACATTGCCGCGCAGCGGGTGAATCTGCAGATCGGGACGAACCGCCTTCAACTGGGCCTGACGGCGCAGGCTGCTGGTGCCAATGTTCGCCCGCTGCGGCAGCGCATCGATACTGGCAAATTTCACGGAACAAAAAACGTCGCGCGCATTTTCGCGGGTGGTGATGGCGGCAATTTCGAAATCGGCGGCCAACTCCGTCGGCAAATCCTTCAAGCTGTGCACGGCGAGATCAACCCGGTTTTCGACGAGGGCTTCCTCGATTTCCTTGGTGAACATGCCCTTGGTGCCGACTTTCGCGAGGGCGACGTCGGTGATTTTGTCGCCGGTGGTCTTGATGATCTCGAGTTCCACGGTATGGCCCTGAGCGCGCAGCAGATCGGAGATGTGATGGGCCTGCCAGAGAGCTAGTTGCGAGCCGCGGGAGCCGATGCGCAGGCGGGCCATCAGTCTTCCGCTTCCGGGCGGCGGGCGGACTTCGAAGCGGCCGCTCTGTTTTCTTCGTCGTGCAGGTTGAAGAGGCGCCGCACGAGGTCGATGACGGTGGTGGACTCGGGATCGCGCGCCGCCGTTTTCAGGGTGCTGATGGGAGTGTGCATGATTTTGTTGACGATGCCACGAGTGAGCGCTTCGACGGCAAGTTCCTGGTCGGTGGTCATGGAGCCAAGGCGGCCGCGAACGCGATCAATCTCGGCCTGGCGAATAGTTTCGAGGTGGTCCTGCAAGCTGACGATGGTGGGAACCACATCGAGAGTCTGCAGGCGAGCGTGGAATTTGTCGACCTCGCCATTGACGATCGCCTCCGCCTTTTCTGCTTCCTTCTTGCGATCAGCGACGTGCGAACTGACCGCCTGCTGCAGATCGTCGATGTCATAGACGAAAATGCCATCGATCTTGTTCATCTCGGGATCGACGTCGCGGGGAACGGCGATATCGATGAAGAACATGGGCTTGTTCTTGCGCAGCGCCATGAGCCTTTCACCGTGTTCGGGGCGGAAGATGAAGTGGGGCGAGCCGGTCGAGGTAATCACGATATCGGCGCGCTCGCAGGTGTCATAAAGCCGGTTGAACTCGATCGCCTGTCCGTTAAATTTTTGCGCCAGCCGGATGGCGCGGTCGTAGGTGCGGTTGGCGACAAAGAGAGAGGTGGCGCCGTGCGCCAGCAGATGCCGGGCCGCTAACTCGCTCATCTTCCCCGCGCCCACCAGGTAGACGCTCTTGCCGTGCAGGCTCCCGAAGATTTTCTCCGCCAGTTCGACAGCCACCGAAGCAATCGAAACCGACGAAGATCCGACGGCGGTTTCGGTACGGACGCGCTTGGCCACGGCAAACGCCCGGGTAAGCAACTGATCCAGTTGCGCGCGCACGGCTCCAACGGCGCGGGCGGTGGCATAGGCTTCCTTGACCTGGCCTAGAATCTGGGGCTCACCGACGACCATGGAGTCGAGGCTGGAGGCGACGCGAAAGACGTGGCGGACGGCTTCATCTTCGCGGAATTCGTAGAGATGACTTTCGAAAGGGCTGAGATCGATTTCGAAATACTCGCGCAGGAATTCGCGCAGGTCGCCGGCGCCGTTCTTCATGTTGGCGATGAATTCAACGCGATTGCAGGTGGAGACGATCATGCCTTCGGCAACGGCGGGATGCTCGGCTAGTCTCTTGCAGGCCTCCGGTAAGCGCGATTCAGGGATGGCCAGGCGCTCGCGCACCTCGACCGGCGCAGTCTTGTGATTGACGCCGATGAGCTGGAATTTCATGAGGCGATAAACCTGTGCATTCCGCTGAAGTAGTTCGAGATCCAGGCGACGATGGCGGCGACGAAGGCGACGCTGGCGAGCAAGGCGGCGCGGCGTCCGCGCCAGCCCGCATTCAGGCGCGTGAAGACCATCAGCAGGTACACGGCCCACATCAGGACGGAAAGCAGAATCTTGGGATCGAGGAAATTAATGCGGCCGTAAGTGGATTCGGCGACCACGGAGCCCGCGATCAGGCCCAGAGTCATGAAGGGAAATCCGATCATCAGGGAGCGGTATCCGATGTCGTCAATTATCTGGAGAGCGGGCAGCCGCGAGAACATTCCACTCGCGCCCTTGGATTTCAGAGCGCGTTCTTGCATGAGGTACAGGATGCTGGCGCCAAAGCTGAGAAACAGCGCCGCGTATCCGGTAAAGATCATCAGGATATGCACGAAGAGCCAACCGTGCTTCACGGCAACCGAGGCGAAGACCAGCGGCTGCTGACCGGTGGCGGCTACGAAAGTCAGCAGAAAAACCAGGGGAAAAATCACAATGCCCGGGGTGGTCGTCTTATACACCATGTAGGCAATCATGAAGACGACCATGATCAGGAAAGCCAGCAGCGATTGCGAGTTGTGAACCGAGGCCGAAGCGAACTGGCCGGTCTGCACGACGGCTTCGGTCAGCGAAACGAGATGAAACACCATGCCGAGGTAGGAAGAATGTAGCGCAATCTTACCGAGGATTTCCGAAGTCCGGGTCAGCGCCACCAGCGCATAGAGCAATCCCGCAGCGTAACAAACGAGCGCGACGCGCAGCCAAATCAGGGTCATCATTCTTTGTTTTTTATTTCCTGGTGCTTCCGCAGGCCGGTTTGATGGCTCCCCACCCCGCCTGGGTGATTATAGTTTGCCGGGGTGTTGGCGCGGGAGGAAACGCGTGCTGTCACAGGGGTGTGTGACGTGGGTCACAGGGGAGCAAAGGCGGAAAACTCGCCACGAAGGCACGGGGAACGGCTGGCACAGCAAGTGCGTTACTCAAGGGATCGAGTAAACAACTAGATCCTCCCGATACGCAGAACCGACGGCGCCCTTAGGGACAACAACTACTGCAAATCGCTTGGAGTCCCGACTCCATGCCATATCGTAGAGGCCCGCCACAGCGGCGGAAGTGAAGAGTCTCTGGCCATTTTCCGTCTGATACAGCGAGATATGGCTCGGTTCTTCAGTAGGTTCGGCAAGCAGATAGTACTTCAGGTCGGGGCTGTAAATGCTTCGACGATTTGTATTCCGAGGGCCGATCTCAGGCAGCCAGTCCCGAGTCTTCAACGAAAATGGTTTCCAGTGTTGCGAAAAAATAAGCACTCTTCGATCCGATGCAGATTGGAGTGAGACCTTCCCCAGTCCACCCATATCGGCTTGTCCAAGGGAAAGGATCTCGTTTCTTTCCGGGAAAACCGAAAGTAACCTTAAGCTATAGTGCTTCGCCAGGTACATATCACCCGGGGAAGGAACGGGCTTGGCTTGCAGGACGATCAACTGGCCGTCCGCCGATGCGACATCGAGTAGGAGGTCAGGAAAGTCAGATGACAATTTCGTCGGTTGGGAACACATGAAAGCCTCAAAACCCGCTTTAGGGGAGCCTTCTGGCGGGCACGGAACTGCCGGTGTGGCTTCTTTGGTGAGCAGGATATCCTTTTGGGCTCCCGTCAAATCGACTCGCTCAATACCAACCGGTCCGCCCATGGCACCGTTTACTGCTTCATTCTCTGTATAGGCGATCAACCTCCCGTCAGCGAGAAAGACCGGACTGTCGAAGTAGCCAGAACCCGGTTGCGCGAGAGTTCGGGCCTGCCTCTTCTCACAATCGAACACCTGGATGTCATTTCCGGATTGCGTTTCAGCCAGCGCTCTCATTCCGGTAATAGGATTCCGTTGGCGGGAAAAAACAATGGTCTTGTTGTCCGGAGACACCGTGGGACTGGAACCGTAGCTGATCTCACACGCCGAGTTCCCTTTAAGGTCTATGAGCCTGATGACTGGATCAGCGAAACGTGGATCCCTGCTTCGTCTCAGTTGGAGCTGCTTGAAGAAACTCTCCGGGAGACCTTCCGCCTCGTCGCCGTCGGGCCAATGCACACGAGTGACTAGCACAACGAAATTCCCGTCGGCAGAGAACTGCGGGGATGCGATCTCGGTTTCAGGCCGAGACCAGACCAGCTCTTTTTTAACGAGGAATTCCTGGCCATCGGCGGCCCATGCGGCAACTACCACCAGAAGCACAGAACTGATGCGGGCAAAGAGTGCTGGTTTCATTGCGCTAATGCTCATGAGGGCGAGCATAGTGTAGCTGCCGCTGACTGTCTATGGCGGAGGCTTTACGCGCAAAACCCTCGTAACTGACGTAATTGGGCATACTCACCCGTCGTCGTATAGGCCGACGGCGCGGCCCCTCCCGCCTCTATTCCACGCCCAACGACGTCAGCGATTCCTCCAGCGACTGTAAATCGATCTGCAGCTGCCGGCCGTGCGCCTGCATTTCTTCCAGTTCGTCGAAGGCGCGGAACAGGCGCATCTTCGCGGCGGCGTACTGCTCGGAATCGGAGAGGGCGCGTCCGTGGGATTCGGCCCAGGCGGCGACGACCCGGTGCGGCAGGAAAACACTGACCGCGTAGGTCACTTTGCGGTCGGAGGTGACATCGAAGATGTACTCATTGGCGTCAGACTCATGGGCGTTGGAGGTCGCGGCGAGACGCTTTCCGACGAAGTAGTACTGGTAAACGTAGCCTTGCGATCCGGTGTAGGTTTTGAGGCGACGGGTGGTCATAAAAACTTGCTTCGAGCTACGAGCTTCGGGCCGCGAGCGAACACGAATCGCTTGCTCTAAGCTCGCAGCTCGTAGCTCGGAGCTAGCGGCCGCTTCTAGATTTTCGCCTCGCGTAGACGTTTGACCGCCGTCTCCGAGGTGACCGGAGAATAATAAATCTCCTTGAAAGTGTATGACCTTGCTTTGGCCTCAAGAACGGGCAAAATTTCGATGTGCCAGTGGTAGTCGTCATCGAGGGTTTTCCAATATCCGAGTGTTGCCGACGGATGTTGGCTGTTGGGCGAGGTGTGGAGCACGAGGTGGAAGACTTCCGTAACGGTGCGGATACGCTGCAGAGTGCGCCGCAGGAGCGCGGCGAGATCGGCCACGTTGCCCACGCGCGATGAACCGGAGCGTTCAAAGGAAGATTCATGGCTGCGGGGCAAAATCCAGGTTTCGTAGGGGACGCGCGGAGCGTAGGGGCAGAAGGCCACGTAGTCTCCGCGAACTTCTACGATGCGCAGGTTCTGGCGCTCCTCCTGCGCCAGAATGTCGCAGAAGACGCAGCGCTCTTTGGCTTCGAAATAGTCGCGTCCGGCGCGGAGTTCGTAGAGGACGCGGCGCGGCACGAAGGTGGTTGCGGTGAGCTGGGAAGAGGGATGCTCGAATTCCTGTCCGGCGCCCTCGCCGTGATCCTTGAAAATGCTGATGTACTTGAGCCGGCTGTCGCGCTTCAAATCCTGAATTCGCTGCGCGGCCAGACGCAGGAACTGTGAGACTTCGACCTCGCTCGCATTCCAGAGATGGCCGTCGTGGCGGGGATTTTCGAGTAAAACTTCGTGCGCGCCGATCGATCGCATGCGGTCGTAGAGGCCGTCGCCGCGGCGGGTCGCCTCGCCTTCGATGTGGTAGAGCGCATTGGGATGGACGACGGAGCGCGCCGACCATGCGCTGCCATCCGCTCCGGGCAAGTTGGCAATGACTTGCGCGGGCTGGGCGGAGACACCGCAAAACCGGCAGGCTTGGGAGCGTGGAGCGGGCTCGATGACATCGTCACCGGTGATCACCCAGGAACGGGTGATGGGATCTTTTCGGAGTTCCATGGGGTAAGGAGAACAAAAGAATTTGTAATTTGCAATTGGTGATTTGTAATTTGAAACCTTCCGCGATTCCACTTGCCGACACCGGAAGCCGTTCCAGCATAGAATTGCAAAATACGAAATTACACATTACAAATTACCAATCGCAAATTGCCCCATGTCTGAGCCCTCGACGCCGCTGATGCGGCAATATGCCGCCATCAAGAAAGAGCATCCCAACGCTCTGCTGTTCTTCCGGCTGGGGGATTTCTACGAGCTTTTTTTCGACGACGCGGTGCTGGCCGCGCGCGAGTTGCAGATCACGCTCACTTCGCGCAATAAAGAAAAGGGCGTGGCCATCCCCATGTGCGGCGTGCCTTACCACGCCGCCGAGGGCTACATTTCAAAACTGATCCGGCGCGGGTTCAAGGTCGCGGTCTGCGAACAGGTAGAAGACCCGCGCGTGGCAAAGACGTTGGTGCGGCGCGAAGTGACGCGCGTGGTCACGCCGGGAACGGCAGCGGATTCTTCGCTGAACGCCGAAGAGAATAACTTTCTGGCGGCGGTGGCAACGGTCGGAGATCGCGTGGGTTTTGCGGCGCTGGATCTTTCGACCGGCGAGTTTTGGGCGACGGAGTTCGGAGGTGAGTCGGCTGGACGCCGCATTCAAGAAGAACTTGAACAATTACGGCCAAAAGAAATACTATATGGATCTTCGGCGCCACTCTTTGAAAAGAGAGGCAGTGGAGAGACGGGCGTCCTCGCCCGTCCCGTGGCCGAACACGTAACGACGAGCACCCCTACTCGATCAACGAGCGGCCTGGCGGAAACTCCCTTGGACGACTGGATCTTTGCTCCCGACCACGCCATTCCGCTCCTGGAGAACCACTTCGGCGTGCTCTCGCTGGAAGGCTTCGGGCTGGCGGGGAAACGGGCGGCGGCTTCGGCGGCGGGAGCGATTCTCTACTACATCCGGTCAACGCAGCGCGGTACGCTCGATCATGTGGACCGCATCGGCTTCTATGAACGGCAGAATTGCCTGGTGCTCGATGCGGTGACGGTGCGCAACCTGGAGCTGATCGAACCACTATTTGCTGGGACGGATGCCGGCGTGACTCTGTTCCGCTGCCTCGATGCGACCGTCACGCCGATGGGCAAGCGCTTGCTGCGCACATGGATGCTGCGCCCGTCTCTGGATCGCGCCGAGATTGAAGGCAGGCTGGATGCAGTCGAGGCGCAGCTAAAAGACACGATGCGGCGCGAAGAATTGCGCCGGTCGCTGGATGGAATTCTGGACCTGGAACGTCTGCTGAGCCGGGTCACGCTGGAAACCGCCAATCCACGCGACGTGCTGGCGCTGGCGGCATCGCTCGGACGAATTCCCAAGGTGCGGGTGGTGCTCGGCGGCCTCTCTGCGTCGCGACTGGGTGTGCTGCATGGAGTGATCGACGAACTGGGCGATTTGCGGGAGAGGATCGACGGCACGCTGGTTCCAGAGCCTCCGCTCACGCTGGGCGATGGCGGAGTGATCGCCGCGGGCGTCGACAAAGATCTGGACGAACTGCGCGACCTGAGCCGCAACTCGAAACAATACCTGGCGCAAGTGGAGACGCGCGAACGGGAGCGGACGGGGATTGGATCGCTCAAGGTAAAGTTCAACTCCATCTTTGGCTACTACATTGAGATTTCAAAGGCGAACCTGCATCTTTCGCCCGCCGACTACGAGCGCAAGCAGACGCTGGTGAATGCCGAGCGCTTCACGACTCCGGAGCTTAAAGAGTATGAGTCCAAGATTCTGGACGCTCAGGAGAAGATTGTAGAAATCGAGCGCCGTCTGTTTGCCGAATTGCGTTCCGCCATTGCCGCCGAGGCCAAGCGCATCCGGCAAACCGCGCTGGCACTGGCGGAAGTGGATGTACTCGGCTGCCTGGCGCACATCGCAGCGCTGCGGAATTACTGCCGGCCAAAGTTCGAGCAAGAGTTTGAGCCAAATCTCGACGAAGCTGAAAAGACCGAGGACGTCCTTGATCTGGAAATTGTCGAAGGCCGTCATCCGGTGATCGAGCTGCAAGAACTGGCGGCCGGGAGCGAGCGCTTTGTTCCCAATGATCTATTCCTGGATGCCTCAACGCACAACATCATTGTGCTGACTGGCCCGAATATGGGAGGCAAGAGCACCTATCTGCGGCAGGCGGCGCTGATCGTGATTATGGCGCAGATGGGTTCGTTTGTTCCCGCGCGCGCCGTGCGGCTGGGCATCGTCGATCGCGTATTCACCCGCATCGGCGCCAGCGACAACGTGGCCCGGGGCCGGTCGACATTCATGGTCGAGATGACGGAGACGGCCGCGATTCTGCACACGGCGACGGCGCGCTCCTTGATCCTGTTAGACGAAGTCGGCCGCGGCACCTCCACCTATGACGGCCTCGCGATCGCATGGGCCGCCATCGAGTATCTGCACGCGCGAGTCCATGCGAAGACATTGTTCGCCACGCACTATTTCGAGCTAACCGAATTGGCGGAACAATTGAGCGGCGTGAAAAACTATCACGTATCCGTCAAAGAGACCGGCGGAAGCGTGGTTTTTCTGCGCCGAGTCGAACCGGGCGCAGCCGACCGCAGCTACGGAATCGAAGTCGCGAAGCTAGCGGGATTGCCGAACGAAGTCGTGGTGCGCGCGCGCGAAGTGCTGGCCGAGCACGAATCGTCCGAGCACCGGCTCTCGGAGCATCTGACGCCGGGCTCTTCCATAGAGCCGGAGCGTCCAACGCAGTTAACCATCTTCACGCCGCTCTCGCAGCCCGTTCTGGAAAAGCTGCGCGAAGTGGATTTGAACCGGCTGACGCCGCTGGAGGCGCTAAACTTGCTGGCGGAGTTGAAGAAAGAAATCTAACCGCCGAGACGCGGAGTGCGACAAGAAATGTGGGCAGATCATCGTGTTGACAGCGTTCGCAAACCTTCCTAGACTGTGACCATGGAAGTACCTCTGCAGCCCGAAAAGGAAGCCCAGCTTGCCCAAATCGCGGCGCAGCGGGGGCTGAAAACCGATGAATTGGCCCAGCAGGTCATAAGCCGCTATCTGGAGGACGACCGCCGCTTCATTGAGGCGGTGAACCTTGGGCTGGCGGCTGCGGATCGCGGGGAGTTTGTGGAACACAGCGAAGTCGCGGCCAAGCTCCAGCAAATTTTGCGGCCCTAATGCGTCTGCGCTGGACCACTCCCGCCGCGCAAGATCTCTACAATATTGTTCTCCACATTCAACAAGACAATCCTGCCGCCGCAGACAAGGTGGCACAGACCCTCTACGATGGGTGCGACAGTCTGGAAAACTTTCCTCGTCGCGGCCGCAAGGGGCGGATGGAAGGCACACGAGAGCTTGTCTTCGCTGGCTTGCCTTACATCGTTGTCTATCGCATTCAAGATCAAGATCTGGAAATCTTGCGCATCTACCACGGCGCGCAAGACTGGCCTTGACGGCCCGAAAAACGGATTGCTTGAAAACTCGATTTTCGTGTCGCTGCTCTCGCAGCCAGTGCTGGAAAGGCTTCGCTGAACCGGCTAACGCCGCTGGAGGCGCTAAACTTGCTGGCGGAGTTGAAAAGGCAGATCGAGTAATGTTCGTTGCGCTTCCTGTGGTCACTGCATTAGGAATCTCTGGAGAATCAAGTGGCAAGACTGAAAGAACTGACCACTAACGACATTGTCAGACTCTATTCCCGGAGGAGAAAGCCGCCGAAGCTAACGATGACGAAGCTTAATCGAGACACGATCCTCATCGAAGGAGACGGCCCGGCCCTAGAGTTCCTGGGGCAGTTTATTTTGGCGCATTCCCGCGCGGATAGGTACCCCTGCTGCAAAATAAGCCTTCATCCAACATCTGCGGGCAGCGCATTGTTCACAAAAAAATCGACACTTGGGTTCTATTTACACAAGCTCCCATGCTCTGAGGGTTCCATCCTCGACAAGAAGGCGAGTAAGAAAAGAAAAACAAAGTGAACATCGGCCAACTCTTCATCATCGGCTTCAACGGGACCAAGATGTCTCCGCGCCTCGCTTCCCTGCTCACGAAGATTCAGCCGGCGGGCGTGATCCTGTTTGCCCGCAACATCACCAGCGCTAAGCAGACGCACACGCTGTTGCGCGAATGCCAGAAGTGCGTTGCCACGCCGCTTTTCACTTGCGTCGATCTTGAAGGCGGCACCGTGGACCGTTTCCGCAACGTGATCGGTCGGACGCCGTCTCCAGCGGAGGTTTTTGCCACGGGCAGCCGAGCGCTCTTTCGCAAGCATGGACGCGTGATCGGCGAAAACTGCCGAGCGCTTGGCTTCAACGTGGATTTCGCTCCGGTGCTCGACCTGGCCTACGAGGCCTCGCGTTCGGTGCTGCGCTCGAGGGCGGTTTCGGACGATCCGAAGCAGGTGGTTGTCTACGCGCGCGAGTTTCTGCGCGGATTGGGCGCGGCCGGAGTGCTCGGCTGCGGCAAACACTTCCCCGGACTGGGCGAGGCCACGCTCGATACGCATCATGAACTTCCCAGCGTGGAAAAACCGCTGCGCAAATTGTGGGAGCAGGATCTGGTTCCCTATCGGTCGTTGTCGTTGCGGCGCGAATTGCCGTTCGTCATGGTTTCGCACGCCGCGTTTCCAGCGGTGACCAAGGCGCGCATTCCGGCATCGCTCTCGAAGAAATGGATCACCGGCATTCTGCGCGAGAAGATTGGCTACCGTGGCCTGATCTGTTCCGACGATCTGGAGATGGGCGGCGTGCTGGCGGCGTGCCCGATCGAAGAGGCCGCGATCGAACAAGTGATGATCGGGCACATCCGCGCCGGTGGCGATCTTGGCCTGATCTGTCATCGGGAAGATTTCATTCTGCGGGCGTACGAGGCCATGATCCGCGAAGCTGAACGCGATGGCAAGTTTGCCCGCCGCGTGCGGGAATCGGCAGGGCGCGTGCTGGCGTTCAAGCTGGCGTTCAAAGAGAAGGGGTTTGATAAGAGATCAGCGGCGAGGCGCCGCACTCCCGTTCCCACTTCCGCGCGAGTCGAGAAGCTGACGCGGCAGCTCTGGGAATTCGGAGAAGAGATTCGGCTGGCTACGCTTGCTCGCGAGGAACGGGCATGATTGTTGCCGGCGTGATGAGCGGCACCTCGGCGGACGGAATCAATGTGGCGCTGGTGCGCTTTGCCCCCAACGGGGCTGGACGGGCCAGAGGCCCGTCCCCGCACAAACACCAGCGCTCAGATTTTAGCCTTCTTGCTCACGCGCAGTATCCGTTCCCTGCCCCGATCCGGCGCGCAATTTTGGAGATGATGAACGCGGAATTGGCCCACGTTGCGGATCTGGCGCGGCTGAACTTTCTTCTCGGCGAACTGTACGCGGAGGCGGTGGCGAAGACAGCGCGCCAGCATCGCGTGAAGCTTGACTTGGTTGGCTGCCACGGACAGACGCTGTATCACCAGGGAACGCCAGAGCGATTTCTCGGGCGACGATTGGCGGTAACGTGGCAAACGGGTGAAGCCGCGGTGATCGCTGCGCGGCTGGGCGTGCCGGTGGTTTCCGATTTCCGTCCCGCGGATATCGCGGCCGGGGGGAAAGGCGCGCCGCTGGTGCCGTTTCTCGACTTCCTTCTTTATCGCGATGCGCGAGTGGGACGCATTGCGCAGAACCGCATTGCGCAGGACCGTATTGCGCAGAACATTGGCGGAATTGCGAATCTGACGGCGATTCCTGCGGGCGCGTCGCTACGCCAGGTGGTTGCTTTTGACACCGGCCCCGGCAACATGTTGATCGATGCGGCGATGGAGGAGCTATTCGCACGGCGCTATGATCGCGATGGCAAAGTTGCGGCCTCGGGACGCGTACTCAATGGCGTGATCGCGCAGTTGTTGCGCGCGCACTTTTTCCGGCAGAAGCCTCCGCGGACGGCGGGCCGCGAGGAATTCGGCCGGGAATACGTGGGCCGATTTCTTCAGATCTGCCGCGGCGCCAGCAAGGCTGACGTGGTGGCGACGGCCACGGCATTGACGGCGCGATCGATTGCGGACGCGGTACAGCGCTTCGTGGTGCCGCGATTCGTTATTCCGCCAACTGCGGCGCGGCGCCGTGATCACGAAATGATCGTCTCGGGCGGAGGCGCAAAGAATCCGACGCTGATGGCCATGTTGCGCGATGAAATCGCACCCTTGGGGGTCGGACTGCATTTCTCGGACGAGTTCGGCCTTCCGGCGGAAGCCAAGGAGGCAGTGGCTTTTGCCCTGCTCGCGCATGAGACGTGGCATCGAAGGCCAAGCAATGTCCCGTCGGCTACGGGAGCGAAGCGGGCGGCAATCCTGGGAAAGATCTCGTATGCGTGAGGTGGCAGCGCAAGAAAGACCTTCGCAAGAAAGACCAGTACAAGAAAGAATTGTCATCCTGAGCGAAGCGAAGGACCTGCTTTGTGCCCGCTCCCGACACACTTCCATCAGGATGACAATTCTGCTGCTAGTCACCGCCGGAGTGGTGCTCCCTCTCCTCTCCTGCTCGCCAGCTCCCGATCCCACCACGCTGGTGATGATTATTGAAAGCAGCCCCACCAATCTTGATCCCCGAGTCGGGATCGACGCGCAATCCGAACGCATTGGCGAACTCCTCTTTGACGCGCTGCTGACCCGCGACGAGCACCTGAATGTTCAGCCCGGCCTGGCGGAGCGTTGGGAGATTCCGGATCCCTTGACCTACATCTTCCACCTGCATCGCGGCGTAACGTTTCACGATGGGCGCCCGCTTACCTCCCGCGACGTTAAGTGGACGTTCGACTCATTGCTCGACGGAAAGATTCGCAGCACGAAGTCGGCGGCATACCGTTTCGTGGACCACATTGATGCGCCCAACGAATTCACCGTGGTATTTCGTCTGAAGGAGCCGAACGCGACCTTGCTGTGGAACCTCTCGGAGGGGGCGATCGGCATCGTGCCCTACGGAATGCTCGAGGAGATCACGCGGAATCCGATGGGCTCGGGGCCGTTCAAATTTGTCAGCGCCGAGCAAGACAAGGAGATCGTTGTCGAGCGTAACAACAACTACTGGGGTGCAAAGGCGCGCCTGGCCAGGGTACGCTTCACCGTTGTGCCCGACGCGACCACGCGGGCGCTGGAATTGCGCAAGGGCAGCGCCGACGCCGCGATCAATGCTCTTACTTCCGACACCATTGTGGCGCTGGAGCGCCAGTCGAATTTACAGGTTGAGCGCGCTCCGGGCACGGTGCTTTCCTATCTCGCGTTTAACCTGCGCGACCGAACCTTGCAGGATGTGCGGGTTCGCCAGGCGATCGCGTATGCCATCGACCGCGGTCCTCTTCTCGAATACATCTGGCGCGGCTTCGCGCAACCGGCTCGGAGTGTGCTCCCACCGCAAAGCTGGGCCTATGACCCAAACGTAACGGCCTATCCACACAATCCAGAGAAGGCCCGCGAGATGCTCGATGCCGCTGGCTACCGGGCTCGCGACGGCATTCGCTTTCACCTGACCATGAAGACGTCTACGGAAGAGTCCACGCGGCTGCTGGCTGCGGTGTTGCAGCAGCAGTTGCGAGATGTGGGCATTGCGCTCGACATACGCACCTTCGAGTTCGCCACATTTTTTGCCGACGTCACCAGCGGTGCTTTCCAGGTTTATTCGTTGCGCTGGATCGGCGGTAACCAAGACCCGGATATATTTGAGTTATGCTTTCACTCCAACCGATTCCCGCCCAAAGGCGCCAACCGCGGTTTCTATTCTAATCCTCGGATCGATAGCCTGATCGATGAGGCCCGCCGCCAGACCGATCAGAATGTCCGCAAGCGGCTGTACGCGGAAGTGCAAGAAGTGCTGGCGCAAGATGTTCCGTATATCGACCTGTGGTACTTCGATAACGTGCTCGTACACACGCGGCGCGTGCGGAACGTGACCCTGAATCCGTCGGGCAATTACGACTTTCTGAAGACGGCTGAGATCGGTAGCCAGTAGCCAGTTGCCAGTACCCAGTTGCGAGGGCACGACTGGCGCGCTTTTTAGCGTGATAACATCGATCGTTGGGCGCACGATTGAACGGGGGCATTGTTGTTCCTGAGACCTGACTGCTAAGACCTGGGACCTGCATTTTGAAAATTCTTTTTATCGGTGACATTTTTGGCCGCCCCGGGCGGACGATCGTAAAAGATCGCCTGCCTGAACTGCGCCAGCAGCACGCCGTGGATCTGGTCATCGCCAACTGCGAAAATGCCGCCGCTGGCTTCGGAATCACGCCTCCGCTGGCGGAGGAGCTTTTCGATCTGGGTATCGACGTGATGACTACCGGAAATCACGTCTGGGACAAACGCGAAATCATTGAATACTTCCACATGGCGGACGGCAATCCACACAGTCCGGCGCGCCGACTGCTGCGGCCGGCAAATTTTCCGCAGAACCTGCCCGGTTGGGGAGTGTACGAAGGCCAAAAAAATGGCGTCGGTTATGCCGTCGTTGACCTTCAGGGACGTGTGTTCATGGGGTCAAGCGACGATCCCTTTCGCTACGCCGATCGGCTTCTGGAACAGATCAAGTCGAAGGTCGTGTTGGTGGATTTCCATGCCGAGGCCACGTCCGAAAAAATCGCCTTCGGCTGGTACGTCGACGGGCGCGTCACCGCCGTGGTGGGCACGCATACGCACATTCCCACCGCGGATGAGACCGTCCTGCCCAAGGGCACCGCCTACATCACGGACGTCGGCATGACCGGGCCGTACGACAGCGTGATTGGGGTCAAGAAAGAATTAGTGATTGAGAAATTTCTCAGCGGGATGCCAGCGCGCTTCGAAGCGGCCAACGGCGATGTCCGTCTGTGCGCTGTGCTGGTCGAGTGCGATGTCCAGACCGGTCACGCCACGCGGATGGAACGGCTGATGCTGCGGTGAACCTCTCCCTCATGTTCCGACTCCGCCCGTTACGACCGTAGTTCCCAAGCCCGATTTCGCTTGCAAGACAGCAGCAGTCGGGCATTCTATAGTAAGTAATATGCGATGGCTGCCAGCAGGCATTGTTTTCTTACTTGCCGGATTGTGTCTGGCCACAGACACTCCCCCGGCCGCTGCGCCATCGCTCTGCTCCAATTCCAAGGGCGCGCCCGCCTGCCAGGGTCCTGTCAAAAACTTGAAAGCCGCTCGCCAAGCTTTCGCGCGCGGGCTGAAACTCGAGAAATCGAAAAATCTGGACCAAGCCTTTTACGAATTTGAGGAAGCGTCTCGCCTGGTCCCGCAAAACGTGGACTACCTGACCGCGCGGGAGATGACGCGACAACATCTGGCCGGGATGCATCTGGAACGCGGAAACAGCGAGCTGCTCGATGGTCGGCAAGTGGAGGCGCTGGCGGAGTTTCGAACGGCGCTTAACCTCGATCCGCAGAACGAATTCGCGCAGCAACGAATAAGCGACGCCCTGGGGCCCGCGCCGGTGCACGCCGCAGGCCCGCCGCAAGTGGTGGCCAGCGCCGACGCGATCACCGCTAAACCGATCGACGGACGCCACGACTTCCACTACCGCGGCGATTCGCGCGGTCTGCTCACGTCAGTCGCTGCCAGCTATGGACTGACGGTGATCTTCGACGATACCTTCGCCAGCCGCCGCGTGCGCTTCGATCTTGAGAATGCCGATTTCGCAACCGCCCTGCAGGCGGCCTCCGAGGCCACGAAGAGCTTCAGCGTGGCTCTCGAAGACACTATTCTTTTTGCTAGTGCTAACACCCCTGACAACCACCGCTCCTACGACCGCATGGGCATGCGCTCGTTTTACATCGCGGGCGGCGATCCTGCCAAGGATTTGAACGACCTGATGAGCACACTGCGGACGCTCTTTGAGTTCAAGTTCGTGAACCTCAACGCCGCGTCGAGCACGATCACGGTGCGCGGGCCGAAGGCGGCACTGGAAGCCGCAACCCAGTTTCTCGAAGAGTTCGATAGTCCGCGTCCGGAAGTAATGCTCGATCTGAAAGTCTTCCAGGTGAGCCACACCTACATGCGTACGATCGGGCTGCACGTCCCGGATACTTTCAATCTTTTCAATATTCCGGTGGCCGCACTCGCGGCTCTTGGCGGCCAAAACATTCAGAGCCTGATCAACCAACTGATTGCCTCTGGCGGTATCAACCAAGCCGGCAATCAGACCATTTCCGCCCTGCTCGCGCAATTGCAAGGCCAGCAGAATTCCATCTTTAGCCAGCCGCTCGCGACCTTTGGCGGCGGGCTCACACTGATGGGCCTTAGCCTGGATAATCTGTCCGCCGCGCTTACCATGAACGCCAGTTCCGTCCGGGAGCTCCAGCACGTCCACCTGCGGGCCTCCCAGGAAAAGGACGCCACTTTTAAGCTGGGAGAGCGCTATCCCATCCTCAACGCCAGTTTTGCGCCGATTTATAACAGTGCCGCCATCGCGCAGGTCGTCGGGAATAACTCGTTCACTGCGCCCTTTCCTTCCGTCAGTTATGAGGACATCGGGCTCACCCTCAAGGCGAAGCCGCTGGTGCACAACAATTCAGACATAGCGCTCGAGCTGGAACTGCAATTCCGCACTTTGGGCGCTACAAGCTCGAATGGCGTTCCGATAATTTCCAATCGTGAGTACAAGGGCGGGATCATGCTCAAGGAAGGCCAACCGGCGGTCGTAGCGGGAATGGTCACTGCGTCCGAGCAGAGGAGCCTGAGCGGTCTGCCCGCGTTTTCCAAAATCCCGGGCTTCGGCCTCCTCACCTCACAGAGCACCAAACAGGAAGAGAACGATGAACTCCTGATCCTAATCACGCCGTACGTAGTCCGCAGCCCGGAGCGCACCGAACCGACGGAAATCTGGATGAGCAAGTAAATCGGGTGATCGGGCCATCGGGTGATCGAAGGTCAAGAGCTCATGGGTTTCAGGTTTTCGATCACGCGATCACCCGATGACCCGATCACCCGATCTACTTCTGGCTCGCCTGGAAGTCCACAATCTTCTTCAGCAGCTCGACGGGCGCGCCGCCGGGTAGGTTCCGTCCATTGATGAACAGAGTCGGCGTAGCCGTCACGCCCACCGACTTGCCCAGCGCAATAGATGCTTCGATTCGGGCTTTCGTATCCGGCTTGGCGGCGCAGGCGGCGATCTCTTCGGCATTCGCGCCCGATGCGGCTGCGATGGCCTTCAGCTTTTCGTCGGCGTTGGCCTGAGTGATATTGGCCTGCTCGTCAAACGTCTTCTGGATAAACTTCCAGACTGCTTCATTCGAAGGCTGCCCCGGCGAAGCGCGCCCAACGCATTCGATATAGCCGGCCGCTTTCTCTGCCCAGTCGTGCGCGGGCAGCGGAAAATTCTGGAAAACAAAGTGGGCCTCGGGCTCCTGCGCCAGCAGTTGCTCAATCGCGGGCGCCGCCTTCGCACAGTGCGGGCACTGCATATCGCTGAACTCGACAATCGTCACCGCAGCCTTCGCCGGTCCCTTGGCGGGGCCGCTCACGCCCTTTTCCAGCTTGGCGCGGGCATCGTCAAAAGGCTTCGCACCGAAGGGCAGGATGTCGCCCGAAATTGCATGCTTGCCATCACCGCTGACCAGCAACCGATTCTGGTTCGAGCCCTGTGAGTTAGTAATGACCATTGAAACCTCCGCCAGTCCCGGCACTTCGGAGGGACGAATATCAGTCACCTTCCACGTCACCGTGGGATCGTAGCCAAACATTTGGAACAGGAACGAGTCGACCGTGTCTTCGGTGGGCAGAGCCGTCGAGCTTCCCCCGGCGGGTGCAGTGGCCGCTGCTTTGGCTGCCGACTTTGCCGGGGGAGCCGATTGAGTTTGTGCGATAGCGATGCCGGACAACAGAAGACCAGCGAGCAGTGTGCGTTGCATGATTGTCATAGGTTGTGAGTTCGTTTGGAATTCGATTGTTACAAAAAGCGCCGCGGTTGTCATTCCGAAGCTTCGCCCGTGGAGAGCCGGGCGTCCCCGCCCGGCCACCGAACTGCTGGACGGGCGAGGCGCCCGTCCCTCCACCGAATATCTCATCAGCCGGTCACGGTGCTACAACTCCGACTTGGCCGCGATTGGGAATCTCCGCCCGTAGCCGAACGCCTTGGCGGAGATCTTGATTCCGGGCGCCGCTTG
>Ga0208827_1000099_pt1 | contig 75390 bp, 61 predicted proteins | sample Sb_taG_5_FD_187709 | JGI IMG/M metagenome (GOLD analysis project Ga0208827, IMG submission 187709) | Peat soil microbial communities from Weissenstadt, Germany - Sb_50d_8_FC metaG (SPAdes) (version 2) | ecosystem: Environmental > Terrestrial > Soil > Wetlands > Peat | place: Germany... | reverse complement strand
GCCCACCATACCGAGGGTTGCGCCCGCAACTTCTCGGATTCGAGGCAGTTCGTCCCACAGGATCTGCTGCCCCCAAACGTGCTTCTCCTGCAACCGCACCGAGCCCGGAATTTTCTTGGCCAGCGCAAAGATGAGCGCAATGACGTGCTCCGCCACCACCGGCCCGTGCACTTCACGCGCGTTGGTGAGAATAATGTCGCTGTTGACCAGTTCAGGAAAAATCAGCTGATGGACAGCCGCCGCAGGCGAGTGAATCCAGCGCAGTTTCTCTGCCGCCCCGATCTGCTCTGGACGGATCGACCAGGCAACGACAATTTCAGCATCGACGATTTCTTCATCCACGCGCTTGTAGTCGGGAAGATGAACGATTGCAATTTGCGGAAAATCCTTCCGCAAGCGCTCAGAGAACCATGTCGGCGCGTTCCACTGGTCAAACGGATGGCGAACGCAAATCAGAAGCTTGCGCATAGGGTGATTGCGGATCGGCCCATCGGGTGATCGGGTCATCGGGTCATCGGGTGATCAAAAGATCTTCTCGGCGTCCTCTGCGTCTCGGCGGTTCAAGATTTCAGCGGCTTCCGCAGATCCGAGCCCGTCATTTCCTTCGGCTCAGTGATCCCGAGCATCCCAAGCATAGTCGGCGAAATATCACGCAGTGACCCATTGGGCTTGAGCGAATATTGTTTCGCGTCCTCTGCCATCAGAATAAACGGCACTGGATTCGTCGTATGCGCCGTATGCGGACCACCGCTTACGGGGTCGATCATCATTTCAGCATTACCGTGGTCGGCCGTAATCAGCATCGCTCCTCCCTTGGCGCGCACCGCTTTCTCAATCTCGCCGAGGCAGGCATCGACCGTCTCAACCGCCTTGATGGTGGGCTCGATTTTGCCCGAGTGTCCGACCATGTCGGCATTGGCAAAGTTGACAATGATCACGTCGAAGGTGCCATCGTTGGTTGCTTTAACAACCGCCTCGGCGATGCCGGCAGCGCTCATCTCCGGCTTCAAGTCGTAGGTTGCAACCTTCGGCGACTGCACCATCACCCGTTCTTCTCCCGGAAAGGGCTGTTCCACGCCGCCATTAAAAAAGTACGTCACGTGCGCATATTTCTCTGTCTCCGCCACGCGCAGGTTGCGCATCTTCAGCCCGCCCATGACGTTGGCCAGGATGTTCGCCATCGATTCCGGCGGAATCACCACCGGCAGGTTGAAGTTCTTGTCGTACCTCGTCATGCAAACGTACTTCAGGTTCTTAGGCGCGCGCGCGCGCGGGATAGTTGCATCGAGTTCGGCCGCGCCTGGCAAGTCGCTCCCGCCCTTCTCGTTCAGTCCGCTGTTGCGGCACAGCGCGCGCGTGATCTCGCGCACACGATCCGCGCGAAAATTGAAGCAGATGCACGAATCGTCGTCGCCAACCCTAGCCAACGCTTCGCCGCGCGCATCCGTGCAAACGAAGGGCACCACAAACTCGTCGGTCACGCCTTTGTTGTAGGACTCCTTCATCCCCTGCACAGCGTCAACGCAGCTACCGCCCTCGGCTTTGCCCGCGACCATCGCGCTGTAGGCCTTGGCGATGCGCTCCCAGCGCCGGTCGCGGTCCATGGCGTAATAACGGCCATTGACGGTCGCGATTTTGCCGGAGTTGTACTCTCGCATCTTCTGCTGCAACTGATCGAGATACCCGGCGCCATTGGTGGGCAGCGTGTCGCGGCCATCCATGAAAGCATGCACGAAGACGCGATCGACTCCGTTCTGCTTGGCCATTTTGAGGAGCGCATACAGATGCTCCTGCCGCGAGTGCACGCCGCCGTCCGACACCAGCCCGAACAGATGCAACTTGCGCCCGCCGCCGCGAGCATTCGTCATCGCCTCGACGAGCACGGGATGCGAGAAAAATTCGCCGTTCAGGATCATCAGGTCGATGCGTGTGATGTCCATATGCACGATGCGCCCGGCGCCCATATTCAGATGGCCGACTTCGCTGTTGCCCATCTGCCCTTCCGGCAGCCCGACAAACGGCCCGCTGGTATGAATCAGCGTATTCGGATACTCGCGCAGCAGCCGGTCGTAGGTCGGCTTGCGCGCGAGGGCAATAGCGTTGGCCTTGGTTTCGGCGCGGTATCCCCAGCCGTCGAGGATGATGAGAACGAGAGGTTTAGGACGAGGCATAAATCAGCTCTTAGCTCCTGGCTTTTGGCTGTTGGCTTTCGCTTCCGAGAAAATCCACCACGGAGGCACGGAGACGCGAGAAAAGGGCAAAAGAAGAATCTATAGGAGGAAGCGCAGCTTTTCAAATCACGCGGGATAGACTCGGTATCCACTTCCCGCGGCCGACTTGGCGTCTTATACTACCGCGGAGGATGAACATGCTTATCAGCGAGCTCTTGCTGTCCGAATTCGATGAAGAAATGAAAAAGACGCGCACCATGCTGGAACGCGTTCCGGAAGACAAGAAAGACTTCGCGCCGCATCCCAAATCTATGCCCCTCAGCCGGCTTGCGCCTCACGTGGTGGAGTTGGTGGGCTTTGGTGTCACGGTGCTCACAACTCCTGAACTTGATTTTGCGCAACGCAGCTACAAGCCCATGCCCTTCGAATCTGCGGCACAACTAGTCCGCGTTCTTGATGAAGGCGCCGCCAAGCTACGTGCCGCCCTCAAGAGCACGTCAGATGAAGCCTGGACGCAGCCCTGGAAGCTGAGCATTGGGGGCAAGCCCATCTTCAGCGCGTCGCGCTTTCTCGCCTACCGGCAAATGTTCCTCAATCACCTGGTGCACCACCGCGCTCAGCTCGGCGTATATCTGCGATTGAATGGGAAGCCGGTGCCGGCGACCTATGGACCCTCGGCGGACGACACGATGGGGTTTTAGCTCTTAGCTGTCAAATTACCAGATCACATCGACCGGATAACGCGCAAACCATGGATCGCCCGTAACAATTGGCCATCCCTCTTCGATGCTTTGCGCGATGAGCAAGCGGTCGAACGGGTCGCGATGATGAAGCGGCAACTCTTCAACTCGCAAGACATGGCTTAGGCTGACGGGTAACAATCGAACATGGTTAGAGCTGAGTTCGTCAGTCAAAAAAGGCCCGGCCGGCAGCGGCAGCGAGAGCTTTCCTACCTGCGCCTTCTGAATCGCCTCCCATAGGCTCACCACGCTCCACCATAACTCGGACGAGGCCATTACCCTCCGCACTCTCGGAGACAGTTTTTTCTCGTCTATGATCGCCCAAAGAAAAGTGTGGGTATCCAGTAGGACTTTCATTACCAGAAAAGATCTTCGATTTCTTTGGGAAGAGGATCGTTGAAGTCATCGGCAATGACAATTTTGCCCTTGGCCGATCCAAACTTAAAGCCGCGAGCTGCCGGCTTAATTGGCACGAGCTTGGCCACAGGGGTTCCGGCCTTGGCGATAATGACCTCCTCGCCCATCGCAACCCGCTCCAGCAGGCGCGACAGGTGGGTCTTGGCCTCGTGGATATTGACTTCCATGGGCCCATTATAGCTTAGTCATGGACTAAGTCAAGTTGACGTTGGACGCAGGAGGTTGCTTTAGCCCTTATAGTTCAGCGCCTTCACCCCCAAAAACCGCGCCGCCCCGCCCAACTCTTCTTCAATCCGCAGCAACTGGTTGTACTTGGAAATTCTGTCGGTGCGGGACGCTGAGCCCGTCTTGATTTGCCCCACTCCAGTCGCCACCGCAAAGTCTGCGATAAACGTGTCTTCGGTTTCGCCGGAACGATGCGAGATCACCGACGTGTATCCGTTGCGGCGCGCCAGGTCGATGGCGTCGAGCGTCTCGCTGACCGTGCCAATCTGGTTGAGTTTGATCAAGATCGAGTTCGCAATCCCCCTCTCGATGCCTTTGGCGAAGATCTCAATGTTGGTGACGAAGATGTCGTCGGCCACCAGCTGAATCTTGCCTCCCAGTTCTTTGGTCAAGAGCGCCCAGCCGTCCCAGTCGTTTTCGGAGAGCCCGTCTTCGAGTGACACGATCGGGTAATCGTTCACCCATTTTGCGTAGTAGCGAATCATGTCTTCAGAACTCTTAGCCGACTTGTCGGATTTTTTGAAGACATATTTTCCGTCCTCATAGAACTCGCTGGCCGCTGGATCGAGCGCAATCGCGATCTCCTCACCCGGTTTGTAGCCCGCCTGCTGAATCGCCTCCAGCACCACTTCAATGGCCTCGACATTCGACTTCACCGACGGAGCAAACCCGCCTTCGTCGCCAACCGCCGTGTTGTAGCCGCGCTTTTTCAGCACGCCCTTAAGCGTATGGAAAACTTCCACGCCCCAGCGCAGCGCCTCTGAAAACGACGGCGCTCCCACTGGCATCACCATGAACTCCTGGAAGTCGACGTTGTTATCGGCATGCGCGCCGCCGTTCAGGATGTTCATCATCGGCACCGGCAAAGTGTTCGCCGCAGCCCCGCCGAGATAACGATAAAGCGGCAGTTCGAACGCTCTCGCCGAAGCGCGAGCAGCGGCCATCGAAACCGCCAGAATCGCGTTCGCGCCCAGCCTCCCCTTGTTGGCGGTGCCATCAAGATCTATCAGTCTGGCGTCGAGCGTGCGCTGGTCGGCGGCGTCCACCCCACCGAGCGCCTCCGCAATCTCGCCATTGACGTTCGCCACTGCCTGCAGAACGCCCTTGCCCATGTACTGGCCCTTGTCGCCGTCACGCAATTCCACGGCCTCATGCTCACCGGTGGACGCGCCACTCGGCACAATGGCCCGCGCGCTGGCGCCACCATCGAGAAAAACTTCAGCTTCAACGGTCGGATTGCCACGCGAGTCAAGCACCTGGCGTCCGCGGATATCGGCAATACTTGTAAGAGGCATAAGTGCGTCCTTTATTCATCGGATTGATTTAGAAACATTCGTGATAATCGTAGAGACGCAGCTTGCCGCGTCTCCTGCATGCGAAACCGAATTATATCGGACGCGGCAGGGACCCGGTTAGTGATCAGGGGCTTTCCCGTGATGAAACTCGACAAGCTTCAGATGCTCTTCATCGATTGTTCCGTGGTGGACGTAGTCGTAAGAGATGATGCCAACCCCAGGCACGAAATCTATGGCTGTGTAATCCGGCGCCGTGCGGAAGGCAATCTGGTAAACCGTACGCTCAAGATCACCGGAAATCCCCGAGACTCCCCGTAATTTTTCCCTCCGCTCCTCTTCTACGACCGAACAGTAGAAGCCATCGGGTCTAGTCATCTGTGAGGCTTCGCAAAACCGTTCTCCCTTCACAAGAGGCAGCACCAGTTCGATCTGATCGTCTCGAACAAGATCTACGAGAGCATCGTTTGGATCCTTTAAACGTTTCAGAACTGAACTCTCGGCAGGCAAGAGATAGAAGTGGTGCCCGTCGGCAGAAATCAAGACATCCAAATCCTCTCCGCAGACCGGATAACCACGAACCACAACGGCCAGCACTCCACCCCTGTCGATACGATCGACGACCTCAGTTCGGCAGATGACCTTCTTACTGAATACCTTCAGTCCTTGCCCCGCCTCCTGCCCCTTGTGTTGACCGCGGTAAATCCAATACGACCCTTTCGCAAGAGGAAACGGCTCGGCACGAGGTCCTAGCTGCGCGAAGTCGTGACCAATTGAAAACATGGCGACGGACACGATGACTCCAATAAGAATGTGAATGCGAAACATACAGCTAGAGTAACTCCCCAAGTGGGCCACGTGAAAGGATCCTGCCCCCGGTACCCCATCCGTTATTGTTCCTGATTCCCACCTCGCTTAAAGTCGAACTCAACATGAAGAACCGCACAGACACTCTGGAGATCGGGTCGCGCGCGCCGGATTTTTCCCTGGGAGCGGCCAACCGTGAGGGCACATTCACTCTCGGCGCTCTGCTCGCACAGGCCACGCTGATTCTCGAGTTTCTGCGCGGCACTTGGTGACCGAACTGCGTGAAGCGCATGACTCAGTTCGAGTCGCGGGGACGGGAAATTGAAGCAGCGGAAGCACAGTTGGCATTCATTGCCGCCGAAAAGCGGGACGGCGTGTGGAAGCCGGGAAGATTCCTGGAGAAGCATCCCATCGCCAGCGTCTTTCTGCTCGATGAGGATCGGACCGTGACCAAAGCCTACGGCCTCCATCACGCGCTCGCCACGGATGCGCTCAACATCGCGCACCCCGCCACGCTCGTGATTTGTCGCGACGGCGACCGCGGCGGCGTTGTGCGCTACATCTATCGCGGCGATAACCAGCTCGACCGCGCGCCGCTTGATGAGATTTTGGGAGCTTTGCATGGACTTTGAGATTGGACTTTGAGATTGGACCCTGAAAAAGATTCGGAATTGAACTGTTTAAGCAACTTTGGAGGCAACATGAAGAAGACACTTTCACTGACATCGCTCATCCTGATCGCAAGTTTCGCGTGGGCGCAAACTGCCCTGCCCGCCGGCACCGCCGTCAAGATGAAGCTCGAAACCACGCTCGCAACCTTCAGTTCGAAGGCCGGAGATTCGTTCTCGGCCAGAGTCACTGAGCCCGTCGTGATGAACGGAAAAACCGTGATTCCGACGGGCACCACTGTCGAGGGCCGCGTCACGAAAACGAACGAACCGCGGCGCATTGCCGGCAAGCCCACCATTGCCATCTTCCCCGAACACCTTGTCCTTCCCAATGGAGACAGGTTCATGCTGAACGCCTCGCTGGTTGACACCAACGCCCGCCGCGGCACCGACGTCAACTCGGAAGGGCAGTTCAAAGGCGATGGCCACGACGCCAAAGATCTCACCGAAATCGGTATCGGCACTGGCGGCGGAATGCTCATCGGTGGACTAGCGGGCGGCGGCAAAGGCTTCCTCATTGGCGGAGCCGTCGGCGCCACCGTGACCGTCACGCACTGGCTCGGCAAGCACCGCTCCGCGATGCTTCCGGCAGGCACCGAGCTGGTGATGGAATTGAGCCGTCCGATGACAATGACTGTGGCCGTCGCCAGCAACGGCCAGTAGCGAGAAATTAGACCGTGTGGGGACGGGGCGGAGCCTGCCCTGAGCGGAGCCGAAGGGCCCCGTCCAAGCGGGCAAGGCCCCGCTTCCACACACTTGTTTCAGCCGCTCACTGCCGCCAGATCCCCTTCCGCCAGCAACTCCAGGTCGATCCAGCCTTCCACCGGCAATGCGTCGACCGGCAGATGATTCTGCCACAGACTGAAGCGCAGGCGCAGCCTGGTGGTCAAAACATCCGAGCTTTTCGGTCCTCGCACTTTTTCAATTTCCACCGGAGCCGCGAGCAGCCACGTGAGAGGCAGGCGAAACTCAAAATTCCGGACAAGCACCACCCGCGCATCTTTCGCATCCGTCGAATCTGCCACCACCTTTTCGCTCTGCGTCACTTTCCACGACTGCATGTGGCCTCCATCCACCGCCGCGCCCAACCGCAGGTCGCGCCGGGGCTTCGCGGCATGGTTGGCCCATGACTCCAAATTCACCACCACTTCGAAGGCGTCTTCCGGCACTTTGACGAAGTCCAACCGGCCATACACATACTGCTCGTCGATCCCGGCAAGCACTTCGTCCATCAGAAACTGCTTGCCGTGCATGGCGCCAGAGCGCCGGTCGGCCGTGTAACACGCCGCCCCCAGCCACTCGAAGTAGCGCACCATGTCGCCTGCAACTCTGGGATGGATGTAGGCGCTCTGCGGCGTGAACGAAGGCCGCGCCACTCCCCCAGCGATCGGCTGCGCCAGATAATCCGGCGGGGTCCCGCCCAACGCCTGGTAAACGTTCGACAGGTGTTTGCGGTAGAGTTCGTCGAAGTCGCGATCGTTCGCGGAGTGGTGCTCCGGTCCGTACCACCAGTTCCAGTCGCTGCCCTCGCCGATCAAAATTTCTTCAAACGCCAGCTTGCGTTGTTTCTCGGTTGCGTCCGGGGCCGCCTGCGCATAGAAATTGCGCGCGTGATACAGGTAGTCCCAGGCCTTGTTGTCCTCCGGCGCTCCAATCCAAACGTTGAAGTTTGCGTTGATCCACGACCCCGGCACCAGCGACTTCAGATGACCGACGTTCTTGTGGCGCGTGATCGCCTCCGTCACTGTCACCGCTTCCATTCCCGGCTCTTTCTGCAAAGCGTCATAAAATCTCCGCAAGAATTCTCGGCCCGATCGCGGGTAGTATTCCCATGCATTCTCGCCGTCCAGAATGATTGGGACCACGGCATCTTGCCCATTGGCAAGAATCGGCTGCGCCGATTCCTTAATCTTATGGATGAGATTATTAGCGGCGTCTTGCGGCGGCATTCCCGAGTATACGAATCCGATCAGGTCGGAAAGCGTGTGGTCGCGGAAAAGCAGATTCATCCGCGTATCGGCATTGGCGTTTTCGTAGCGATAAATCGTGTACAGCCGGCGCGCCCCGTCCGAATCCAGATGACCATAACCGTCCCGCGAGAAATTCGTCCCCAGACTCCGCCCCAGCACGCCTTCGTCGGTCGCCATCCATTGCACTCCAAGCTGGTGTGCAATCGCCAACACCTCTTCGGAAACGCTGCCCTCCGACGGCCACACCCCTTGCGGCCGCATCCCAAACACTTTCTTGTGCAGCTCCAGTCCGCGCTCCAGTTGCTCGCGAGCATCCTCTGGATGGCGATAGCGGTTCTGCGGCAAGGGCAGCCCCGGCGACGAAACCGCCCCCATCTGCGTGTCGCACACCAGCGGCAGAATGGGATGATAAAAAGGCGAAGTCGAAATCTCGATCAGGCCTTTCTTCGCCGCCTCCGCGTGCGCCGGCAGAACCCGGCCGAGCAGTTCGCGCTCCCGCGCGATCACGAAGCGCTGGTCTTCGAGCGTATAGTTCCGGCCTTTGCGAATCAGTTCCGCAACGTCTTTCTCCGCCAGAAAGTACTCGTCGAACCATCCAATCTGCGAGAGCACCTGCAAGTCGGTGAAATCCTGAGCCTGAAAATATTTCTCCGCTCTCTCGGGCGACTCCCCCGCCCCGTGAAATTTCTCCCACAGCTCGCGGTACCGCGGATAGCGCCCGATTACATTCACCAGATTCGCCTGAAACAAATATTCCAGCGCAAACCGCCGTTCCCCTTCTGTCAGGTCTTTCGCGGGCTTCGTCGCAACCTGCAGAAAAGGGTCCTGCGCCTCGCCCGAAACATAATCCTGAATCTGCGCGATCAGCGACGGTACCAGATTGAACGTCTGGTGCACCTGCGGGAACTCGTCCAGCAGCTTCACCATCCCGTAGTAGTCTTTCAAAGCATGGAGGCGCGTCCAAGGCAGGCGATACCGCCCCGTCACCAGGTCTTTGTAGAACGGCTGGTGCTGGTGCCACAGGACGACAACGCGCAGTTGGGCCATGACTCCGATTCCACCTAATACATCGGCGAGTTTTCAGTTTAATTCATTCGGCAATTTTCCAGCGCGGCACCGCCCACCGCTGAGCTTTAGAATGGGAAGCTGTGCGAGCTATGAGTTCAAAACTCAAAGTCATCTTCTTCGACGTCGGCAACACGCTGCTGTTCCCCAATCGCGAGCGCATTCACGCGCCTCTCGCCGAACGCGGCATCGTGCCCCATGCCGAGCACCTGCGCGATCTGGAATGCCGAACCAAGAACCGGTTTGACGGAATCATGACCGGGACAATTACCGAGAACGGCAGCACCGACCACAGTTTTTGGCGGATGTTCTACTCTCAATTGCTCTCCGAGATCGGACTTAAGGACGACGCCATCCGCGATCAACTTGTAGTCGCCATCCAGAATTCCGGCAACTGGGACACGATTCGCCCCGGCACCGCCGAACAACTGCACGAGATCGGCGAGCGCTACCGGATCGCAGTGATCTCCAATGCCGATGGCAAAATCGCAGACGTGTTGCAGAAATGCGGTATCGCCCATTGCTTCCGCACCATCACCGACTCCGGCCTCGTCGGATACGAGAAGCCGCACCCGGAAATTTTTCGCAAAGCCATGCTGAGCATGAATGCCGCGCCCGAAGAGAGCCTCTATGTCGGCGACGTCTACTCGGTGGATTACCTCGGCGCGACCGGCGCAGGCATGCAAGCGCTGTTGATGGACGTCCCAGGCGCCTACCGCGACAAGGGAGTGCCACGAGTAGAGTCGTTAAACGAATTAGAGATCGCGTTGCGCAAAGGAGAACCCCGCAGTCGAGCGTAGCGCCGCCGTCCCGGCGGCTGTCCGGCGGGCGTCCGCGCCCGCCGCGTCTCCACCACAAAACAAAAACAGCTACAATCAGCAGACCATGTTCGTATTCGACTCCACCCACTTTCTCATTTTTCTGAGCGCTGCCATTCTGCTGGCCATCGCTCCCGGGCCGGGAATGCTTTACGTTCTTGCGCGCACGATGGGTGGCGGACGCCGCGAAGGCTTGCTCTCTGTGCTCGGTACGTTCTTCGGCGGATTAGTGCACGTGTTCGCCGCCGCTGCCGGCATCTCCATCATTCTTGCGAAGTCTGCCACGGCCTTTGCCACGGTGAAGTATCTCGGCGCAGGCTATCTTTGCTTCCTCGGGATTCGCATGATGCTCGACGCCAGAAAGGATGAGGGCATTTCTCTCGCCGCCCTCCCGCGCGTCAGAAGTCCCTTATTGCAGGGCATCATGACCGAGATGCTGAATCCAAAGACAGCGCTTTTTTTTCTTTCTTTCATTCCTCAATTCGTGAACCGCGGGCACGGACACGTCTTTCTGCAGTTTGCTTTGTTGGGCACACTCTCGGTGACGCTCAACACTTCGGCCGATATTGTCGTGACCCTGCTTGCCGGACCGCTCGGCCAGCGCATTCGCGGCTCGGCGCGCTTCCGCCGGCGTCAACGCACACTGACCGGTGCCGTCATGATTGGCTTGGGGAGTTACCTGGCATTCGGCGAGTCGAAGTAAGGAAGTTTGAATTAAGAAACAACTACTGCACTTCAATCACCTGGTGATCGTGGCAATCGGGACGGATCGTCTCATACAGATTCGCCAGCAGCTCCGCCCCATATCGCGCCACAAAGCTCACGCCTGCGACCTCGCGCTCCTGCAGCGCCTTATGCGGAAATAGGGCGTGGCTCAAGGCATCCGCATGCCGCGTGATGACCTCATTCCGCAGTAGTTCCGCGCGTGCCGCTCGCCGATGCAGACGGTTGATTTGATTCCACATGCTCATCCGGGCACGGTCTGCCGCCTGGATAAGCGTTGAATCCAATCTGCCGATCGATTCGCGAACCGCCGCCATCGACTGCTCGGCACTCGCATAGGCTTCCGAAAAACGTGTCTGCAAATCCGATGGCAGGGAACGAGCGGCAATCGCTTCGCGAACTTTTTCCGGGCCGTGGAACACATCGGGCAGGCCGAGTTGGTAGCGCGTCAAAATGCGCGCTGCCTTGGCTTCGAGCAACGTCGCCGAAAACCGCGGCAGGATCGGTGTCACTCGTCCCAGTAGTTTCTCGTAGACGACGGCGGCCTGCGCGAAGTATGCGACTTCCGCCGCTCCTCCGGTATAAACGAGCGTAGGCAACAGGTAATCCTGCACCACGGGACGAAACAGCACATTCGGGCTGAACTTCTCGGGAGCCTGTTCAATCTGCTCAACCAGTTCTTTGGGCGAGATCCGCTCCTCACCGACCGCGAACTCACCGCCGTTGGCGCCATTATTTCTGCGATGCACTACAGTACGACTGCCATTCTTGACCTCAAAAAGCAGTGTGGTCGCCGAAGTCACTTTCACTTGCAGGTGATATCCCGAAGCTTCGAGCGCCTTGCCGCGCCCGAGCAGTGCCTCATCGAGTTCGGAGGCCCGTTCGACCGCCGCGCGGAACAGGGGTTTTGCAAGGTCATGGAAATCCTTCTCGGAAGGATCGAGCAGGATGACGCCCCACTCAGCAAACAGCCGCGCAAACAGCAGGGCAAACGCGCTGCCCAGAGTTTCACCCGGACGATAGGCCTGACGCAGCCATGTCGTAACCTCGGAATCTCCCAACTGCGTAGCAGCGCGCTCGACCACCAGCTCAATCTCCGGCCCAAACTTGACCGCGCCCACGGGCGTATCGGCGACCGCATTACTTTCAAACGCCCGGCTTTCAACCGAGAATGTTTCCGGAAGGCCGTGCTCAGAAACGAGTGCGACATGGTTGACCTCAGCCAAATCGTGATCCTCGGTCGCCAGCCAAAAGACCGGGACGCAGTCCACTCCGGCCGCCGTCGCCTGTTCCGCCAGTTTGACCGCCGTCAGCGCCTTGAAGATCGAAAACAACGGCCCGCCGAACAGACCAACTTGCTGCCCCGTAACCGCCGCCAGCGCGCCTCGCCGAAGCCGCTCAATATTGGCCACCGTCTTCGGAGAAGCACCCCAAGCGCGATTCTGCCGCTCGAGAATTTCGCTAACCTTGGCGCGGCGCGCGGAGTCGTAATCAACGCGCTGGGCTTCTTCCTTAACCCACTCAGAAAAAATCGGCGAGCGCGGATACATCCCGCGAACGGAAGGAACGTAGGAAAGATAATCAAGGAAGAGGCGAGTGGTATGCGGAATCTGCGCGAACGGCAAACACTGCGCCTTCATCGGCAGTTCTCCGCACATCGGCATATAGTTGCGATCCGCATATGTTCCCAGGCTCTCAGAACCCGACGCGCGGGAGTTTTTCGCGTGCGTTCAAAGGTAGCACTTCCCAGGCAGTCAGCGCCAAACTCAACTACATCTGATGATGCGGAAGCGCTGAGGTCGCAGAGAGTGCAGAGGAATTCGGGGCAGGAGATACGGAGGGCCAGAACGATGCGAGTCGGGTTGCTGGTGTAATCGCGATTTATCTCCAGCGATCTCCCACTTCACTGGCAGTTGCACCAACTCGCGCTCTTGTGGCTTTCTACATGAGCGAGTTGGGAGCCATCGAAAGCGAGACAGAGCTTTGCGTCCCAATAGTCAATGAAGTCGAACCGGAATGACTGTATTTCTTTGTTGTCGGAGGTGACTACAACGGCGTGTTTTTCACTTAAGCTGAAAGGCTCAATCTTAACCGGCTGGTCGTGGGGCCAAGCCAGTTCCTGTCGCTTGTCGATCCGCAGTTTTAATGTGGCAGGGTTGTACTTTCCAACTGACGAAGCCTCGCGTTTCTGCTCTGAAGCAATGGGAAGAATACAGAGCGTTCCAAACTGCGGTATGCCATCAAGATAACGAGGAAACTCCGATAGCTTGTCGTAATCCCCGACCGAAAATGGAACCAAGACGCTGAGGTACTGCAACGCTGGTTGCCCCTTTACGCCAGACTTGCGTGTACCCACCGTCAGCAGACCAAATCCGCTGGCGTTTCCTCGCCGGAAGCCGATCTTCACACACAATGGGAAGTCTCCATCTGCATCCGGTTTGGGGTCTTTGAGATCGCAGTCCAAACTGAGTCTCCAGTACAACTCCTCGATTCGTGCTGGGCCACGGAGAAGCCATTCCTCAAGTGGCTGCAAAGGGAGTGTCGAGTCAAGCTTGGCAACGTCAACGGATTTTGCGTATCGCAGCACTTCGTCTTCGGTATATGCCTGATCCTGTGCCGCAGAGAAAGCGCCTGAGATTAGAACCATGAACACGGTGAAACATGAGGTAAGAAGGCGCATATATCTGACACTCATACGCCAGCAACAAGAGAAAGTAAAGATAGTTGTCGCTAACAGGCGATTGCGCTCACGACCAAAAACGAATCCGCTACGACGCTATCGCCTAACGTCTAACGCCTCTCAAACACCACCGCAACATTATCTTCGTAAGCAACCCGCCAATCCCGCGGCAATTCGCGGAGCAGGTTGGCCAGCGTCGAATCGCTGGGCAAAAGCGCCGTCCGAATCTGCCACTCGTTCAGCACGCTCTGCCATCCCGGCTCTCCCTGAGTCAGGATCAGGTACTGGCGAATCCGGTCTGAGCCGTAGAGATCGTGACGATCATCGACGACGACCTTCCGCTCGGGATACATCCGGTAGATGAGATAGCCTCCCCAGGCATCGGTCGAGAAAACCGGCTCCGTGCTCGGCTGCTTGTCTTTATTTTTGGAATCTTGGGAGTCTTGGAATTCTTCCTGCAGAAAAGTCACCGCCGCCACCGGCATTTTCTTCGGATCAAATTGCGCATGAATCAACTGTCGCGAGCCCAGCCATCCCCCCTCAAGACAGATCGCGAATGCCAAGGCCACCGAGACCACCGGCCACAGATGCCCGCGAAGCTCCATTTCCTGCGCGCCCATGCGACCGGAAAAGTTTGAAATCCGGGCCGCGCCGTTGCGCACCCAGGGCCAGGCGCCTGGCTTCTCCGCCAGTGAAGCGAAGTTTCCCCACAAGATCGGCCCCGCGATCAGCACCAGCAGCATCGAAGAAACCGGAAGATTGCGCGACGAATAAAATCCCGCATACGCCGCCAGCAGCACGACCAGCAGTTGGCTGAGCCGCAGCTTGCCCCGATTCTCCGGAAGACGACTATCTGAAGGACGATTGTCCGACGTACGATTGTCGGAACGACGATTGCTCGCGAACGCGACCAGTACCAGCATTAGGATGACCGCAAACGAGCGCTGCGACCAGCCGTGAAAATCAGGTGAGCGGAATTCGTCGATATGGTTCATCAGGTAACGATCGCCCAGATAGCGATAGATGTGCGCGTGCAGCCGCCAGCCAAACGGATTCACGAGCGTCGCCACCACCGAGACCGCGAAGGCCGAAGCCATGGCACGAGCCCGCTGCCAGGCGCGGCTCGCGGCCAATGCATCTTGCGCGCGAACCCTGTCGACGACTGCCGCGACGGTGTAGATTCCGAGCAGCGCTATTCCGAAGATCCAGCCGCCGTGCACGTTTACCCAAAGCAACATCGAGGCGGGAAAGAACCAGGGGATCCATCGCAGCAGCCTTTCGTGCTCGCTTCCTTCCCATCGATTCAGTACAACAAACCAAAGCAGCGAAAAAAGCCAGCTCACAATGTGCGGGCGCGCATAGAGATGAATTGCCGCAGCGGCCTCCGCCAGCAACATCAGCAGGATCGCCAGTAGCAGACCGGTCCCGCCCTGCAGCAGTTGCGAAAGCAGCAGCGCGAAAATCGCAGCCACCAACAAAGCGCACAACCAAACCACTCCGTTGAGTCCGCAAGTCTGGTGGAGAATCCCGAGCAGTATGTCGTACAACCACTCCCAGGCAAACCAGGGCTGACCTTGCATGGTGGAAGAAAACGGATCGCTGCGGGGAAGCGAGTGCGCCGCCAGAATCTGCTCGCCGTTTCGGATGTGCCACCCGATATCCGCATCCGCCAGCGGCCGATTCGACAAAGGCCCCGCCAGCAGAGACCAGAAAAGAAAAATGAAAATGATGTCGCGGACGGAAGGCACCAGAAAACGCAGGGCTGACGAAGTGGGCTGCGCCGGGGTCATCAAAGTGTGAACGAGCAGTGTATAAGGTTTCGAAGCTGCAAGATTTCAAAGTTTCAAGGTTTCAAGGTTTAAGAGGTACGTCACGATTCGGGTCACCGCGCCTTTGCTAGTTTCCTTGAAACTCAGCATCAAAAGTTTTTCGTCTGAATCGCCATTCTGCGAATCTCTATACTAGAACGCCATGATCGACAAGCTGCGGCCCAGAGTCGTAATCGTGGGGGCTGGATTCGGGGGCTTGACCGCCGCCCGCCAGATCGCGCGGCTCCCCGTCCAAGTCACGGTCATTGACCGGAAGAATCACCATACCTTTCAACCGCTGCTCTACCAAGTCGCTACCGCCGGCCTGTCTCCGGGAGAGATTGCAGCACCCATTCGTTGGATTCTTAGAGCCCACTCCAATGTTGAAGTGTTACTTGAAGAAGTGGTTGATTTCAAGCTAGAACAGAGACGAGTCATAACGAAGCAGCAGGTCCTCGACTACGACTTTCTGATCATCGCCTCTGGAGCGACCCACGCTTATTTTGGTCACGAAGAATGGGAGCCTCTGGCGCCCGGTTTGAAGACGATTGAAGACGCGCTGGAAATCCGCCGCCGTGTTCTGCTGGCCTTCGAACTAGCCGAGCGCCAGAAGAACGAGCGCCAGAGCGCCATCAACGACGTCCAAAGCGAATCTCCCTTGCAGTTTGTGGTCATCGGAGCCGGCCCCACCGGCGTCGAACTCGCAGGAACGCTGGCGGAAATCGCTCGCCACGCCATGAACCACGAGTTTCGCCATATCGATCCGCGGCAAACCCGCATACTGCTCATCGAAGGCGGCCCCCGCGTTCTGGCAGCCTATTCCGAGGAACTTTCCCGCAAAGCCGCAGACCAACTGCGGGACTTAGGGGTCGAAGTTCGCACGTCCCGTATGGTCACACGCATTGAGCCCGGCGCGGTTTGGGTTGGCGACGAAAGGATTCCAGCTGCGGTAGTCTTATGGGCGGCGGGTGTCGCCGCTTCGCCCCTCGGCCGAAAGTTGGGCGTTCCCCTCGACCGCGCCGGTCGCGTGCTCGTCCAACCCGACCTCAGCATTCCCGGAAATCCGGAAGTGTTTGTTATTGGCGATCTCGCTGCGCTCCAGGACGAAAAGGGCAAGATGCTCCCAGGGGTCGCGCCAGTCGCCATCCAGCAAGGGGACTGGGTTGCGGACGCCATCGCGCGCGATCTTAAAAACCAACCGCGGCGCAATTTTCATTATCGCGACAAAGGCAGCCTGGCCACAATCGGCCGCGCCGCCGCCGTCGCCCAGTTCGGCAAGTTCGAGTTGTCCGGATATTTCGCCTGGCTGGCGTGGCTGTTCGTCCACATCCTTTTCCTGGTCGGGTTCCGCAATCGCCTGCTGGTGATGATCCAATGGGCCTGGTCGTATCTCACTTATGAGCGCGGCGCATGCCTCATCACCGGCAGCGACAAACTGCCAGGCTGGAACCAGTCTCAGTCTAAGTCGCAGCCCCCACCCGGCGCCGACGGAACCACTGAGCATTCTGTTCCCGCTAGGCAACGGCACGCGTGATGCGCCGTCTCTCTGCCGATATAATCAACTTGTCGTGAAACGCGCCGCTGTTTTCTTCGTTGTGGTTTCGCTGCTTTTCTGCTCGTCGCTGCGCGCTCAGGACGCCACCGTCTCGGGTCGAACTGTAGTCGGCCGCATCGTCGTCGGCCACACCATGGTCGTGATTCCCTTCGAGAATGTTTCTCCCACGCCGGGCCTGGAATGGCTCGGCGAATCTTTTCCCGAAACCTTCCACGAGCAACTTGATTCTCCGATTCTGTACGTCGCCAGCCGTGACGAGCGGCTGCGAGCGTACGATCGCCAGGGCATTCCGGCTGGCGTTCATGCTGCGCGCGCCGCGCTCTACCGCCTCGCCGAGCAGATGGATGTCGATTACGCTGTCCTTGGCTCCTATCGCTACGACGGCGAGCGCCTGACCGCCATCGCCCAGTTGCTCGACATGCGAGCTCAGAAACTCTCGCCCGCCGCCACCGAGTCCGCGCCCCTGGCCGATGTGGGCCGGCTGCAATCCGCGCTGGCTTGGGATCTGCTTCGTCTCATCCACACCGACTTTTCCCAGCCGAAGGACAAGTACATCGCCAGCGTTGCTCCCGTACGCCTGGACGCCCTGGAAAATTACATCCGCGGCATGCTCGCCGCTACTGCCGAAGAAAAAGTACAGCACTATCGCGAAGCCGTCCGGCTTAATCCGGATTATGCTCACGCGTGGCTGGAACTCGGCAAGACCTACTACCTCCAGCGTGCTTACGAACTGGCGATCGCTGCGCTCGGCCAAGTGCAGCATTCTTCTTTAGTGTCAGGCGCAGTCGCTCGCGAGGCCAATTTCTATCTCGGTCTCGCCGCCTACTCTCATGGAGACTTCGCGAAATCCGAAAGCGCGTTTCAGTTCGTTGCCGCGCGCCTGCCTCTGGCCGAGGTATACAACAACCTCGGAGTGGTCGCCGCCCGCCGCGGCCAGAAAAAGGCCGTCGACTATTTCGAGAGAGCGATTCAGAACGATCCCAGCGAGCCTGACTATCACTTCAACCTGGGAGTGACTCTGACCCAAGCTGGCGATCGCGCCGGAGCGGCCCGCGAACTGCACACCGCGCTCGATCGTCGCCCGAACGACGCCGAAGCGAAAATGTTGCTCGACTCTCTGACGCCTCCGCCCGGAGGTATCGTGCCGGGCAGCGCGAACTCGAAGACCCCACTCGAACGCATCAAGCGCAACTACGAAGAAGATGCCTTCCGCCAGATGACCATGCAAATGGGGAGCTGGGCCGAGCAGCAATTTGTCCGATCCGATCCCCGCGCCCACGCGCGTTTTCACCTCGAACTCGGCAAAGAACTCCTGGCCCACGGATTCACCACCGAGGCCGAGGCCGAATTCCAGCACGCCGCCGCAGTCGACCCGTCGAGCACCGCGCCGCTCACCGCCCTCGCCGAAGATTACGACGCTCGCGGCCATGCCCTCGAGGCCCGCGCCCAGGCCGAGGCCGCCCTCCGCATTCGCGAGTCGGCTGAGGCCTACCTGATTCTTGCGCGCCTCGATTTGAAAGAAAATAGAATAGAAGCAGCCGCCCAGAACATCAATCGGGCGCTGCAACTGGAACCCGGCAATCCCGCGGGCCAGGACCTGAAGCGCACGTTAGCAGCCAAGCTCGCGGAGAAAGCGCAGCCGCTGTCACAGCCATGAAGCCATTCAAACCAGTTCTCAGTTCTCGGTTCTCAGTTCTCAGAGGCGCCCGTGTGAGAGGCGCCCGTGTAGGGACGGGCGCCCTCGCCCGTCCAAGCCGAGCGCAGCTCGGCAGCTGCCGGCGGCCACAGCAACTCTGGATTCGCCATGCGGCCTGCTGCCTCGCACTACTCTTTCTCTTCGCCGCCGTCTGCTCCGCCGACGTCTTGCGGGTCGCAGTGAACGACGCCATTCAGCCCGTCACCGCCGAATACATTGGCCGCGCCCTCGCAGCGGCAGCCGCCAACCACGATCAAGCCGTCCTGATCGAGATCAACACTCCCGGAGGACTGGTCGATTCGACGCGCGAAATCATCGAGAAAATCGTGGCCTCGCCGGTGCCGGTCATCGTCTACGTGACGCCCAGCGGCAGCCGCGCCGCATCCGCCGGCTTCTTCATCCTCGAATGCGGAGACGTTGCCGCCATGGCGCCCGGAACCAACACCGGCGCAGCGCATCCCGTCATCCTCGGCGAGAAGATGGACGACGTGATGAAACTAAAAATGGAGAACGACGCCGCAGCCCTGATGCGCTCAGTCGTAGCCAAGCGCGGCCGCAACGTCGAACTGGCGGAGAGCGCCGTGCGCGAGTCGAAGTCCTTTACCGACCAGGAAGCACTCGACAAGAAACTGATCGAGTACATCGCTCCGAGCGAGCAGGATCTGTTCCACCAATTGAACGGGAAGAGCTTCAAGCGTTTTGACGGCACAACCGTCACGCTCAGCCTGGACAACCAGCCGGTGCGCGACTACCGCATGACGCTCAAGGAGCGCATCCTCTCCTACCTCATGGACCCGAACGTAGCGTTCATCCTGCTAGCTATAGGCGCGCTCGCGCTGTATGCCGAATTCAACCACCCCGGCGCGGTCATTCCCGGAACCGTGGGCGTGGTCTTCATCCTACTGGCGGCCTTCGCGTTGAACCTGCTGCCAGTGCGCTTCGCGGCGATCGCCATGATCATCGGAGCCTTTGCCCTCTTCGCCGCGGAAGCCAAGTTCGCCAGCCACGGAGTGCTCACCACTGGCGGTATTGTCCTGTTGACGATGGGCGGCCTGTTTCTGGTCGACGCGCCCATCCCCGAAATGCGCGTCCATCTCGTGACCGCGCTCGCCGTCAGCATCCCGCTCGGACTGATCACGGCCTTCCTGATGAGCATCGCCGTGCGCGCCCGCCGCCACAAGATTGTCACCGGCAAACAAGGCTTGATCGGAGAAATCGGAATTGCGCAAAGCACGCTGGCGCCAGCCGGAAAAGTGTTCGTGCACGGCGAGCTTTGGGACGCCGTCTCCACCATCCCCGTTCCCGCCGGAGAACAAATCGTCGTGCGCCAGGTCGATGGACTGACGCTGCGAGTCGATCCCGTAGCGGCGGCAAAACCTGTGATGGCGTGAACGTCAAGCCCCAACCATGTATTCTTCTGTGGGAGGACGCAGGATGGCTTTCTTGGGTTTGACCAAGAACGAACAACGCTCCCTGGAACTGGAAATTGTCCCGCACGAGGCGCGGCTCAAATTAACGCGACTGATACGCGACAAATGCAGTTGCGAGGGCGAGAGCGCCATTGAGTTGGTGCGGACGCACGATTTTGTAAACATTGCCAATCAGGTGATGGAACGCCCGATCTATAGGCTTGAGCCAGACGCTTGGGGGGAAGACTATGCCCATGTTGACTACGCTTGGCTTCGGGGACAGCGCGAGCTCATCATGCGCGTCCCGACCACGATTGAGCTGGTCGAGATCCTTGCCGATTACCTGCAACAGGGAATGCTACCGCAAGGGATGGTCAACGTGATCCTAGAGGAATGCAATTGCGGTTTTTCGTTCGGCATCCAGGAACTGTACAACGGCAAGACGACGGTCACGGTTCGAGTTGTACCAGTTGAAGAGATTCCCGAACCTGACCTGTCGCAAGAGCACGTCAACATACGATTTTTGGTGGAACGCATGGATCGCGCATTGGCCGACAAAGATGCCGCAGGAGTGCTCCACGTCGCAGCGTCCATCTTTGAAACGCTCGCAAAGGATGTGCTTAAGAACCCTAACGTCGAAAATGAACCATTGGGGGGCTTTTTCGAGTCCTACCGAAATAGATCCCTACTACCAAATCCAATATTGGACTACATGCTGCAGATTTATAAGGATCGTAGTACTACACCTTTATCGGCACACGGCAGGACAGCGATTCCGGAGATTTCGGAACAGCAGGCAGTGGTTCTAGCGGAGATGACAAAGGCAATTATTCGGTCAGAACGCAGTCTCGCGGTACGTTCCTCGAGTGCCAAACAGGTGACTACATCGTCTGCTGGCCCGATCAAAGCGCCCGGGTCCAAGTGAGTACCTCCGTCAGGCGATGGCCTGCTTCGGCCCGACCCTGACAGCAGGGGAACACCTGCGAGCCGCCAGAAGGCCCCAGCAGGATGAATTATGAGGCAGCAACCATATGCCCGACATGAAAGAGCAGATCGTTGGCTGGGTTCGGCAGATCGACGAACTCAAAGGTCAGATTGCGGAACACTGGTCGATGATTCAGAAATGCGTAGCCGACGGCCACGTGGACGACGCAATTTCACTTCTGAATGCCTACCTTCGCCTGAAAGTGAAACTTGACGGCATTGAGGCAAGTCTCGCCGGCACGCTAGGCGGGTACTTCTCGGATAGATAATTGGACTTTCTCCCGCACAACGCGAAGATCGTGGATCTGCTGAAATGGGTTGCGGCCCACCCTAACCAGCCGTTCGACCCGAATATGGTTGTATCGCTCAGCACAAATCACACAAGCGATTGGGAATGGCAAGCCGTGCTTGGCCAGATGGAGGATTTGCGAAGACAAAACTACATAATGAAGTTAAAGCAAGACGGCGCGGGCTCGATATACTGGACAATTACAACGTCCGGCACGAATTATCTACACGCACTTGAACGCTTCGAAAATCCTGAGGCCGCCGGCGTTGCGCGCACCGAGCCAGCGTCTACGCCCGCCGCCGAAGTTACGATTCCCACAACGCCACCAATTCAAACTCCGAAGAAACACGTCGCACCCTTCATGGAACGAACCTCGCTGCGGATTCGGCATTTCATACACTGGGAAGAAATGCCGACCCACCTAGCAGCGCATCTGACATACGACATCATCAAGTATCTTGTTTGCGGTGGCGCGTTGGTCCTGTTGGGATTGTTGAGCTGGGCAGCCTTCCACGCCATTCACGGTCTCATTCACTGGTTGCAAACGGTACGCTGGACATAGCCCCCATCTCGCGGTTTTCGCTTCTGCCCGACGCCTCACTTTTTCATCACAAACAGCCGGGCCATGCATCACAGACATCCAACCGCCCGTCGGCGACAATGGAGTCGACCTGTAGCAGGCCCGAGGTGTGCCCATCACCAGGACGCCCCTCAAAGCTGCCCCAGCCCCACTAGTCGGCGCTCTTTGACAACACGAAGTTGAGGCAGTCAGCTGTCAAGCCCCCCTGTCAAATCCTGCGAGTAAGCCAAACAAGCTAACTCCTTATTCCGGAATATTTTACGAATAACTCCTTTAAACTCAAAGATTTGAAAGGAATTTCCCGCCAAATCTATGATTCTAAAGGGTCGGGATATAAAAAAAATCGTGACGCCGGATAGTACCTTTGGGGTAAACAATCCGCACCCAAAATTGGCGGCCAGTCGAGATAAGTCTTTATTCCTGAATATTTTGTAGTTAAGCCCTTTATATTCTATATTTTGGCACAAATTTGGGGGGTACCACCTGTACTAGATGGTTAGTAACGTATCAGTTAATAAGCAGAAATTAATTTGCGCCCCGCATCTTCCTGGACACTCTGCTCGTCCGCTCCTCACAGCCCGCACCCGCTTGCTTGCGCTACAATCCGCTCATACTCTGAATCACGAGTTGCGTGGAGGCATTTATGGATCTCAGTTTTCCAGTGATCACCGTTGCCATCGTCATCGTCGTCATTTACCTGCTCAGTTCCATCAAGATCCTGGCGGAATATGAGCGCGGCGTCATCTTCCGCCTTGGACGCCTGTTGGGTACGGCCAAGGGGCCGGGCGTAATTCTGGTCTTCGCCCCGGTCGACCGCATGGTGCGGATTTCGCTGCGGCAGGAAGCGCTTGAAGTTCCTCCGCAGGACATCATCACCCGCGACAACGTCACGTTGAAAGTCAACGCGGTCATTTTCCTGCGCGTGATCGAGCCCAATAAGGCGGTGGTGGAAGTCTCCAATTACGTCTACCAGACTTCGCAGTTTGCGCAGACTACTTTACGCTCGGTGCTGGGCGAACAGGAACTTGACGAATTGCTGGCCCACCGCGACAAGATTAACCTGCGGTTGCAGAGCATCCTCGATACGCACACCTCGCCTTGGGGCGTGAAGGTCACCAACGTGGAAGTCAAGCAGGTGGATATGCCCGAGTCCATGTTGCGGGCGATGGCCAAGCAGGCCGAGGCGGAGCGCGAAAAGCGCTCGAAGATCATCCACGCCGAAGGCGAGTTCTCGGCCGCCCAGCGCCTGGTGGATGCGGCGCATTTGTTGTCCAGCGAACCGATCAGCATCCAATTGCGGTATTTGCAAACGCTTACTGAAATCGGCGTCGAGAAAAACACGACCGTCGTGTTCCCCGTGCCGATCGATTTCTTCTCCGGTTTGCAGAACTTGCTGGCAAGCCCGAAAACACCCGCCGCGCCGGCTAAGAGCTAGAGGTTGCGGCCAAGTCGATACTCGACCCGGCCCCAAAAGCGGCGTCTGAATTGGAAGAATCTGCGGTATCGCTAAAGCGATACCCCGATGCGAAACGAGAATACGAAACCAGAGTTTTTCAGCAGACTGCTCGAGGTCAACACTACTTCCGATGCCCACGGCGCAGCAGGATACGGAGATCACCCTTGGTACCGGCCGCATGCTGGCGCTTTTTTTCGCCTTTGTCCTGGTCTGCGCGGTTTTCTTTGCCATCGGCTTTTCGCTCGGCAGAAGAACCGCCAGCGCAGGCGTGGGCCGCTGGCCGGGCGCTGCCACTGGAGCTTCGGCGGCCACCGTCCGGCCTTCGGCCGCAAAAAACGACGCTCCCCAGAAGACGCCGCAGTCTGGCGACTTTAGTTTTTACAAGGCGGTGGGCGAGAAGAATGCCGACTCCGCGCTCGCGCCTCAGGAGGCGAAGGCGCAACCGGCCGACGCGACCGCGGCGGCGCCGCCAAAGGTCGCCACAGATGCCGCGGGCGCTGCGCCCGCAGCATCAACGACCGGCAGTTATTACGTGCAGGTCGCCGCAGTTACCCGGCAGGAAGACGCCGAAGCGCTCGTCGAGGCTCTGAAGAAGAAACAGTATCCAGCCTTCGCTAACAATGCTTCCGCCGACAAGTACTATCGCGTTCAGGTGGGACCCTACGCCGAGTTCAAGGATGCCGAGGCTATGCGCGCCCGCCTCGTCAGCGACGGCTACAATCCGATTGTGAAAAAATAGAGAGGATTTTGTAATTTCGTAATCTGATAATTTGGTAATTTGAAATCATGATCAGTGGGTTTCAAATTACCAAATTACAAATTACACAATTACCAAATGCCCTCCGCCGCTCCCACTCTTGACCGCTTCCTGCACGCCATTGCCGATCCCACTCGCCGCCGGATTCTGCTTGCGCTCAAGGAAAAGGGAGGATGCTCCCTCGACAAAGAAACTGGGCTATGCGCGGGCGATATCGAGCAGCGCGTGAAGCTGGCGCAGCCTACCGTTTCGCATCACATGCGCATCCTGGAAAAGGCCTGCCTGGTGGAAGCAAAGAGGGAGGGTCACTGGCGCTGGTACCGGCGCAATGAGAAATTGATTGCAGAAATGACGCGGGACTTGAAGGGAAAACTTTAAAGCGGTTTTCGGTTGTCAGTTATCACCTATCAGTTTTCGGTCTTCAGTGCACATAGCTGAGACCTAACAGCTAACTGCGGCTATGCGCCCGCGCCCGCCATGTAGGCTTTTTCGTTGTTCTCTTTCGTCTCTGTCGCAGGTTTCCCTTCCCTCTGGCTTAGCCCACGCACCTGTGAGATCAGGTCCGCCACTTCAAATGGCTTAGCCAGCGACGGCACGCCTTGTTCCTGGAGGAAGCTTCGAGTCAGTTGGTCGGTCACGGTGGAAAACGTCAGCAGCAGTCCTTTCTCCAGACCGGGACAGTTCTTGGCGATCCACTCGTACATTTCCTGTGCGCTGCATTCGCCCGGCATGCGGCCATTCATCACGATGACGTCAAAGGAGCCATTGCGGAGTTGCTTCTGCGTGTCCTCGACGCTCATGGATGTAGTGACTTCGGCTCCTGCGCCGACCAAGACGTCTCGTTCAAATTCCAGCACCGCTTCTTCGTCTTCAACCAGAAGCACGCGCCCTGCCAGCGGCGACTCTCGCCGCGCGGGCGCCGGCGCTTCCGGCAACGCCGGTTTTTCGCTCGCCAGCAAACGGACGGCAATGGTCGCTCCGCCCTCTTCCCGGTTGCGCGCCACGATTTCCCCGCCATGTTCCTTGACGATCCCGTAGCAGATGCTCAACCCGAGGCCGGTTCCCTTGCCCACCGACTTGGTGGTGTAGAAGGGATCGAAAATCCGGTTCGGGTCCTTGATTCCCGGACCGCTGTCGTCGAACTCCACGCACACGAAGGCGTCCTTCTTGAAGACGCGCACTTTCAACACGCCGCCGGGGCTACCCTCGCCGCTGCTCTCTACCATGGCATCGAGCGCGTTGTTGATAATATTCAGGAAGACCTGCTCCAACTGATGCGGATCGGCCACCACCGAGGGCAAGTCCCCGGGGATTTCGCGTTCCAGCGAGACGTTATTAACCTTCAAATCGTATTCGCGCAGCGTGAGTGACTCTTCCAGCACCTTGCGCAAGTCCACTTGCTCCTTCTGCGGCTTGCGCTGGCGCGCAAAAGAAAGCAGATTCTGCACCACCCGGTGCGTGCGCTGGGCCTGCTTGAACAGCTTACGCACATAGTCGGATGAAGGGTGAGCAAGACCCTCCCCTTCCAGCAGTTGCGCGTAACCCAGGATCGCGGTCAGCGGATTGTTCAACTCGTGCGCCACACCGGAAATCAGTTGGCCGACGGCCGACATCTTTTCGCTTTGCAGCAGTTGCTCCTGCGCGCGCCGCAAGTCTTCGTACGCCCGGCACGTCTCCTCGTAGAGCTGCACCTTTTCGACGGTAGTCGCCAGTTGCCGGCTGATGGCGACCAGCAGATTCTCATCGTTTGTCGAATAGTGCCGGTCTTCCTTGCTGGCAATGCCCATGATGCCGAGGGGTTTCTCCTTGCTCCAGAGCACAACCCATATCCAGTAGGGCAGACGGTCTGCGCAAATAAACTCCACTACCGCCGGTGGCAGGTGCGGCAGGAAATCCTGAGTCACCACTTCCGTTCGCGAGCGCATCACCAGATCGCCCAGACCTTCCGGAAAGACGACTTCGGCCATGCGCACGCGCGCCTCACTGCGCGGGCCCCAACCTGCGCGCCGCCGGTAGGCCCCATCCGCTTCCACGGCCAGATAAACCGAGCCGGTCTCCGCCCCAAACAGCGAGATCACCTGACGCAGCGTCAAGTTCAAGATTTCATCCAGATCGAACGACTGGGTCGCGATAACGGCCATGGCGTTGAGCGCGTTCAACTCACGATTGCGCCGCCGCATCTCGTCTTCCGAGCGTTTCCTCTCCGTGATGTCGAGAACGAAGCCCTGATAGCGCTCAATGTTCCCGTCCGGATCGCGCGTGGCAAAGCAGCTCTGCGCCACCGTCAGCAGCGTGCCATCTTTGCGCCGCACCGTAATTTCAAAGTTGCGCACGTAGTTGTGCGCCTCGATTTCCTTGCGAAAAGCCTCTCGCTCCTCCGCCACCGGTTGCAGCACGCTCCGCATGTCGAGCGCCATCAACTCGTCCCGGCTGCCGTAACCGAGCATGGTGACAAAGGCGTCATTGCAGTCGAGCAAATCGCCCTCCGGCGTCGCTACGAACACGCCTTCCTGCGCCTGCTCAAACAGCATGCGGTACTTTTCTTCCGCCGCCTGCCGCGCGGTCGTATCGTGCACCACATGGATGGTGCCCTTCTGCTGGCCTCCCTGCTCGGCATACGATGAGGTCGATATCACCGACTGCCCGCCGAAACACGGATCCATACCTTCCGTCAGTCCCGAGCCGCGTTCGCAATACGGGCATCCGCTCCAGGCGTGCTTTTGCGGAAGAACCTCTTGGCACAGATTCCCCAATACATCGGCGGGCGCCTTTTCCAAGCGCTGCAGCAAGGCCTGATTTGTCTTGAGGATTCGAAAGTCCGCGTCGTGCGCCAAAATCAGATCCTGGATGGAATCGAAGGTATTCATCCACTGGTGTTGCGAGCGCAACACCTGCTCCAGCAACCGCAGATTCTCCACCGCGATCCCCAGCTTCTGGGCGGCCGCTTCCAGAAACTCCAGTTCTTCCGGGGTGTGGTGCCGGCTGCCGGAGCAGCCGAGCGAGAGCATCCCAATGACAGACTTCTTGCCCAGCACCGGCAGCAGTAGCACGTGATGAATGGCGTACTTCCTCAGTTGTTTCCGCTCCGGCTCCGACATATCCGAGAGTTGCATCACGGCCGCCCGGTTTTCCCGGAGTACGCGGGCCTGCGCTTCATCCGACCCAGTTTGTCCCGTCCCAGTTTGCACCGCCCCAGTTTGCACCGCCCCAGTTTGCCCCATGGCTCGCAGAAATTCCGGCGACAGGCCGACGTGCTGGGTTGGTATCAGATGGTCGCTTTCCATCAACTGGAACCACGCTGCCTTCGCCCCCACTACGGCTTTCAGTTTCTCCAGCGCAGTCTGCATCATCGGAGCGTGATTCTGGACGCGCGCGATGGTGACCGTCAATTCGTTCAGGGCCGCCAGCCGGCGCGAGCGCAGCCGCGAGTCATCCAGAACCACCAGCAAGATGCTCGAACCGAATAGCACTTCCGCCAGCAGGTAACCTTCACTCGGAATATGACTTGTAAACGGAGGCCAGTGCAGATTCAACGTCAGCAGCCCGGCGCCGAACAGGAAAGGCCCCAGCCCAATACGCCCCAAGCGGTAACGCACCAGTTGGATGGCTGCCCCGGTCGCCATCAGCCGGCAGGCTACATCCAACCCCAGCCCGAGGGTCTTCGAATCGAGAAAATACAGCGAATCCAGCGAATCCGGAAAATACAACGGCCGCATCGCGGCGCAGACCAGCAACACCCACGAGATCGCTACCACCGCGGTCAGCGCTCGCCGCGCCTGCGCCGCTATCAGAGCCGCAGCCGCAAACAATCCCATCGCCAGCACAAAGTCGGCCTGCGCGAATACCGCTATCGACTTGGGCGCGGCGTGCAACTCGCCCGAGCCAGTTGCCCACAGGAATGCCCCATACGCGACCCAAGCCGCTGCCCACGCCAGCAGACATCGGTCCCGAAAAACGCGGAAGAAAAGCAGACTGACCGCCACCAAGATCAGGGCGGCCGTTTCCCGCGCCGTCAACCTCGTCGCCGTCAACCAGGGGACGGTCAACATGCCAACGGAATTCCCAAATAGTCTGGCAGGATCCATAGATAGGCGCACGAAAGATAGGCGCACGAACACCTACGCTTTCTAAATATCATGCTCGGTGCCCATCGGTCCGGATTTCCGTCTTCAGATGGTTACTTTCGGAATGTGGTGTCGTGGCCTAAAATAAGCGATACATCCACTCATCGCCATGCCTAACGACCGCATCCTCGTGGTAGACGACGAGGAAACAATCCGCGAGATTGTCTCCTCCATGCTGGGCGGCGCTCATTTTCAGACTCGCCAGGCCGCCAGTGGCATCGAAGCCCTCGCGATTCTGGAATCGGGGGCCGACTTCGATCTCGTGCTCTCCGACCTGATGATGGCTGAAATGGATGGGATTGCCCTTCTGGAGCGTGCCAAGGAACGTTACCCGGATATGCCGATCGTCATGGTCACTGCGGTGCACGACATTCAGGTCGCTCTGCAGGCGCTGCGCAATGGGGCGTACGACTATCTCCTCAAGCCGTTCGAGCGGGAGCAACTGCTGGCCACGGTCCGCCGCGCCCTTGAGCATCGCCGCCTCAAGCGCGAAAACGATGCCTATCGCACCAAACTGGAGGAGCTCGTCGCCGCCCGTACCCAGCAATGGAAAACGGCGCTGTCCGACCTGGAGGAGTCCTATGACATGACGCTCGAAGCCTTGGGCGATGCGCTCGACCTCAAGGACGCCGAGACCCAACACCACTGCAAACGCGTCACCGCATTCACCATCGCCATTGCACGCAAAATGGGCCTGTCAAAAGAAGACATCAGAGTGATCGCGCGCGGAGCTTTCCTGCACGATATCGGCAAGATGGCCGTTCCCGATCACATCCTGCACAAGCCCGGCAAGCTCACGGACGACGAAATGGCCATCATGCGCGAGCACTGCTACCTCGGATACAAGATCCTCTCCCGAATCCCGTTTCTGGCCGAGGCTGCAGAAATCGTTTACGCCCACCAGGAGCGCTACGACGGACTCGGCTATCCGCGCGGACTGAAGGGCGCGGAGATCCCGCTGGGCGCCCGAATTTTCGCGATTGCCGATACGCTGGATGCCATGAGATCCAAGCGTGATTACCGTGATGCCCAAAGCATCGAGGCCGCGCGCAAGGAAATCGAACTCTGGTCCGGTCGCCAATTCGATCCCCAGATCGCCAAGGTTTTCCTCGAAATGCCCGACAATATCTGGGAAGACCTGCGGAACGACATCAATGACCAGAACCCGCCTTTCACGAAGGTGTGACCACGGACAGCGCTGGCTGACGCTGAGAGGTGAGCATCTCTCTGACCCGTTTTTCCTGCCCATCGGCGGGCATCGTTTTGCCCTGATCGCCTCATCCAACTGAACAGTGAAGTCAATCCAAACGGCCCCCATCACGGTTCTGCCGTTCTGGGGTGAATTAACCGGTGGCCCGCCAGAACGTGCCTGAATTCACATCTGGCGGGCATACCGGGTTTTATATTGGTGCGGCAGGAAAGTGTTTCAGAAAAATGTGCGGCAGGAAACTTGCGAGGTCGTCGTGAACCAACTCTCATCGTGGGTGGGAATGCTCTGTTTGACGGCCGCAATGTCGCTTCCGGCCCAGGCAATGGATCCGGCCGTCGCGCCCATGGCTCGGCCGAACGCTGTCCCGGAAGGCACGACCTTCCTCGTCCGGCTGCAGGACAAACTCGACACCGCCGAACTGCATCGGGGCGAACATTTCAAAGTTAAGCTGGACGAAGATCTCATTTCCGCCAACGGCAACATGATTCCCCGGGGCAAAAAGATCAAGGGGCATGTCAGTTCGGTGGAGCACGGCAGGCACGCGCGCCTGCTGCTCAGCTTCGACGAAATCGAAACCAAACACGGATGGATCGCGCTGATCGCGACCGTAATCGGAGTGCCCGGCGAGCACGGTATCAAAGCGCCCAACTCCGAAGGTGAAATCGAACGCAAGGGACCGAGTGCGAAGCAGGCGACCGAAGACGCGACCGCCGGCGCAGCTGCAGGAAGCACCGGCTCCGAAGGAGGAGCAGGTGCTGGAGCCAAGGCCAGCCAGCGTGCTAATCGCCTTCGGCTCGAAAAAGGAGCTACCCTCGAGGTGCGCCTGGATCGCGCGCTGCAGATTCCTTCTCACTGATAGAAGATTGCAGTGGAGAGCCGGGCGTCCCCCCGGCTGGACCCTTCGACTACGCTCAGGGCAGGCTCGCGAGACGCCCGTCCCCCCTCCACCGTATGACTCATCACGCGGTCACGACACTAGCCGTTGCACTCACTGCTCGTTGCGAACAATGACCTCGCGCCTTGCCGAAACCCGGCTCGCATCCACCGTCACGTCTCGCTGGATCTCCATTTCAATCGACGACCCCGGCTCCAGCCTTATGTCGGCGCCCCGCGAGAGCATTCCGACCGCCAGCCCTGCCACTCCTCCAGCTCCCGCTCCGATTCCGGCTCCTTTGCCTCCCGCGGTTACAGCACCGATCACGGCTCCCGTGGTCGCCCCGCCCGCCGCTTCCTTGGCCTTTTTTCCGGCGTCGCTATCCTGGCGAATCGTCCCTTCCGAATCTTTCATCGACGTCTTCTCCGCCCCAGGCGTATTTTCCACCGAGCCCCCCAGCATCACCGTATAACCGTTGGGATAAATCATCGAGGTGAAGTGGATCAGCACTTCGGCGCGCCCCTTTACGTGACCGCCGCGCTGCGCGCGCTCGATCCTTCCCTGGATGTACGTCCCGGCCGGAATCACGACCCGGTCATTGACCACATACGGAAAGGCAGTCTCCGCGTATACCGGGTCCCCGTCTTTAGCTGTCTTTGTCGAAATGGCCTGCTTCAGCGATAGTGGAATCCTCGTTCCCGCTGGAATGGTCAGCGTCGGCTTCTCAGACTCCACCGAGGGCGCAACCGGATTCGGGGCCGACGATGTCTGTGCCGCCGCGATCGCTATCCCTGCCAGCAGCAAAACCCAAATAGAAGCAGCACGAATCCTCATCGAACACCTACCTCTCCAGGATAATTTCGCGACACGCTTGCAAACTCAGATGCGCCCACCGGAGTGCCGGTTAGCTGCATGGCCAATCTGCGCACCCCGAGTCATCGAGTCATTGTAGCTGAGGAGTTTGCGAGCCAACCATAAGCTGCAAAGCATGAGTTAGCAAAGCACGAGTTAACAAAGCATGGGTTAGCGAAGCATGGGCTGCAAATCTCATCTTGGCACGTGCGCTGAAAGTTATGCACCCGCTACTTGTACAGCAAATACTTTTCCCGTAGCCGCACAAATCCCTCCAGCCGCTCCTGCCAGTCCTCGGCAATCCGTCTCGGATCCTCTCCCGCTTCGATTGCCTCAAACACCGCCTGATTCACGAGCAGATCCGCCATCCGCTCCATCTTGAAGTCGCTCGGATACAGCTTATGGAGCGCCGAGACCAGCTCAATACCCAATTCCGGCGAGTCCAGCGTATTCCGATCCAGAACAATCAGGTTCACGCCTTCGCACCGTTCCCCCGCAAAGTTACTCGATGACGGAGTGAAAACAATCGGCACGAACCGCACGCTCTGAATCCCGCGGCCGTTCAAGTAAGCCGCCAATTCCCTGCTTTTGATCCAGGGTGCGCCCAGCACTTCGAACGGCGTATCCGTCCCGCGCCCCACCGAGACATTCGTCCCTTCAATCAGCGCCACACCCGGATAAAGTTCCGCCTCTGTCAAATTCCGCAAATTGGGCGATGGATTCACCCAGGCGAGGCCAGTGGAATCGAACCAGTCCCCCGGCTGCCAACCCCCGATCGGAACCACCGCGAGCCGCGCCCCGATGTGCCGCTCGGCATTGAACATTTTCCCGAGCTCACCCAAGGTCATCCCGTGGCGTACCGGCTCGGGGAAGTAGTTCGTAAAACTTTCCCGCCCCTCATTGAAACTGGAATCGGAAACTGGCCCCTGCACAAACGACCCCGTAATCGGATTCGGCCGATCGAGAATAACTACTTCAATTCCCGCCTTCGCGGCCGCTTCCAGAAAATATCCCATCGTAGTTTCGTAGGTGTAAAACCGCGCGCCCGCATCCGCCAGATCGATCACCACCGCATCCAACCTCTTCAGCACCTCCATCGGCGGACGCCGCGCCGCGTCGCTCGCCCCGTATACGGTATACACCGCAACTCCGGTCGCCGCATCCTTCGCATTCTTGATGTCCGTCGTATCCAGCGTCCCGGTCACCCCATGTTCCGGACTGAAAATCGCGTCCAGCGAAACCCCTGGTACGTTCGCCAGTACGTCAATCGTCCGGCGCCCTTCCGAGTCCACGCCGGTCTGATTCGTGAGCAGTCCTATGCTTCGCGGAGCCCCGCCCCTGGCCGGATGCAGCGCCACGAACTTCGTCTCCTCGAGCACATCAATTCCCGTCTTCACCGTTCCATTCCGCGCCGCCAACTTGCGCGCCGCGCTCTGCATTTCGTTGTAGCCGGTGATGGTTGCCACCCTCATCTTCTCGGCTTCGGAGGGATCGAGCGCCAGTGCCGCCGCCACCGCCGTCGCGACCTTGGTTCTAAGAGACACCGCGCTTCCCTTCTCTTTGCCCGGGATCGCGTTCATGTGCACCGCGTTCGTCAGCAGCACGATATAAGTCGTAGTCGCCGGATCAATCCACAGCGAAGTTCCCGTGAATCCCGTATGTCCGTAACCGCCGACCGGCAACAGTTCTCCACGGTTGGTAGAAAAAGGAGAATCAATGTCCCACCCAAATCCCTGCACCACCGTGCCATTTACTGGCTGCTGTGGCGCAGTCATCTTCGCAATCGTGGCCGAAGTCAGCACGCCTCGCCCGCCATCCAGCAAAGCTTGCGCAAGAAGCGCCAGATCGTCAGCCGTGGAAAATACGCCCGCATGGCCCGCCACGCCGCCCATCCGGCGAGCTGTAGGATCATGCACCACGCCGCGCAGCAGGTGATGGTTTTCGTCCTCTTCGGTGGGAGCAACGCGTGTTAGAGCAATACCCGGCTCCCACGACGGATGAGGAACGAACCGGGTCTCCTTCATGCCGAGCGGACCGAAGATATGTTTCGCCGCATACACATCGAGCGACTCGCCCGAAAGCCGCTCCACCAGCGCTCCCAACACTACGAAGTTGATATCGCTATAAACAAACGCCGCGCCCGGAGTCCGCTCCGGAGCCGTCTCAAATGCCATCCGATACGCCGTCTCCTTCCCCTCCCACTTCTTCGCCAAATCCAGGTCCGGAGCGAGCCCCGAGTAATGCACCAGCAACTGCCGGATCATAATATCCTGCTTCACATTCTTCCCAAATTCGGGAAGGTATTTCGCGACCGGATCATTCATCCGCAGCTTTCCCTGCTCCCAAAGCTGCATGATCGCCGTCGCGGTTACGACAACCTTGGTCAGCGACGCGCAATCAAACACCGTATCGAGCGTCATCGCCTCCCGCCGAGGTTCAATCGCGCGGCTGCCATAAGCCTTGCGATACACCACCCGTCCGTCGTGCCCGACGATCAGGACAGCACCCGGAATCTGCCGTTGGGCGATGGCGTCGTTGATGATCGGGTCGATAACGGCGAGACGGGAATCCAGCGAAGTTTGGGAGAATGCGGCGGCAGAAAACAGGAGGGCGCAGAGCAATAGATTTTTGGGTAAGTGTTTCACGTCTGTTGTGACTCTACATGACCCCGGAGATGCGGCTCAAGGCTGATCGGTACCAACGATGCTCTCTAAGCAACTCCCCGATTGCCTCTGCTCTCCGCCTTTGCTATAACCCCATCAGTTCATAAAATGCCTTTGAACCTGACGCTGCCCAATCGAGAATCCGGATTTTCCTTCCTGCTGCGCAATTTCTCCGCGCAGGATGACCAGTTTCCGAGCGCCTTCAGCATCCTGGAAAAGGGCGTCGCCGCCCGCGCCTTCCCCGCCTGCTCGCTGGCGATCACTTTCCGCGGAGAACTTGTCGCCCACAAAGCCCTCGGCCATTTCACATACGATCCAGCTTCGCCAGAGGTTACAACCGCGACCCTCTTCGATCTCGCTTCGCTCACGAAGGTTGTCGCCACGACCGCCATGGCCATGATTCTCTACGAGCGCGGCCTGCTTGATCTCGAAGCCCCGCTCACGGCCATAGTCCCCGAATTCGCCGGACAACTCACTAATAACGACTCCCGCCGCCGCGAAATCACGCTGCGCATGCTGCTCGCGCACAGCTCCGGCCTGCCCGCCTACGAAATTTTTCTTCGCGCCAAGACTCGTGAAGACCTTCTGCAAGCCGCCTTCACCACTCCGCTCGTCGCCGCTCCCGGGGCGCGCGCCGAATACAGCGACATCGGCTTCATCATTCTCGGCGTCGTCCTCGAACGCCTCGCCGACGAATCCCTCGACGCGTTCTGCCAGCGCGAAATCTTCGGTCCGCTCGGCATGGCTAACACGACTTTCAATCCTAGGCGCGCCTTGAAGGACTCTATCCCGCCAACCGCCGACGATCGCACCTTCCGCCACCGCATCATTCAAGGCGAGGTGCAGGACGAAAACGCGAGCGTGCTCGGCGGCATTGCCGGACACGCCGGTCTGTTTTCCGCCGCCGAAGATCTAGCCATCTTCGCCCACGCCATGCTCAACGCCGGATACCCCATCCTCCGCTTCTCAACCGTCGAACTCTTTTCGCGCCGGGAATCCGCCCCCGAAGGCACTTCCCGAGCGCTCGGCTGGGACACGCCCTCGCTTCCCTCGCAATCCGGAAAATACTTCTCGCGCCGTTCCTTCGGACATCTTGGTTACACCGGCACATCCCTGTGGATCGACGCGGAGCGCCAACTTTCGATAACTTTGCTCACCAATCGCACCTGGCCTGACTGCCAGAACGAGACGATCAAACAGGTACGCCCGGCGTTTTGCGACGCGGTGATTGAAGACTTGGGGAAGCGAACTTGAAACGCAAAGCTTCGAATCGTAAAACCAGCAGAATAGAACTCCGCCGCCTCGGGACCGAGAAAACAAACTTCGCCTCCACCGATCTCGATCGTAAATCGGCGCTCGAAATCGCCCGCATCATCAACCGTGAAGATGCCAAGGTCGCTCGTGCCGTAAAGGGAGCTCTGCCGCAAATCGCGCAAGCAATCGATCTGATCGCCGCGGCGCTCGCCCAACGCGGGCGCCTCATCTACGTCGGCACCGGCACCAGCGGACGCATCGCCGCCCTCGACGCCGTCGAATGCCCGCCCACCTTTGACGTCAGCCCGCGCATGGTGCAATTCATCATTGCCGGCGGCTCAAAAGCGCTGGGCGCAGCCGTAGAAGCCGACGAAGACTCTCGCGCGCGAGGCCGCAAAGCCATTGCGAAGAAGAAGCCCACAAGCAAGGATGTCATCGTAGGCATCGCTGCCAGCGGACGCACTCCCTTCACTATCGCCGCCATTGAATATGCGGGCGCGCACGGCGCGAAAACGGTTGCCGTCGTCTGCAACCCGAAATCCCCGCTGGGCAAAGCCGCGCACGTGGCCATCGTGGCGGACGTCGGTGCGGAAGTTGTCGCGGGCTCTACCCGCATGAAAGCCGGCACCGCGCAGAAGATGATCCTGAATATGCTCACAACCGGAGCCATGACCCGTCTCGGCTACGTCTACGGCAATCTGATGGTCAACGTCCACCCGAAGAATGAGAAGTTAGTCGAACGCGGAGTGGGCATCCTGGAAAAAGCCGCTGGACTCGACCACCGAGCAGCACGCAAACTCCTCGCCGCCGCAGAAGGTCGCGTCCCCGTAGCCTTGGTGATGGCCAAGGCTGAGATGAGCCGCGCTCAAGCTGTGGCCGCTCTGAAACGATCCCGGGGCCAAGTACGCCGCGCAATAGCGCTGGCTCCCTAGACGATGCAAACGGCGCTTTCCCCTGTGTAGCTCTGTGCTCCCTGTGGTTGTCTTTTTGTAGCTGTTACAATCTAAACCCGACTTGACATTTCACACCGCCGCCATCCTGCAATCGTAGTTAGAATAAAAGCGGCGTTCGATTTCGAAGCTCTCGATTTCAAATCTATGGACAAGCTCGTAATCCGCGGTGGCAACCCTCTGCTCGGCACCGTCCGAATCAGTGGCGCGAAGAACGCCGCACTCCCTTGCATGGCGGCCGCCTTGCTCACCGACGAACCGGTGATTCTCGAAAACATCCCGCAGGTGCGCGACATCGAGACCACGCGCAAGCTGCTCGCGGCCATGGGCGCCGAAGTGGAACTCGGCTACGGGCGCGCCCATCACCGGACAACGATTTGTGCCCGCACGCTCAACGCTCCCGAAGCGTCGTATGAACTGGTCAAAACCATGCGGTCCTCCACGCTCGTCCTGGGGCCGCTCATTGCCCGCTGTGGCCGCGCCCACGTCTCGCTGCCTGGAGGGTGCGCCATCGGTGCCCGCCCCATCGACCTGCACATCAAAGGGCTGGAGCGCCTCGGCGCGAAGATCACGCAAGAGCACGGCTACGTCGAGGCCGTCGTTGATCCGCTAAAAGGCGACCGCCTCCGCGGCGCCGAAATTGTCTTCGACAAAATTACCGTCACCGGCACAGAAGACCTGCTTATGGCCGCCACGCTTGCTGATGGCGAGACCGTCATGCAGAACTGCGCCCGTGAACCGGAAGTCGCCGACCTCGCCGCGCTGCTCAACGCCATGGGCGCGAAAATCCAAGGCGCCGGCACATCCACGATCCGTGTAAAGGGAGTCGACAAGCTGCACGGCGCCAGGCACCGCATCATCCCCGACCGCATTGAAGCCGGAACCTTCATCATCGCCGGAGCCCTAACCGGCGGAGACCTCAACGTCGCCGCATGCGAGCCCACGCACCTCACCGCCATTCTGCAAAAGCTGGCGGAAACCGGCGTGAAAACTGCGGTGAAAGCCGACTCCGTGCGCGTCATGGGCGATCAGCCGCACCAAGCCGCCGACCTGAACACCGAAGAGTATCCCGGCTTCCCTACCGACATGCAGGCGCAATACATGGCGCTCGCCACGCAGGCCGAAGGCACCTCGATCATCACGGAAAATATTTTCGAGAACCGCTTCATGCACGCGCAGGAACTGGTCCGCATGGGCGCCAACATCAAGATCGAAGGCCGCCGCGCCATCGTCCGCGGTGGAACTCCACTCAGCGCCGCCGCCGTCCTCGCCTCGGACCTGCGCGCCTCCGCCTCGCTCGTGCTCGCCGCCCTAGTTGCGGATGGTGAGACCATCATCGACCGCGTCTATCACTTGGACCGCGGCTACGAGAACATCGAGGAAAAACTGAAAGCCGTAGGCGCCGAAATCCGCCGCGTAGGCAACATCTTCCCCAAACGCGCCGCAGCCCCCGCGCAATCGTGACGGGTAACGATGGTTACCTTGTGCCCCAAGCCCAAAAACATTTACTGGGCATCGGTTCTACCAATCCGTGTACTAGGATGGTACGGCGTTTCACCGTTACTGACGGGAGACGTCTGCGGATGGCACAATTTCTGGCTCGCGTCCGTAAGCCTTCTTGTAATCACTTCTGAGCGCCGTAAGGGTGCTCGCAAGTGAGTCCAGGTAATACCTCCGGACTGGCTCGTCCCGAAGTGGATCGTGCCGTAGCAGGTTTTGTGCGGTGTAACATTCCTTCAGCGCTAAATCCACTTGGGTAGGCGCCAGCAAGATGCATAAGTTGGCGTGGGCTAGCGGGCTCGCCGGCGCTAGCTCGACCGCTCTCTTACCGTGCTCGAGGGCGGCGGAAAGCTGTCCGACGGAAGAGGCGTGCACCGCCAGATTCCTTTCAGCTGTGGCGGCATCCAAGCTGGTGTCGAAATCGCCCTCGTAAACCAGCAAGGCGCTGCCGCCGATGTGGTCTCTGGGCGTGGCGTTCTTAAACGCCGCCGCAATCTCTTGCTCCGCCAGTCGCACGTCTGTGAGTAGAGTACTGCTGACGATAATGGTACCGTGCACGCGAGCCGGTATCTCGCGAGACAAGTAGAGACCGAAGGGTCGGCAGGGCACGTCGTAGAAACCCGGGTCCCACTGCCAGCCCGTGATGAACCAACAGCTTTCGGCGGGATGCTGTTCAAGGTAAGCTTTTGCTTCCGGATACGCTTGTCCCAGATCGAGCCAAGACTCGTACTTATACGCCCGCGCCGGTCCGCCCCACAAGTCGTTGGCATAGGAGAGATAGTTGGGATAGGCATGCAGTGACGATATCGCGTGCAGCACAAGGAGGCACGGCACCGCATAGCTCACCCAGCGCACACGCCTGGCTAACTCCACGCATCCGTCCGCCACCGCGATCAGCAGAAGCGGGAACATAGGCAAAAGATAGCGGACGCTGACGCTAGTACTAGCGTGGATGCACACCGCCAGATAAACCACTGCGGGAACCATCAGGAACAGACGCTCACGGCGGCGCTGCCGGAACGTCATCGCTATGCCGAATGCGGCCACCAAAATCATCGCCAGCATGGCGGCCGTGTTGCGAATCAGAAAATTGAGCGGGGTAGAAAACCACGGTGCATGCAAATAGATTTTGCCGGCAACAAAAGCCACAGAGCTTTGATTCGATATTGCCAATGCCGTGCCGAACCCCTCCAAGTATGCTTGCGGCAACAAGTGGCGATCTTCTAACCCAAGCAGCACACGCTCGATGGCGGAAACCGCAATGGGTCGTGGCTCCTGGAGTTGCGCTCCGGGGTACGCGGCGAAACGCATCCCATAACCCGCCCAAAGAATACCGACCGCGATGACCGAGATCAGCGCAACGGCAAGCAGGTTGCGAAGCATTCGTTGCCATTCTTGCCGGTCGCCCTCTGGTTGAGTCAGCGCATCCGTAATTGCCAGAGCCCCGAGGATGGGCACGACGACCACTCCTGAATCCTTCGCTAAGAGCGTCAGACCTGTAGCCAGAGCGGTCAAGAGAAAGAACAGTGACGTACGATACCGAACCCACAGGTAAAATCCCAATACCGCGAACAGCAGCATGCACGTGACCGGTACGTCGGTCAGGACCAATGAGCCGTAGGCTAGCACGTTGGGTTCGAAGATCAGCAGCAAACTTGCCACGATCGCCGTGGTAAGGCCGAACATCCTCCGCGCCGTAATCCAGACCAACAGACAAAGCCCCACGGCAAAAATAGAAACTGCCATGCGCGCACTGGTCAACGCCGCGGGCCAGTTCTGGCTATACAACCAGGTGAGGCTCGCAAACGCTTGCTGCATGTCGTTCCCCCTGAACGGTGCGCAGTTTACCGCAAAGTTCATGGCCAGCAGCGGAGCCGCTGCGATAACTTTGGCCAACGGCGGATGCTCGGGACTGACCGTGAGATCGCCACATTTCAAGTAGCGGTAACCGGCGTAAAGGTGTGTAGCTTCATCAGCGGTCTGCGAAACCTGGCGAACACTGAACGGCAACTGCACCAGCATGGCAGCGCAAAGCGCCACCGGAATCAGCCACTCCAACCACGCGTATTTCTGGAGCACACTGTTGGCTGGATCGCCCAGCGTTGTTGGGCGCTCGTCACTAACAACACTCTGCTTTTCGTTCAGCGGCGGCAATAGCTCACTCCAATCTTATTTAGGCGAGCGATCTGCTGAGTCGAGCGTGTAGGCCCTGAAGTACATCGCCGGCGCCCGAGCGAAAGATCACTCCCTCCAAAACACGTGGAAGATTCCCATCTGGCTGCTATGCGGAAATTTCCGCATGACTTCCGCGCGTACCTCCGGGGTCATCCTGGCGGAGGGGAAGAGCGGCGCTTCATTAATGACTACCACTTTCAGATCGCCGGATTGCAGGGCCTGCAACACTTCCTCTGCCGGTACGCCCCCATCGTCGCGCGTTACGTTCTTCAGCCCGGAGAGAAAATACAGCTCCGGACATTCATTACCCGCATACATCAATCCGTTTGGCGAGTGCTGCTGCAGAAAATGAATCAAGCCCGCAAAATCCGCGGCATAATTGACCCGTAATCCGCCCGCTCGCTCCAGTTGCAATTCATCCATCCGCCCCACTTTGTGGGTGAATTCATAAACGTAATCCGGAACCAGCATAACCACCCCAAACAGCAGATAAAATCCGGTGATTGCGCCCAATACATACGTGCCCGGTTGCTTCTTGGCGGTCGCCACAATCGCCACCGCGGCCAGCAACGTCAGCGGCAACGAATAGGAGAGATAAATCGACGCGGCCCACGGATACTGCACCAGGGTACACACCGCCGCCAGGGAAACCAGTACCATCATCCGCTGCTGTTGGAGTTTTGTTGGCCCGCTCTGCTTCCCTGCTGTCAGCACCACAGCCGCGCCCAGCAACACCACCAACGGAGTCAGTGTCGCAACTGAATACCACACTCCCAAAATGATCTTACTTGACGTCGCAGCCTTCACGAGCATCACCATCAACCCCAGGCCGACAGCAGTGCTCACGATTTTCCCCTGGAATTCGCGCAAGTACATCGCCGCTGCAATCAATCCCACCAATGCCAGCGCGAAGATGCTTTTCTCGACCGACACGGGAGGAAGCACTCCCAGCACAATCGAGTGTGTGATTGCGCTTGACGTCACACCCGAAAAGAACCGGCCGAGCGCTCCCAAGCGCGCATACGGCAGCAAGAAAATGATCACCGGGCTTATGCACCCACCGAGAAACGGAATCGCCGCCCGAAATATTGTTTTGAATCGCTGCCCTGTTCCCACCCGCACACTCTGCTCTCTCAGCAGGATCAGCCCCACCAGCACCGCGGACGGCAGCAGGAAGTGGTACAACTCCGCCATCCCCAGTCGCGAGTGGAGCACAAGAACCAACGTCGCCAGGAACAACAGCAGCGCGCCCACGCTAAACACACGGTAGGGCCAGCTATTCTGCGAATCCTCAGCTGCCACAATTTCTTCCGAACTTTCCCGCGAGCTCTCGCTCTGTTCCAGAAAGGCAAGAAACAACAACGCCCCGGCAATGTAGTACGCCCCGATCACCTTGATCAGGATCGATACTCCGCCGCATACTCCCGCCACAAAAAGCCATCGTCGCGTCCGCACTTCCAGGTAGCGCAGCAGCGCCGCCGCCCCAAACGTCGCAAAGAACAGGTTGTACCAGGAAGGCATTGCCGCCGGATAATTCGGATAACTCCACCCTACTGCCAGCAGCGTGATCGCTCCCGCGGCAATCGCCGAAGTAAAGCGCAGCGCAATATAATAAACCGCCGGAAGCCAGGCCAGAAAAAACAGAAACACACAGAAGCGCAGCGACATCAAATTTACACCGAATGCCCGAAACGCCAGCGCATGAATAAAGCTCAGACCCCCGGTGTAGATTTCCGCAAAATCGCGATGCGGAAGTTGCCCCTGCATCACCCGCAGCGCGCTTTGGCTTAGAGCCCCGTCGTCGGACGGTGCCCATCCCCGGCCAATGTGAAACCCGGCATAAATTCCTGCCACGGCCAGAACCACAGCCAGTACCGTCAAACGAACCAGCCACCCTTGCGCGGCGATCAACACCGCCACTTCACCTTCGCTAGCGGCCTCCGCCGGTTCGTTGCACTGTTCGTGAACCCTTATTTCTACGCTCAACGGCGGACCGATTCGCAGCCCTGACTTCGCGGGAGTATTCTCCATTTCCTTCTTCACTTCGCCTCCAGCGCCGTCAGCCGCATCTTCGCTTCATTGCTGTTCTGGTTCAGTTGCAACGCCTGCCAATACTCTGCCCGCGCAGCGGACACATTGCCGCTGCCTTCGAACGACACTGCGAGCCAATAGTGGTAGTCCCAAACCTTCGGATCCATGGCCGCCGCCTGCAGCAGGTAAGACTGCGCCTCCGCGTTCCGTCCCTCCTGCAGAAGAGCGCGCCCCAGAAAATGTTTCGGAGCCGCTTGTTCCGGGACTAACTGCACCGCGCGCGACAGCAATTGCTCTGCTTCCCAATACTGACCATCCAACAAGTGAATATTGCCGCAGTTATAGAGCGCCGAATAAAGATTTGGTTCCTTCTCCAGAATCTCCGAACAAAGCGCATAAGCCCGCTCATAGTCGCCCATTTCTCCATATAAGCCGGCGAGTCCCGCCATGCCCACTTCCGATTTGGAGTAATCCAGATTTACCCGGTCGAGCCAAACGCGGCCTTCCTCGAACCGACCGGCGTGGATGTACACTTCCGCGAGCGCCAGCGGCCCATAACCATATTCCGGATGATCCCGCACTACCGACTCTGCCAATTCAATCGCGCGTTCGTGCGCGCCCCGCTGGCTGTACTCTTTCGCAAGCCCCGCCCCGGCATACGGATTTCCAGGATACAGAGCTTCCCCGCGCGTCAGCATGAGTAAATCGCTACCCCAGTACACCTGCTGCGCAATCGATGCGCACACATAACCACCACATAGCACGAGTACCGCGCACCCCTGTATTGCCTGCGCACTCCATCCCTTCATGGACGGCAGTCGCCGCAGCCCGATTGCCGCCAGAATCGCAAATCCGATCGACGGCAAATACATGTAACGATCGCGGACAAAATCGCCATTGCTAAAATTTCGCAAATACAGCGCGGGCGCGAGTCCCACCAGCAGCCACAACCCCGCAAACGCGACGATCGAATTCCCTTCGCGCCGATTCCAATACCACAATCCAATCAACGCCGCCCCCAACACCGCTGCCGGTGCCACCACTTGGGTGAGGATTGCGCCCGTCACATATGGCGTGTAATAGAGTCCCGTAATGCCCGCCGGAACCAGCAACTGCCGCAGATAAATGGACATCACAAGCGGCACGGTCCGGGCCACGTCCATCATTCCGTGATTGGGATTGAACTGCCCAGTTGCATGCAGCAGTGCCTGCGTTCGCAGCAGTGCGTAAGCCAGCGTCACCACCACGTACGGAGCCGCCTCTCGTGCCGCCCCAAGAACTCTCCGCCCCGGCAATGCCCTTGTTTCCGCGGGATGCAGCCACGCGTAGATTCCGACCAGCGCCGAAAACACTATCGCCATTTCCTTCGTCAGTAACGCGCACGCAAGCAGCGCCAGCGAAGTGATCCACCATGCAGTTCTCTTCTTTTGCTCGAAATTGCGCCCGGAATTGCGCTCCGAATTGCGCCCGCTAAGAAACGCCCCAAAAGCCAGCGCGGCTAACATCGTTACCATCGTGTCCGAAGCTGCGGAAATCCATGTGACTGGCTCAATGTGAATCGGATGCAGCGCAAAGATCAGCGCCGCCAGCGCCGCCGTCCAGTATTCCAATCGCAGCCGTCGCGCCAGCCAAAACACTGCTGCCACCGCGCCCACGTGCAATAGGACCGCTCCTAGGTGCCATCCCCACGGCCGCAATCCGAACAATGTGTAATTCAGCATCGACCACGCCACGAACAGCGGCCGGTAATATACCTGTTGTCGCGCCACGTGATACCACAGGTCGCTCCCGAACGCCCGCGGCAGATTGCTCCACGTCCGGATGATCGGACTGTTCACAATCTGCGGCCAGTCATCCCATACAAAATCGAAAGACAGCGAGCCGCTGTAAACCACAAAAGTAACCAGCCCAAGCAAAGGCAGCAGAACGGAAGGCCGTCGCAGATACTTGGCCAGTAATTCCGACGCGCTAGGTTCCGGATGCCCTTGTGTCTGTTCCATGGGGACAGTGTCCACAGTCGATCGCTCCGCTCCAGATCAGCTCATACTAACCCTCCCTCCCACATGGCGCATGTTACTCAGGTTACCTACGTGTCCCACTTATTCCCGCATTTCGCCCTCCTATTTATGCGACGATCATCCCATGGGGTCTGTCACAGGAGCCGCACCCGCCAAGGTACTGTCGCCGGTCTTGTGCGTCGATCTCGACGGCACTTTGATCAGGGGTAACGTCCTTTGGGAGTGCATCCTCGTCCTCCTCAAAACCCGCCCGATCACTGTTCTGCTGCTTCCGTTCTGGTTGCTTTCGGGACGAGCCTCCCTCAAACGCAAGCTCGCCGCGCGGATCCACCTCAACCCCGCCTGTCTTCCCTATCGGCAGCAAGTTCTTGATTTTCTCCAGCGGGAAAAAGCCACTGGGCGCCGCATCGCGCTCACAACCGCTGCCGACCGCGAGCTTGCCGAAACCATTGCCAGTTATCTCGGCCTCTTCGACGAAGTACATGCCAGCGACGGACAACTGAATCTCAAGGGAGCGAACAAAGGTGCGTTTCTAACCGAGCACTTCGCCCAGACCGGCTTCGACTATGTGGGCGACTCTGCCGCCGATGTAGAAGTTTGGCGTAACGCTCGCGCAGCTTACGTGGTGGGCACCGAAGCCCGTGCCCAACAAGCCGCAGCCGTAACTACCCTCAAAGGCACGATCCTCGAACCGCGGGCATCGTTCCGTACGTCGTTCGGCACATCGTTCCGTACATGGATCAACGCCCTCCGCGGCCATCACTGGGCGAAGAACCTTCTGCTCTTTCTGCCCCTTGCACTGTCGCACAACCTCGCGGTCGGGCCCATTGTCCGCACCTTCGTCGGCTTCGCGCTCTACGGCTTTTGTGCCTCCGGACTCTATATTCTCAACGACCTCCTCGATCTCCATTCCGATCGCGAACATCCATGGAAAAAGGAGCGCCCATTTGCCGCAGGCGCAATCTCAATTCCCGAAGGTTTGCTCGCGTCGTTTATCTTGCTCTCGTCGGCACTCGGCCTGGGATTCTTACTCAACGTGCAATTCGGCCTCGCCCTGCTCGGATACGCTGCGCTTACCATGTTGTATTCGCTCTATCTCAAGAAGATTGCTCTGCTTGACGTCTTCATTCTTTCGAGCTTCTACAGCTTCCGCATCCTCGCCGGAGCCCTAATTTCCGCCACGCCACTTTCGCAGTGGTTCCTGGCCTTCTCGATGTTTGTCTTTCTTAGTCTCGCGATGGCGAAACGTTACTCTGAGTTGCTTCACGCCAGCGACTTGGTCAAGACGGGTAACTCGGGTCGTGACTATCGCGCGGGCGACCGCGAATTGCTGCTTTCGCTCGGCGTGGGCAGCAGTTTTTCCGCGGTTGTTATCTTCAGCCTCTACGTTCACAGTCAGGACGTGCGCCTGCTCTACTCCTCGCCGGAGTTTCTCTTTCTGCTTTGCCCGATCGTTCTTTATTGGCTCAGCCGGACCTGGCTGCTGGCGCATCGCGGAGAACTAAAGGAGGACCCGGTCACGCTTGCCATCCGGGACCCCGTCAGTTACGGGGTGGCCGCGGCCGCGGCGGCCGTCATCGCGGTGAGCATGATACACGTGAGTTGGTTAGGGTGACAGCCAAGGGTCTAGTTGGTTTTCGAAGTAAGTCGAATTGCTTTCGGTACATTTAGTATGTCTGGTCAATCAGCTGCAACCTTGCGCAAGGAATCCGCAGCCTCGCCGCCCATCAAGCGAGTTCTCTCGTGGGGTCGTTACCCCAAGATCGCGCACCATCACGTCCACAGGCCAGCGTGGAATGACCAGGTGCCGGAAATTCTCCGAGCTGCCGCGCCTGGCTTCCTGCTTCCTTATGGCCTAGGCCGAAGCTACGGCGACTCTTGTCTCAACTCCGGACGGGAACTGATTGACTGTCGCCGACTCAACCGTATTCTTGGTTTCGACGAATCCACTGGCATGGTCCGCTGCGAAGGCGGCGTCAGCCTCTCCGACATCATCGACGTATTCCTCCCGAAAGGATGGTTCCTTCCGGTCACGCCCGGCACTCGCTTCGTCACCGTCGGCGGAGCCATTGCCAACGACGTCCATGGTAAGAACCATCACTGCGCTGGAACTTTCGGCGCTCATGTTTGCCAGCTCGGAGTGCATCGCTCGAACGACGGTCTGGTAATCTGCAACTTTGAAGAAAATCCCGACATGCTGCGCGCCACCATCGGTGGTCTCGGTCTGACCGGTGTAATCGCCTGGGCAGACATCCAACTCAAACGCGTGGCTGGTCCGTGGATCGACGCCGAGTCCATCCCCTTTCAGTCCCTAAATGCTTTTCTCGACCTGAGCCGCGAAAGCAATGACCGCTGCGAATACACCGTGGCTTGGCTCGACTGCTTCGCCGGTAAGAATCCTCGTGGCATCTTCTTTCGCGGAAACCATGCCGCCGATCATGGCAAGGAATTCCACCCCAAGCGCGGCCCCAAACTGCCCCTTGCACTGCCGGCCTGGTTGCTCAACCGTTATTCGATAAGAGCCTTCAACACCGCTTACTATAGGAGTCACGCGGCCAGGAAAAGCGCAGCCGTCGTTCCTTACGTTTCGTTTTTCTACCCCCTCGATTCTATTCGGCAATGGAATCTGCTCTACGGCAGACAGGGTTTTCTGCAATATCAGTGCGTGATCCCGGAAACGAACCTCGAAGCTTTCGGGGAGTTACTCGATCGTATCGCGTGCTCCGGCATGGGCTCATTCTTAGGTGTGCTGAAGCAATTCGGCTCTGCGCCACCGGTTGGTATGCTCTCATTCCCGCGGCCCGGGCTTACTATTGCGCTCGACTTCGCCATGCGAGGCGAACGCACGCTTAAACTTATGCAGTCGCTCGATGAAATTGTCCAGCAAAGTGGCGGAGCGCTCTACCCCGCCAAAGACGCCCGCATGAGCCCCGCCCTGTTTGAGGCCTCGTTCCCGCGCTGGCGCGGATTTGTTCCCTACATAGACCCGAAGATGTCATCATCATTCTGGCGACGCGTGACGGGGGCCCAATCATGATGACAGTCACCGCCTATCCCGCAACGACACACCCCGCAGCCACGCCCGCCGGCACCATAGACGCAACTGCCATGAACGCAACTGCCATGAATAAGATCGTCGTCCTCGGCGCCACGGCCGGCATTGCGTTGGAGGTCCAGTGCTTATTAGCTCGCCGGGGTTGCGACTTACTTCTTGTATCTCGCTCACCCCAGCGCCTCGCTGAGCTACAGGCCGACTTAGCGGTCCGGGGTGCACAACAGGTCCTGACTTACTCTGCTGACTTAGCCTCCATTCAGCAGCACGCCGCCATCTTCGAATTTGCCCGCCACAATTTTCCCGACTTTGACACCGTGCTCCTGGCTTACGGCTGCATGCACGACCAGAAGGAATCCGAGGGCTCGGTCGATGTTCTGCTCGAAGAATTGCGAGTCAACTTTGTCAGTGCGGCCGCGATCCTAACCCTGTTCGCCGCCGATTTGGAACGCCGGCGCACCGGATGCGTGGCCGCGATCACCTCCGTCGCCGGAGATCGAGGGCGCCGCTCCAACTACGTCTACGGCTCCGCCAAAGGCGCGCTTTCCCTCTTCCTCCAGGGACTCCGCTGCCGCCTTCATCCCGCCGGCGTCCGTGTCATCACCATCAAGCCCGGACCGGTGCAGACTCCCATAACCGATCACCTGCCCAATGCCGCACGCTTTGCCGATCCCGAGCAGGTTGCCCGCGACATCGTGGGCGCGCTCGAACGCCGCTCTCCCGACGTCCTCTACACCCCCAAAATTTGGCGCTACGTCATGACCGCCGTCCGGCAAATCCCGGAGACAATCTTCAAGCGCTTGCCTTTCTGACAATCTGCCCGATAGAAAAGGGCCGCATCGCTGCGGCCCACTCTTACGATTATCGGGAACTCATCACGACCCGAAGCATGGGCCGCACCGTCAGAGGCCAAAGCCCGCGTCTTTATTGGCTCTGGGCGGCACGGCTGAAGCCGTGCCCTTCCCAAAACCGTACCCTACTCAAAGCGATCCTACCTTCGTCCGCGTCCGCCGCCACCGCCAGAATGGCCACCACCGTGACCTCCCTGCCCGCCTCCCGGACCGCGTCCGCGACCGCGCCGTCTGCGATTGCGATCGCGATCGCCGCCACCGCCGCTGGGACGTCCCTCCCGCGCACCTTCTGGACGCGCGGCACCCGCCTCGACCGACGCAACTACTCCATCCACACGGTTGAAGTTCGGCTCCTCATCCGCGTCGAACTCGGCACCGCCTTCGATCACTGCCGTGGGCGCGCCCTGCGGCACTGCGGGTGCCGGACCTGACGATGGAAGATCCGCTGCCGCGTCCGTTTCCGGAGGCGGCGGAGGCGACCCGCCCGGCGTCATTTTGGCGCGCTGCTCTTTCAGAATCGCCTTCCGCGACAGCTTGATCCGGTTGCCTTCGACCGCCAGAACCTTCACCAGCACCTGGTCGCCTTCTTTCAGTTCATCGCGAACATCCTTGATCCTGTGTTCGGCGACTTCGCTGATGTGCAGCAACCCGTCCAAGCCCGGCAGAATCTCGACGAACGCGCCGAAATCCGCCAAGCGGCTGACCCTGCCGAGATACGTCTTCCCTACCTCGGCCGAAGCCGTCAGGTCGCGAATAATTTGCAAAGCCTTGTTCGCCGAAACTTCATCGTTCGAAGCTACGTTGACTTTGCCGGAATCCTCCACGTCGATCTTCACGCCGGTCTGCTCGATGATGCTGCGAATCATCTTGCCACCGGGCCCAATCACGTCGCGAATCTTATCCACCGGAATCTGCAGGGTGTAGATACGAGGCGCATACGCGGAGACCTTCACGCGCGGCTCGCTCAGAACCTCGTCCATCTTTTCGAGGATGAACAATCGCCCACGCTGCGCCTGCGCTAGCGCTTCCCGCATGATTTGCGAAGTGATTCCTGCAACCTTGATATCCATCTGCAGGGCGGTGATGCCGTCTTTGGTTCCGGCAACTTTGAAATCCATGTCGCCGTAATGATCTTCCGCGCCCGCAATGTCGGTCAGGATGGCGTATTGATCGCCTTCCTTCACCAAACCCATCGCAACCCCGGCCACGGGAGCCTTCAACGGTACGCCAGCGTCCATCAGTGAGAGCGAGGCGCCGCAAATGGTGGCCATCGACGACGATCCGTTCGACTCCAGAATGTCGGAGACGACGCGCATCGCGTAAGGCCAGTTGTCTTCGGTCGGGAGCAACGCCGAAACGGCGCGCTCGGCGAGTGCGCCATGGCCGATCTCGCGACGCCCGGCGCCGCGCATGAAGCCGACTTCGCCCACGGAGAACGGCGGAAAGTTGTAGTGCAGCATGAAGCGCTTCTTGGCTTCGCCTTCAAAGCCCTCCAGACGCTGCATGTCGTCGCTCGTGCCAAGCGTGGTGGTGACCAACGCCTGGGTTTCACCGCGAGTAAAGACTGCGCTGCCGTGCGCACGGGGCAGAACGCCGGCTTCGATCCAGATCTCGCGGATCTGGTCGAAAGCACGCCCGTCGGGACGATGCTTGTGATCGATCACCTGGTTACGGAAAATGCGCTCACGCAGGATCTCGTAGTACTTCTTGAGCTTCGCCTGGCCTGCTTCGTCGTCCTCCGGCAGAGCAGCCAGCAGTTCCTTCTCCAGCGTGCGAACCAATTCGTAGCTTTCGGATTTCGGATGTTTTTCGGTATCAAGAGCGTCAGGCAGTCGCTTGCCGATCTTCGATTCCAGGCTCTTCAAGTAAGCCTCGTCGAATTCCGGCGGGGTCACCTGGCGCTTCGGCTTGCCGACCTTGCCGCGCAGCTCGTTGATGGCGGCACAGATCTTTTTGATTTCGGTGTGCGCGAATTCGATCGCGTCCACCACCGTCTCTTCCTTAACCTCTTTCGCACCGGACTCGATCATGCAAATCGCATCGGCGGTGCCGACGACCATGATGTTGAGCAGGCCGTCGCGCATTTCGGTATAGGTGGGATTGGCGATGAAGCGGCCTTCGACCAGGCCGACGCGCACCGCGCCGAGCGGGCCGAGAAACGGAATGTCGGAGAGGGTCAGGGCGGCCGAAGCCGCGTTGATGCCGCAGACATCGGGATCGTTTTCCGTGTCGGCGGAGAGGACAAGGGCGATGACCTGGGTCTCGCACTTGAAGCCTTCGGCGAACATCGGACGGACCGGCCGGTCAATCTGGCGGCAGGTGAGAACCTCGCGGTCGCTCATGCGCCCTTCGCGCTTGATAAAGCCGCCGGGGATGCGTCCGCCGGCGTAGGTGTACTCGCGGTAGTCGACGGTGAGCGGAAAGAAGTCGATGCCCTCGCGGGGTTCGTGATTGGCGGTGGCAGTGGCGAGAACAACGTTTTCGCCGAAGCGCACGACGGCGGCGCCGTGGGCCTGCTTGGCGAGTTTTCCAGTTTCGATGGAGAGTTGCTTTCCGCCTGCGATTTCGACGGAAACTTTTGTGGCTTCAGGCTTCATAGATCATCCTTTATAGGGGCAGAAGGGCGTGCGCGGGGGTACGGAGTCCGCTTGGGATAGGCACATGCCAGGCCGCGGTTGGGAACGCACTTTGCTAAGGCTCTCGTGATCTGGAAACCCAATTCTGGAAAACCAGTCTGGGACCGGCTCCACACGGAGCCGGTCGCGCCGTTATTTGCGGATGCCGAGCTTGGAAATGACGGTTTTGTACCGTTCCGAGTCGTACTTCTTCAGGTAGTCGAGCAGACCACGACGCCGGCTCACCATCATGAGAAGTCCGCGGCGCGAGCCGTGGTCTTTCTGGTGCGTTTTGAAGTGTTCCGTCAACTGACCAATGCGCTCGCTCAACAGCGCGATTTGAACTTCCGGACTGCCGGTATCGGTAGCGTGCGTGCGATACGCGTCAACGACGGATTGCTTTTGCACTCTGGCTAACACTAACCTGTTGCACTCCTGTCTCTTCTCGTTTTCGTAACGAATTCGAGAATAACACAGCTCAGTGCAAAGTTGCCAGTAGGCCGGTTGGGACGAAGTTCTCAGTTCCCGGTTCTCAGTTCTCCGTGGACCATTCTCAGTGGAGCATGGACGATTCCGGGTTTTTCCAAGAACTGCGAACTCGAATCGAGGTTATACTAGGATCACAATCGAAACAAACGAGGGATGCGGCAATCTTCTGGTTTATTCCAGTGGTTTATTCCAGGGACAAAAGCAGGGCCAACCCTACAGACGCTTCATGTAGCCGGCCATAAATAATGAAAATATAAAATACGGGGGATTTTGGTATGCCACGAGGCCGATCGACTTTTTCCAAACGTCAGAAGGAACAAGCGCGCCAACAAAAGCAGCGGGACAAGAACGAGCGCAAGACCCAGCGCAAGCAGGATCAACCGGAAGGCGTGGTCGTGGACGAAGCCGAAGAATTGCGTCAGATGCGCGAGCACGCCGCAGAGCAGGCGGCGCTGTTCGGCATTGGCAACGACGATGAAACTGATTCTGTCGAACTAATCACACCGCACGGCAAACAAGCCGGACACTAAACGCCAAGCTAGTGGAGGGACGGGCGTCTCTCCCGTCCAACAATGCGGCGGCCGGGCGGGGACGCCCGGCGCTCCACCAACAAAAGCTAGACAAAGACCTCACCCGGCAAAGCCGTCAGCGTCCGTGATGCCAGGGTGTTTTCAACAAACCGCTTGGGACGATCGCTCGCCGACGCATCCACCTGCTTGCGTTCGATGCGCAGCTTCAAGGTGCGCTCGATATTGCGCAGCTCCAGAACCTCCGCGCCTGTGACCAGAGTGGAGGCTCGGCCCTGAGAGCCGGCCCGCCCGGTACGCCCCACGCGGTGAATGAAGTCTTCCGCCATCTTCGGAATGTCGTAGTTGATCACGTGCGCCACGTCATCGCAGTGCAAGCCACGCGATGCGATATCGGTCGCGACCAGCACCTGGTAGCGCCCTTCCTGAAATCCGCTCAAGGCGCCGTTGCGCTGGGACTGCGTGCGATCGCCATGAATCATGGCGGCCGAGAAGCCATCGCGCTCCAGTTCCTGGGCCAGCCTGTGGGCGCCGCGTTTCGTGCGCGTGAAGATCAGGGTCTGCCCTTTTTCCTCATACAGCAACTGCCGCAGCACATCCAGTTTCTCGGACGGGCGCACCTCGTAGGCTTCGAGTGACACGCTCTCCGCAGGCTTCAGCACTGAGCCCAGCGCGATCCGCACCGGCTCCCGCGTGTAGTCGTTCACCAGCGCGGCCACCGACTGCTCCATGGTGGCGGAGTAACAAAGTGTCTGCCGGCGCTGCGGCAGAATTTGCACGATACGCCGGATAGCCGGAAGAAAGCCCATATCCAGCATGCGGTCAGCTTCGTCGAGCACGAGTATCTTCACTTGACGCAGGTCCGCGAACTTGCGGGTAATGAAATCCTGCAAGCGTCCCGGAGTAGCGATTACAAATTCGCAGCCGGAGCGCAGACTGTGGATCTGCGCCTTCTCCGCTACGCCGCCGATCACCAGCGCCGCCTTTGGCATGTTCTTGTCGCGCAGTTGTTCGTACTGCTCGTGAACTTGCATGGCCAATTCGCGCGTGGGCAACAGGACCAGAGCGCTGACCTGCTTGGCTGAATCATGTTTCGATGGTTCATGTTTCGATGGTTCAGGCTTCGACGATTCAGCACGCAGCATCTCGATGATCGGAATCAGGAACGCGAGAGTCTTGCCGGTGCCGGTCTGGGCGGTGCCAATCACGTCCTTGCCTTCAAGGGCAGGAGAAATGGCGCGCGCCTGGATGGGTGTGAGGGTAATGAATTGAGCTGCCGCCAACTTCTGCTGCAACGCAGCAGACAAGGGCAGTTCCGTAAATGTGGTCATTCGATTGTTTTCTTTCTGGAGGGGCTTAATGTCAATTTCTCAAAGGCAGTAGTTTTCGAGAGTTCGCATGCCGCTCGCATTGAAATTGGCGCTGGAACCAAACGGCGGGCAGGAAATGCGGAAGTGTATCGGATCCAACAGGATCCCCGCGTGACGAGCAAACCGTAGCAAAAGCGTTAATAGCAGTATAGCAGAAGACGCCGCGGCGCGCGGTTACGTCGGTCATAAGGCGAGCAACCTGTCGACGGGGCTGTGCTGGCGCGGATGGCAGGCCATCGGGGAGTGCTCCGGGTGAAAATCGTTTCACAGTGTCGCGGACGACGAAACGGGTGTACTATAGTGCGGTTTTTCGGGATCAAAACGAAAATTCTCATTTGGAGGTCTGTATGGCTGCCAATCCGCTTCCCACCTCAACCCTGATGCTCGCCACTGAGAAAACGCCTGCCGAAGCGACCCTGCACTGCTCAGGGAGAATCACCAATGAAACCGCCGATCAGTTGCGCGAGACCGCGCGCGCGCTGATCGCCGAAAACAAGCGCCTCGTGATCGACCTCAGCAATGTCAACTACCTCGACAGCTCCGGGCTGGGCATGATTGTCGGCGTGTACATCACGGCCAAGAAGGCCAAGTGCCAGTTGAGGCTCATCAATCTCAGCCCGCGCGTGAAGGAGATCTTCACTCTCACCCGGCTGGATGAGGCGCTGGCAGGCCACGACGATTATCTCGGAGTTACTCCGGACTAACCGGCTCTCTGTACTCCATTGTTTATGAGCAAGTGTTTATGAGCAAGAAGATTATCGTGTGCGCCGATGGCACGTGGAATACACCTCATGGGGTTGGCGCCGAGGTGAATGACACAAATGTGCGCAAGCTTTACTCCGCTCTCGCAGACGATCCCTCACAGTTGCGCTACTACGACAGCGGAGTTGGCACGGATGGTACTCCCATTGATCATCTGTTCGGCGGGGCCATGGGCGAGGGGCTCTTCCAAAAGATTCAGGATGGCTATGAATTCGTCTCTTATGTCTACGACCCTGGAGACGAAGTCTATCTCTTCGGGTTCAGTCGTGGCGCCTACACCGCGCGCAGTCTCGCAGGCATGATCGCGCGTTTTGGCGTTCCCACAAAGAATCTCGACAATATGACCGTAAGATTAATTTTTGACGCGTACCGGGAGCCTGACCCGGCCAAGAAAAAGCAACTGCAGGCTGGCCTCGATCAACAGTATGGGTTGGCGCCAGTCGTCATCGGCATGGTGGGCGTCTGGGACACGGTAGGATCGCTTGGAATTCCAGGCGTGCTCTTTAGCATCTTCGATCAGAAGAAGTACGGATTCCTCGATACTACTTTGCATCCGAACATAAAAAAGGCCGTTCATGCGGTCTGTATCGATGAGCGTAGAGCGCAGTTTCAGCCCACTTTGTGGACGAATCCAGATGGATCGATGCGGGTCAACGACAACGTGGTTCAGCAAGTATGGTTTGCTGGAGTCCATTCCGATGTCGGTGGCGGATATGAGCAGTCCCAGTTATCCGATATCACCCTCAGTTGGATGATGCGCAAAGCCAAGGAAAAAGACTGCGACTTGAAATTCAGCGCGCCCGCCGAGGCGCAATACCTGTCGCCTGCCGCGGCCAATGCAATCGGACCGGCACACGATGAGTGGAAGTTGATTCCGTGGGGAATTCCGAAACATCGAACGGTTCCACAGAATGCTGTGATGTCCAACACGGTGCAACTCAGGCTCGATGGCCTCCCGCAGTACGCCCCTGAGAATCTCACGATCTCCAACCGCCAGCTGAGCGGGTACCCCATCGCTAACGTCTTACCCTACCAACCTTGACATCGCGGCCTTGAACTCATCGCTCACTTTTCCTTTCTACTCGTTTTCTCCGCGATCGCGATAGCGTCATCAAGCATTTTGTCGATGCGCCGGCCTTGAGCGTCCGGAGTCCGGTAGTAGAAAATGCCAAACAGATGTCCGCGCCGGCGAGAGGCCGACATGCGATCCCAACCTTCACGGGCGCGCGAATGGCGCGCGAAAGCGACTTGCAGAACAGGCGGCAGTTCTCGTTCCGCCTCCATGACGTTGAGCAGACGTTCCGCAATTTGTTCCGCGCGACGCATGCGGGCTTCGCCGCTCTTAGGTTCGGTGATCCACTTGGCGATGTCGTTGCGCGTGGAGTGATTCAACCCGTCATACCAGCGCCGCAGCGAGCGAGCTTCGCCCAGAATGCGCTTGAGCTCATCGGGGATTTCTACAGTCCGTTCTTCGCGGTCCAGTTCAATCTGAAAACGGGCGACGCTGCCTTCCGCGGTTCGCGCGCCCTTTTGCATCCGCTTGTTGACCAGCAAAATGTGCCGGCCCTCCTTGGTGGGAAATAACGAAGTGCGGAACTCGAACCCGTTAATTTCGCCTTTCACCTTGATCTGGCCACGCAACCCCCAGACTTTGGCCGCATCGAACGGCATGTGGATAATGACCCAGTTGAGGCGGGAGCGCATGCGCTCGAGCCTGGCCTCGAAACGCTTCGCGGCGGGCGTGGGCTTGGCTTTAGAAGATTTCGGCATCGGCGGAACCCGGGCGTTTGCATTCTAATATGTAGTATGAACGAACGGACCGACTGACCTCGTTGGCAGGAGTTAGACTGTAGGAAAGACATCCGGAGAACCATTGTGATCTGCCCGAAGTGCGGTGAGAACAATTCGGACAATTTCCGTTTTTGCGGAATGTGCGGGACCTTGCTCGAAGCTTCGCTGACGGCGGGCGCACCAGCGCCGGGCCCAGTATCTGCGGTCCCGCCAGCTTTCCCACCAGCTTCCCCCTCCAAGACAACGAACGCGCCCGAACCAGTGCGGCCCATCGTCGTGGAGAACGCGACTCGGCCAGCAAGCAAACCGTTGCCGCCGATCAGCGGACCCTCGATTCTAGGGTTGAACCAACCCAGTGCGAATCAGCCGAACATGAGCTCGCTGCGGGAAGAACCTTTCTCCGGCTTCGATTCCTTTCTTGAGCGCGAGCAACCCGAGCAACCAAAAACCGGCGGACGGCGGATCCTGCTGCTGGTGTTGCTGCTCGCGGCATTGGGCGGAGCCGGCTGGTGGACGTACACAAACTATCTCGGCGCTATGAGGAATCGAAAGCCGGAGACCGCGGCGTCGAGCGCCAGTGAACCTCCCGCCGAGAAGCCGACCTCCAAGCCGGCGACCCAGGATGCGGCCCCAGCGCCGGATGCAAGCTCATCGCAAACCGTGGCCCCGTCAGCAGGAGTTCCGCCGGTGGCTCCGTCAGCCGGAGTTCCGGAGGGACCGTCTGAGAACACAGGCGCTGGTCCCGAAGCAACCCCGAAGACCGCGGTCGCCGAGACAAAATCCGCCGCCGAAGCAAAACCGGTGGCTCCGAAAAAGGCGCTGCCCGAGAAGCGCGTACAGAAGCGCGAGCCCCGCATGACCGCCAAACGTTCGCAGTCGCCACCGCCCACTGCGGCTGACACCGGAGACTCGGATTTCCGCAAAGGCGAGGCCTACCTCTACGGGCGAGGCGCGCCGAAAAACTGCGACCAGGCAGTGAAATATCTGAAGACCGCTTCGGCCCAATCGAATGCCAAGGCCCGGAGCACGTTCGGAACCATGTATGCCACCGGCCACTGTGTGCCGCGCGATCTGCCAACATCGTATTTATGGTTTGCGCTGGCTCTGCGGGCGGATCCGAATAATCAGATTCTGGAAAAAGACTTGAGCGCAATCTGGAACCAGATGACCCCGCCGGAACGGCAGTTGGCCACAAGAATGAAACAGTGAGAGGATCGGGTCATAGGATCATGAGTGATCTTTTCGGGCGATTCCCGATGACCCGATGGCCCGATCCCTTTACTCGGCGCTCGGCACGAGATTCAACGCTTTCTTCATCGTGCCGCGTTCGGTCATGATTTTTTGCTGCAACAGCGTGATCGCATAAATCAACTGCTCAGGGCGCGGAGGGCAGCCGGGGACATAGATATCCACGGGAATGACCTGGTTCACGCTCTGCACCAGCGCGTAATTATTAAAAACGCCACCCGAGGTTGCGCACGCTCCCATCGAAATGACCCACTTCGGTTCCGGCATCTGCTCCCAGAGCTGGCGAATTACGGGAGCCATTTTGTTCGAGACGCGGCCAGCGATGATCATCAGGTCCGACTGCCGCGGCGACGGCCGAAACACTTCGGCGCCGAAGCGCGCGATATCGAAACGCGACGCGCCCATCGACATCATCTCAATCGCGCAGCAGGCCAGTCCGAACGTCATGGGCCAGATCGAACTCTTGCGCATCCAATTGACGGTCGCGTCAAGCGTGGTCATGACGATGCCTTCGGGCACGCCGTCTCCGAAGACGAGTTCCTTGACTACTTTCTTGCCGTTTTCGATATCGATGTAGGGGCCAAAATTGAGTTCTTGCGCCATGGATATATTTTAACCGCAGAGAGCGCCGAGTGCGCAGAGGAAACGCAGGGTTGGCGGGGCACAGCCGGGACGCCCTCTGCTGTTAGCCTCTGGCACCAACTGCGCGCCGTACTGCTCTTTCCGCCGACTGCGGAAGTTGCACGGCGACGAAGTACCTTTCTGGATAAAGGTAGTCCTCGCCGGACTCATCGATCACGCGAATGTGGTGGAGCTTTGCCGCAGCCTGATCGGGAACTGCCTGGTAGAGCTTCCGCAACTCAAGCGAAGCGGCATAGTCTTTGTTTTTCACACAGACGACAAATCGCGGCTCAGTTCGCTTCATTGGATTTCCAAAGGGCGCTTGATCTTGAACTCCTCGCCAACCTCGACGTCCTCCGCGTCTCGGCGGTGAATATACTACGGATTCAACACGATCTTCCCAAACATCTGGCTCTTCTCCATGTACTCGTGAGCGGTGCGGATTTCCTTCAAGGGGAAAGTGTGGTCGATGACAGGCTTCAGCCGTCCGGCGAACACGTGACTGAGCACTTCATAGAGTTCGCTCATCGTCCCCATGTACGACCCGAGCAATGCGAGCTGGCGCGAGAACAGAAAGCGTAGATCGAGTTCAACTTTCGGTCCCGTCGTCGCTCCGCAGGTGACGAGTGTGCCGCCCGCCTTAAGCGACCGCACGCTCTCTTCCCAGGTGGCCACTCCAACGTGCTCGATGACGATGTCGACGCCCTCAAAATTTGTGATCTTGCGGACTTCCTGCGAAATTTTCTGCTGATAGTGGTTGATGACGAAGTCGGCGCCCAGTTCGCGGGCGCGCTCGATTTTCCGCTCGTCGCCCGCGGTCGTGATCACGCGCGCGTGGAACAGTTTTGCAATCTGGATGGCGGCAATGCCCACCCCTGAGTTCGCGCCCAGCACCAGCACGGTTTGTCCGGGGCGGATCGCGGCGCGTCCAGTAAGCATGTGCCACGCGGTGAGAAAAACCAGCGGAACGCTGGCGGCCTCATTGAAATCGAGCGAGTCGGGAATCGGAATGACGTTCACTGCGGGCACCGCAATCAGCTCACAGTTGCCGCCGTCCACGGTGTTGCCGAGCACCGTGAACTGGCGACACTGATTCTGCAGGCCGGCAACGCACTTCACGCAGTGATTGCAGAAATGCATGGGCGCAATCAGCACGCGCTGTCCGGGCTTGAGGTCGGTGATGTACTCGCCGACCTCGACAATCTCTCCGGAGGTGTCGCTGCCGAGGATGTGCGGCAGGTTAATGCCGGGCAGTCCTTTGCGCACCCAGATGTCGAGATGGTTCAGAGCGCAAGCCCGCACGCGGACCAGGACTTGGTCTTTGCGCGGCTTGGGATCGGGAACGTCTTCGTAGGCCAGAACTTCCGGCCCACCGAACTGATGAATGCGAACGGCTTTCATGGGGGGCTCCTACAACTGCAGGCGGCAAAATTCAACCCTACAAACTAGCACAAACACATTGGCTCCGCGTAGGGACGGCCGCCTCCGGCCGTCCAGTCGAGCGCGGCTCGACCCTCGCTGACGACGGCAATTGACCTTCCCAGTTCCGCGAACCATAATCAACATATGGACCTCTACGAAGAGATCGTCCGCCTGCGAAAAGAAGGACGCCGCGGAGCAGTGGCGACCATTGTCAACGTGCGCGGTTCGATTCCTTCGTTCAAGACCGCCAAGATGCTGGTGCGCGACGATGGGTCGATGGTCGGCACCATCGGCGGCGGCTGCGTTGAGGCTGAGGTGTGGCAGGCGGCGCGCGAAGTGATGGAATCGGAGAAGCCGCGGACCCTGACGTTTGATCTGAATCAGGATCCGAAATACGACACCGGCCTCGTCTGCGGCGGAACGCTCGAGATTTTCGTGGAGCCGATTTTGCCTCCCGCAGATCTTTATATTTTCGGCGCCGGCCACGTAGCCGCAAGCCTCTACAAAGTTGCACGCATCGCAGGGTTCGACATCACGGTGGTGGATGATCGAGAAGCCTACGCCAACCGCGAACGGTTCCCCGAGGCGCAGCAGGTGATCGCCGAAGATTTCGACAAGGCCGCGGCACGGCTCGCGCCCAGCGAGTCTTCGTACATCGTGATCGTCACGCGCGGGCATCATGACGATATGCGAATGCTGCGGTGGGCGGTGCAGACTCCGGCCCGCTACGTCGGGATGATTGGGTCGAAGCGGAAGACCATCACCATCTTCAAAGAGCTGCAGCAGGAAGGTCTGCCCGCGCATTTATTTGATCGCGTCCACGCCCCCATCGGGCTGGATATAGGGGCAATTACGCCGGAAGAAATTGCCGTATCCATCACGGCGGAACTGATCGCGAAACGGCGAAAAGTGGAGCGCGACCTGCCCCACATGAGCTGGTTCCATCGGCGGACGGTTGAGGTGGAACCGAAAGAAAATCCGTGACCGCGAAGTGCGCAGAATACGCGGAGAGAAGCTGGTTCTAATTCTCCATGCAGCCTGCTTCGAGAACAACCGGCAGATTACATCTTCTCTCTGAAAATCCCGTTTTGTTTTCTCCGCGGCCTCCGCGTCCTCTGCGGTTCAAGCTTTTTGCCTGCGCCGGTTAGGATTTCAACATGCCGAAGGAAATCGAAATCAAATTTCGAATTGAGGATCTGCCCGCCCTAGCCCGGGCCCTAAAGCAAGCGGGCTTCAAACAGCTCACCCGCTCCACCCACGAAATAAATGCCCTCTACGACCTGCCCGGCCAGAAGCTGCGCAAGCGGGGCGAGATGCTGCGGCTGCGCAAGTACGGCGAGACCTGGGTGCTGACGCACAAGGCGAAAAGCAAGGCCGGCCGCCATAAAGTGCGGGTTGAGCTGGAAACGCGTATCGAGAACGGCGAGCAGGTGGACGCCATTCTGCGCACGCTTGGTTTCGCGCCCACGTTTCGCTATGAAAAGTATCGCGCCGAGTGGAGCGACGGCACCGGCCACGTCGTGCTCGATGAGACTCCGATCGGAAATTTCGGCGAGATCGAAGGACTACCGCGCTGGATCGACCGCACAGCGCGCGCGCTCGGCATCGGCCGGGACGATTACATCACTCAGACCTACGCCCCTATGTTCTTTGCCTGGAAGCGCCGCACGCACAGCAAAGCCACAGAGATGACGTTCAAAGCCCTCCGCAAGAAATCAAAACCTGTGTAACCGCGGAGAACGCCGAGAGCGCAGAGAAAAACCTGGCTCTTTCACCCTCGGCCGCGTTCCTTTTATTCTCTGCGACCTCTGCGTCCTCTGCGGTAAAAGCCTTCACGAATTTGCGCCGTGACACTTCTTATATTTCTTGCCGCTTCCGCAAGGACAAGGATCGTTGCGCCCAACTTTCGCCGCCGAGCGCACCACCTGCTGGACTTGCATGTCCCCCGCCCCGGCCATGCGCGCCTGTTCCAGTTCCCGCTTTTTCTTGCGCTGGAAGGTTTCTTCGATTTCGTCCACAGAGGTAGCGACCTGGCGCGGCGGGCGTCCATTGCCGCCTCGGCCGCCGGTGATGATTGAAGGTACGCCGGCTTCTTGCCCTTGCCCGGACGCGTCATTTGAACTTGCACTGATTCCGCCGCCCGGCCTCGCTCCCGAGTCCGGCGGACGCTCCATGATCTGCATCAGGTACAGGTAGCGAACCGTTTCTTCCTGAAAGCGCTGCATCATTTCTTCGAACATGTCGAAGGACTCGCGCTTGTACTCGACCAGCGGATCATGCTGGCCATAACCGCGCAGGTTGATGCCCTCTTTCAGGTGGTCCATGGAGAGCAGGTGATCTTTCCACTGCGCGTCGATCACGCTCAGCATGATCATGCGCTCGTGATAGCGCATAGCCTGGGCGCCGATCAGCGCCTCTTTCGCGTCATAGCGCTCTTTAAGTTTGGCAAAGATGGCGTCGCCCAGTTCCTGGCGGTTCATCTGCTCTGGCTTAAGGCCTTCGGCGTAGATGTCGACGCCGAAACGGGTGAAGATCGCGTCTTTCAGAGCTTTAAGGTCCCAGTTAGCGACGTGCTCTTTCGGCGGACAGTGCCGTTCCAGGATCTCGGCGAGAATCCCGGAGACGTAGTCTTCGACGATGAGATCTTTCTGGTCGAGGCCCTCCAGCAAGCGGCGGCGCAGGCCATACACCGCTTCGCGCTGCTTGTTCATGACGTCGTCATACTCCAGCAAGTGTTTGCGAGCCTCGAAGTTTTGGCCTTCAACGGCTTTCTGCGCGCCTTCGATTTGGCGCGTGATCATCCGCGATTCGATGGGAACACCTTCCTCCATGCCGAGCCGTTGCAGCAGCTTCGAAATCCACTCCCGGGCAAAGATCCGCATCAAGTCGTCTTCGAGCGAAAGATAGAAACGCGACGAGCCCGGGTCGCCCTGGCGCCCCGCGCGCCCGCGGAGCTGATTGTCGATGCGCCGCGCTTCGTGGCGTTCGGTTCCGAAGATGTGCAACCCGCCCGCTTCGATCACCTCGCGATGTTCCTTGTCCGTGTCGGCTTTGTAGCGCGCAAAAATCTCATTCCACTGATCGGTCGGCACCGCGTACTCATTGCCGGCGTAGTACCAAACCGTGCGGTTGGCATCGTCCACGTCGGCTTCGATTTTGCCTTGCGCGGCGCGGATCGGCTGCGCCATTCCCTTCTTCACGCATTCCTGCTTGGCCATGAATTCGGGGTTGCCGCCGAGCAGAATGTCGGTGCCCCGGCCCGCCATGTTAGTGGCGATGGTGACCATGCCTTTGCGTCCCGCCTGCGCCACAATCTCCGCTTCGCGCTCGTGAAACTTCGCGTTCAGCACGACGTGTTCCTTCAATCCCTTTTTATTCAGCAGGTCGGAAAGGCGTTCGGATTTTTCGATCGAAGTCGTGCCTACCAGCACGGGCTGGCCGCTATCGTGCAGCCTTTGAATTTCATCGGCGGCCGCGAAATATTTCTCTCTCTCCGTGCGATAGACGATGTCCGGATTCTCTTTGCGCAGCAGCACACGATTGGTCGGTATGACCACGACTTCGAGCCGGTAGATCTTGTCGAATTCCGGCGCTTCGGTTTCCGCCGTGCCCGTCATGCCCGCCAGCTTCTTGTACATGCGAAAATAATTCTGGAACGTGATGGTGGCGAGCGTTTGATTCTCGCGCTCGATCTTCACATTCTCTTTGGCTTCGATCGCCTGGTGCAGCCCGTCGGACCACCGCCGGCCCGGCATCAGGCGCCCGGTGAATTCGTCGACAATCAGCACTTCGCCGTCTTTGACCACGTACTCGACATCTCTCCTATAAAGCGCATGCGCTTTGACGGCGGTCTCCACGTGATGCTTCAGCGCCCAGTTTTCCGGGTCGGCAATGTTGCCGATCCCCAGCAGCTTCTCGACTTTTACCCAGCCGTCGTCGCTGACCGTGATGTTGCGGTGCTTCTCGTCGACCACGAAGTCCCCGGTCATGATCTTGGGCTCGCCCGGCTGCGTATCGATTTCTTCGCCCTTTTCCAGCTTGGGGATGATGCGATTCACCTTGTAGTACTTGTCGGTGGACTCTTCGCTGGCGCCCGAAATGATGAGCGGCGTGCGGGCTTCGTCGATCAGGATGGAATCGACCTCGTCGACGATGGCAAAGTTGTGCACGCGCTGCACGCAATCGTTGAGGTCGAACTTCATGTTGTCGCGCAGATAGTCGAAACCGAATTCGTTGTTGGTGCCGTAAGTCACGTCCGCAGCGTAGGCGGCGCGGCGCTGCTCGTCATCGAGGTCGTGGACAATCACCCCCACCGTCAGGCCAAGAAAACTGTAGAGCTTGCCCATCCATTCCGAGTCGCGCTTGGCCAGGTAGTCATTGACCGTGACCACGTGCACGCCGCGCCCGCTCAGCGCATTCAGATACACTGGAAGCGTGGCGACCAGCGTTTTGCCCTCGCCGGTCTTCATTTCGGCGATCTTGCCTTCGTGCAGAACCATGCCGCCGATCAACTGCACGTCGAAGTGCCGCATGTTGAGCACGCGCCGTCCCGCTTCGCGGACAACGGCAAACCCTTCCTCCAGCAGTTCGTCGAGAACGACTTTGAGCAACTCGCTGCGCTCCGCATCGATCTCCTTCTGGCGGTCGCTATTCCGGAGATCAATGCCCGGAAGATCAGTATCCGCTTCCTCGTCCGCGAGGGAGCCGAGTCGCTCCTGAATACGGGCGCGAAACTCCGCCGTCTTGCCGCGAAGTTGCTCGTCAGAGAGCTTCTGTATCTCCGGTTCGAGCGCGTTGATAACCTCCACACGAGGCTGCAAGCGCTTGATCTCCCGCTCGTTCTTCGTCCCGAAAACCTTGCCCAGCAATGTGTTGATCAAAACGGAAACCCTTCAGAGACACGCGTCCCAAGCATCAGTAAAAGCCTAGCACATTAGATGCGGCAGGGATGGTATGCGGAGCGAACTCTAGCCTTTCGCGGATTTGCGGACCTTCCTTCTCTTCGGCTCTCGCGGCGGGAGCTTCCACCTACCCTCGCCGAAGTCGTTCAACCACTGCCGAACTTCTTCCTCCAGAGTGGTGCCCTTTGCTCGCGCAATCTGCTCCGCTCGATCGAGTAGGTCATCGTCCGCACTGAAAGTAATTTTCTTCATCGCCATCTTGTTGCGCTCAACGTTAAGATCGGCCCGGTTCCTAGTTTTCCCCAGCGGTCTCTAGTATATTCACCTCGGACATGCCCACCTTCTACCAGCGATTCCAGGAATCGGCCTGCAAGTTCCCCGACAACATTGGCCTTGAGATCCAACGGCAGCAGACGGTCGAGCGTGTCACCTTCGCGGAACTGACCCAGATGTCAGAGAGCGTCGCGAACTGGCTCTCGACGCGGGTGCCACGGGATGCGCGCGTCGCGATTCTGGCGGCGAACCATCCCCGGTGGGTGGCGGCATATTTAGGGATCATCGCCGCTGGCCGAACGGCAGTTCCTCTCGACACGACTTTCAACGCCGACCAGGTGCAGAAGTTGTTGATCGACAGCGGAGCGTCCCTGTTGTTCTGCGACGTAAAGCATCTTCCCGTGGCCGTGGAAGCGGTCGAGGGACTCGGCATAAGTCTGGTGATGACGTCAGCGGCCGCCGAACAGAATCCCAATCCGGATGCCCCACTCATCGCGTCCTCTGCGATGAGTGGGTTCCGCGGTACACAGGCTCTGGCCGCCGATCTCGATTCCATCTTCGCAGCCGGCCCCGCCGGCTTTCAGCCCCTCGTCCCCGCTGCGGACGACCTGGCGGCGCTGCTCTACACCTCGGGCACCACCGCCGATCCAAAGGGTGTCATGCTCACCCACGCCAACCTCGTCGGCGAGGCGAATTCCGTGTTCGCGGTCATGAAGATTGGTCCTGAGGATGCCCTGCTAGGAATTCTCCCGATGTTTCACGTCCTCGCGCAGATGGCGAACCTTTTCCTGCCTCTATTCAATGGCGCGCGCGTTGTGTATCTGGATACGCTCAACACCACCGAATTGCTGCGCGCTTTGCAGACACGCGACATTACCGTGTTTTGCGTTGTACCCCAGTTCTTTTACCTGATTCACGAGCGCATTTTCAAAGAACTGCACAAACGCGGCAAGCTCACGCTGTCGCTGGTGCGCACGCTGATGGGGTTGAACCGCGCGCTGCGCCGAGTCCATATCAACGTGGGCAAACTTTTCTTTGGAAAGATTCACGCCACCTTCGGCCCTCGCATGCGCTATCTGATAACCGGCGGTTCGCGATTCGATCCGGCCATCGCCCGCGACTTTTACTCCTTTGGCATCGATGTTCTGAATGCGTACGGCCTAACGGAAACCTCAGGCGGCGCCTTCATCAACCCTCCGGGGCGCGATATTGTATTTGGCTCGGTTGGACGGCCTTTTCCTGGGGTTGAAGCCCGAATTGTCGAAGAGAAAACCGTCGAACAGAAGATTCTGGATCCGCAACCGGTGGAAGCGGGCGCGCCGCCCGTAGGTGAGATTGCGATTCGCAGCGCAATCGTCATGAAGGGATATTGGAATCGTCCCGAAGCCACGGCGGAGGTGCTGCGCGACGGCTGGTTCTACACCGGCGATCTGGGCTACTTCGATTCCGGCGGCAATCTGTTCATTACCGGGCGGCGCAAGGAAGTCATCGTGCTCGCCAATGCAAAAAATGTGTATCCGGAGGAGGTCGAAGCGCACTACCTCCGGGCGCAATCCGTGAAAGAAATTTGCGTGATGGCATCCGAGGCGCGCCCGGGTGATCCGATGTCCGAGCGGCTGCATGCCGTGGTCGTGCCCAACTTTGAACTGCTGCGCGAACGCAAGATCGTCAATGCAAAAGAGGCGATCCGCCTCGACATTGAAGCGCTCTCCCACAAGATCGCTTCCACCAAACGTCTGGGAAGTTATGACATTTGGCAGGAAGACCTGCCGCGCACGACGACGCGCAAGTTAAAGCGCTTCCAGATAGAGCAGAGGGTTCGGGAGCTGAAACAAAACGACGGCAGCGGCGCCGCGGACGTTGGCAAGGAGAAAGAGAAGCCGCTAACCGACGACGAGCAATCGTGGCTGGAGCGGGAAGATGTAAGGCGTGCCCTCGCCATAATTCGGGAATCGTCGCGGGAGCCTTCGCGCAACCTGCTCGAGCAGATTCGTCCCACCCACAATCTGGAGCTGGATTTGGCACTCGATTCCATGCAGCGCATTGAATTGCTGACCGCGCTCGAGCAGCAGCTTGGCGGCGAAGTGCCCGAGTCGCAGCTGGCGGAAATTTATTCGGTGCGCGACCTGGTCGATGCCGTTCTAGCCAGCGCCAGCCGCGGCGAGGGCCAAGCCAGTGCGGGAGCACCGGCCTGGTCGACCATCTTCAGCGAGCCCGTCACCGATCCCGAGGTCCTGGCACTGGCGCGCCACAATATTTTCGCCGAAGTCTTTTTCTTCCTACTGGGGAAACTGATTTATCTTTTCGCGCTCGACCGCCTTCACTTAAAAATGCGCGGACTAGAAAATCTGCCCGAAAAGGGCCCCTACATCCTCTGTTCGAATCATCAGAGCTATATCGATCCGATGGTGATGGCCGGGGCACTGCCGTGGCGCCTGTTTCGCGATACCTTTGCGCTGGGCACGAGCGACATCTTCGGCAAAGGATTTATGCGGCGGCTGGCGCGATGGCTTCGCACGGTGGTTCTTGATCCCGACGCGAACTTGGTGTCCGCCATGCGTGCCGGAGCTTTTGGCCTCAGCCAGGGACACATTCTCGTCCTCTATCCCGAGGGCGAACGCACCAACGACGGCAACCCGAGAGTATTCCGCAAGGGTGCCGCGATCCTCTCGATTCACACGCAAGCCCCGATTGTCCCGATCGCGATCGAGGGCTTTTACGAATTCTGGCCGCGTCACAAAAAGTTCCCCAAGTTCGCCGATTTGCAACTGTCATTCGGCAAGCCGATTCAACCTCCGCCACTAAATGAGGCGAGCGAGGCCGCATACGAGCAACTGACTTCCGAGTTGAAAGCCAGAGTCGTGGCGATGTGGCAAGAATTGAGAGACAAAGAATCGAGAGAAAGAGAATTGAGAGAACAAGAACTGAGCGAAAAAGAAATGCGCGGAAAAAACTCGAGCCGGCCGGAATCCGAATCGAAGAATTCGGCGCTGCCCGAAACCGCACCTCGTTAACTTTATCTATCCGTGGTTTTATGCGCCCGCGCTCTTAGCTTGCCCGCCCACAACCTTGGTGAAGGCCTCCACAACACCGGCGTGGAACTTCTGCCCAGCCCCCGCCACAATCTCCTCTTCGGCCTGGTGAGGCGAGAGAGATTTGCCGGCAGCTCCGCTGATCAATTTTTGGTAGGCATCGGCCACGGCCAGAATGTGAGCCTCGATCGGAACATTGACCGAACGCGCTCCCTGATCCTGCAAAATCTGCTGCGCGACGATGATCGGAATCACCCGCCGCAGCGCATTTCCGACGGCCTGGGCGCGCGCATCGGCCTTGCGGGGCTTGCGGAAACTGGCAACCACTTCGTCGCGGCTCATGTCCGCAGCCTTGTAGAGAATGTCGTTGCTGATGCCGAGCTTGCTCAGATCCCGCAGCAACACCGCCGACCGCAGCAACTCGACGCGATCCGAACCCAGTCCCATCGCTTCGGCCATTCTGGTCGACGCCTGCACCACCCGCTGGTTTTCACCGGTGCCGAGCTTCTCATTCGCCATGACGTGTTCAAGAACCAGCAGCAGCCCGCTGAAACTTTCCCGGATGTCGGCCGTCATCGCCTCCTTACGCTCGTAAAGTGTGCCCATCACGTAGCCGACAACCGCCAAAACGCCCGCCCAGATGGCGAAGTTGAACAGCCGCTCCCCGGGCAGCGTCAGCACCCGATGTGCGGGTAGCAGGTTGTTCAGAAAGTCCAGCAGAACCACCAGAAAGACGCAGGCGAAGGCGGTGAGCGTCGCGTGCCGGCGTCCGAAGTAGTAGGCCGAGTACAAAGTCGGCAGGAAATAAAAGCAGAGCGCCATCGGCAGCGACTCGGCATAGAACTGCACCGTCGCCGCGATCAGGAACAACGATAGCAGCAGAATACTTTCCTTGGCGAATTTACTCATCTTGATTTTCCCGATTCTGATTTGTCCCGATTCTGGTGCCCGGGCCGTCCAGCCCCGCTCGCGCGAGCAAGGAAGCCCTTGCTGACATGTTGAAGCACTCTGGTGTCCGAGGAAAGTTACCGGGGTAATGAGGCTTTTTTTACCGTGACTTAGGGGGAAATGTCAGGAACCGGTCTGGATCCGCGTATCCGGAAACTCACGCCTGCCGCAGAAAGAACCGGATCAAGCAAAAAGTCGTGGCCGACATGACCGCCGCCGCTGGAATCGTGACCAGCCAGGCCCACACAATTCGCGTCGCAACGCCCCAACGCACTGCCGACAACCGGTTGACAGCACCCACGCCCACAATGGCCCCAGTAATGGTGTGCGTCGTGCTCACCGGAATTCCCGCCAGGGCAGTCGCGAATAGAGTGATGGCTCCGGCACTCTCGGCGCAAAAACCGCCAACCGGTTTCAGCTTCGTGATCTTCTGTCCCATGGTGTGCACGATGCGCCAGCCTCCGAAATAAGTTCCGGCGGCGATGGCGGCATGAGCGGCGAGGATGATGGGCCAGTGCAGTTGTCCCCAGCCGCCGAGCATGTCTTCCTTGCTCATGAATCCGGCGGTATAGAGAGCGCCGGCGACGATGCCCATGGTTTTTTGCGCGTCGTTGCCGCCGTGTCCCAGGCTATAGGCGGCCGCCGAGAGCAGTTGCAGTTTGCGGAACCACTTGTCGACCTGTTGCGGCGCTTTGTTTCTCATTAGCCAATAAACGGCAACCATGAACGTGAAGCCCATGAACAGTCCCATAACGGGTGCGACCACAATGAAGATCAGGGTCTTGTACCACCCGGCGGCGATGATCACCGATGGAGCGGAACGCCATCCGGCATGAAATGCTTCATGCGTCATGGCGGCGCCAGCATACCCACCGATTAACGCGTGTGACGATGAAGTGGGCAGACCCCACAACCACGTCAGCAGATCCCAGACAATAGCGCCGAACAGCGCCGCCAGCACCACATATTGATCCACGGCATCAAGTCGAATCATGCCGCGGCCAATCGTGTTGGCCACCGCGGTGCCCAGCAGAAAAGCGGCCAGGAAGTTGAATACCGCCGCCCATACAACCGCCAGTTTGGGAGAGAGAACACGCGTCGAGACAACCGTAGCGATGCTGTTGGCCGCATCGTGAAACCCATTGAAGAAGTCGAAAATCAGAGCGACCAAAACCGTAATCACTACCAGCAGAACTTCCACGTTCACCTGGGTGCGCTCCTTGGCGGCAGTGGTATCGGGATAGGGCTAACAGTCAGTGTGCAAGTGAGATTCGTATTGAGATTCGTATTGAGACGTGTTGAGATTCGTATTGAGACGTCTTGAGATTCGTATCAGGGTATCGCTTCAGCGATACCGCAAATTCTTCGAAAAAAGACGCCCCTTTAGGGGCCGCGCGTCGCATCTCCCAACCTTATGCGCTCTTCAGCACGATCGCTTCCAATACGTTGGCCGCATCTTCGGCCTTGTCGGTTGCCATTTCGAGCACTTCATAGAGTTCTTTCATCTTGATCAGTTGGATGGGATCTTTCTCGTTTTCGAACAGCTCTCCAATGGCCTTGCGGCTGACTTGATCGGCTACGTCCTCGAGCCGGTTAACTTCGTCGCAGTGCTGCATCACCTTGCCATTTTTCTCCAGCAGCGAAACCCCGAGCGCCAGTTCTTCGCTTTGCAGCACCAGGATTCCCGCCAACTCCGCCGCCGCCGCCGTTGGTTGCGCGATCTTGTACATCACCAGGCGCGTGGCCGCGGTATTCATGAAGTCGAGAACGTCGTCCAGCGACGACGCCAGATGATGAATGTCTTCGCGGTCGAATGGCGTAATGAAACTCTGGTTCAGCTTGGTCATAATCGCGTGGATCGCCTTGTCGCCCCGATGTTCGATGGCTTGCATCTGGTCGACGCGGGCTTCCAGGTCGTGGGGATCTTCCAGAATGCTGCGTAGCAAGCGCGCACCCTCGCTCATGCAGGTGGAAAGCTCGGCAAACAAATCGAAAAACTTGGTTTCGCGCGGAAGAAGACGGATCATGACACCGTTAGCTGGTCAAAGGTCGGGAACGGGGTACTATCTCACGCCAGGCCAGCAACACGCAAGGAAATCGGTCGCCTTCGAGCGGTTGCCAGCAAGGCGTGGCTACCCGTAGAGACGCGGCTTGCCGCGTCTCCCCGTTTGCTCCCGTCACTTCGCCCGGGGATGCGTCTGATCGTAAACGTCCATCATGTGCTTGACCGAGAGTTGCGTGTAGCGTTGCGTGGTCGCCAGCCGCTCATGCCCAAGCAGCTCCTGGATGGCGCGCAAGTCCGCTCCCTCTTCCAGCATGTGCGTGCCAAAGGCGTGACGCAGAGTATGCGGATGAACCTCTGGCGACAGTCCCTTGGCAACCGCTATGCGCTTGACGATGCGCCCCACGCTGCGCGTCGTAAGCCGTCCGCCCCGCTGGTTGACAAGCAGCGCGGGCATGACTTTCGCCGGCATGCTTTTCGCGGAACTGCCTTTCGCGGTACTGCTTTTCTCGGAAATTGTGTTCTTCGGCGTGTTTCTTAAAGTCGCGAGCAGTTGTTGCCGCCACGGCAAGTAAACCGCAAGCGCCGCGAGCGCCGACCCTCCGAACGGGACGTAACGTTCCTTCTTCCCTTTGCCGCGAATCAGAATCGCTTCGTTGCTCAGGCTGATGTCGTCGAGATTGATGCCCACCAGTTCCGAATTGCGAATGCCGCAGCCGTAGAGCAGTTCGAACATCAGCCGATCGCGCTCGGGAAACGATGCCACCTCCGGCATTTTGCCGTCGAGCACAAAATTCATCTCCTCAATCGTCGGAACGCGCGGCAGTTTCTTCGGCAGGCGTGGCGTCGAAACCAACTTCGCCGGATTCTGCTCGACCACCCCTTCCTGCGCCAGCCAGCGATAAAGCGACCGCACCGCGGCCAGCGCGCGAGCGACGGAAGTCTTGCTCAATCCTTTGTCGTACAGATGCGAGAGGAATCCGCGGATCGCAATGTGGTCGATCGTCTTCCAAACGCCCGAACCCATTCTCGGACCTATGTAGGCGGCAAAATTGTCGAGATCTCCGGTGTAAGCCTTGATGGTATGCGCCGAGGCATTGCGCTCCCGCAAGTGGCGGAGGAAGTCGTCAGTGGCGCGTTCAACGATAGTGCGCGAGTTGTTGGCGGCCTCGCTCATGAAAGGAAATTTGGTAATTAGGTAATTTTGTAATTTGGTAATTTAAGAACCAGATCACGGCCGAAATGCCCCGCGTGGCACAAGCCGGTTTTAAATTACAAAATTACAAGATTACAGATTGTTCCTCTCTTTCGCCCGCGGATGATGCTTCGCGTACACGCTCTTCAGCCGGTCGAGTGCAACGTGGGTATAAATCTGCGTGGTCGAAATGTCGGCGTGGCCGAGGATGGTCTGCACCGTCCGCAGGTCGGCCCCATTCTCCACCATGTGCGTCGCGCAGGAGTGACGCAGCATGTGCGGACTGGCGTGTCGCCCTGAGGCAAGTCCCGAAGCGAGACCCGCCGTCCCGACCAACTGCCAGATGCGCTGACGCGTCAGGCGCCGGCCTCCTGTGCCCAGGAACAAGAGCGGCGAACTTTTCTTCTTAGCGATCACTTCCCTGCCGTTTTTCAGATATTGCTGTAAGGCTTGCTGGGCCGGCACTCCGAGCGGAACCATGCGCTCTTTGTCGCCCTTGCCGCGGACCAGGATGTATCCCATTTCAAGCTTCAGATCTTCAATACGCGCGTCGGCAACTTCGGAAACACGCACGCCTCCGGCATACAGAAGTTCCAGCATGGCATGGTCGCGGAGCGCAAGCGCTAGCCCGCGCGCCGTTTCATTTCGCGGCCGCGTCTCGGCCAGCTTCGTTCCGGACAGCATGGCTCCGACTTCGTCGCGGCTCAGCGCCTTGGGCAGTACCTTCCACTGTTTCGGCAAGTCGATGTTGAGCGTCGGATCCTTATCGATCTTTCCATCTAGCAGCAAATGCCGATAAAGATGCCGGATGGCCGAAAGCTTCCTTCCCACCGAGCGCGCATCGAGTTGGTTCGCAAATAATTCTTGGACGTATTCACGCACGTCTTCCCGCCGAGCTCCGCTCAGAACCACGCGCCGCTTCTCCAGAAACTCCGCGAACTGCGCCAGGTCGCTCGTGTAAGCGGCAATCGTCAACTTCGCCGATCCGCGCTCAACCCGTAGATAGTCGAGAAAGGTAGAGAGCGTCCGCGCGTTGGCATCCGAGGCCATAAGATGAGTATGGGATGTCAGGCGGAACCCGAGAAGTAACGAGGAGGATGCGGGCGGATAGTGCGGCTCTTAAGCACTCGCCTTCTAAACACTCTATCGATCGGCAGACCGGTTCTATTCCTTCGCCTCGCCCCCGGCCCGCAGCAAATCCACCGCATACAGCACGCCCTCCGGAGTCTCTTCGTGCTTGAAGTAGGCGAAGACATCGCGGCCCGCGGCGAGATGCTCGTGGATGCGGGCGCCCATCGCCTGGCGTTCTTCGGCGGAGTAAGTGGGCTTGCGGTAACGGTAGTAAGCAAAATCGGCGGTTACTACGTCGGGAGTGTCGCGCTCTTCCGTTTCGGCCACACAGAGCGCGATGTTCCGCTCGCGCAGCGTGTTGCACGTGGCGTCGACGAACGCTGGCTCGCTCAACCACGATTCGTGGCGGAACTCGAACGCCGCGCGCACCGTTCGCGGCAAGCTTTTCAGAAATTCGGAGAGCACCGCCTGATCCGCTTTGAAATTCGGCGGCAACTGAAAGAGCAACGGGCCGAGGCGTCCGCCGCGCTCTAAGGCCTCCAGGGTTCCGAGAAAGCGCTGCAGGAATTCTTCCGCGCTCTTCAGGCGCTTAATATGCGTGAGCACCTGGTGCGCCTTGATCGTAAAGCGAAAATGCTCGGGCGTTTCGGCGATCCAGTTCTGGACGGTCGTCTCTTTGACCAACTGGCGAAAGGTGTAGTTGACTTCGACGGCATTCAATTTCGATGCGTAGAAGTTTAGAAATTTCTTCTGCGCAAGTTTTTCCGGATAGAAAGCGGGCTTCCATGTCGGATAAGCCCATCCGGAGGTGCCAACGTAGAGATGCGCCATGAGGTTGGTAGCGCCTGGCTCAGTCAGGCGCAAGCCGGAATTATAACTTGCGATGCTTTTTCACGGATGGCTCCACTTTAGTCTCAGTCTTAGTCTTCGTCGTCTTCTCTGGGCGCGGCCGCGCTTCGGCCTGGGCTGCGACGCTGATGCCTTCGTCCTCTTCTTTTTCCGATGCGGCAGCCAATCCGGCCAACTGCGGCAGTTTCTGCTTCAGTTTCAGCACGGGCTCGAACAGGTCGCCCATCTTTTCCACGCGCGCGAGCACGTCTTTCGCTTCGAACACCAGTCGCCCCGCATCTTTTTTCTTCAGCGCCTGCTCGACTTCGTCCCACAAAACCGGTGTCGACACCGTCGGCTGCTCACGCGCCCGCAGAGAGTAGATCGAGATCGTCGTCTTGTGCTCGTCGTTCTGGCTCCAATCGACGAATACCTTATTGGTACGCACGGCCTTCTTCATATCCGAGACCACCAGTTCGGGATGCTCCTGCTCGAGCAGACGCGCCACTGCGTGGGCAAAAGATTTGGTCTGCTCGTAGCTGGTTTTTGTACGCAGCGGGATATAGATCTGCAATCCCTTCGAGCCGGAGGTTTTCGGAAAGCTCTGCAGCCCGAAGTGATCGAAAATCTTCCGCACCCAGAGGCCAACCTGCGCGCACTGCACAATGTTCGCCGGAGGTCCAGGGTCGAGATCGAAAACAATCATGGTCGGCGTCCGGATGTCGGTGGCCAATGAGAGCGACGGATGCAGTTCAATCGAAGCCAGGTTCGCGATCCACACCAGCGTGGGCAAATCGTTGGCGAGAATGAAGTGGATGGTGCGGTGGTTGCTCTCGCTCCAGATGGGCGCGGTCTTCACCCAGTCGGGCCGATGCATGGGTGCGTTCTTTTCGAAGAAATATTCTTGATCGGCGCCCACCCCCTCTGGGTAGCGCTTCATGGTGAGCGGCCGGCCGGCGAGATGCGGCACCAGCACGCGCGCAATGCGGACGTAGAAATCCACCACCTGTCCCTTGGTAAAACCGGAGGCGGGATAGAGGACCTTGTCCAGATTCGTGAGCTTGAGTTTGCGGCCCTCGACTTCGACGGTGGTGGGTGTGGACATGGCCTGGTGAGTGCCGCGAGCCCAGCAACTCAGAACGGCTTCCAGTATAGATGTAGTTTCCGCGAAAGTTTTGTATCAGGTATCGCTTTAGCAATACCGTAGCCTCTGCGAAATAGGAGGCCCCTTTAGGGGCTGCACATCACCCGCTCTTGCGCGGGCCATCTGTACGGTATCGCTCGAGCGATACCTTGATGCGAAGCTTGCACTTTCCAAAGCGTGCGGCTAGACGGGAGACGCGGCGAGCCGCGTCTCTACGAGCGGGTTGACCCGGAATCTATATTTCTAGTATTATCGAAGCATGGCCGCCACTACCAGCAAGCTCCTAACGAACAGTGAGCGGGTCACCCGCTACGCCGACATGTTTTCCGCCATGGGCACCGAGCCGCGGTTGCGCATCATGCAATTGCTGCTTTCCGCGCACCCCGAGGGACTGGTGGTCAGCGAGATTCAGGACGAGCTCGAAATCCCCGGCTCTACGCTTTCTCACCATCTTGACAAGCTCAAGAATGAGGACCTGGTGCGCGTCGAGCGCAAGGGCACGTTTCTGCGTTACACGGCCAACACGGAAGCCCTGCGTGAAATTATGCAATTTCTTTACGCCGAGTGCTGCACTCGAAACAAGGCGCTCAAGCCGCAATCTCTCATACAACTTTGTAAATAGGAGAAACCGTCATGCCCGATGCCAACATCGATGTCGCCAAAAACGATGTCGCCAATGTCAACATCAAGGACGTTGTAAAAGAAAAATACGGACAAGCGGCTTTGCGCGTTACGAATAAGACGGGCGGCAGCAGTTGCTGCGGCGCGACGCCAGCCAGCGGGTTCTCTTGCGACCCGATCACCTCGAATCTCTACGACGCGGCGCAGGCGCAGCAGATTCCGGAAGAGGCGATGCTGGCCTCGCTCGGATGCGGCAACCCAACTGCGCTCGCGAAGCTGAACCCCGGCGAAACCGTGCTTGATCTGGGCTCAGGCGGCGGCATTGACGTGCTGCTCTCCGCCCGGCGCGTGGGGCCCAGCGGCAAGGCTTACGGCCTCGACATGACCGACGAAATGCTCGCGCTGGCCAACGAAAACAAGCGCAAGGCGGGCGCGGAGAATGTCGAGTTTTTGAAGGGTGAGATCGAAAACATCCCGCTGCCCAGCAACTCGGTCGATGTCATCATTTCCAACTGCGTCATCAATCTTTCGGCTGACAAAGACCGCGTGCTGCGCGAGGCATTTCGCGTGCTCAAACCGGGCGGGCGGCTCGCTGTCTCCGACGTGGTCACGCGCGGCGAAATCGTCCCCGAGGTTCGTCAGAGTGTGCTGGCGTGGGTTGGTTGCATCGCCGGCGCTTTGGAAGAAAACGAATATCGCGGCAAACTCTCCGCTGCCGGGTTTGAGCAAATCGAGATTGAGCCCACGCGAATTTATCGTATTGAGGACGCTCGTGAGTTTCTTTCCTCCTCAGGCATTGACGTGGATGCCATCGCGGCGCAAGTCGATGAAAAGTTCATGAGCGCTTTTGTGCGCGCGGTGAAGCC
>Ga0208827_1000097_pt1 | contig 77891 bp, 71 predicted proteins | sample Sb_taG_5_FD_187709 | JGI IMG/M metagenome (GOLD analysis project Ga0208827, IMG submission 187709) | Peat soil microbial communities from Weissenstadt, Germany - Sb_50d_8_FC metaG (SPAdes) (version 2) | ecosystem: Environmental > Terrestrial > Soil > Wetlands > Peat | place: Germany... | reverse complement strand
AGCTATCAACAATCCCAGCCTCAGCGGTACTAATCCTGTGACCGGGGCAGCCTGTTCGAAGGTAGTTATTCCGGCGCTAGACCCCGAAACGGCTCCGCCAGCGGGAGACCCGCAAAACCTGGCGCGCTGAGGCTGACAAGCGTTAGGCTTCTGCCCGTCGTCGTATCGTCATCCGCAGATCGGGTTCGGAGTGCGAAGTCAGTATGAAGCCGCGGGAGGGGATCGTTGTGCCCTATCGCTGGCATGACATTCGTTCAACCGAGCGTGACCTCGGCGTGGACCGCCGATGAAATGATATCCGCGGTTAAACCCGCCACGCGCCGGCGGCTCAAGCGTTAAACGCTCGCAACCGCCGGGAATGACGTGTCTGTTCGGCTACCGTTTGCGCGGCCGGAAGACCAGGATCGAGCACGGCGAGTTGCGCACCAGCTTCTCGGTGACGCTGCCGATCAGAATATGCTCGCCGCCGGTCCGTCCATGCGTAGCAACCACGATCAGGTCAATCAACTGCTCTTTGGCGTATTCGACGAGTTTCTCAACCGGAGGACCGACCACGGCAAACGTGGAGACCTTCTTTGAATCGCCGAATTCGTCCTTCTTGATGCGCGCGAGTTCCTCTTCCGCCTGCTCGAGCATCGCGCCTTCCCGCGCCACCTCGCGGTTCTGCTCGATGCTGGTCGCCAAAATCAACGGGATGAAAGTGTGCTGCGGCGCGATGACGTGCACCAGGTGAACTTCTTCGGCGCCGAGGTCTTTCGCCAGTTCCATCGCGCCGCGCATCGCTTCCATCGAGTGCACGGAAAAGTCGATTGGGGTGAGAATTTTCTTGATATTCTGAATCATCAGAGCCTCCCGGGTAGCATGGACAGACTCTGGGATTACCACGGGCTTCGGCGCTTCTGCAAACCCGCGCCGTTCTGTGCCATTATCCCGACAGATCGCCACCTCTGTCGGCGCCGGCGCCCACAGCCCGCTGAAGAAAAGGATTGCCTATGAAGGGAACTGTTTTCCACGGACCCCATGACGTGCGTGTCGAGCGGGTCGATGACCCCGCACTCATGACTGCCACCGACGCGCTGGTGCGGATCACGCGCGCGGGAATTTGCGGCTCCGACCTGCATTTCTATGAAGGCGCTCTGCCCATCGTGCCCGGCTTCGTGCTGGGCCATGAGGGCGTCGGCGTGATCGAGGAAGTGGGAGCAGGTGTCGAGCGGCTGAAGAAGGGCGACCGGGTCGTCGTGTCGGGCGTGGTTGCGTGCGGTCGATGTTATTTTTGCCGGCGCGGGCAGCCGTCGCAATGCGCGGAAAGCGGATCCGCTATATTCGGCTACGGAGCGAATTCGGCGGGCAAGCTCGGATGGCTGGGAGGCGAGCAATCCGAGGCGGTGCGGGTGCCGATGGCGGATTACACGTGCTTTGCGCTGCCCGATGCGATCGACGATGACGCCGCGGTGTTTCTCGCCGATATCCTGCCGACGAGTTTTTTCGGCGCGGTCAACGGCAATATCCGGCCGGGCGACACGGTGGCGATTTTCGGCTGCGGCCCGGTGGGGTTGTGCGCCGTGATGAGCGCGAAGCTGTTCGGCCCCGCCGAAGTGATCGCCGTCGATAGCATCCCGTACCGCCGCGAGCTGGGGGGCAAGCTAGGTGCTTTAGCAGTGGACACTGAAAAGGCGCATCAGACGATCCTCGATCGCACGGAAGGTCGCGGCGCCGACGTGACTATCGAGGCGGTCGGCAACGAAGGTGCGCTGACGGCCGCGATAATGGCGGCGCGCGGGGGCGGAACAGTGTCGGTAATCGGCGTGTTCGGCGCGCCTTCGTTCAATTTTCCGATCGGCTATGCGTTCGCGCGCGATCTCACGTTTCGGATCGGCCTGGCCAATATCAACGCGCACATACCGGAACTCGCCCGCCTGATAGAACGCGGCGCGATCGACCCGCGCCCGCTGGTCAGCCACGTAATGCCGCTCGACGACGCAGCCAGGGGCTACGAAATTTTCAACGCCCGCAAAGACAACGTGATGAAGGTGCTGCTGAAGCCCTGAGATGGGGCGCGGCGAAGTTCAGGGACGGAGTTCACCAGAACCGACCGAAAAACTTTACTCGCTCAAGCGACAACCAACCGGGAAAAGCCGCCTGATCATGAGCGGCCGATCCGCAGCATTTGACAATTACTCGCCGCTCCATCGTTCGCTCGGATGACACCGGAGCTCACCTGTCGAGTGTCCCGATTTGGGTCAGGACGCTCCGACTATCGGCATTGGCGAGCCTAGCTACTCACACTGGCCGGGCACTTGTCTTGCTTAGTTTGGCATGGCCGTCAGCGTCAGGATAACCCGCGCCTGCGAAGAGGCTTCTTCGGAGCAGCCGAGTCCCAATCCGTCGTTGACCAGCTTTGACGCCGAGAATCCGCCCGCGCAGCGCAGTGCTGAGCAATCCAGCGACAGAGACACCGATCGTTTGACAGAAATCGCGGATTCCGACTCGCCGTCCATGCTAACCCTGCGCGTGATCGCGGCGCTGATCCTCGTACTTGAGTCTCTTTATGTGACGCCGGTTGGTGGACAGTTCTCGACGTCGCAATCCCATCTATTGGAGATCAGTCATTGGGGAAATTATGCGATCGGCATCATCCTTCTGGCTATCACCCTCACGCCGCGGACACAGCGTCACTGGCGAGTTGCACTATTGCTGATATTCGCCGGCGAAGTGACGTTCGACTGCCTCGGCGCAATCGCGACCAACGATACGTTCGGAGTCATGCTTTCGGTTTCGACCTTCACGGTAGGTGCTGCCGCCCTGCTTCCTTGGGGAGGGTGGTGGCAGGCGCTGCTCAACGGTTACATGGTCGCCATATTTCTCTTCTATCGGATCGGGGTCGGAGCTGGCGCCGAAATTCCCACCGGCTTCTGGTTCGGATTGATTTTCCCCGTAGCGATTTCGCAGGCGGTGGCGATTGTGTCGGCGCGAACGCGCCGCGCACTCCGTCAGCAGTTCCAGGCCTGGCGCCAGAGCCAGCGAAAACTGCAACACGAGATTCTCGAGCATCAGCATACCGAAGAGCAGCTGCGCGAAGACGAAGCGCGCTTGCGCGCCAACGAACAGACGCTGGTAACCGCACGCGAGGATGCGCTGGCGGCTTCTCGCGCCAAGTCGGAATTCCTTTCCAGTATGTCGCACGAAATCCGCACGCCGATGAACGCCATCCTCGGCATGGCCGACCTGCTCAACGAGACCGAGTTGGATCGCGAACAAAAGCAATTCCTCGATGTGATAAGGAACAATGGCGATGCGCTGCTCCATCTGATCAACGACATCCTTGACCTGGCGCGAATCGAAAGTAATCGGCTCAGCCTCGAGCTGGCCGATTTCGATCTCGAAAGCGTTACCGAACGGGTGCTCGAGACGCTGGCCCCTCGCGCGCATGCCAAAGATCTGGAACTTGCGGTCCACATCGAGCCGGCGACGCCGACGCACCTTTCGGGCGATGCGCTGCGCCTGCGCCAGATCCTGGTCAATCTGATTGGCAACGCGATGAAATTCACCGAGCGGGGTCAGGTGGTGCTCTCGGTCGAGTCCGGCGCCGGCGGGATGCTGCACTTCGCGATCGCGGACACCGGCATCGGAATCGCCCCCGACAAACTCGAGGATGTCTTCTCGGCCTTCACCCAGGCGGATTCCTCGACGACTCGCCGCTTCGGCGGCAGCGGTCACGGGCTCGCGATAGTCGTGCGGTTGGTCAAGCTGATGGGCGGACGGGTCTGGGTCGAAAGCACACTCGGACACGGCAGTGTGTTTCATTTCACCGCGCGATTCGGAATTGCGCCGGTCAAGAAAAGCGAGCCGGCCGCTCCAATCCTCTCGATCGCTATGCCAGCGGGGATGCGAGTCTTGGTGGTCGACGACACCGCTATCAACCGCTTGATCCTGCGCGAGATGCTTGAGAGTTCGGGCGCGGTAGTCGATGAAGCCGAAAGCGGTTCGCACGCTCTCAATGAATTGGAGCGGGCTGGTCGAGAGGGTCGGCCCTATGAGCTGACGATACTCGACTGCAGCATGCCGGATATGGACGGCTTCGAAGTCGGTAGGCGCATGCCGGCGATCGGTTACCACGGCCAGACAGTCGCGATGCTCACCTCAAACGATCGTCAGCCCAAGCTCGCGCGAATTCGCCAGTCCGGATTCGATGCCTTCTTCGTCAAGCCGATTCGGCGCTCCGATCTGATGGAAGCGATTGCGGCCGCGATCTCACGGCACAGTCCTCGCTCGACCGCGCCCGCCACCGCTGCCGCTTCCTCGCCGTTGGCGGCGTCCATCGCGGATCACCCACTACGGGTCCTGCTGGTGGACGATTCGCAGGACAATCGGGTTCTCGTTCGAGCGTACTTCAAAAAGACGCGGTTTCAGATCGACGAGGCAGAAAACGGGGCGTCCGCGGTCGAAAGGGTGCAATCCGCGCATTACGACGTCATCCTTATGGATATCCAAATGCCCGTGATGGACGGGCTGACTGCAACTCGAAAGATAAGGGAGTGGGAGCGAGAAAGGAGATTGCGGCCGACCCCGATCATCGTGCTTACCGCATCCGCGCTTGAGGACGACGTCAAGCGCGCGATAGAAGCAGGCGCCGACCTTCACGTCAGCAAGCCCATCAGGAAGGCGGCTCTCTTCGCGGCGATCGAAACGGCCACACTGGTTGGCGCGCAGTCGCCGTCCGCTGAGTCCCCGATTCCGACTCCCCCATAGACCGACGGCCTCCATCCGCAAGGTTCTTGGGCGGCTTTGTTCACATGAAGGTATTTTCAGGCGATTCGCGACCAGCTACATAGCTCGGGCCGTAATCGAGCACATCAGCGAATGGCCGGTGGCGGAATCGACGCGCACGTTGACGGTGTCGCCCGCGGCGGTGCCGGCCGCGGCGGTGCCGACGGCAAAGATTGCCGTCTTGAACTGCGGCGTCTTGCCCGCCATCATCCCGCCGCCGCGCCTGGCCGGTCCTTCGACCAGCACGGGAAACTCAACTCCGATCACCGCGCGGTTGCGCGCCAGCGACATCTCTTCCTGGATTGCGATCAGGGCCGAGAGCCGGCGGCCCTTTTCTTCCTCGCTGACAGAATCGCCGAGCCGCAACGCGCGGGTATGCTCGCGCACCGAATATTTGAACATGAATGCGGAGTCGTAGCCGACCGCGCGCATGACCGCCGTCGTCGCCTCGAAGTCCGACTCCTCCTCGCCGTGAAAGCCGACGATAATGTCCGTCGAAAGCGCGATCGTGGGAACTGCCGCGCGCACGCGCGCAACCAGGTCGAGATAATCCGCAACGGTGTAGCCGCGCTCCATCGCGGCCAGAATCCTGTCCGATCCCGACTGGATCGGCAGATGCAGATAGGGCTGGACCTTCGGCTCTGTTGCCATCGCCTCGATGACCGACTCGCTCATGTCGCTCGGATGCGGCGACGTGAAGCGAATCCGCTCGATCCCGCCGATTGACGCGACCATCTTGAGCAGCGAGCTGAAGTCGGTGTCTGCGAAGCGGTAAGCGTTGACGGTTTGTCCGAGCAGAACGACCTCTTTCACCCCACGCCCGGCGAGTTCGCCAATCTCGCGCATCAGATCGGACGGAGGGACCGAGCGCTCGCGGCCGCGCACGGACGGCACAACGCAGAACGCGCAGAACTTGTCGCATCCTCGCATCGCAGTCACGTAGGCGCGAACGCCGCCGCCGTAGTCGGGGGTGATATCGGCGTAAGTCTCGGCGCGATCGAGGCGGACGTCGATTGAAGCGTCGTAGCCGGCGCGGCCCAGCATCTCGGGCAGGCGGCGGTAACAGTCAGGTCCCGCGACCACGTCGAGGAACGCGGCCTTTTCCATGATCGCCGCGCGGTTGTGCTGCGCCATGCATCCGAGCAGCCCGATTTTGACTTCAGGCCGCGCGTGCTTGATTCGCGCCAGGTCGCCGAGCCGCCCGAGTACGCGCTCTTCGGCATGCTCGCGAATAGCGCAGGTGTTGAGCAGGATCACGTCGGCATCTTCGGCCCCGTCGGCGCTGACGTAACCGGCGCGACGCAAGACGGCGCTGACCGTTTGCGAGTCGGCGACATTCATCTGGCATCCGTAGGTTTCCAGGTAAACCCGCGGATGGGGAGGATTTGCAGCCCGATCACGCATAAGACGAGAGGAAATCTTAGGCCACGCGGGCATATCGACACAACGCGGCTCGCGCATGAGCCTTGCCGGCAATCCTCTCGATACTTAAGTTTGTGCACATGCGAGAGCAGCGCAGGCCGTCGTTCGAGCGGATGGAAGCTTCCCTGCTGGCGTGCCCGCACTGCAAGCGGGCAGTGAAGGTGCGCGAGCGCCTGCTGCTCGTCCTGCCCCAGGGCGACAAGTACCTGTACCTATGCCCTGATTGCGGTTCCACCTGCGGCGAGACGATCGAGACGCCGCCGCCGGTGAATATCCGATGACGCGCCCCGCGCCACGGCCGAGGCGGCTAGCCCATCGTGTGCACGGATGCAGGCTCGATCACGTAGGTCACGCGTACCTGGCCCGGCTCCCGGAACGGATACTTGTCCTGATTCAGGTACTTTTTGGCGAGGCTGTCGATGTGCGCGTCGGCGCCCTTCTCGTCTTCCGCCACCACCGGTCCCCGTATTCCGATGTAGCGAAAAGGATTTTCCGGATCGACGATTGCCAGGGCGACCTTCGCGCCGACCTTCATATTGCGCGCCTTTACCCTTCCGCGCGCCGTGTTGATTCGGATTTTCCCGTTGGTGTAGTCGAACCATACCGGGGTCACTTGCGGCGACCCGTCGGGCATCAGGGTTGCGATATTCGCAAGCGCCTTTTTGGTGGTGAGGAGCTCAAGAAAATTCTCGGGAATCTTGCTCGACGCCATGGCGGGTACTCCTTGGAATGATGAGTCACGCTCCATCTTAGGCAATCGCTCGCTTGTGGCAACTGTCGCGATGAAATGGGCGGGGCGCCAATCGTCCACAAGATGCCGGATAAATTTGACACCCACATTTGCATGGGTTAATAGCCAAGCTTAAGCTCATACCTTGGAATGCGGCGCGGGCTATTGCCCGATTGCGCCCAGGGAGTATTTTGCGATGGCGCTGTTCACAAAAGAGCCGGAAAAGAACCCCAAAATTCAACCCACCATGGCGCCGCATGCTTCGTCGACCGCGCCTGCGCCAGCGACATCGACTTCCACCGTGGTTCCACGAACCAACGGCCCTGCTTCGTCCGAGGGACGCGCCTATCTCGATCGTGGATCGAAAATCATCGGCAAAATCTCGTTCGAGGGACCCGCGCGAATCGACGGCGAGGTCGATGGCGAGATCAATGCGAAGGACAGCCTCATGATTGGCGAGTCCGCGGTGGTGACCGCCCAGATACGCGCCGCCTCGGTCTCGATCGCGGGCAAGGTCAGCGGCGATGTCGTCGCGGCCCAGCGAATCGAAATCCGTCCTTCGGCGAAGGTGAGCGGAAACATTACCGCGCCCGTGCTTTCGGTTCAGGAGGGCGCGCAGTTCGAGGGGCATTGCTCGATGCAGCCCGAGGGTAGCCGCGAAGATCGCAAGGTCACAGTATTCCCCAAGGAGGAGCGCGTGGCGCAGGCCGCCGGAGGGCTGAAGCAGGCCTGAATTGCCCCGGCCGGTTCAGCCAGGATAGTCCGCGTTCCTCAGATTCCGATGATGGAGAGAAGCTCGAAAATCCCCGCAGGGGAGACGCCGTAATATGCATATCCCGCCGAATTGGGGGACGTTTTTTGCCCTGATTGTTTCGTTCCTGGTTTTCTGGTTTATATTCAGCCGATTATTTTTTCGCCCTTTCCTGAATCTGCTCTCCGAACGTGAGCGCAAATTCAAAGAGTTGAACGACAACACTGAGCAATTGTTAAGGGAGGCTCGCGCAGCTCATGAGGAATGCGATGCGCGGCTCGCCGCGGTCCGCCAGGGCGCAATCGCGCGGCGCGAGACCGAGCGCCGCAAGGCCGAATCCGAAGCCGCGCAAATGATGGAAGCGGCCAAGGCTGAGGCGCGCGACGTGCTCGAGCAGGCGCGAGTCAAAATTGAAACAGAGCTCAAGGCGGCCGAGCGGGAACTCGAGCAGATGGGACATAGCCTTGCCTCCGAGCTTGCCGAACGCGTGCTGGGCCGCCCGCTCGGCGGTGGAGCGGCGACGGGCAAAAGCAACTAAGCGCGACTGATTCAACACCCGATGAAGAAGTGGATCACATCGGCGGCGATTTTCGCTGCCGCTTTTTTTCCGGATGCCGCCTTTGCCGCCGAGGATGCGGGCGCGGAGCACGGCTCGTGGCTGTTGCTGGCCTTCTTCGCGATCAACTTCATCCTGTTTGTCGGGGTGCTGGTCTATTTCGCCGGTCCTCCGGCGCGGAAGTTCTTTGCCGATCGCGCCGCGACGATTCGCACCGGTCTGTCCCGCGCCGCAAGCGCGTTCGCCGAAGCCGAGGAGTTGGCCAACAAGGCGGCGGCGCGGATGGCCGCGCTCGCGGCGGAACTGAAGAAGCTCGCCGACGAGCTGGAACGGGAGACTGCTTTCCAGGTCGGCAAGGTCGCCGAGCTGGCGAAATCGACGGCCGATCGAATCCACCGCGACACCGCGATGACCAGTTCCGCGCTGTCAGAAGCGGCGCGCCGTCGCGTGCGCGCGCAGCTGGCCGAATCCGCCGCGACGCTGGCGCGCGAGCTGATCGGGCGCAATTTTCAACCCACCGACCAGGGCCGGCTCATCGACGGCTTCATGGACCAGCTGGCCCCGGGTGACCGGCAATGATAGGTTCGCGAGTCGCCAAGCGCTACGCGCGCGCCCTGCTCGATCTGGCCGACAAGGGCAGCGAGGAAAAGTGGGGCGTCGAGCTCGAGCGGCTGGCCGCGATGGTCGATTCGCCCGAGCTCCTCGAGCGCCTCGCGTCGCCCGAGCTTACCGAGCAATCGCGGCAGGAGGCGATGGCGAAAATTGCCGAACGCCTCAATCTCAGCTTCCCGCTGCGCTCGTTTGCGGTGGTGGTCGCACGCCACGGGCGCATTCGCGAGCTCGGCGCGATCGCGGAGTCGTATCGCGATTTGCTCGATCGGGCGATGGGCCGTGAGCGCGCGACGCTCATTTTTGCGATTCAGCCGTCGGACGCCGAAGTTGCGCGCGTGGTGGGCGGACTCGAAAAGATCGCGGCGCTGAAAATTATTCCAACTGTGAAAATCGACGCCGCGCTGCTCGGCGGCGTGACCGCGGAATTGGGTGGAAAAATCTACGACGGCAGCCTTGCAACTCGCCTCGCCGAGGCAAAGCGCCGGCTTGCAGGCTAGCCGGGAACCAGCGACATCATATGGCGGAAATCAGACCATCGGAAATCAGCGAAATCCTCAAAAACGAGATCAAGGGTTTTGAGGGCAGCATCTCGGTGCGCGAAACCGGCCGCGTGCTCTCCTGCGGCGACGGTATCGCCCGAATCTACGGACTGCAGAACGCCGCGATGGGCGAGTTGCTCGAATTTCCGCATCAGATGTTCGGAATGGTGTGGAACCTCGAGGAGGACAACGTCGGCGCCGTGCTGTTCGGCGATCCCCAGGGCATCCAGGAAGGAGATGAGGTCAAGCGCACCGGCAGAATCGCCGAAGTCCCCGTCGGCGAGGGCCTGCTCGGCCGCGTCGTCAACGCGCTCGGACAGCCGATCGACGACAAGGGTCCGATCAAGTCGTCCGAGACGCGGCGTATCGAAATCAAGGCGCCCGGTATCATCCGCCGCCAGCCCGTCAAGGAACCGCTGCAGACCGGCATCAAGGCTATCGACACGATGCTGGTGATCGGACGCGGCCAGCGCGAACTGATCATAGGCGACCGTCAGACCGGCAAGACCGCAATCGCCATCGATACCATCATCAACCAGCGCGGCCAGAACATGCATTGCTTTTACGTCGCGATTGGGCAGAAGCGCTCGACCGTCGCGCAAGTTGTCCAGCGGCTCACAAGCGCCGGCGCGATGGAGTTCACCACCGTCGTCGCCGCGACCGCGTCGGAGGCCGCCCCCTTGCAGTTCATCGCGCCTTACAGCGGCTGCACGATGGGCGAGTATTTTCGCGACAGTGGCAAGCATGCGTTGCTGGTGTACGACGATTTGAGCAAGCACGCGCAGGCCTATCGCCAGTTGTCGCTGCTGCTGCGCCGCCCGCCCGGGCGCGAGGCTTACCCCGGCGACGTCTTCTATCTGCATTCCCGCCTGCTCGAGCGCGCCGCCAAGATGAGCGACGAGATGGGCGGCGGGTCACTCACCGCGCTGCCCGTAATCGAGACCCAGGAAGGCGATGTGTCGGCGTACATTCCGACCAACGTCATCTCGATCACCGACGGCCAGATAATTCTCGACAAGGACCTCTTCAACTCCAACGTGCGTCCCGCCGTCAACGTCGGGCTGTCGGTATCGCGCGTCGGATTCTCGGCCGCGGTCAAAGCGATCAAGCAGGTTGCAGGCTCGCTCAAGCTCGACCTCGCGCAGTACCGCGAGATGGCGGCGTTCGCGCAGTTCGGTTCCGATCTCGACGCGTCGTCGCAGCGCCTGCTCGCCCGCGGCGCGCGGCTGACCGAGATGCTCAAGCAGAATCAGTACAGTCCGCTGCCGATGGAGAAAGAGGTGCTGATCATTTTCGCCGCGAGAGAGGGCTACTTCGACAAGCTCTCGGTCGAGCAGATTCGGCCGTTCGAGGCGGGACTCTATACCAACTTCGACTCGCGCCACGCCGACTTGCTCGCTGAAATCCGGGACCAAAAACAGATTTCCGACGAGCTGACGAAAAAACTCAAGGCCGGACTCGACGCCTACGAACAATCTTTCCTGGCCGAAAACAAGCCGGCCGCGCCGCAGCCGGCCTAGCCGCGATAGCGCTCGACGATGGCATCACTCAAGGCAATCCGGCGCCGGATCGCGTCGGCCAAATCGACGCAGCAGATCACGCGCGCGCTGAAACTGGTCTCGGCCGCGCGCTTGAGGCGCGCGCAGGAAGCACTCTCCAACTCGCTGCCGTACAGCGAAGCGCTGGCGCGAGTCGCGGATTCCCTGCTCAGCTCGGAAGGAATCGCGGTCGGCCCGGTCGAGGGTGCACAAAAGAGATCGATGCTGGTGGTGGTCGCGTCCGATCGCGGACTGGCCGGCGGCTACAACTCGTACCTGTTCCGTGCGGCCGAAGCGGCGCAGCGCGAAATCCGCGGTGCCGGACTCGAGATCGAGCGGTTCGCGGTCGGCAAGAAAGCCGTCGATCATTTCAAGCGCTCCGGGGTGCCGGTCGCGCTGTCGCGAGTGGATAATTTTCCGCGCCTGGCCACGATCGCTCTCGCGCGCGATATCGCCGCCAGGATGCTCGCCGATTACAGCTCCGGCGCCATCGACGAGGCCGGCATCGTCTTTACTCATTTCCAATCCGCCGTCACGCAGAAGCCGGTTTACGAGCGCCTGCTGCCGGTCAAGCCGCCCGCCGACGCCGGTGTCCAGGACGGCGCGAGCGTTGACGCCGCGACATCGAAATCCGACGCACCCAAAATCGACTATCTCGTCGAGCCGTCGCGCGCCGAACTGGTGCCGGTCGTGCTGCGCGGATATCTCGAAGCCGCCGTCTATCACGCACTGCTCGAGGCCGAGGCCAGCGAGCAGGGTGCGCGAATGACCGCGATGGACAGTGCGACCAACAATGCAATGGACATGATCTCGTCGCTCACGCTCGAAATGAACCGCGCCCGCCAGGCCCAGATCACGCGCGAGCTGATGGACATAGTCGGCGGCGCAGAGGCGTTGCGTTAAAGTGCGCAACCCAGAAATCGAATTCACACGGGGATATCACCGTTTATGAATCAGACCGCTTCAGGACGAATCAACCAGGTGCTTGGCAACGTCGTTGACGTCGAGTTCGGCCCCGGCGCCTTGCCGCCGATTTTCTCGGCGCTGCGCGTCAGCAATCCGTCGATCAGCGACGTGGCCGGCAACCTCGTGCTCGAAGTGCAGCAGCATCTCGGCGAAAACACCGTGCGATGCATCGCGATGGACTCGACCGACGGGCTGGTGCGCGGGATGGAAGCCGCCAACACCGGCGCGCCAATCTCGGTGCCGGTCGGGCCGGGCACGCTCGGGCGCATCATGAACGTCACGGGAAATGCGATCGATGAGCGCGGGCCAATCCAGGGCAAGTCTCTGATGCCCATTCATCGCAACGCTCCCCCCTTCGCCGACCAGGCCGTCGAGGCCGAAATCCTCGAGACCGGCATCAAGGTCATCGACCTGATTTGCCCATTCGCACGCGGCGGGAAGATCGGTCTGTTCGGCGGAGCCGGCGTCGGCAAAACCGTCACCATCCTCGAACTCATCAACAACGTCGCCAAGCAGCACGGCGGCGTGTCGGTGTTTGCCGGCGTCGGCGAGCGCTCGCGCGAGGGCAACGACCTCTATCGCGAGCTCACGGAGTCGGGGGTCATCGCAAAAACCGCGCTGGTGTATGGCCAAATGAACGAGTCGCCCGGCGCGCGCGCCCGCGTCGCGCTGACCGGAGTCACGGTCGCCGAATATTTCCGCGACGAAGAAGGCAAGGACGTCATCTTCTTCATCGATAATATTTTCCGCTTCGTGCAGGCCAACTCCGAAGTCTCCGCCTTGCTCGGCCGCATGCCCAGCGCCGTCGGCTACCAGCCCACGCTCGGCACCGACATGGGCGAGCTCGAGGAGCGCATCACCACCACCAAGAAGGGCGCGATCACTTCCGTGCAGGCCATCTACGTTCCCGCCGACGACTACACCGACCCCGCGCCGGCCACCACCTTCACCCATCTGGACGCCGTCACCGCGCTCGATCGCAAGATTTTCGAGAAGGCGATTTTCCCCGCCGTCGATCCGCTCGGTTCCACTTCGCGAATTCTCGACCCGCAAGTGGTCGGCGACGAGCATTACGACGTCGCGCGCCGCGTGCAGGCCATTTTGCAGCGCTACAAGGACTTGCAGGACATCATCGCGATCCTCGGGATGGAAGAATTGTCGGCCGATGACAAGACTGTCGTCTCGCGCGCGCGCCGCGTCGAGCGCTTCCTGTCACAGGCGATGTTCGTCGCGGAGCCGTTCACCAATCAGCCCGGCAAATACGTCACGCGCAAGGACACCGTGCGCGGCTTCGCCGAAATCCTCGACGGCAAATGCGACGACCTGCCCGAGCAGGCCTTCTACCTGGTCGGCACCATCGAAGACGCGCGCGAGAAGGCCGAACGCCTCGCCCGCGGCGAAGCGCGCTAGGCAACCGGAGCCCGCGATGGCTGCGACGTTCTCATTCACACTCGTCACACCCACCGGCATCGTCGCCGAAGGACAAGCCGCGGAAGTCTCGGCCATCGGCCCGCTCGGCGAATTCGGAGTTCTACCCGATCACATCAACTTCATCACGTCGCTTGTGCCCGGAGTGCTGGAGGCGCGCCTGCCCGACGGCGAGGCGATGCACTGGGTTGTATCGGGCGGGCTTGCCGAAGTGAAAGACGGTGTGATGACCGTGCTGGCGAGCAGCGCCGAATCGCCCGAGAGCATCGACGCCACCGCCGCGGCCGCGCAAGTCCAGGATGCCGACGAGAAGTTTTCAAATTTGAGCTTCTACGATCCCGAATACGCCCCCGCCCAGGAAGCCCTGATGCTAGCCCGTGCCCGAGTAGAAGCCGCCGCCCTGAAACCCGCCCCGCGCTAACTCTGTCGCCTCTCCCTGCCAGCAGGCTGTGCGTAACTACCACCGGACGCGGTAGCGCCCGCCGAGATTCTTCGCTACCGCGCGGTACGTTTCATCTTCAGGCCGAAGACTGACTCTTATAGCTGAGTCTATTGTTCAGGGATGAACTGTTCAGCCTGCCCGCATCGTTCCCCGTGTGCTATGCGATCGGCTATGCACAACACTCAGGTCAACTCCTCACCCACATTTGTCCGAAATCACCGGACGCACCTTCATCGCCGCGACGATTGCTATGCATCGAGCAACCTCCACTTGCGAAAAACTAATTTTGACGGAACCAAGCTATCGATGGTGGTATAGGGGTCATTGGACCACAACAGGTGGTATAAATTGCCCTTCCTCAACAATCTATATGACAGCCCGGATTGGCAGAATCTTGAGCGTCGGCCGTGCGCGGGCCGGCGCACGCCTGCGATGAAGCGCGGTCGGCCGACAGCCGGCCGACCGCGCCGTGGTTCAATTGACTCCTGTGGGATTAACTCACTCAGGCCCGCGTTGGAGAGCTTGACCGCGATGGCTCAGCTCATCTCGAATATCTTCCCCTTATACGACCGCGAGGCCAGGTCTATATCACCCTCGTTAGCGAGCCTGCGGCCATCGGAGATCTGGATAAAGCCCGTCGTGTGCCACTTGTTTTTCCCGGTACTCTCATAGGTCCCCTGACCGATGCCGCTGAGACCGTCGCCGTTCTCGAGAAATGCCGCCCCACACTCACCGTAAGTCCCGCTCTTGTTGCCGCCGACGTAGGTTATCGTGGTGAAGACTGCCCCAAATCCCGACGCCGTCCCTTCCCAAGTCACTTGGTTGAGTACGCTACCTGCCGGCCCAGGACTGGTGGTGATCGTGGTGAACTTGAACGAAAATTCCCCTACTGGTTTACGAGCTGCCATACACGCTTCTCCTCCCTCGGTTTATAAGTTGAGTTCGCTACAACGCCAAAGCACTCTTCTACTCCTATACCAGGATCGAGGCGAACGGTGTTGCACGTGAAACATTCGCGCTCAAACCGCGGCGCTTCGCAGACTCAGGCGGATGAGGCGCCGATTCGGAACACCGGCACTTCGAATTCAGCGTGGTATCCACCAGCGGCGCCGGGCGCCTTCGCGCTGAGACGCCACACGATTCGGCTCTTTGGATTCGAATCGTCAGTCGGGCGGCAATCCGATCCGATCAGGAATGCGACCGGAATCGATCCCGTCGAATCGCTCATCGAAGTTTGGTCAGCGCGCCACAAAATCCAGTCCCAGGTCGTCAGACTGTGCCAGGCTCCGCGCGTCGTGCGGTTGATGCACGCGAGTTCGAGCGCTACCCGTTCTCCGGCCGCCGGCGGCTTGTCAACGTGAATCGATCCGGCAAGCGAACCGCCGATTTGGCCCGGCACGGAAACCATCGCGAACCGCGACTCGCCGTATTGGCGGATTCGTCGCCGGATTCGCATCGCCCACGCGATCATGACCACGCCGATCAGCGGGAATATCAAAGAGGGTATCGCGAAGTAGTCGGCTCTTCGGATCGCGCGGTGGGGCACAATAAAGAAGATCGGAAACGTCGCGACGCACCACGCGATCGCGATGATCGTCAGTCGATTCGCGTCGCGCCCGGCCGAAGTGCGGACCTCGCCGCGGGCCCAGTCCTCGCGCCACATCCATGGCGCGCCGGGATTCGCCGCGCGCAATCGATCGGAAGGATCGGCAGCGCGCGCGTGGAATCGGACCCACCATATCGCTCCGAAGCCGGCTCCCCCGCACCCGAGCGCGATCGACGCGGCCAACCCCGCTTGCTCCCAATTCCCGTCGCGCGCACGAGTGAACGCGACCATCGCGGCGAGGATCGCGGCGATGCACAACGGTGTGCCGAGAAATTTGATGAAGCCGAGGACGAACCGCTCCGGATTCGTTTTCACTGTTTCACTTTTTCACTGGGCTTTGGCGCGAGCGCGCCTGCGATCCGATCCTCAGTTTTTCAGTGCCGCGAGACGATCGAAAAAATCCGGGAATGTCTTCGCGACACATCCTGGATCTTTGATCTTCAGGCCGCCGAGCTTCAGACCCGTCACCGAAAAGCTCATCGCGATTCGATGATCGTCGTAGGTCTCGATTACCGCCGGATGCATCGCGGACGGCGCAATCTCGAGTCCGTCATCGCTCTCGATGACTGCCGCACCCAGCCGCTTCAGCTCGGTCGCGAGCGCGCGGATCCGATCGCTTTCGTGATGCCGGATGAACGCGACCTTGCGGATCCTGGTCGGCGACGAAGCAAACGGGGCAATCGCCGCCAGCGTTGGCACCATGTCCGGCATCGAATTCATCGCGACGTCGACGCCGGCGAGCCGCCCGGTTCCTGCGACCTCGACGTGGTCGGGATGCCACTTGACGCGGGCGCCCATTTGCTCGAGCACGCCAAGAAAACCGATGTCGCCCTGCACCGAGTTCGAGGTGAGGCCCTCGATTCGCACCTTCCCGCCGACGAGCGCCGCGGCCGCCGCAAAATAGCTCGCGTTCGACGCGTCCGGCTCGACGACGAAACGCTGCGCGCGATACCATTGACCGCCGGGTACCACGATCATTTCGCCTTCGACAGAGCTGTGCGCTCCCCATGCCTCCATCAGTCGCAGCGTCATGTCGATGAACGGCCGCGCGGCATCGCCGATCACCCGGAGCTTGAGGCCGGCCTTCCAAATCGGCGCCGGCATCAGCATCGCGGAGACGAATTGCGACGACACGCGCGCGTCGATCGAAGTTTCACCGCCTTCGAAGCGTGCGCGCGACGCATCGACTATCACCGGCGGACAGTGGTTGTTGCGCTCGCTGTAAACGCTCGCGCCCAGGCGCTGCATCGCGTCGATCTGCGGACCGATCGGACGCTGACGCATGCGCTGATTTCCGTCGATCCGAAACCGTCCCTCGCCGAGCGTGACCATCGCGACGATAAATCGCATCACGGTGCCGGCGCCGCCGACGAAGATCTCGCCGCCGTGCGCCGGGATCGTCCCGCCGCGCCCGCTGACTGTAATTCGGCGCGCCGACTCGTCAACCTCGACGGTAAAGCCCATCACCCTCAGCGCGTCGCTCATGTAGCGCGTGTCGTCGCTCAACAGAACGGAGTCGATGACCGAGCGTCCCTGCGCCAGCGCGGCCAGAACCATCGCGCGATTCGTGATGCTCTTGGAGCCGGGCAGCACAACGCGCGCGTCGAGCGGGCCGGTCAACGAAGTGATTTCGATTTCGTCCACGGTCTTCCTGAGTTCTATGTCAGATTAACCGCGCGCGTTGACTGGTCACAAGCACGGGTGTCCACGCCGGCCCGCGTTACCCGGTTATTGCCTCGTACGTGATGCTACGACTAGAGTATCGGACGTTACTGGCAGTAGGCTCAGGGGAGGTCGAGCGCCATGAGACTCGTCAAGCTGATTGCACCAGGCGCGCTGATTGCAGTGCTCGCACTATTCGCGCTGCACGCCGACGCGCAGACGATGGGCGAGAATGTGAGCGCGACGGCGGGAGTCGGGACTGCGGGCGGCTCGATGGGCACCAGCACTTCGCCTTCCTCAATCGGTTCGAGCGACATCGGCGGAGGCTCGACCACCTGGGGAGCGAGCGCATTGGGCGCCAGTTTTGATGAGAGGGCGGGGGCCGCATCGCCTTTCGGCGCGGGCGCGGATTTCGAATCGCGAGCGGGCTCTTCGGCGAGTGGATCGACCGGGGGTAGGTGCTGGCCTGCGTCCAGACTTGACGCCGACACGTCGGACAGATTCGGCGGTTCATCCGATAGATTCTCCGACCAGGATCGATTCACCGAACAGAACGCGCTGTCGTCTTCGCCGGATCGCTTTCCGGCCAGCTCGTTAGACAGCAGTCGCACGGGGCTGGATACCAGCTACAACGCGCTTAACAATTTCTGACGCCGCCGCGGATCGACTAGCTATCCCGAGCGAGGTTGCGACGCAGACGCTCCTTGCTCTCGGCCGGCCAGACGTCGTCGATCTTGTAGGCCGTTTCGAACGCCAGCGCACCCTCTGGAAGTCTCAGCCACGGCAGCTTGCTCCGCGTGAAGATGTGAACGTCGGGTGTGACCGCGTCGGGATTGTCCAGCGTCCCTGCCCGAACGAACAAAGCATCGCCGCCCGGTGCTGCCTGATAGCGACTCCAGACATAGGTGCCGCACTTGTCGCAGAAGAACACCTCGTGATCTTTGCCGCTGCCTCCCTTGAGTGTGAATGATTTCGGAACCGCGCCGGTCCTTTCCACGAACCGCTTCTCGATCCAGATGTTGATCACAAAGCCGCTGCCGGTGACGCGCTGGCAATCCCGGCAGTGACAAGCGTGAACACGCAGCGGACTTTCGGTCAACTTGTAGCGGATAGCTCCGCATGAACATCCACCTTCGAGACTCATAGAACTCTCCTGTAACTCAATTGAGTGATTGCCGTGATTGAAGAGACCGATTCAAGCCAGTCCCGGGACTCGGCTATTGTTCCTTATGGCAGACGGCCTCGATGTTGTTGCCGTCGGGATCCTTCACGAACCCGCCGTAGTAGTTGGCGTGATATTGGGGCCTGAGACCGGGCTCGCCGTTGTCCTTGCCGCCCGCCGGCAGAGCGGCGGCGTAGAATGCCCTCACGGCAGCCCGGTTCTTCGCCGCGAATGCGATATGCACGGGCCCGCGCGACTCGCCCTCAGCCAGCCACAAGGCCGGAGCGTCCTTGGGGCCGAAGCCTAGGACTCCGTCGCCCTCGTACTGCACGCTGAACCCGAGAGGGGCCAGGGCGGCCGTGTAGAAGCGCTTGCTTGATTTGAGGTCCTCCACCTTTATCTGGATGTGATCAAACATAACTCTCTCCTTGTCCTGAATTTCGTTCTTGGAACCTTTAGTTACGACCGCGCCACGCTGGCATGTCCGACAGCATCGCTCGCGCCATTTCAATCGCTGCGGCGCGTGTGACGCCTTGAGAGTCCACATAGAAGCCGGCGTTGGTCTCGAGCACCTGCTCGTAGGAAAGCAGCTCGCCGCGCGCATCGGTACAATAGCGGCAGTAAGGGCGCGTCACGTCGCCGAGCGCGAAGTCTTCGGGTTTCTCCATCGGCAGTCCGCATGAGCCACAGGCAGGGCATTTTTCGGCCATGGTCTTATCTCCTTTTGCGGTTTCACCAGCGTCATAAAATGATTCACCAGGGTTTCTCCCTGCTCCGCGATCACGGAGTTCCCGGTGGCGAATACGTCCCGATTGACCAGGTAGTGATGCACGAGGCCGATCCAGGTGTTGAACAACAGCGGCCGCGGCAATTTGCGCGCGCGGCCCGCTCTACGCTCCCGTTCCAGCGCCATGAACAGCGCATAGGACACGGCGGCGTGCAGCATCATCATGGTGCTGCGGACTTTCGGCGGCAGCATTGGCGCCTCGGTGACCAGCCGCGCGTAGAACGGCTCGAACTCCGCCAACACCCGCAGATGCGCCTGCAGCACGGCGCGAAGCCCAAGGTCATTCTCGAAGGCGTGGCGGAACTCGCCCGACAGCCGGCGCCCGAACTCGTCGATCACCGCGATCACCAGGTCGTCGCGCGTGGGAAAATGCAGGAACACGATGCCATGGGACATGCGGATCGATTTTGCGACGTCGGCGGTGGTCGTATTGACGATGCCCTTGCGGGCGAACAACGCCGTGGCGGCGTTGACCAACCGGTCCCGCGTCACCACTTTCTGTTCCCGCCGAGTCGCTGCCTGCATCGTTCGTCTCTCGTCATTTACTGAGTATCTACTCACTGAGTATATACTCAAGCAAGCGCTGCTGTGTCAAGCGGGCGAACCCCGCGTTTTGCGGAAAGCCTGGTTGATGCGACAGTAAGCAAGGCAGGCAATCCGTCATGACGGGTCTATATCCAGAGATCACACCTTACGAGCACGGCATGCTGGAGGTTGGCGACGGCAACCGCGTGTACTGGGAGACTTGCGGCAATCCGCGCGGCAAGCCGGCCGTCGTGTTGCATGGCGGTCCCGGATCGGGATGCACACCGTGGCATCGCAGGCTGTTCGATCCGAGCGCGTATCGCGTCGTGCTTTTCGATCAGCGCAATTGCGGACGGAGCGCGCCACCCGCAAGCGCACCTGAGACGAATCTGGCGAGCAACAACACATTGAACCTCATCGCGGACATTGAACTACTGCGCCAACACCTGGACGTCGAACGATGGTTGGTGTTAGGCGGATCCTGGGGCAGCACCCTGGCGCTCGCCTACGCGGAGAGGTGCCCGAATCGTATCGCGGAGATGATTTTGTTCGGCGTCACGACCGGACGCCGGATGGAGTTTGACTGGTTATTCCGCGGCGGTGTGGCTGTCCTATTCCCCGAGAATTGGGAGCGTCTGCGCGCCGCCGTTCCAGCCGCGCTGCGAGATGGCGATATCGTCGAGGCATACTATCGACTGCTGCACGATCCCGACCTCGCGATTGCCCAGCAAGCCGCCTTCGCGTGGTGTACGTGGGAGTCCGCGACGCCGGCCTGGCCGCCTGCTCACGGGCTGTCGCCACGGTTTAGAGATCCCGCTTTTGCAATGTCGTTCGCGCGCATCGTGACCCATTACGTCCGCAACGATGCGTGGCTCGAGGACGGCAGCTTGCTTCAAGACGCCGGCGCGATTGCTGACATTCCCGGAATCATGGTGAATGGGCGCTTTGACCTTCAGGCTCCGATCGGCTGGGCGTGGGACCTCAAGCGCGTGTGGCCGCGCGCAAAGCTTGTGATCGTTGACGACGCAGGGCACGACGCATCCAACGCGAGCATCACCCGGGAACTGATCCGCGCGGCCGGCCAATTCGCAATTCTCTGACCGGGGTTAATCCGCGACGATTCACGGCATTAGCCCCTCATGCAAGCATCGCGCGGCGAATAAATCCGGCGGGGTTGTTCAGCATCTAAACGGTGATTACTGGATACAGCTCAAGCCCAGGCATGGAGTTTGTTGACTATGGGAGCAACGGGAGCTAATTCATAGAGCCTGTTGCTAGCGGGCTGCCGGTAAACAATCGGCGCCCATCCGGGATAGCGAGTGCGATCGGGGACTCGTGCGCGAGGAAGAAGGCGTTGTTCGAAGCGAAGCTGCCGGCAAACCGAATAGTCAAACTAATCGCGGCGTTTGCGCTCGCGATCGCATTTGGCTTTGCGGCCCCGCCCAACGCGTCGTCGGAGACCAAACTCCCATTCCCGCGTCCGGCTTCGATCGAGCCCAACGTCAATTTCTGGGTCAATGTTTTTACCGCTTACTCGGACCGCGACTTCGTGGTCGTCGATCGCGACAACGTGTGGCGCATCTACCGGGTGTTTCATCTTCCCGGTGACGGTCAGCCGACCCGCAGCGATATCGAGTGGGCGAACGACTACCTTAAAATAAAATATGGCGAAATTCTCAATCGCCTCGCGGCCGGGCACCAACCTTCGGACTATGAAGAGCGCCAGGTTGCCGCGATGTTCAAGGGCGAGCCGCCGAGCGCCTACGGCGTTGCGGTGCAGAACTTGCGCGTGCAGGAAGGACTGCGCGAACAATTCCACGACGGGCTGCTGCGGAGCCGATACTACCGGCCGACGATGGAGCGGATTTTCCGGACCGCGGGGCTCCCGCCCGAGCTGGTGACGCTGGCGCACGTCGAGTCGGGCTTCCACGGCGCTTCGCGATCGAGCGCCGGCGCGGTTGGAATCTGGCAGTTCACGCGTGGCACCGGCAAGCATTACATGAAAATCACGCGCTATCACGACGATCGCCTCAACCCGGAGCGCGAGACGCTCGCGGCGGCCAAGCTGTTGCGATCGAACTACGAGACGCTCGGCGATTGGCCGCTGGCGATTACGGCGTACAACTACGGCACCGGCGGAGTGGCGCGCGCGGCGGGGATTTACGGCGGCGACTATTGCCAAATGGTCCGGCACTACCAGGGACCGCATTTTGGCTTCGCGGTAAAGAACTACTACGCGGAATTCCTTGCCGCGCTGCAGGTGCATCGCTACGAGGACAAGTATTTCCCCGGCATCGAGGACGAGGCGGCGATTCGGCCCGCGCCAATCAAGACCGACTTCGCGCCCAAGCGCTCGAAGAAGTCGCACGCGTCACATCTTCACCGGGCTTCCTCGAAGCCGCATCATTCAAAAAAGACCGTCGCGCAGAACACCTGATCGCCGCGCGGGTCAGGCGTGTGAACTCGCGTCGGCCACCTTCGTGTGCGGGCTGATCGCCCGGTAGCTTGGGCGCTCGCGCAGCCGCTTCAGATACGCATCGACTCTCGGGAACGCGTCGACCTTCATCGCGTCGACGTCGAGCACCATCGCCAGCGCCATCAGCGGCACGTCGGCGAGCGAAAATTCTCCGCACGCGTAACCGCCGGCGTCGGCTTGGCCGAGCACGCGCTCGATAAACGGCAGATCGCGCGTTCGTAGCATCTCGCGCCCTTGCTCCATGCCTGCCGCATTGCGCTTGGCCGGCTCGCTCCAGTAGGGCATCCAGATGGGTGGGAGGCTGCCGATCAGCATCGCCTCGTCGGCGAAATTCTCGATCTCGCGCACGCGCATCCGGAGCTTCGGATCCGACGGCATCAGGCGCGGCGGCCCGTAGCGTTCCTCGAGGTACTCGTCGATGACCGTCGAGTCGAAAATCACCAGCTCGCCGTCCTCTATGTAGGGCACCTTGCCCAGCGGATGCTTCGCGAGCATCTCGGGCGGCTTCTTCCAGAGATGTCCCGGCGGAAGATTTTCGATCCGATACGGGATGTTTTTTTCTTCGAGGACGACCTTGGTCTTGGCGGCGTGCGTGGAGCGCAGCGTGCCCCACGGATAATCGCGTTCGGTGGTGTAGAGAACGATCACAGGACAACTCCTTCGGCGGTCATTCGGCTGCGACGGATCTTAACATCGACAGCGCGAACGGGACCATCGTAAATTTTGCGGCGCGCGCATGCCCGCTTCTGTTATCGTTTACCTGATGCCACGCAAGGCCGCGCAATCCCCGCAGCTCGCAGTCCTCGCCAAAAGGCTGAGGGACAGGCTGGGCAACGATCGCCTGGCGCAGCAGGCGCTGGCCGCCGTCGAGGAGCGTGCGCCGGACGACCAGTTGGCGCTCGCGTTTCTACTCAAGCTCGCCGAGGATTCCGCCGCCGCGCTGAAAGGCCTGCTGCGCGATCGCGCCGCGGGCGCCGACCTGGTCTTTTGCCTCGGTTCGTCGGAGCTGATCGCGACCGAACTGTCTTTGGCGGGACCCGGGTGGGCGAAAATTTTTCTCGACGCACGCGCCCAGACTATCGACGGGCTGATCGCCGAGATGCGCACGGAGCGCGCCCGCATCGACGCGCCGGATCGTTATGGCGCTGCCGCGGTGCTCGGGCGATTCATGCGCCGAATGATGGTCCAGGTGGCGATTGCCGATCTGCTCGACCGGCTGAGCGTCGCCGAAACGGCGCTGGCGATGTCGGAGCTGGCCGACGAATGCATTCGCACCGCGCTCGAACTTGCGACCGGCTTTCTCGGTGGACGCGCGGGCGAGATTGGGCGGTTCTGCATTCTGGCGATGGGCAAGCTCGGCGCGCGCGAACTGAACCTCAGCTCGGACGTCGATTTGGTCTATCTGCATGCCTCCTCGGGTTCGCCGGATAGTTCCGAAGCGGCGGCGCGCCTGGGTGAATCGTTTACCGAAATTCTATCGGCGGGATGCTTTCGAATCGATCTGCGCCTTCGGCCGGGCGGCCGTTTCGCGCCGCTGGTTACGCCGATTGAAGGTGCGATCAACTATTACCAGAGCCTCGGTCAGACTTGGGAGCGGGCCGCACTGCTGCGCCTTCGGCCGGTCGCCGGCGCGCTCGAAATCGGGCATCGACTGCGCGCCGAGCTGAATCACTTTGTCTTTCGCAGCTACCTGGATTTCGACACGCTGCGCCAGTTGCGCGCGATGAAGCGGCAGATCGAGGCGGAACTGAAAACGCCCGCGATGATCGAGCGCAACATCAAGCTCGGCCGCGGCGGGATCCGCGAGCTCGAATTCATCGTGCAGGCGCTCACGCTGATTTACGGTGGACGCGATCCCCGGCTTCGCACCGAGCAGACCGTCGGCGCGCTCGAGCAGCTCGATTCACTCGGCTACCTGCCGTCGAAACGCGCGCGCGAACTTTCCGACGCATACCTCTTCCTGCGCGACGTCGAGCACAAGCTGCAAATCGTCGCCGGCCTGCAAACCCACGTGCTGCCTGCCGACGACGACGGGATGCGCGCGCTTGCGGCGCGAATGGGTTTTGGCAAGCTGTCGGGAGCGCTCGGGAAATTCAGCGAGCAGCTGAAATCTCATCGGGCCCTGGTTGCGACGCAATTCCGCGAGACCCTGGCCGGCGGCGACGAAGAGTCAACGCGCTCGGTCTCCGACGCGGCTGAATTGGCGTGGAACTCGGCGCTCGCTCCGGATTCCTCGACCCGCTACCTGCGCGAGCTTGGCTTTGAGCGCGCAGACGAAAGTGCGCGCCATCTCGAGCTGCTCGCCAGCGGACCCTCGCACGCCCCGACCAGCCCGCGGCGTCGCGAGTTGCTCGAGCGGCTCGGCCCGGTTTTGATCGACGAGATAAGCAGGCTGCCCGATCCGGACCTGGCGCTGATGAATCTGGCCGAGCTCATCGGGGCGATCGGCGCGCGCACCTCGTTCCTGGCGCTGCTCGAACAGCATCCCGCCACCCGGCGCATCATGCTGCGGCTGTTCGCATCGAGCGCCTACCTCTCCACCATCTTCATCCGCCATCCCGACATGCTCGATACTCTCGTGCGTTCCGATCTCGCGGCGACGCGGCGCAGTCCGGCTGAACTGCGCGATGAGTTGGCGGGAATGATTGCTGCGAGTCCGGATTTCGAGAGCAAGCTCGACGCGCTCCGCGCATTTCAGCATCAGGAATTCTTGCGCATCGCGATCGCCGACCTGGCCGGGGATCTCGATCTGTTCGACGTCCAGCGCGAGCTCACGAGTTTGGCCGAAACCGTCCTGGACGAGGCGATGTCGCTCGCCCGAATTCAGACCGAGGCTCGCTTCCCGATTCCCGCAACGATGCGGCTGTGTGCGATTGCGATGGGCCGGCTCGGCGCCAGTGAAATGTCATACAACTCCGACCTCGACCTGATCTTTGTCTACGACGATCGCGCGGAAGTCGCCGCCGGCAGCCGGGAAATCGCGTCGCGAATCACCCAGAAGTTAATAGCAATCCTCGAATCGCGCACCCGCGAAGGCTACGCCTACAAGCTCGACCTGCGCCTGCGCCCGTCGGGTAACGCGGGCCCGCTGGTCACTTCGCTGGCCGGTTTTCGCGACTATCATCGACAAAGTTCGGCGGTCTGGGAGCGCCAGGCGCTGGTGCGCGCGCGCGTGATAACCGGCGACCGCGAACTGGGCCGCGAGGTCGAAGCGGCGCGCCAGGAATTCGTGTACGGCCGCGGACTGACGGCGGCCGAGGTTGGCGAAATAGCGGCGATGCGCCGGCGGATGGAAAACGAGATCGGCGCCGAGAACAAGACGCGGCTCAACATCAAGCAGGGTCGCGGCGGTTTGGTGGACGTCGAGTTCCTGGTGCAAATGATGGCGCTGGCTCACGGCCATCGCAGCCCGGAGCTGCGCGTGCGCGATACCATGGGCTTGCTCGAGGCGCTCGACGGCCTCCATCTGCTGGCGCCAACCGACGCGGTCGTTCTCGAAGACGACTACCGATTCTTGTCGCGGCTGGAAAATCGGCTGCGCATCGAGAGTGACCGGCCGGCCTGGGCCGTCCCGACCTCGGTGGCTGCTCTGCGCCCATTGGCGCGCCGGATGGGATTCGAAGGGCCCAGCGGCGCGGCGCGAATGCTCGCCGAGCTGGCGAAGCGCCGCGATCGGATCCGCGCAATCTTCGAGCGATATTTTGCGGCCGAGCAGGCCGCCGGCTCCTGACGCGCGCGGCGCTATTCGAAATCCAGCTTCACCCCCGCCAGCACATTTATCGTCGGCGCGGGAAATCCAAACGCCTCCGAATAGCGGCGGTCCATCAGGTTCGACACGCGCGCGAAAACCTCTTCGTTGTGCACATGCTTGAGCGGGATTCCCATCGCGTACGACACCACCGCGTTGACCAGATTGTACGCCGCGTGATTCGCGATCGTGGACTCGGTCGTGATGTCGTCGCGATCGCCGACGAAGACGTAGCTCACGCCGGCCGTGATTCGATCGTGAGGGAGAAAATTCGCGCTCCGCACGTATTGCAGCAGCGCCGACGCTGTGTGCTTCGCCACGCGCAGCGGCTGCGCCGTCGAGCCGGCGCCGTCGGCGTGCGTCTCGTCGAGCACGGTCACGTTGCCGCTGAGCGTCAGTCCCTTGACGATCGTGAGGCTCGGGACGACCTCGACGCCCTGCACGTCCACGCGCGCCGCGTTGCCTGCTTCCGATCCGAAGACACACGACGGGCCGACCGGGCAGGTCACCGTGACAATCAGGTCGTGAACGCGGCGCGAAAAGTAGGTCGTGGTTAAAGACGCCTGCTCGCCGAAGTTGGTGGTGAATCCGCCGTCGTATTCGCTCGAAATCTCAGGCTTCAGGTTGGGATTGCCGTAGTCCGGGTAGTACAGCTCGTTGAATGCCGGCGCGCGAAAGCCTTCGCTGTAGCTGCCGCGCAAGGTGGTCGAGATTTTTGTAATCGGAATCGCGACCGACCACGCGGGGCTGACCTCCTCGCCGAACTGGCTGTTGCCATCGACGCGAAATCCTCCCGTGACAAGAACATGCCCGTCGGCAAAACTGCCCTCCTGCTCGACGTAGCCGGCGTACTCCTGGCGGCGCGCGTTGAATGTGGTCGCCCCGCTGGCTCCGGTCACGGGATCGCAAAAGCTGCAGAAGCTGCCCGAGCTCAGCCATCGATCTTTGAAATCGAAGCCCGCAAGTGAGCGCCAGCCGGGAGCCCAGTTGTAGATCGTCTCGGCGTTGCCGCCGCGGGTCTCATCCGGAATCGAATCCGTCTCGAAATACGGCGCTGCGAAAACGAGGCCTCCCGGAAATGGCGGCGCGTTCAGGCGCAGGTCCTGGCGCAAGAAGAACGCGCTCGCTCGCGCGAGCAGCTTTTCGCCGAAGTGATGCTCGACTTCGCCCTTGAACAGCATGAACTCGTTGCGTTCGTGCGCCGTCGGATCGAGCGGCACGCCATCCGACACCAGTAAATTGGGCAGGCTCACGTTCGACGCGATATAGCGCGCAAAGCCGCGGAGCACGGTGTCGTCGTCGAGATGGTAGTCGAGCCGGGCCGAGCCCGAGAGATTGTCGGAGTTGTCGTTGATCGGACGAAACCCTTCAGTCGAGAAGTACGACACCGCGCCCGAATAACCGAGATTTCCCTCGGCGCCGCTGACGGTCGCGATCTGCTGGCTGGTCGCGCGATTGCCGCCCGCCGAGATCAGGCTCGCTGTCGGCGGTCCCTGTCCCTCCTGCGAGAGCACATTGACCACCCCGCCGATCGCCTGCGAGCCGTACAGCGAACCGCCCGCGCCGCGCAAAACCTCGACGCGATCGAGATTGTCGGTCGTCAGGTTGCCGATGTCGAAGCCGCCGGTCGCGCCCGAGTTGACCTCGACCCCATCGACAAGGATCAGCGTCTGCGCCGAGGTCGCGCCGCGAATCGACACGTCGGTGACCGAGCCAGGCGAGCCGCTTTGGGTGACCTGCACGCCGGGCACCTCGCGGAGCACGTCGCCGATCCGGTCGATTTTCTGCTCCTGGATTTGCGGGTCTTCGACGACCGTGATCGTCGTACCGATGTCGGCGATCGGCTGCTCGATCCTGGTCGCAGTGACGACCACCGGATTCAACTTCTGTGCCTCCTGTTCCTTGGGCGTCGTCGTCGGCTGACCGGCTTTCTTCTCTGCCGGCGTCGAGGATTTGGTCTGACTTGCCGGCGTGGAGTTGGTCAGAGTTTGCGCTGGCGATGGCGCCGATGCAGGCTCCTGGGCCTGCGCGATCGGCGCTAGCAGCAATGTCGCAACTATTATTGTTGACGGGATCCGACTGAAGAACCGCATGAACTCCCTCCGAGTTCAAAGGCTGCCGGTGCGCGGAGGATTGGTCGGGCAACAAAAAAGAAAAACCCGACCCCTCGCCAATCGAGGAATCGGGCTTCAGGAAAATCGTGCCTGAGGCCACCCTCCCCGCGGAAGGCAGACAGTTAATGACCCGGCCGGTCTCCTGGCTTGGGGTTCGTCCTCGGGCCCGCCTTCCCGCCTAAGCGGTGGCATGATAGGCCGTCGTCCCCCCACACAGTTGCGGGGCAGCGCCGGATTTGAACCGGCTTCCCGAGCACCGGGTGCGACGCAGAACTTACGCGCGGCACGGTTCGCAGTCAACCCGGATTTGAGCTGAGCGAAAATTTTCGTCACGCGAGACGCGATCGTGTAGGCTTGGTGATTCCCATGGGCACGGTAACCCTAATCACCGGCGGCGCTCGAAGCGGCAAGAGTACGCAGGCGTTGAAGCTTGCGCTCCCGTTTCAACGCCGATTCTTCGTCGCGACCGGGCAGGCGCTCGACGAAGAAATGACGGCACGAATCCAATTTCATCGGACGACGCGACCGCCGGACTTTCAGACCGTCGAAGAGCCGGTCCAGGTGGTCGCCGCGCTCGAGCGGCTCGGCGATCGCGCCGACCTCGTTGTTCTCGATTGCCTGACGCTATGGATATCCAACCTGATGCAGCGTCACGAGATGGACGGCCCAATTCTCGCGGAGGCGGACACGCTCGCGGCAACGCTGAAGGATGCGTCGTTCGCGAGCATCGTCGTGACCGATGAAGTTGGAGCGGGAATCGTGCCGACCGATCACGCGGAGTCGCGCCGCTTTCGCGATCTGCTGGGATGGACCAATCAGAAAGTCGCGGCCGTCGCGGATCAGGTGCTCCTGATGGTCGCGGGATATCCGCTCAAGTTGAAGTAAGCTCGATTCGTCAAACGCGCGCCTGCGTCAAGCCTTACTTCGCCGCGATTGGTTCGAGTCGGATTGGGACCGTTGTGCACTTTGCGCCATTGATAATACCGCTCTGAGTGTCGCTGCCTTCGAGGAAACGCACCCACATGTCGGCGATGCCGTATTTCTCCCGGAGTAGCTGATGGACCCTAGCGTGCGCCTCGGGATCAGGTTGCGCGCGGTACCACCGGCTTTCGCCGCCTCGATCGATCTCGACCAACGGGTTCGCGTCCATGTGCTGAACCCACCACTGAGCATTGGCGCTGCCGGGGTGAATCCAGGAATACTTTCCCTCATCGACGATCCAGAGCCGCGCCTTGTGCACCCCTCCTGTTGGAGTCGGCTCGCTTACGACAACGACCTCTCGGCCGACTTCGATCAGGGCCAGGTGTGCAAGGACATAAGCCACGCAGACGCCGACGACGATCCCCACAACGATCATTACTTTTTTCACGTCGTTAGCCGTTGTCGCTCGATGAGGTGCAAATTAGCCTGGACTCATGTGGAATTAGGGGCTCGGGCTATCCGTTCGCAGACCGTCTCTGACGCACGCGCCTAAGCTAAGGGGTTGCTTACTGAACCCTGCTCCAGATTTGCGTCTTCCCGAGGAACGACAGGCCGACGTAGCCGCGCACGCGCAGCGTCTTGGGATCCTGCACCGTCAGATTGCACGAATAGGTCTTGCCGTCATCGGGATTGTAGATCTTGCCGCCTGTCCAGACGTTTGAATTGCTCTGGTCCTGGATAAAACCGCTGAGCAAGGCGAGACCGGCGATTTTCCGCGTGCGTAGACTCGGATCGGGATTGTCCGAATCGACCTTGTCCTTGCCTTCCTTGTTGAGCGGCTCCTTGAGCCAGATGATAGCGCCGCAGAGCTTGCCGCCGCAGTCCTCTATCTTCACATGCGATCCTCCACCCGCAGTTGCCCAGACCCCGATCGGGGTCATCGCGGTGTCCGCGGCCGCGGCCGGCGACGGCGCTAAAGCAAGGTAGAGGATGGGCACTACCAAGCCTGCCAGCGCCAGCCGCATCGTCAACATTCGTGTTCGCATTGCACAAACGCTCCCTCGTGATCGGTGAGTTTCAGACGGCGCCACCGTTCGGGCCGATAATTGCTTATACTGCGCACATCTCCACTGTCTATGCAGTCAACATCCTGCATTTTCGATCCGTGCTTCTATCCTGCCTTCCCCGCTGCCTACGCGGGGTAGGCGATTGAGTCTCGATAACTCTCGGTTAGTCAGGTAAGAGTCACGAGGCCATCGCGACGAGGACCGCAATCTCGACGAGTTCGCCGCACGCGCCGATTAAGTCGCCGGTCACTCCTCCCAGCCATCGCCGGTAGAACAATCGCATCGCGAACACGATCGCGATTGCGACCACGCCGGCAAGAGCGATCGTGCGCAACTCGCCACGCCCACGCATCAAGATAGCGATGAGCGTGAAAATCGCGACGAAGGCAACGCGTGGAACCAGGTTTTTGCTTTCGCCACTTAGCAGCGTCGAGCCTGAGCCGGAGGCTCGCAGATAAGGCAGTCCCCAGGCGACCAGGAGCATCGCCCATCGCGCGAACATCGGCGCCAGAAGCAGGGCGGCGTATCGGCGGTGACCGGCCAGCGTCGAGAGCGCGAGGATTTTGAGCGTCAAGTCGAAGAAAATTGCGCTCGCGCCGAACGTTCCGACCCGGCTGTCGCGGATAATGTCGAGTGCGCGCTGGCGATCGCGTCCAGCGCCGAGTGCGTCGGCCGTATCGGCCAGTCCGTCGAGATGAACCGCGCCGGTGACGACGGTGAGCGAGACGATGATGAGAACCGAGCGAATCACCTGCGCAAAGACGTGAGCGAGCAGCCAATCCTCGCCGGATAGCATCGCGCCGATGCAGTAACCGACAATCGGGAACCATGCGAACGATGCGGCGACGGCGTCATCGGATGCGCGACGCTGATCGATCACCGGCAGGATCGTGAGGAAGCTTACTGCGAGCCGCAGTTCGGCCAGGAAACCGCCGGCCGGTGCGCTCGGTTCGTCGCTCATCGCACTTTGCCGGACACGCCCGCGCCTGCGAACGTCGCCATGTTGTGGAACAAGTCGAGCGCGGATTCGATCACGTTCATCGCGAGCGCGGCGCCGGTGCCTTCGCCGAGTCTGAGGTCGAGATCGAGAATGGGACGGAGCTTGAAGTGTTTGAGCGCGAGCGCATGGCCGCCCTCGGAGGAGAGATGGCTGAAAAAGACATGATCGAACAATCCCGGATGAATCTTCTCCGCGACCGCGGCGGCCGCCGTCGCGATGAAACCGTCAACGACGACCGGGACATTGAATGCGGCGCCGCCGATGCACACGCCGGCCATCGCAGCGATCTCGAAACCGCCGAGCGCAGCCAGCATCGATTGGCCCGAAGCCAGCGCCTCGCGATGAATCTCGAGCGCGCGCACGACCACTTCTGTCTTGCGGCGCACGCCGGCGTCATCGAGACCCGTGCCTCTCCCCACCATCGAGTCCGGCGCGATCCCGGTTATCGCCGAGAGGATCGCGGCGGCTGACGTACTGTTCGCGATTCCCATCTCGCCGATGCCGATCAACGTCACGCCGCCGCCGGCGAGCTCGCTTGCGATTTCGATTCCAACTTCAAGCGCGCGCGTCGCATCCTCCGGCGTCATTGCCGGGCCGTCCAGGAAGTTGCGGGTGCCGGCGCCGACGCGCCGATAAGTCACGCCCATAAGCGGCTCGGTGCTGGTGTCGATCTTGACGCCGACATCGACGACCTTGAGCGGGTAATCGAAGCGGCGCGCGAGCACGCTGATTGCGGCGCCGCCGGCGGCAATGTTGCGAAGCATCTCGGCCGTGACGGCCTGTGGGAATGCGCTGACGCCTTCGGCCGCGACGCCGTGATCGGCGACGAAGACGGCGATCGCACCGCGTCCGGATCTTACCGATTCGTCGCGGCGGATGGCGGCGTAGCGGCGCACGAGTTCTTCTAGGTAGCCGAGGCTGCGGGGAGGCTTGGTCAGGGAGTTCAGACGCGCGTCGGCAGCCCACGCCGCTTCGTTGTCGAGCGGCAGGATCGAAGCGATAGTTTGGTCGAGCAAAGACATGGCCGCGCGATCGCATCACGCTCCGCGCCCGCCCGCAAGCGGTGCTTTGGCCGCGGTTCAGGCGCGCGAGGGGGGCTTGTCGGGGGAATCCTCGGGAAAGATCGCGAGCCAGATGGAATGGTCGTCGATCTTCTTGAGCAGGGAATCGGCGGCGGCCGAGTTTCGGTCGGTCGCGTCGTTCCACGAATCGAAGTGGATCAGCGAGCGCGGCGGCAATCGATCGGCCCATTGGGCGCTGGCGAGTACGGGGCGGTCGGGAAAATCGCGGACGTAGCCGACGCATAGATAGGCGATGGGAATGACGTCATCGGGGATGCCGAAAATTTCGGCGAGCGCGTCGTTGCGCATGATGCTGACCCATCCCATGCCCAGGCCCTCGGCGCGCGCCGTGAGCCACAGATTTTCGACCGCCAGACACGCCGAGTAAATCTCGACATCGCGGATGCTGGTCTTGCCGAGCACCGCGGGACCGAAACGGTCGGGCTTGCAGGTGACGATCAGATTGAGGGGAGCTTCGAGGATGCCTTCGAGCTTGAGCGAGAGGTATTTTTCGCGGCGCTCGCCGCTGAACTGAGCCGCATTTTTTTGGCGCTCGGCTTCGAAGACTTGCTTCACGCGACGGCGCCGCTCGAGGCTGCGCACGACGATGAAGTCCCACGGCTGCGTGAAGCCGACGCTGGCGGCATGATGCGCCGCGGTCAGCACGCGCGCCAGGACATCGTCGGGAATTGGATCGGAAATGAACTCGCGGATGTCGCGGCGGCGGAAGATCGCCTCGTAGAGGCCGCGCTTGAGCACGTCGGTGAAGGCGTGGCGATTGGGCGCATCGGTCGGCATCACGAGGACATGTATCCCGGGCGGACGCGTCTGTGACACGTCCGCCCGCGGCAAGAATCAGTTTTTCACTTTTAACTTTTCACTGTCAGGCAGCGGCGGCCTTCCTGGCCGCTGCCAGCGCGGCTTCGAAGTTGGGCTGCTCGGCGACTTCCTTCACGTATTCGACGTAGGTGACGTTGTCGTTCTTATCCACGACGAAAACGCATCGCGCGAGCAGATGCAGTTCCTTGATCAACGTGCCGTAGCTGGTGCCGAAACTCGCGCTGCGCCAGTCGCTGAGCGTGGTGATCTTGTCCACGCCCGCCGCGCCGCACCATCGCGCCTGCGCAAACGGCAGATCCATCGAGACCGTGAGAATCTGAACGTCGCCGGGCAGCTTGCTCGCTTCCACGTTGAAGCGGCGCGTTTCGGCGTCGCAGACGGGAGTGTCGATCGAGGGGATGGTCGTGATGATTTTGACTTTGCCCTTAAACTGGTCGAGCGTCGCAGGCTGCATCCCCTTGCCGACTACGTTGAAGTTGGGTGCCTTTTGTCCGACCTTGATTTCGGGGCCGACCAGGGTCATCGGGTTTCCCCGCATCGTAACGGCGCCTTTGCGTTCTTCCGCCATGAGCGAATTCTCCTTGATGATGAATCGAAAATGGAATCGTGAACTAATAGACTTTAGCCGCGGCGGGCGCTGGGGTAAAGCAGCGGGCAGCGGTCCCGATCCCTGCACCTGAGCAAGGAGATAGGGGCGGCAGCTACCCTGAGCGGCTAATTTCGCGAAAGTTAAAGCACCTTGATTGAGAGCCAGATCAGGCTGCCCAGCACGAGGATGGCGTTGATCGCGAAGGTGGCGATTGCGCCCGGTGCGCGCTTGGCCGGCGCGTTCAAGTAGCCCAACGCGTAGATGATCCGCGCGATCACGAACAGCAATCCGAGTGCTACGCCGAAGTGATAGTTCACCGTCAGCGAGAATATCCACAGCGCCGGGATGAAGACGATCAGACTCTCGAGCGTGTTCACATGCACGCGGAAGTAGCGCTCGAAGTCGGGATTGCCGGTGGTGGCGGGCGCCTCGACGCCATACTTCGCTCGCGCGCGCCCAACCATCGCGCCGAGTATCGAGTATTCCAGCAGCGCCAGTAGCGTCACTATCCCGAGCTCGTGAAACCCATCCATATACATCGTAGATTACACCTCCGCGTATGGTTGTCGCGGCGCCGGGCGCTGCGATGAAAAGAAACTACTCGCGCGGGCTGCGAAGCGCGAGCGCGGAAAAGCTCGGGGGAAATGGCCCGCATAATTCGAATCCGGGTCCCTGTTCATTTTTTCCTGTCACGGGTACGGGGTCTGGCCGCTGCTCCGGACGAAAACCAGCCGGAGACTGGCGCAACCAGCATGATTGTAGTATAAGAACTTCTGAATGGAGACCCGACACAGGATAAGGCAATCTGAATCAACCCTGGATAACGTCTTAGTCAGTTCCTGGAGGGAGGGAAAATGGACGGACAGAAAAACGCGACTAGCACCGACCTCGATTTGCTGAAGCGCTTGAAACCCTTGTCGTTTCTTTCACCCGTCGCAATGCACGAGCTTGCAAGCGGCCTCAATCCGGCAAACTTCAGGAGGCGCCAGGTTATCCTTCCTGAAGAGGCGCTGGCATCGGGTGTCCATATCCTGCTGAGGGGCGTGGCGAAGATCACTTGCCTGAACGCGGCTGGCCAGCGCGCAGCCATAGCTATACTTGCGCCAGGTCCAATCCCCCAGTTTGTTTCTCTCCCGATCACCCAACGGGATTTTCGCTGCGAGGCCCATAGCGATTGCAGAGTCGGCAGCCTGAGCTGGGACCAATTCGACGTCATTACCAGGGCGGCGCCCCAATCTGCTTTAAGAAAATTTCACGAAGACAATCTGATGCAATGGTATCGGTTCTTCGCGGAGGGCCGCGACCTTCACGAGCGTCTCTTGTTTGCGCTTCTTCAATTATGTTCGAGCTTCGGAGTCACAGAGTCGCGTGGTACCCTTTTGCGAGTCTGCCTCAGCCACAAGGACCTGGCCGGTCTGGTGGGTGCGTCGCGACCCAGAGTCACCGAACATTTGGCCGAGTTGGTGCGTGAGCATCTGCTTATTCGTCAAGGTCGGCAATTGATTGTGTGCTTGGATAAGATCGAGAGTTCAATACGCGTCCCGCAGCATAAAACGAATGGCTCGTACGCAAAGGCTGGCGCACAACCACATTTTTCGACGCAAGCCCAACTCTATGATCCAAGTTCGCTCGGGGCGGTGGCCTCCGGATATCGCACGCCTGCTATGGCGGAGGCGCAGTGAGCCTGCTGACCTTCGTGCTAATCTGGATGACGATCTAGCTGGTGATGGGTGGCGAGACGCAATGGTTATCCGTTGAGTATTTTTCAATCAGGGAGAAGCATCATGCACCGACCATCGTGGATGCGGATTAGGTACAGTGTCATAGCAGTGCTGCTAGGTGCTGCGCTCGCCGCGCCGGCCGGAGCGGCGACTCCGGACGCCTGGATCACCACCAAAATCAAGCTGGCGCTGTTGACCACCGAAGGCGTGAGCGGGACGGCCATTAAGGTGGACACGGTCGCCGGGCAAGTCACTCTGTATGGCAAGGTGCACTCCGCCGAGGAGAAGGCCAAGGCCGAAACGATCGCTCGCAAAGTCGACAGCGTTCAAGGCGTGCGCAACCTGCTGCAGGTGGTAGCCCCACAGCATGAGAAGGCGATGCAAGTGTCCGATGACGACCTCAAGCAGCGGGTCGAACAGGCGTTACAGGACGATCCTTCACTCAAGAGCAGCAGTATCACTGTGCAATCCGTGAACCATGGCGTCGTGCTACTGGGCGGGACGGCAAAGACCTTGAGCGCTCACCTGCGCGGCGTCGAGGATGCGGCCGCGGTGCCGGGTGTTCACCGGGTCGCCAGTGAGATCCAGAGTCCCGACACCCTGGCCGATGCGGAGATCTGGCGCGCGCCCACCCCGCCGCCCAGCGCGGGATACGGAGCCTGGGACACCGCCAGCGACATATGGATCACGTCGGCCGTGAGGGTGAGCTTGCTGGCCGATAGCAACGTTCCGGGACTCGAAATCGATCTCGACTCGTGGGGCGGGGTGGTGACGCTGTTCGGGATCGTGTCCTCACAGGACGCGAAGGGCGCCGCTGAGGCCGATGCCCTCAAGGTGAGCGGAGTAAAGCGCGTGGTGAATGAACTGCAGGTCGTGCCGAGCGCGAAGCAGGCAGCTGTGAACGCGAGCGACGACGAGTTGCAGCACACAGTCAGGAAGGCTCTCGACGATCATGGGTTCAGAGACGTCGGCTTGGAGGTGAGGAACGGCGTCGCGCGGCTGACTGGGACCGTCCCGACCGGAGCGCGGAACCTGGAGGCCGCAGTGCTGGCGCGCTCGGTTCCGGGCGTCCGCGCGGTCCAGGACGATCTGCGCCTGCGGGACTAACCCAACGCGGCAGCGCCCCGGCTTATCGTGACCGAACGAGCAGCGCAGATTTATTTGGTGAACCTTAACGCTGGCCAGTAATGGCCTTGACCAATAGGAGCACAGTGTAATGAGCGGAACGAGCGACAAGATCAAAGGCCGCGTGAAAGAAGCAGTTGGTGCTTTGACGGATGACCAACGTCTAAAGAGGGAAGGGAAGCTCGACCAAGCCACCGGCAAAATTAAGAAGGCCGTGGAGCGCGTGGTCGACAAGGCAAAGAATGCCGTAAAATAGGCTCGCGAAAAAAATAGCGCTTTTCCCGGCTACCGCGGCGCAGTATTAAGACCCGTTGGCACGGGAGGCCAGTATTAAGACGTTAGCAGGGGCCGCGCGCCCGCCAACGGGGGGCGGCCTTAATACTGGGTGCAGGGGTCACCCCTGCAACCCAGTGCGGTTTTCGCTCTCTGGATGTTTTTCTTTCCCGGGTCGTCGGTCGTGCGCTTTGCGATCACATCGCGAGGCCGCCGTCCACTTGGATCACCGCGCCCGTGATATATGACGCCGCATCCGACAGCAGAAATGCGGCCATCGGCGCCACGTCCTCGACTTTGCCGAAGCGGCCGAGCGGAATCATCGCGAGCGCCTGAGCGCGATTCTCCTCGGGCATGGCAGCCGTCATGTCGGTCTCGATAAATCCCAGGGCGAGCGCATTGACGCGAACGCCCAGCCGCCCTACTTCTTTCGCGACCGATTTTGTAAGTCCAATCAGTCCCGCCTTCGCCGCCGAATAATTCGCCTGACCCGGGATTCCGACAATCCCGCTGACCGACGTGATATTCAGGATCGATCCGCGCTTCGCTTTCATCATCATGAACGCCGCCGCGCGCGCGAAATTAAACGCGCCCGTCAAATTGACGCGGATGACCTCGCTCCAATCCTCTTCCGACATCATTACGAATACTTTGTCGCGCGTCATGCCCGCATTGTTGACCAGCCCGTCGATTTGCCCGAATTCCTTTTTGGTCGCGTTGACCATCTCGCGCACGTTCTTCAGATCGCCGGCATCGACCTTGTGCGCGAGCGCCTTCACGCCGAGTTTCTCGATTTCGGCCTTGAGCTCGGCCGCATTCTGATCGCTCTTGAGGTAGTTGAACGATATGTTGGCGCCGCGCCGTGCGACTTCCAGAGCGATCGCCCGGCCAATTCCGCGCGTCGCGCCGGTGACGATGATTCCGCGCCCCTCGAGATCTTTCAGCTTGAGATCCTGCACAGCTTTCTCCATCGCAACGATCCTCAGGCCGTGTCCGCCGCGGCCATCGCGCCCTCCAGCGCCGGCCGGTACTGAGCGATGTACGACAGATAATTGTATCCGAAGACGCGCTCAAGCTCGGCGTCGTACTTGGGCGCCTCGGCGCCAAGGTCTTTCGCGAGCCACGTCAGCACCATCCACTCCTCGGAGCGCGGCGCCTTGCGGAGCGCGTCGCGCCGGAGCATCACCTGGATCGGCTTGACCGCCGCAAGATGCGCGAGCAGCGCGATCATCTCGCTCTTGTTGTTCGTCATCTCGTCGCGCGCAAACAGATTTACCGAGTAGATCAGCATCGTGGCGATACACCCCGACACCCGCTCGGGCGTCGCGCGATCGCAATACATCTTAAGCGGCCCTTTCGACGAAAGCGCGTAGGCAAGGAAGTCGGCGTTGGCGTTGAGAATCGTCGCGATGAACCGAATCGCGCGCGGCGATCCCGCTTCGGCCAACCGTGCGCGCGTCGCGTCGAGTCCCGGCTTCGCCAGCCGCCGCATGAAGCGCCGGCGCGCCGGAGACAGCCAGTAGAGCAATCCAGCCAGCATCATCGATCCGTCTAACACGCCCTTTCCTGAAAAGAAAAAGGCCGGCCCAGGGAGACAGCCAGTAGAGCAATCCAGCCAGCATCATCGATCCGCCTAACACGGCCTTTCCTGAGAAGAAAAAGGCCGCCCCAATCGGAGCGGCCTCGTAAATCAACCAGTCGTTATTCTTACGCGCTGAAGGACGACCCGCATCCGCAAGTGCGGCTCGCACGCGGATTGTCAAAGCGGAATCCCGCGCCATGCAGCCCCTCGACGTAGTCGAGCGTCGTGCCCGCGATATACGGGATCGAAACCTCGTCCACGTACACCAGCACGCCGCCGAAATCCGTCACCCGGTCGCCTTCCTTCTGCGTGTCGAAGTTCAACGAATACTGAAACCCGGAGCATCCGCCGCCGACCACGCCGATTCGCAGTCCATGGCCCGCGCCAAGACTTTCCTTCGCGTGCATCTTGCGCACCATCTCGATCGCGGTGGGCGTCAGCTTCACGTCGGGCAGCGACGCGATATCGATTTGCTCGGCCGGTGCCGGTTGAGTCTGCTCGTGCCCGTGATGCTCGATATGAAGTCCTTCGGTCATTTCTGCCATTTCTGCTACAAACCTCCGGCAAGGAGCGCTTACGCGTCAATCATGCCGTTTACCAACATACTAATCTTATGGCAATAGTCGAGTAAATGCAGCCACCATTGCCAGCGCGAAAAGTCCAGCCAAATGCTAGCGTTTTGCCATCGCCATGGATGTTTCGCGTGACACACTGACGCGCGCCGCCAACGAACTGGGATTCGTATTGGTTGGATTTGCGCCGCTGCGTCAACTCAAGGAGCGCGAGAGATTTTATCGCGAATGGCTCGACGGCGGCGGTCACGCGACGATGGATTACCTGGCGCGGGAGCCCGAGCGCAGGTTCGATCCTCGGCGCCTCGATGCGCGCTACAAGTCCGTCGTGAGCCTCGGCTATCCGTACGCGGCGCGCGCGGTTCCCACGGTTGACTGGCGCGGCGAGCTGCGCGGCAGAATCGCGGCATACGCGCTTGGCCGCGACTATCACGACGTTGTGGGTCGGCGCGCGCGCGCCGTCGCCAAGGTGATTTCGCAGCTTCGTCCCGGCTCGATCACGCGCGCGTACGTGGACACCGGTCCGGTCTTCGAGCGCGAATGGGCGGCGGATGCCCGGCTGGGATGGTTCGGCAAGAACACGATGCTCCTGAATCGCGACCACGGTTCGTATTTTTTTCTCGCCGAGATTTTCACCGACGCGGAATTCGAGGCGACGATGGAGCCTTATCGCGAACATTGCGGGACCTGCCGGCGATGCCTCGATTTGTGTCCGACCGGGGCGCTGGCCGACGGCTACGTGATGCGCTCGGGTCTGTGCATCTCGTATCAGACGATAGAAAATCGCGGCGCGATTGCGCGCGAGTTGCGATCGAAGCTCGGCAACTGGATCTTCGGCTGCGACATTTGCAACGACGTTTGTCCATGGAACGATTTGGCGGCTGACGACGGCTCGACCGATCTCGTCCCGCGTTTGCCCGAACTGTTGGCGCTCAATGACGAAGAATTCGGCCGCCGCTTTACCGGGAGCGCGGTGAAGCGCGCCAAGCGGCGCGGGCTGCTGCGCAACGTCGCGGTCGCGCTTGGCAACACGCGAAATCCCGAGGCGGCGGCGCCGCTGGCGCGCGTGCTGGAGACCGAGCCGGAGGCGCTTATCCGCTCGCACGCCGCATGGGCGCTCGGCCAGATCGGAGGACGCGCCGTGCGCCGCGCACTCCAGCGCGCGCTTGCCGACTGCGACGCGGCGGTCCGCGATGAGGCCGCGGCGGCGCTCGAAACAAACTGATCGCCGGCGCTTGTCAAAGCATTCGCGCAAGGCGAGACTGTTGCGAACGGTGCCTACCCGATGAACGATGCACGGCGGGAATTTTCGATGATTGCGGCGAAAGAGCCGGTGCCACTGGCGCGCGGCGCGCTGCTGATCGCGAAAGAAGAGTATCCCGAGCTTGACCTCGAAAAATACCTCGACAAGCTGGCGACGCTGGCGCGTGAAGCCGAACCAATCGTCCGCGCGGGCGAGGACACGGTGGAACGCGTCCAGTTGCTCTCGCATTTTCTGTTCGAGCTGAAAGGATTCGAGGCCAACGCCGAGAACTACAACGATCCGCGCAACTCATTTCTGAACGACGTGATCGATCGGCGGCTCGGAATTCCGATCACGCTGTCGGTGGTCTATCTGGAAGTGGGCCGCCGGCTCGGCATGAACCTCTATGGGGTCGCGTTCCCGACCCATTTCCTGGTCAAGGCGGTGGACGAGCGCGGCGAGCTGATCATCGATCCGTTCGTCGGCGGAAAGATCCTCGCGCTCGACGAGATTCGCGCGCGCCTGATGCAAATTTACGGACAGCCGGTCGAGTTGAATCCTGCGATGCTGAAGCCGCGCGGCGCGCGCCATATCCTGGCGCGGATTCTTCGCAACCTCAAGATCATATACCTGGGCGCGTCGGACTGGACGCGCGCGCTGGCGGCGCTGGACCGAATTATCATGCTGGAACCGCGCGCGCTCGACGAGCTGGTGGAACGCGGCGGTCTGTTCGAGCGGCTGGAATGCTTCAAGCCGGCGCTCGACGACTTCCAGAGTTTTCTTTCGCAGGCTCCCGAGCATCCCGCGGCCGAGTCGGCGCGCGAAGCGGTGCTGCGCCTGATTCGCCAAGTCGCGCTGATAAACTAAAGTCGCGCTGATAAACTGACGACGCGCCGACCGGCTGACAACTGACGCTCGACATCCGAGATGGCTGAATTCCCGAAAGCCCGCGATTTCTTCGAGTCGAGCCGCGCCGCCGTCGCCGACCATGAGCTGCGGCGCAAGCTCGAGAGCGCCAGCGCGCGGCATCTCGATCACTTCGCCCAAGTCAAGGCGGAGTTCCCGGCGTACGATGACGAGCGCGACGCGGCGTATCGAATCAAGACCGACGCGATTGCGCATCTCGACGAATTGCTCATCGAACTGACCTCGAAGCTCGAAGCGCGCGGATGCAAGGTGTTCTTCGCCGAGGATGCGGCGGCGGCGCGCGACTATATAGTCGAACTTGCAAAGGCGCGTGGCGCGAAGAACGTGGTCAAGGGCAAGTCGATGACGACGGAGGAGATCGAGCTCAATGGCGCGCTCGAACGCGCGGGGATCGACGCGGTCGAGACCGACCTTGGCGAGTACATCGTGCAGCTTCGCGGCGAGCGCCCGTCGCATATCATCACGCCCGCGATTCATCTGTCCAAGGAGGACATCGGACAACTTTTCACCGACAAGTTCGGCATCGAGTACACCGCGGAGCCTGAAAAACTCACCGCCGAAGCGCGATCGCGATTGCGCGCGATTTTTCTGAACGCGGATTTCGGAATTACCGGCGTCAATTTTGCGATCGCAGAAACCGGCACCCTCGTCATCGTCGAGAACGAAGGCAACGGGCGCCTGTCGAGCACGATGCCGGAGACGTTCGTCGCCGTGATGGGGATCGAAAAGGTCATCCCGCGGCTCGAAGACCTGAGCCACTTCCTGGAAATCCTGGCGCGCACCGCGACCGGGCAGAAGCTCACGACCTACACCAGTTTCATCACTGGTCCCAGGCGCGAGGGCGAGCTCGACGGGCCGGGCGAGATGCACGTGGTGATCCTGGACAACGGGCGCAGCGCGATGATTGCGGATCCGGTTCTGCGCGAGGCGTTGAATTGCATCCGATGCGGCGCGTGCCTGAACGTATGCCCGATCTACCGGCGCATCGGCGGCCACGCGTATCGCTCGGTCTATCCGGGTCCGATCGGATCGATCGTCAGCCCGAGTCTTTTCGGCGGCGCCGCGGGATACCTGCCGTTCGCGTCAACGCTGTGCGGGGCGTGCAAGGACATCTGTCCCGTCAAGATCGATATCCCGCGAATTCTCCTCCATTTGCGCTGGAAGCAGAGCAGCGGCGAGCGTCCGCTTGGATGGCCGCGTGCGATAGAGCGGGCGCGGCGGGGCGCGCGGCGGTTTGCGAAGATGGCGCGGCATCCGCGGACGGTTCGAGCGCTTGGAGAACTCGCCGCTATGGTGCTGAAACCATTCGCGCACAACGGTTATCTGCGCCGGATGCCGGGACCGTTCGCCAACTGGACGAAGTATCGCGACTTCCCGCGGCCGCGTCCGCATAAGCGCCCAGCGCCCGGGCCGGAGCGCCCGCCAGGCTGAACGTGGCTGAGATTCACAAAATAATCGCGAGCGTGAAAGACGCGCTCGGCGCCGGCGCGCGGCGCAACTCGCGCGCCGCGGCCGCGAGCGCAGCGGTGCCCGTGGCCCAGTCGGCGCATCGCGCGGCGCTCGCATCGACGTTCGCCCGCGAGCTCGAAGAGGTCGGCGGCAAGTTCCTCGGCATACTCACTCCGGCCGAAGTGACTGGTCGAATAGTCACTCTCGCCGGCGAGATCGGCGCAACAACGGTCGCTTTTGGACAAGGCGTGGTGAGCGACATGGACGCGATCGGAGAGGCGCTCGAGCGCGCGGATTTCAGGATAGTTCGCACGATCCCGGTGGCGGACACGGAACGCGCCGCGATGCGCGAGCGGGTGGCAAATGCCGATCTGGGAATCGCGGAGGCGGACTTCGCAATCGCCTCGACCGGCACGCTGGCGGTAGTTTCAACCGAGGATCGACCGAGTTCGCTGACGCTGCTGCCGCCGGCGAGCCTGGCTATCGTTCAGATCGATCGCGTGATGGCGAATCTGGCGGAGGTGCTCGCCGAGATGGGGCCCGGCGGCGTCGCGGCGAATCGATTGACGCTGATCACGGGTCCCAGCCGGACCGCGGATATCGAGAAGCGAATCGTGCTCGGCGTGCACGGTCCCAAATCGATCCACGTGATCGTGGTGTGGCCCCGCGATGACTGAAGTCCAACTATTCTCGACCTGCCTCGCCGAGGAATTTTTTCCCGAAGTCAACGACGCGGCGGCGACGGTGCTCGAGCGGCTGCGGCTCAAGGTGACGCCGGTTCGCGGCGCGTTCTGCTGCGGCCAGGTCGCTTTCAACGAGGGTTTCCGCGATGAAGCGCTCGATCTCGCGCGCCGCTTTCTGAGCTCGGTCGAGCCGGGCATTCCGATCGTCGTGCCGTCGGGCTCGTGCACGAGCATGTTGAAGATTTTTTACGGCGACTTGCTCGCCGACGATCCTGCGCTGGCCGCCAAGGCTATGGCGATTCGGCCGTGGGTATTCGAGCTGTCGCAGTTCATCGTCAACGTGCTGAAGGTCAAGTACCTTGGCGCGCGCTACGAGCGGGCGGTCGCATATCATCCGTCGTGTCATCTGATGCGCGAGTTGGGCGTGCGCGATGAACCGATGACGCTGCTGAGCGCGGTGGCAGGGATCAGAATCCGCGAGCTGCGCGACCGGGAGGAGTGCTGCGGTTTCGGCGGAATGTTCTCGGTGAAGGTCCCGCATATCTCGGCCTCGATGCTCGAGGACAAGATCGCGCGCATCAGGGAGAGCGGCGCCGAGGTCGTGGTCGCCAACGATTGCGGATGCCTGATGCAGATCGGCGGAGGGTTGAGCCGCGCGGGCGAGAAGATCGAAGTGCGTCATCTGGCGGAGGTGCTGGCGGCCCGGTGAAGGGAGGGCGGTCGGAGGAGAACTTGATTGAATGTGAAACCCACCGTGGGTTTCACACTTCCTTGGGCAGGGGTGAGCCCTGCACCCGGTATTAGAAAAAAGATGCGGGCTTCGCCTTGGTAGAAGGGTTAGGGAGGAAAGCAGAACGCACGATGGTCCTGGCTCTGCGCGCTCTCCTTCTGATTCCCTCGCCCGAGTCAGGACGCTCACCTTCGTCCTCGCCCTGACAGGAGAGGAAATAGGAAAGTTCCGAGCAGGTTACGGTTTGCTGGCGCTCATTTCGCGGCGGAGTGGATAGTCCACGACGATTGCGCGGCCCTTGGTGATTGCTCTTACGAAGTGAAGAGTGTCCGGCGGCACGATTGCTACGAAGCCGGGGCCGGATACTTGCGTCTGGCCGCCGATTGTTACTTCGAGCTGGCCTTCGACGATGTTCCAGACTTCCTCGTTTGGGTGCGAGTGCTCATGGATCGCTGAACCCGCTTCGAAGACGTAATGGCCGAAGGTCATACTTTCCGAATCGAAGTATTTTCCTTTCCAGCCGGGAAGCCGCTCGATCGTCTTCAGCTCGTTAGTGTCGATGAAAGGCATTTTCTTATATCCGCATGAGTGAGGCGGGAGTTACTTTTGTATTTCTATATAACCCGCCGGCCGAGGTAAAAGTTACGGTAGTACGCTGCCCAGCGGACTAAGGACGGTGCACCCTCAGTGGCGTTCGTGGACGTATAGGCCGGGGGCGGGCTCGCCGGCCTTGTAGAGCTCGCTGCCCATCGACTTCGGCGCGGGACGTTCGCCGCCGGAGCGGGCGCCTATCCACTTGGCCCAGTGATCCCACCAGGTGCCCTTGTTCTCGGCCGCTCCCTTGGCCCATTCGTCGGGATCCTCGGGGAGCCGCGCGCCGGTGTAGTAGCGGGCTTTGAAGTTGCCGGGCGGATTAACCAGGCTCTGGATATGGCCGCTGGAGCCGAGCACGAATTCGATTCGCCCGCCGAACATCTGCGTCGCGCGATAGCACGCGCGCCAGTTGCAGATATGGTCGGTCATCCCGGCAACCAGGTATAGGTCATTCTTCACCGCGGCCAAATCGACAGGCGTGCCGAGAACCGTGACGGCACCGGCGCGAGTGAGCGGATTTCTGAGAAACAGATCGAGAAAGCCCGCGTGCAGTTTGGCCGGAAGATTGGTCGGGTCGGCGTTCCAATAGAGGATGTCGAACGGCGCGGGATCGTTGCCGAGCAGATAGTTGTTGACCCAATAGTTCCAGACCAGATCGTTGGGCCGCAGCCAGGCGAAGACGCGCGCCATGTCGCCGCCGTCGAGCACGCCCTTTTCAGCCGAGCGATCGCGCGCCGCCTTGATCGCATCCTCGGTCGCGAACATTCCGGTCATCGAGGGCAGGCTCGTATCGAGCATCGTCACCAGCAGCGTCGCCGCGTTGACGCGCTTGTCACCCGAAGCCACGAGATGCCCGAGCATGAGCGAAGTCGTGATGCCGCCGGCGCATACGCCGAGCACGTTGCAATCAGGACTGCCGGTGATTTCGCAGGCGGCGGTGATGGCGTCCTTGCACGCGGTCACGTATTCGTCGAGCCCCCAATTTCGATCGCGCGGGGTCGGGTTGCGCCAGCTGATCGTGAACATCGGAAGTCCGTGCTTCACGGCGTATTCGACGAAGCTGCGGCCCGGCGCGAGATCCATGATGTAGAACTTGTTGATCTGCGGCGGGATGAAAAGCAGCGGGCGCTCGAAAACCTTGTCGGTCGTGGGCGCGTACTGGATCACCTCGCAGAGCGGGCTTCGGAATACGACGGCGCCGGGTGAGAGGGCGAGGTTTTGACCGACCTGGAACGGCCGCTTGTCCACCGTCGACGGCATCCCGCCGTTGCTCCACAGGTCGGAGATGAAGTTGCGCAGTCCCCACACAATGCTCATCCCCGCGGTGTCGAAGGCGCGCTTGAGTGCGGCGGGGTTGAGCCAGAACGCGTTGGTTGGCGCGAGCGCCTCGGTCATCAGCGTGACCGCGAATTTCTGCTGCTCGACCTGCTTCCACTCGACGCTTTCATCCTCGGTGACGAGATCGTGCATCGCGGTGCGCCACGCGAGGTAGGTCTGCATCATGCGACGGTAGAGCGGATGCTGCGACCAGGCGGGATCGGCGAAGCGTCGGTCGCCAGCCTCGGGCGCCACGTTAGAAACGCCCGCCGCGACCTGCCCCAGCTCGAGCCACAGTTCGAGCGCGCGCGCGGCGACGGTGGCGGGCTGGGAGGCGAGATGCGCCAGCAGAGCGGTCAACGTTCCGAAAACCTGGGCGGCGTCGAGGCCGACGAACGGATTGGCGCCGAGGATCGCGTTCAGCGCGGGATGGTTTTCCTCGGGGGCCAGAATTTCAGGCTGCCGTTTGGCTGCACTGTCCATTTCGCCACCTCCCGGTTCCGATCACGAAGGACAGGGCGCAATTCCACCACAAAGCCATCCGTAGGCCAAACCGAAGATGTGCCGGCGGGTACGCGCGTGTCAGCCGAGCAATTCGAGGCCGCGTTCGAACATTCTGGGCGCCGACAGGGCGGTCTGTTCCCATAACGGATCGTGGCGCTTGCCGCGCCGATGCAGCATCAGGTTGAAACAGGTGATCACGCCGAACCGGTAGCCGGCGAATGCGCGGAACCATCGCACTTGCGCCGCGGGGACCGGAAAGCCCGCGGCCTCGGCGTACGCATCGACGATTTCGCCCGCGTCGAGCAACGAGCCGCGGCCGGCGTCGGCGCCGACCCAGCTTGCAGGATCGGAGAAGAAACAAATCCATCCGAGGTCGAGCAGCGTTGCGCCGACCAGCGAGATTTCCCAATCGATCAGCGCGACGACGCGTTCTTGGTTGAACAGCACGTTGGACCATTGGAAGTCGCCGTGGACGCATCCAATGCGCGCGTTTGCCGGCAGGCTCGAGCGCAGACGCTGGCGAAGTTCGGGTGCGCGCGCGACGACGGCGGGATCGAGAGTCGGGCGGTCGAGCAGGTAGTCCAGGCGGGTGAGCTCTTCGCTGAGCGCGAACGGCTCGCCCCATGCGGCGCGGCGCGGCTGCCAGGGGACGTTGTGCAGCGCGGCCATGGTCGCGATACCGTTGCGCGCCAGGCGCTTGAAGTGCGCGGCCGGCAGCGCGGATTCGCCGAGTTTGAATCCATCGACGAAGCCGCCGACGAAGTAGGGCCGATCGAAGAACTCGGGCTCGTCGCCGTACCAGATGATCGGCGGCACCGCGACCGGCGTGTCGGCCAGCGACGCCATCACGCGCGCCTGCCGCACGATGTCGGCGGGGCCTGAGATTTTGACCCCGGGAGGCGCGATGCGCACGACGAATTTTCCCGCCGGCGCCGCGTCGGGCGCGCTGCGCTCGAGGATGAAGCTGTAGCTGAAGCCGGCGTGACCCGGCAGCGACTCGAGTGAATGCGCTCGCGCGCGGGAGTCACCGGTTTTCGCGCGCACCAGGGCCGTCAACTGCGCGGTTACTTGTTCGAAATCTCCAGGCATAGGCGGACTCGACGCGGGTCACTGGCGGGCCTCCGCGCGTTGCTGGGCCGGCTGGCTTGCCAAAATAGACTCCGACGGGACTATACAACAGGCGGCTTGAAAGCGGGAATCCAAATCCGGGACGGGTTGCGCTGGAGGGAAGCGGTCATGTAGGAATTTGCTGATGCGATTTTGTCCGCAATGCGGTGTGCCGGTGATGACTGGGGCGAAGTTCTGCGTGGAATGCGGCAGCGCGCTTTCGGGCACAGTATCGGTCGCGAGGGAATCGGGCTACTTCGGGGGCAGCGCGTTTCGCGGGCGCAATATACCGATTACAACGGCGTTTTTGATTGTGTTCCTCGCGATCACCGTGGTGGGCCTGGGGGCGGCCGCGTGGATAATGATGCGGACGCCGGAAGCAGCGCGCGAACAAGTGGTCGTGGCCAGCGCCCCAGGTACTGCCGCGCCCAATGCGGCTGCACCGGAGCAGAATGTCGCGGTGAATCCAGCGGCGACTGGAAATCAGAACGGCACATTGCCGACGGGACATCCGAAGATCGAGTTACCGACCGAGGCTCGCACTTTTGTCGACAAGACCGAAAAAGAAGCGCGCGCGAAACCCGGCGACGTCGCGGCATGGAACAAATTCGGCGCAGTCTCGATGCGCGCGGCGATGTTCGATCAAACCTACTACGGCAAGGCCGAGGAAGCGTACGGCCACGTGCTGAAGTTGGAGCCCGACAACCTCGACGCGCTGCGCGGTATCGGTGATATCGACTACGACAAGCAGCGCTTCGACGAAGCGATCGCCGCGTACGAGCATTACCTGAAGAAGAAGCCGGACGATCCGGAAGTTCGCACCGATCTCGGCACGATGTATCTCTACACGGGTAACGCCGATCAGGCGGTTGTGCAGTACAAGAAAGCGATCGCCGCCAATCCCGGATTTTTCCCGGGGTACTTAAACATGGGAATCACGTACGCGCAGGAGAATAAAGCTGAGGACGCACTCGCCGCGTTCAAGCAGGCGCTGCCGCTCGCGCCGGACGATACCGCACGCGGCCAGGTGAAGGATCTGATCGCAAAGATCACCGGTGCGCCGGCCGCAGGTGCGCCGGCCGCAAGCGCGCCGGTGGCGGCGCAGGCATCCGGACCACCCCCGGTTGCGCCAACGGCCCCAGCAAAGGATTTTCACAGCGCTATCGAGCAGATGGTCAGAGGGCTGCAAATCGCGGGACCGATGGTCGGCTCCGTCCAGTGGCCCGGCAAGCTCAAGGCCAGGGTCCTGATGGACAACTTTCCGATGGACGAGATGCCTCCGCCCGCGAAAAAAATGTTCCTGGCGGACGTGGGGGCAAAAATCGTTACCGCCAAGAAAAACAACAAGGTTTCATCGCCGGTCGAAGTCAATTTCGTGGATGCCGCGAGCGGCCGGGTGATGGAAAAGATTACTCGGTAGCCGAGCGCGCGAATAATGGTCGCGTCACGGAGCCAGATGCGGGGCGAACTGGTCAGGCTGCGCGCCTGCGAAAAATCCGACGCCGACGCGCTGTTCCGATGGTTCTCGGACGAGGAGGTCACGCGATGGACTCGAAATCTTTCGAACGGCTGCGGCGGGTCGCGGACAGGCAGACGCTAAGTCTGACTCATTATGGACGCAAAACCGGCCGCCCCTACGAAGTGACTATCTGGTACCTGGTCGATGACGACCGGCTATACCTGGTCTCGTCAAATGCGGCGCGCAACTGGGTGCGCAATGTAAAGGCGCGCCCGGCTATCTCACTTCGGGTCGGCGACGAAGTCTTCAACGGCAACGTGCGCGCGGTTACGGATACGAAGGAACGCGAGAAGGTAAATGGGCTGGTCGAGCGCAAGTACTGGTTCGTGATTCCCATTCTTGCGCTGGGACGATTTCTCACGTCGATGGGAATCATCCGCGACAACAGCGCCGCCTTCGAAGTTATCCTGGCGGACGACTAGAGCGACGCGTGGCGATCGCTACGACGGATCTCCGCCTTCGGCAACGCGCTTGAGGCTCTCGACCCAGTTCTGATGCCCGCGCTCGAGCATCGGGCGCAGATACCACCACGCGAGTTTCGGCACGAGGCCGTTCTGGCATTCCTCGGTGACGACGCGGCATCCGCCACCGCCATCGGGTTCGATAAGCCAGCCGTGATAGGCGCTCAGCACTCCATGCGCGTCCCATCCGAGTTCACGCGGCGGGTCGAAGGCGATCACGCGGCTGGCGACAGTGGCGCCAAAGGTCTTCCATCGAAATTCGGTGTCGGGCGCGAGGTCAGGTGGATTACCGCGAATGAAATTCACGTTGGCGCTATTGCTGTACCATTGCGGCCATTGGGCGGCGCGAATGAGCCATCGCCATACGCGCTCAGGCGGGGCGGCAATCGCAATTTCGTTGCGCGCGTACACGGATGAGTTGTCAGGTTCGAATCCTGCTGGCCATTTCATCGCGATGAGTACTCCTTTGCGCTTGTCCTAGTCTGCCCCAAAAACGGATTTTCCGAAATCACAGGGTCCAGCCGCTAGCGGTTGGAGTCGCCTACTTCACGACCGGGGCCGGATGAAGGCTGCCGTTGACTCACAGGTAACCCAATTGCCGCGCGCCGAGACGAAGTTGCTCGCGAAATTTCGGATGAGCTATTGCGATCAGCGCCTCGGCTCTTTGCGCTGTCGATTTGCCGGTTAGGCAAGCCACTCCATACTCGGTAGCGACATACTGAGTATCGGTTCTTGGATCGGTAGTGGGTCCTTCGATCTTTGGGACGATGCGCGAGATGGCGCCTTTGCCCGCGGTCGAGTACGCGGCGAGAATCGATTTGCCGCCCTTCGATAGCTGAGCGCCGCGGATGAAATCCAACTGGCCGCCGGGAGCGCTGTACTGCTTGCCCATGATCGCTTCGGAATTGACCTCGCCGTCGAGGCCAACCTCGAGAAACGCGTTGATCGAGATCACGCTATCGTTCTGTCCGATGACGTTCGGGTCGTTCACATAATCAACGGGGCGGGCCTCCATGCTCGAATTGTCGTTGAGAAATTCGTAGAATGGCTGGTCGCCGGCCGCCAGGGTGTACACGTTCTTGTATCGATTGAGGTTCTTGTACCTGTTCGTGACGGTGCCCGACTGAATCAACGCCGCCAGGGGCGGCATCATGAGCTCAGTGTGTATGCCCAAATCCTTGTGGCCGTGCAGGGCGGCGCATACAGCGCTGGGTACTCCACCGATTCCTACCTGGAGTGTCGCGCGGTCCGGGATCATCTCCACGATGTGCTTGCTGATCACATCGTCCAATGGCGTGGGCGGGCGGGAAGGCAGCGAGAACAGCGGACTTTCATTTTCGACAATCGCCGCGACTTCCGATATGTGCACCGACGAATCGCCGAACACGCGCGGCATCCTGGGATTGACTTCGACGATCAGATTCCTTGCGATTCGTGCGGTCGGGATCGTGTAGTCGGCGTTGGTGCCGCAACTGAAGAATCCGCCTTTGTCCATCGGCGCGACCATCATGATGAATGCGTCGATCCCGATTTCGCGCAACACCCGCGGCATCGCACTGAAATTGCCCGGCATGTAGAACACGACGCGCCGGTTGTCCTGTTGGCCCCGCTCGAAGAGCGTTCGTTCGACAATCGTAGGAAAGAACGGATGCGGCTTGATGACGTCCATGTACTCGTACTTGAGAATCGTGACGGCGGCGGCTGCGACTGAGTGCGAATAGTAAACGCGAAGCTCCTCGATCTTGCGGCTCTTCACTCGATTCTCGATGGCTTCCAGCAAGGCGGGCGGTTCGCTGAACGCCATGCCCATCGAGAGCGTGCCTCGCGACGGGATCAACTCCACCGCCGCTGCTGGCGTCATCAACTTGGATTTGTATTCCGATTCGTACATGTACTGTCCGTTCTCCCGGCCCATTACCTGGGGATTTCTGTACGGCGTCGCGAAGCAGGCGTGTAGTGGGTCATCTTTTTGTAGATGGCCATGACTATACTGTAGAACTGCCTGCCGCGCGCGTTGGGATATTCCTCTCGAGCGCGGGCCTTCGCGCGTTCCCACGCGATCTCGTCTTCTGGAGTTTTGACTACGCCGACCGGCATAAGCGTTGGACCTCCTGCTGACTACCCGATCGCACCACGTGGATGCGCAGGCAAGCCCGGATAACAGATGAATGGATCAACCGCTCGCCTGAATATTATTCTTTGCGGACGATGTTGTCGCGGCGCCCCACTGAGAAGCACAAGTGGACCGAGGAGCGCCGACATTTCGAATCGGACGGTCGCCCGCCTTACGGAGTGACGTATCGTGCCGAGCGGCGCGGCCGGGATATCCTATCGCGGCGGCGTTTCCGGCCCGTGCGCGATCCGCCCCAGCCGGAATAGAGGCCTCCAAGCCCTAATCATCTCAATGATCCAGGCAGCGATCGTCACCGCGCCCAGCATAAGCACGAGACCTCGGTGCCTTTGCGGTCAATTGCGGCTTCCAACTCCAACCTCAAACCCGCACGATCGCCAGCTTTGCGCACCGCGGCGGCTTGTTCAGATGCGACAAGGAATGCAATGTGCCGGCCCTGACGAACCACTCTAGCCACCTCAGGGATCGAGGCAACGATCGCTTCGAGCGCGCTTGCGTGGTAGGGCGGCTCACTCGCTACCGCGTCGAACGAACCGGCGGCGAACGGCAGTGCCGACGCGTCACCGACGACATGACAGGCCGACAGTTCGGCTAATCCAAACCGAAGGGCCCTATCGCGGTCCATGCTTACAGTTGTGAACCCCTTTGAGTTCGCCTCGATGATCACGCCGCCCGCGCCGGCGAACGGGTCGAGCAAACGGCCGTGTGCTTCGGTCGCAACAAGATTCACGAGAAGCCGCGCGTCTACCACGGGAAGAGCACGATGCTCAAGCACGCCGCCTCCTCCGCGGTATCCAGCGATCGTGCGAACGACGCCGTCACCGCATTCCAGCAAAAAGGTGCGTTGATCTGGGGCCTTTGTCCTCAGACTGTCGTCTGATTCCTCATACACGCGAACTAGCGCAACGTCGCGCCCTTTCCATCGTGCAACAAGTGGCTTGTCCCGCGGACCGACGTCTTTGAGCGGAGTAACCAGCTCGACCGCCGCTGTATACCCGAGCCCGCAAAGGCGGCCCACGGCGCTCGTGACGTTCTCCTCAGGAAGCGTCACCCAAGCGACGCCGGGGACGTCCGACAGTGGCCCGCCGGACGCTGCACGCGCGTCGAGGCCACGAAGAACGGCCACAACCTCCGCGACCGCCGCTTCCCGCGCTTTACGCCGCGAACGTCGCAGTCGGAGGACCAGACTTCTGTCAGGGCCAAAGGTGGAGTCGGGCATTGAATTTCCGAGCGACATGTAGCCGCTGAACACCTCAGTCGGGTTCTGCCGAAGCTGCCGAAGACGCTCTGTTTGCAAACCGGGATTTCCGCATATGGACTCAGCCCCTATGCAAATGGGTCTTGAGCATGATGACACGAACCTGGTTGCATCCGTATATCCGGCCTCGATAAATGGGGTTTTGCGAGTGTCCCGGGAGCCTGGCGGATTCGCGCGTGTTTTCATCACCCTTTCGTTTTGCCGGCTCCAGGCTTGAGGGGTTTGCCGATCGCCGTGGGACCTGCTTGAATCCGCTTCGAGGATGGCGTCATGAATTCAGAAATCGAGTTGCGCGATCATGTGTTCGTCGGCCCGTTGCGCCGATCCGTCAATAACGCCCGCAATGTTTCCGGGAGCATCCACGATGATGCGATGGCGACCAAGCTTGGTTTTCGCGGCGGCACCGTCGCCGGATCGATACACCTGGAACTGTTTCCGCCGCTCCTGCTGAAAGCCTTCGGCCAGCGATGGTTTGAACGCGGCACTATCTCGATGTATTTCCTGAACGCGACGACCGACCGTGAAGCGGTCCGCGCGTTCCTCAAGGAGCCGCCCCACGATGCGGCCGACGCGCAGGTCGATGTCTGGATCGAGCGCGATGACGGCATGCGCGTAGCGGAGGGCACCGCGTCTGTGGGACGCCCCGAGGATCCGACCGCATTGCTGCGCCGTCCGCTCGATCGATTCGATGCGGGTCAGTTGCGGATCCTGGGATCGCTTAAAGTCGGCGACCGCTTCGAGGAATGCAACGCATTTCTGACCAAAGATGTCATGGCCGAACGGATGAAAGTCATCACCGATCCGCTGGAATGGTACACCAAGCCCTCTCCATGGGGCGGTGCAATCGCCACTCCGGCGGCGATGGTGCATGTTCTATACACGCAACCGATTGCGACTATGCACGGCAAACTCGGCCAGGCAGTGGGCCTGTTCGGCGCGATCGAACTGCGCAACATCGGCGGCCCGGTGCTGGTCGAACGTCCATACCGTGTTAGCGGTAGTATCGTGGCGCTGGGCCAGAGTCCCAAGACTGAATTCATGTGGTTCGAGACCGCGCTGGATGAAGCGCCCGGCAAGCGCATCGCCGAGATGAGGATGCTGCTGCGCTTCATGAAAGCGTCGTCGCCGCTGTACAACGACGCTGTCGCAAACTGACCCGTCGTGGTCTTGTATTACATACTGTGATACAAGTCCCACCATGGGTGCCTTGAATGTCAGAGTCGATCCGCAGACCGCCGCCCTGGTCGAGCGGGTCGCGCGGGAGAGCGGATTAACCAAGTCCGAAGTGGTGCGCCAGGCGCTTGCGACCCTGCGCAAGCGAGAAGCGCGACCTTCACGCGCAACACCCTACGAGCTAATAGCTCACCTGATCGGCTCTTGGGACAGCGGCGGAAAGCAATTGTCAGAGCGCACCGGCGAGCGGTTCGCACGGCTGCTGCAAGAAGAAAAGCATGCCAATCGTACTCGTCGACGCCGGCCCACTCGTCGCGCTGATTGACCGGAGCGACAACCATCATCTGCGCTGCGTCGACGCGCTTGCCACCCTTCGCGACCCGCTCGGCACGGTCTGGCCCGCATTTGCTGAGGCGATGTACTTGCTGCGCGCCAGTGCGCACGCCCAACGAGAGCTGTGGGACATGATCAATGTGGGTGGCGTGAGGTTCGTGGAGATCGGTCAGGAAGATTGTCCTCGCATGCGCGAGTTAATGTGGAAGTACCGTGACCTGCCGATGGACCTCGCGGATGCCGCGTTGGTGCGGGTTGCCGAGCGCGAGGGTCTGCGGCGCGTCTTTACCATCGATAGGCAAGACTTCGAAATCTATCGACCGTATCGCCTCGGACGGTTCGAGATCCTTCCCTGACCGGCAGCGAAACTGATTGCGCGACGCCTTCGTAGATGAACTCAGCCGCTTGGGCCGGCGTCGATGCCGGGAGCGGGTGTCAGTCAGGCGCCGGCGATGCGCCGCTCGTAAGCCCAGTCCTCGGTCCTCAGGTAGGCCCTGAGCGCGCCGGCGATCGCCATCCGGATCGGTTCGGGCGGCCACGGAATCACTGTTCGATTAGCAAACGGGCAATCCAGTTCGCTCTTGCGCTCCAGCACCAGGTCGCGCAGCACCTGCGCGTTCAGGTGACTCATCGAGACCCCGTGGCCGATACAGCCGAGCGCGTAAGCTGCGCGATGGTCGCCCAGATAGCCGACTGCGGGCGTCAGATTCATCGTCACCGAGAACGGCCCGCCCCATCGATGGGTGATCCGAACGCCGCGCAGCGACGGGAACAGAAAGGCGATGTGTTCCTCTAGATGGCGCCACGCGGACTCGGAGCTATCGGCGTCGAGGCTGTTCGCCCACGTCAGTCCAACCGGACCGCCACCCATCACCAGCCGGCGGTCGGGCGTCAGCCGATAATAGTGGATGAGATTGCGCGCGTCCTCGATACCCTCGAACCCGGTCCATCCGATCGGCCCGAGCCGCTCGGCGCTCAGCGGCTCAGTTGCGATCATGTAGGTGAAGGCGGGCACTTGCTTGCGCTTGAGTTCGGGAAAGAAGTGCGAGTAGGCGTTGGTCGCGAACACGAGCTTGGCGGCGTTAACTGCTCCGCCCGGAGTTGTGAGCCTGAACTTGGGCCGCGAGGTGATCTCGAGCACCGGGGTCTCTTCGTAAACCGACGCGCCCGCTTTGAGCGCGATCCGCTTGTCCTCGCGCACCAATTGCGCAGGATTCACTAGTACCAGGCGCGGTTCCCACATCGCGCCCAGATAGCGCTGCGAGTTGACCCGGCGGCGCACTTCGTCTTGCCCGATCCATTCGATCCCGCTGAAGCCCAGCGACTTCATGAGCTCGACGTCGTGCTGGAGGCGGCGAATGTAGCCCGGCGCCGTAGCCACGCGCAGAAAGCCGGGGCGAATACGGCTGCATTCGAGCTTTTCATCCAGGATTAGCCGGTCCAGGTTATCAACTGCCTTCTCCATGTAGGCATGCGCTTGCTTGAGGAATTGCTTGCCGCGAACCATCGCGGTCACGCCCAGCCCCAGCCCGACCACCGTCATCGCGAACGAGCCGTTGCGGCCGCTCGCGCCGTAGCCGACGGTCTTGGCCTCGAGCACCGCGACCTTGAGCGACGGGTCGGCGCGCCTGAGTTCGCGCGCGGTGGCAAGGCCGGTGAAACCACCGCCGACGATCGCTACGTCGGCATCGATTTCACCCTTGAGTGGCGGCTCGGGCGTGTAGGGCCCGTAAGTGTCGAGCCAAAGCGAAAGCGGCGAGTCAGGCAGGGAGATTGTCGTCATGGCTGTCTATAAGTCTCCTCGCTGCAAACATGCTCGCGTTTCGGCCTGTTTTGCAATCGCTGCGACGGAGTCTTGCGCTCGTGATGCTTCCAGCGGCGCGAGTCGGTTCGCGGCGCAAACTGCTCACGAGGCCGCGTCACCACCGTGCGTAAAAAAATGCCGAAGCCCTATGCCGACAATCTCCGCAAGTCTGAAATTGAACAGGTGTCTTGGCCACAACAATTCCCGCTTATCGCACATCGTCGACTCGCTATATTTCGCTATGGCGGCGTTAAGGCCCGCATGCAAAACCTGGTCGTCCGGCTGTTGGCTCTTCGCAGCCAGTCGGCTTCGCAGCTCGCGAGCGGCTCCGATCCGGCTCGCCACCTGGCGTCCACGTCGGTAGGTTATCCGACCGTATTTCAGCTTCAACTCGTTGAGTCGTTCGGCGGCGTCATAGGTTGCATCGACCAGCTCGGAGCGGCTCATCCATTTGGTCTCGTAGTTCAGGATGCGTTCCCAGGACGGCTCAAGCAGGAGCCGCCGGTGCTCCTCGAGGCTACGGGCAAATAATCGGTAGCCGAAGCTTTCCGGGTTCTCGAACACCCGGCTCCCCGGGTCGACAAATGGCCCTAATGGCGAAATAAAGCACGACAGTCTTTGGTCGCTAATCCTGAACAAATGCTCACAGTAAGTAATTGTGTCCTGAACCGACTGATACGACTGTTGCGGCATGCCGATCATGAAGAACACGTCCACGCGGCTGCAGCGCAAGCGAAGCGCTTGGGAAAGTACGGATTCGAATTGTGCGTTGTCGTATGATGGTTCGCCTTCCTGTGCGCGCCGTACCTCATGGTCATGACTCTCGGGGCTGATTTCTATGCTCCAGTTAGCGACGGAGGCGTCGATGCGGCCGAGAAAATCGAGCGGTGGCAGATCGAAGAATTCAAAGACCAGCAGGTTTGGAACATGCGCATCATGCAATGCGCTTAGCACCTCGTCCGCATAAGCCGCTCCCGCCTGGAGAAGGTCGCCGACCAGGAATATCGGTGACCGCGTGAGGTGCGAGATTGCCACAACGTTGGCGACGACACTTGCGGGACTGCGAAATACCGGCCGCGTCCTTTTTGTAAGATGGGCACACGTCGTCTTCGAGCTGCCGCAAGTTACGCACTCGCAAGCACATCCCTTGACAGTGAATACCGCCGTGGTCGGATTACTCCACCATCCGCTGAATGGCATGACGCTCCTGCGATCGCGATAGCCCATCACCATCTCGACCATAAGGTCCGGCCGCAGATCCACGTAGTCGAGAGACGGCGGCAAGAAGGTCATTGGATTGACCTGTGGCGTTCCACCGTCCTTCCAGGTGAGATTCGGAATGTTACGCAGGGCGCGGCGGTCGCCAAAAGACTGAAGAAGCTGATGCAAGGGCGGCTCGGTGCTGTCACCGCGAAGCACGTAGTCCACTTGTGGATAGCCGATGAGCTCCTCATGAAAATATGTGGAGGAGAGCCCGCCCATGATGACCGGGATGTCAGGATGGATCTCCTTCACGACTCGGGCTACCTCCAACGCCCCGTGTGCGTGTGGCAGCCAGTGAAGGTCGATGCCTACGGCTTTAGGGTGAACCGATGCCAAAAACCGTGGAACCGAGAAACGCGGCTCATTCATCATGCGCACCGCCAGATTCGCTATGCGCACGTTCATTCCGCGCTCCCGCAGGTAGCTTGCGATGGTAAGAAAACCGAGCGGATACATCTCGAACACTGGAGACGATGGGATGAGGTCGCTGACAGGACCGTAGAAGATAGACTTCTCACGGAAGTCATAAACGCTCGGAGGATGCAGGAGCAGTAAGTCCAGGCCGTTCTCTCGCCGCATAGAGCCGCCTACCGCAACTGCGTCACGTGATGTTCGTCGCTCTCGCGTTCCCAGGCGATTCGAATCGACATGGCTTCTGCCGTCTCAACTGGCTAATCAAGTAGTAATCCGGGCGAAATGATCGGCGATCACTTTCGCCACGCAGCAGGTCACCTTCTTCGCGGTCGGGATGTGCAGAAACTCGTTGGGCCCGTGGGCATTGGCATGAGGCCCCAGCACGCCGGTGATCATAAATTGCGCCTGCGGGAACCGCTCGCCCAACATCCCCATGAATGGAATCGTGCCGCCTTCGCCCATGTAGGCAACCGGCTTGCCGAAGTAGTCATTCGAGGCCGCCTGCAGGCTGCGCTCGAGCCACGGCGATAGAGCAGGCGCATCCCATCCGCTGGCGCCCCAGTTCGCCCGGAAACTCACTTTGCATCCATACGGGGGGTCTTTCTCGAGAATGCTTTTCAGCTTTTGCGACGCGGCTTTCGCATCAACCGTCGGCGGCAGTCTTAGCGACAAACTCACCGCCGTGCCCGCGCGCAGCACGTTGCCGGCGCTGCCGGTCGGCGGCAGCCCGTCGGCGCCGAGAATCGACAGAGCGGGCCGCCACGCGCGGTTGAGGATGAGCTCCGTCGTATCGTCGCTTGCGGGACGCGCGCCCTCGATGAATGGAAACTTCGTGCGCAACTCGTCGCCGAGCACCGCGGCCGCGGCGGCCGCCTGCGTCAGCCGCGCATCGGGGATCGACGCGTAAAATTCCCCACCGAGCACCCTCCCCGTAGCCTCATCCTCGACGCGGCTTAACAACTGGCGCACGATGCGGAAGCTGTCGGGCACGACTCCGCCGGCGTCGCCCGAATGAACGCCCTCGGTCAGCACGTCGACCTGGAGTTTCCCGCCGATCAGGCCGCGCAGCGATGTTGTCAGCCAAAGTTGCTCGAAGTTACCGCATCCCGAGTCCAGCGCGATGCACAGACTCGGCTGCCCGATGCGTGGCGCCAGATGCTCGATGTAGTGCGGGAGATCGAAGCTGCCGCTTTCTTCGCAAGCCTCGATGATCACCACGCATCGCGCGTGTCGAATCGAGTTCGCCTGCAGCGCCCCGATCGCGCCGAGACATGCGAACATCGCGTACCCGTCATCGGCACTGCCGCGGCCATACAAACGCTCGCCGTCGAGCACCGGCTGCCACGGGCCCAGCCCTTCGCGCCATCCCGACATTTCGGGCTGCTTGTCCATGTGCCCATAGAGCAGCACGCAATCCTTCGAGTCGCCGGGGATTTCGATGAACAGCAGCGGGGTCCGGCCTTCGAGCCGCACGACTTCCAGCTTCATGGCGCCGATCGGCTGGCGGCGCGCCCAATCCTCGAAGCGCGCGACGACGCGGTCCATGTGACCGTGCGCTTTCCATTCGCGATCGAACGCGACCGACTTGTTGGGAATACGAATGTACTCGACCAGTTCGCCGACTATGGATTCATCCCAAAGCCGCTCGACGTGAGTTCGGATCGCTGCCTTGTCCATGACGAAAACCTACGCGAGATGAGTGGCGATTGACAAAACAATGTTATCGCGCCGTGCATCCGTCGAGGAAGATCGACGTGACGATATCGACCGCACGATCGGGTGTCGTGTACTCGCGACCGTAGCGGTTGATCCCGCGCATTATGCCCAGCAGCGATTCGGCCGCGATTCGAGTGTCGATACCGGGCCTCATCGCGCCGCGCCTGACGCCCTCGTCGAGAACTCCGCTTATCAATCGCGACAAGTCATTGCGCTGAGCTTGATACTGGCGCTCCTGTGAGGGCCGCAACGCCTTGGGATCGCGCAGCAGGGCGAAGAACTGGCGGCGGCTCCAGAAGAATCTTAGAGAATGACGCACGATCGTCGCGATTTGCTCGCGCATCGACGTGCATCCCGCCAGCGCCGAGCGAATTTCGCGCTGCAGTTCCGTGAATCCGTTGATTACCGCGGCCGCGTAGAGCTCCTCTTTCGATTTGAATTGCCGGTAAACGCTGCCCTTGCCGACCCCGGCGTGAGCGGCGACCTCGTCGATCAAGACCAACTCGAATTCCCTTTCGGCAAAGAGTTCCGCGGCGCTCAGGAGGATTCTCTCGCGGATGAACGGCGTTGACGGCCTGCCACGGCCGCCTTTGCGGCGAATCGGCGGCGAAACCGGTTGGCGCTTGACGCTCACGATTGGAAACCTGCAATCATGGAATTCGTAGATTCGTAATCGGCCCAAGAGGTCTTTTCTGAAATATGGACTGGCGGGTCCGAAATTGCAACAATAGACGCTGGATTAGTACTGCTTGGATACGAGTGCCACGGAGAACATAATGGATTCAGACGCCCCCGCGACCGGAAAACCTAATGCCTCGCGATTTGTACAGGATGTTGAAGTGCGCAGTTGGCTCGACAAAGCTATTCAACGATGGCGGCTGTGCCTGGTCGTTTTGGCCGTCGCGGTAGTTGGCCTTTACTTTTTTATCGCCCGCAGCGGCCCTGATTCTTCCACGCAGGCTCCTCCAGCCGGATTGCACACCATAGTTCCAGTCGCGGCGGCGCCGGCCAAGCTCGGCGATCTGAACCAGTACATATCCGCGATCGGAACTGTGACGGCATACAACACGGTCACGATCAAGAGCCGGGTGGATGGCGCGCTCGACAAGGTAAACTTTACCGAGGGGCAATCAGTAAAGGCCGGCGATCTGCTCGCTGAGATCGATCCGCGTCCGTACCAGGTGCAGCTCGAGCAGGCCGAGGGCACGCTCGCCAAGGATGTGGCGTCGCTCGAAAACGCCAAGGTTACATTCGCGCGCGACAAGGAACTGTTCAAGCAAAATGCCCTCGCTCGGCAGGATCTCGACAACCAGGAAACGGCGGTCGGACAGTACGCCGGTTCGATCGAGAGCGATAAGGGCGCCGTGGATAACGCCAAGCTTCAACTGACCTACAGCCGCATCACGTCGCCGATCACCGGCCGGGTCGGGCTCCGATTGGTGGACCCGGGCAATATCATTCATGCGACCGACACGACGGGTCTGGCGGTGATCACGCAGCTGCAGCCGATCGCGGTTGATTTCAGTATTCCCGAGGACGATTTGCCAAGTCTCGAGACCGCGATGAAGGCTAACCCCCGCTTGCCGGTCGAGGCTTACGATCGTGACTTCAAGCACCAACTCGCGGCTGGAACGCTGCTCACTATCGACAACCAGATCGATCAGACCACCGGCACGATCAAGCTCAAGGCGTCCTTTCCCAACGAGGACAACGTGCTGTTTCCAAATCAATTCGTCAACGCCAAGCTGCTCGTCAATACTTTGCACAATGCCATTCTGATCCCGGCGGCCGGTCTCCAGCGCAGCCAGCAAGGTTCGTTTGTATATGTCGCCAAGCCTGACCAGACCGTCGAGATGCGCAGCGTGACCGTGGGCGCATCCCAGGGCGATGTGATTGCCATCGACAAGGGTCTTGCGGCTGGCGACCTGGTCGTCACCGACGGGGTGGACAAGCTGCAGCAAGGGTCGCACGTGAGTGTGCAGACCGCGGCTATCCCGCCAGGGAGCGCCACTCCTTGAGTCTTTCGCGCCCGTTCATACTCCGGCCGGTTGCAACTTCGCTGCTGATGGTCGGACTGATGCTGGCCGGCCTGGTCGCCTACGGGCAGCTGCCCGTGTCGGCGCTGCCGCAGGTGGACTATCCGACCATCCAGGTCATGACTTTCTACCCGGGCGGAAGTCCGGACGTGATGGCGTCTTCGGTAACGGCGCCGCTCGAGCGGCAATTCGGAGAGGTGCCGGGGCTTACCCAGATGACCTCGAACAGCTCGTTCGGCAGTTCCGTCATCACGCTGCAGTTCGACCTTAACTTGAACATCGACGTTGCCGAGCAGGAGGTACAGGCGGCGATCAATGCGGCCGCGACTTACCTGCCGACGGATCTCCCGAACCCGCCCGTTTACAGCAAGACGAATCCGGCCGATACGCCGATTCTCACGCTGGCGCTGACGTCGAAGGAACTGCCGCTGGACCAGGTCGAAGATCTGGCCGATACGCGTCTGGGCGAGAAGATCTCACAGCTGCCGGGTGTGGGCTTGGTGAGCATCGGCGGCGGCCAGAAACCTTCGGTCCGCGTGCAGGCCAATCCGACCGCGCTCGCGTCGTACGGATTGACGCTCGAGGACCTCCGCACCGCGATCGCGAACGCCAACGTCGACGAGGCCAAGGGCAACTTCGACGGCAAGCACCAGGCGTACACGATCGGCGCCAACGACCAGCTCCTGAAAGCCAAGGACTACATGCCGCTGATCGTCTCATATCGCAACGGCGCGCCGGTTAAGCTTTCCGATGTTGCAGTTGCGATCGACGACGCCGAGAACGTCAAGGCGGCGGCGTGGATGAACCTTACGCCGGCCGTGATCCTCAACGTTCAGCGTCAGCCCGGCGCCAACATCATCGCCGTCGTGGACCGCATCAAGGCCCTGATGCCGCGCTTGCAGGCCTCGCTGCCCTCCTCGGTGAAAATCGAGATCCTTACCGATCGCACCACCTCGATTCGCGCGTCCGTACAGGACGTACAGTTCGAGCTGATGCTGACGGTGGCGCTGGTCGTGATGGTCATCTTTCTGTTTCTGCGCAGTCTGTCGGCGACGATCATTCCCAGCATCGCGGTTCCGCTCTCGCTGATCGGAACGCTCGGCGTGATGTACCTGCTCGGCTACAGCCTCGACAACCTGTCGCTGATGGCGCTTACGATTTCGACCGGCTTCGTCGTCGACGACGCGATCGTGATGATCGAAAACATCTCGCGCTTCATCGAGGAAGGCGACAAGCCGCTGGAGGCCGCGCTCAAGGGCGCCGAGCAGATCGGCTTCACCATTCTATCGCTGACCATCTCGCTGATCGCGGTGCTGATTCCGCTGCTGTTCATGGGCGACATCGTCGGCCGGTTGTTCCGTGAGTTCGCGGTCACGCTGGCGGTGACGATCCTGATGTCCGCGGTCGTCTCGCTGACGCTGACGCCAATGATGAGCGCGAAGCTGCTGAAGCATACGCCCAAGAATCAGCAGACCTGGTTCTATCGCAAGTCGGAAAAGGTATTCGAAGACACCATCGCATTTTACGGCCGCACGCTCGAATGGGTTCTTGAACGCGAATTCGGAACGCTGATGATCGCGATCTCCACGCTGGTCCTGACGATTGCGCTCTACATCATCGTGCCCAAGGGCTTCTTTCCGGTGCAGGACACCGGGGTTATCCAGGGCGTTTCCGAAGCGCCGCAGAATGTGTCGTTCGCCGCGATGGTGCGCGGCCAGCAGGCTTTGGCGCGGGTCATTTTGCAGGACCCGGCGGTGGACAGCCTGTCGTCGTTCGTCGGGATCGATGGCACCAACATCACCGTCAACAGCGGACGAATACTGATCAATCTGAAGCCGCTCGATGTGCGCAAGGTCGACATCACCACCGTGATCAGGCGCCTGATGCCGAAGTTGGCGGCCGTCAACGGGATAACGCTGTACTTGCAGCCGGTGCAGGACCTGACGGTCGAAGACCGCGTCAGCCGCACGCAGTATCAGTACAGCCTCGAAGACCCGAACGCCGACGAATTGAATCTGTGGACCAAGCGACTCGTCGATAAGCTCAAGACCCTGCCCGCGCTGCGCGACGTCGCGACCGACCAGCAGAACGAAGGCTGGGAGGAACATATCGTCATCGATCGCCTGACGGCTTCGCGCCTGGGTATCACGCCAAATCTGATCGACCAAACCTTGTACGACGCCTTCGGACAGCGGCAGGTCTCGACGATTTTCACCCAGCTGAACCAGTATCACGTGGTGCTCGAGGTCACGCCGGACATGCAGCGCAATCCGCACGCGCTTGACGACATCTATATTCGCTCGAGCGGCGGCGGTGAGGTGCCGCTCAGCGCCTTCACCCACTTCGAACCGGGTTCGGCCCCGCTCGCCGTCAACCATGAGGGCCAGTTTCCCGCGGTTACAATCTCGTTCGATCTCGAATCGGGCTACTCGCTGGGCGACGCGGTCTCCGCCATCGACCAGGCGCGCGAGGAAATCGGGATGCCCGTAAGTATTGCGGCTTCCTTCCAGGGTACCGCCGCGGCGTTCCGGGCGTCGTTGAAGAACGAGCCGCTGCTGATCCTTGCGGCGCTGGTCACCGTGTATATCGTGCTCGGAATTCTCTACGAGAGTTACATCCACCCGGTCACGATTATCTCGACCCTGCCATCGGCGGGCGTCGGCGCGATCCTCGCTCTGATGATCTGCGGTCAGGATCTAAACGTGATCGCCCTCATCGGTATCATCCTGCTGATAGGTATCGTGAAGAAGAACGCCATCATGATGATCGATTTCGCCCTTGAAGCTCAGCGCAAAGAAGGCAAGCCGCCGCGCGAGGCAATCTATCAGGCCTGCCTGCTGCGCTTCCGGCCGATCATGATGACCACGATGGCGGCCTTGCTTGGCGCATTGCCGCTCGCATTGGGTACCGGCGTCGGCTCCGAGTTGCGCCGCCCGCTGGGTATTGCGATCGTCGGCGGCTTGCTCGTGAGCCAGGTGCTCACGCTTTACACGACGCCGGTGATCTTCCTGACCTTCGACCGCATGGCGACGCGATTTGCCAGGTGGCGGGCGCGCGATGTCGTTCCGGAGACCGTTCCGGCTCAAGCATCATGAGCATTTCCGAACCCTTCATACGCAGGCCGGTCGCCACCACGCTGCTGACTATCGCGCTCGCGCTCGCGGGCGGGATCGCATTCCGGCTGCTTCCGGTTGCGCCGTTGCCGCAGGTCGAGTTCCCGACAATTCAGGTCCAGGCGGCGTTGCCCGGTGCGAGTCCGGAGACGATGGCCTCGTCGGTGGCGACTCCGCTCGAGCGCCAATTCGGTCGTATCGCGGGTCTGACGGAACTGACTTCGACCAGCTACCTGGGCGCCACCGGCATAGTTCTGCAGTTCGACTTGAACCGCAATATCGACGCTGCGGCGCGCGATGTGCAGGCTGCCATCAACGCCGCGGCCGGCCAACTGCCGACAACTCTGCCGAGCAAGCCGACCTATCGAAAGGTCAATCCCGCCGATGCGCCGATCATGATTCTCGGCCTGACCTCGGACGCCGTGCGCCCGGGGATGATGTACGACGCGGCTGATTCAATCCTCGAGCAGAAACTCTCGCAGATAGATGGCGTCGGCCAGGTCATGGTCGGCGGAAGCGCCCTGCCCGGGGTCCGCGTCGAACTGAATCCAACCCAGATGAGCAACCTCGGCGTCGGTCTCGAGGACGTGCGAACGGCTCTGGCCACCGCCAACGCGAACCGGCCCAAGGGTGAAGTGGCCAACGATAACCAGACCTGGGGGCTGAGCACGACCGATCAGCTGCTCAAGGCCGAGGACTACCAGCCGCTGATCGTGCGCTACCGCAATGGCTCCGCGGTTCAGCTTTCCGATATCGCATTGGTAAGAGACTCGGTCGAGAATGTCCGTGCCGCGGGGATGGTCAACGGCAAGGCCGCCGTCTTGATCGTTGTTTTCCGGCAGCCGGGGGCCAACATTATCGATACGGTCGATCGAGTCTATGCCGCGTTGCCCCAGTTGCGCGCCTCGATCTCCCCGGCGATCAATCTCTCCGTAGTCCTGGACCGTACCACCACCATCCGCGCCTCGGTGCACGACGTCGGGGTTACGATGTGCATCTCGATCGCACTCGTGATCCTGGTGGTGTTCCTGTTCCTGCGTAACCTGCACGCCACTTTGATTCCGGGAGTCGTCGTTCCGCTCTCATTGATCGGAACATTCGGCATCATGTACCTGCTCGGGTACAGCCTCGACAACCTCTCGCTGATGGCGCTTACGATTTGCACCGGCTTTGTGGTTGACGACGCGATTGTCGTCATCGAAAACATTTCCCGCTATCGCGAACAGGGAATGCCGCCGTTCGAAGCCGCGATCAAGGGCGCTGCTGGCATCGGCTTCACCGTGATCTCGATTAGCATCTCGCTGGTCGCGGTCTTTATCCCGATTTTGCTGATGGCCGGAATCGTCGGCCGGCTGTTCCGCGAGTTCGCGGTCACTTTGTCGGCCGCCGTCCTCGTTTCATTGGTTATTTCGCTCACCACGACGCCGATGATGAGCGCGCAGCTGCTCAAGCCACACGGCCAGGAGAAACATAACCACTTGTACGTGGCCAGCGAGCGATTTTTCAAAGGGATGCTTGACCGTTATGAGAGCAGCCTGTTGTGGGTTCTGGATCATCAGCCGTTTACTCTGATGGTCGCGCTCGCGACGCTTGGGCTCAGCATTTTTCTGTTCAGGGTCGTGCCCAAGGGATTCTTCCCTCAGCAGGATACCGGACGCCTGATGGGCGCGGTGCAGGCCGACCAGGACACTTCATTCCAGGCGATGAAGGATCGGCTTACCGAACTGATCGCAGCCATTGAAAAAGACCCGGCGGTGTACAACGTCATCGCATTCACCGGCGGCAATGGCGCCACCAATACAGCGAACATGTATATCGGCCTCAAGCCCCTGAGTGAGCGAAAGATCAACGCCGATCTGGTTATCGCGCGCATCCGCAAGGAGGTCGCGCACGTCCCCGGCGTCAATCTCTATATGCAAGCGGTTCAGGATTTGCGTATCGGCGGCAGAAGCAGCAACGCGCAATATCAATTCACGCTCCAGAGCGACGACCTCAACGAGCTCAACCAATGGGCGCCTAAAGTGCTCAAGAAATTGCGCACCGTTCACATTCTCACCGACGTCAGCAGCGATCAGCAAAATAGCGGCCTCGAGGCCAACGTCGTCGTCGATCGTGACACCGCTTCGCGCCTGGGTCTCTCGCAGCAGGCGATCGACGATACGCTCTACGACGCGTTCGGGCAGCGGCAAGTCTCCACGATGTACACGCCGCTCAACCAGTACCATGTCGTGATGGAGGTCGCCCCGCAGTTCTGGCAGAACCCCGAATCGCTTGAACAGATCCACGTGCGCTCCAGCACCGGACAGCTCGTCAAGCTCAACGCCTTCACCCATTTCGCCAATGACACGACCGCGCTCGCCGTTAATCACACCGGTCAATTTCCTTCCGTGACGATCTCGTTCAATCTCGCACCGGGCGTCGCTCTGGGCGATGCGGTTGACGCGATCACGCAAGCCGAGGCGGAGATTAGACTGCCCGCCGGCATTCGCGGAACTTTCCAGGGGACCGCACAGGCGTTCCAGGACTCGCTCAAGAACGAGGGCTTCCTCATCTTATTCGCGCTCTTCGCCGTATACATCGTGCTCGGCATTCTCTACGAAAGTTATATCCATCCGATCACGATCCTCTCGACGCTGCCCTCGGCCGGCGTCGGCGCAATTCTTGCCCTGCTCATTTTCCACATCGACCTGAGCGTGATCGCGCTCATCGGAATTATCCTGCTGATAGGCATCGTCAAGAAAAACGCAATCATGATGATCGACTTCGCGCTCGAGGCTCAACGCGGCGAAGGCAAGTCGCCGCACGACGCGATCTACCAGGCGTGCGTGCTGCGCTTTCGCCCGATCATGATGACCACGATGGCTGCGATGCTCGGCGGGTTGCCGCTCGCGCTGGGCACCGGCACGGGCTCCGAGATGCGCCGCCCGCTTGGTATCGCGATCGTCGGCGGACTGCTCGTGAGCCAGGTCCTGACGCTCTACACAACGCCGGTGATCTATCTGTATATGGATCGGCTCAGCGCCGGATGGTCGAAACTGTGGAGGCGGATCCTCGGCCGCCCGACTACGGCGCCCTCCGACTCGCGCGCCTGATCCCTCGGCAACCGCATTACGGTTTCACAGTGCGCGTGACTCGATTGATCACGAATATGCCGCTCGCATTCCTCACGTGGTAGTAGAGCGAAAGGTCATCGGGCGAAATCGAGGGCGCCTCGGCAAACCCGGTGATAGCGTCAATTTTCTTCGGCGTACCGAACGGCTTCGACGTTGACTTGCGGGTGGCCATGTATATGGCCGGACCCACCTTGAGATTGGTTCGCGTGAAGAAAAACTCGAGCTCGTCAGCGGAGGTGTCCGCCGCATAGTTGAGATACTTGTCATTAATCGTCTTCATGATTTTGGCGCTGTTCGGGTCAACCACGAAGTTGCCGCCCTGGCGTGTCGCGACCATCATCATAGTGCTCGTCAGGTTGCCGGTCGCGAAATTGCCTTGCGTGAAGTAGAGTGTATTGCCGTTGGCGCTGATTTCTTCGTCGAAGTTGACCAGCCCGATCTTCGGCGCCGCGACGCCCGGAACCGGATTCACCGGCGTTACGGTGCCGGCTGCGAACGGACCGGAATAGATAGTCGACAAATACCCTATGCCCTTGTCGAAATAGCTTCTCGTAGTAATGAAGTAGAAATTACCATTCTCGTCTATCGACGGAACTGCATCGAGCGGACCGCTGCTGTTGACCTCACCTCCGATCTCGCCCTGGTACTGGAACGTCACGTCATCGACGCGAGTCGCCCAGAACAGATAGGTGGGGTTGGCCGTGGTGCCGGTGTTCAGGTTATTGAAGAACAGGAAGTTGCCGTCGCGGCTGATGAATGGCTCCATCGCGTCATTGCTGTTGCCCTGGTTGTCGTCGTAGCCGAGAATTTGCACCATCTCCGGATTGCGGAATTCGGTGAACGCAGGCGGCCGCGGCTGCTTGCTCTGTGAGTCATAGGCCGAACCAGCCTGGGCGCTGCCAGCCCCCAACAGAAGCCGGATAACGACCGTCGCGGCAACGAGCGTAAGATTTAGCCGGGCAATCATTTCGCGATTCTCGATTCAACTCAGCCTAGCATTGGCGGCGGTCGCTTTGTCACCCAGTTGGTCGCCTGATCGTACGCATGCGCCAGCTGAATGCAGGCCAGCTCGGCGTGATTCGCGCCTACAATCTGAATCCCCATCGGCAATCCGCGTTCGTTGAAGCCGGCTGGTGCGCTGAGCGCCGGGCATCCCGACATCGAGATCGGAATCATCACTTCCATCCAGCGATGGTAAGTATCCATGGATGCGCCGCCGACCTCTCTGGGCCAATGTAGCGCCGCGTCGAACGGGAAAACCTGGCCCGCGGGCGCGATCATGAAATCATACTTCTCGAAGAATGCGCGCACCGCTTGATACCACGCCGTGCGCACCGCGAGCGCGTCCGCGATTTCGAACGCGCCGGTCTTCAGGCCATTTTCGATCTCCCACTGCAGTTCGGGTTTCATCAGCGCGCGCCTGGCGGGATCGGCATAGGCCGCGTTCAGGTTCGCTCCAATCTGCCACGCTCGAATCTTGAGCCAGCTATCCCACACCGGCTCCAGCGGATAGTCGGGTATCGCGGGTTCCACCGTGCATCCGAGCGCCTGGAACACCTTGAGCGCGCCTTTGCAGAGATCGAGCACGCCTGGTTCGAACGGGATGTGTCCGCCAAAGTCTCCGACCCATCCGATCCGCGTCCCTTTGAAGTCGCGCCCGAGCGGCCCCGCAAACAGAGCCGGGTCCTGGCGAATCGAAAGCGGCGTGCGCGCGTCGTATCCGGCAATCACCGACAGAAACATCGCGAGGTCCGGCACTGTCCGCGCCATCGGGCCGTGCACCGAAATCGACGGCATGAAGACCTCGTTGAACAGCGAAGGAACCCGGCCGAACGAAGTTCGCAATCCGAACACGTTGTTGAACGCGGCGGGATTTCGGATCGAGCCGCCGTTGTCGCTGCCGTCGGCAACCGGCAACATCCCCAGCGCGAGCGCGACGGCAGCGCCGCCGCTGCTGCCGCCCGACGTCTTCGATTGATCGTACGCGTTGAGCGTAGTGCCAAAGACGGGATTGTAGGTTTGCGATCCCAAGCCAAACTCCGGCACGTTGGTTTTGCCGATAATGATCCCGCCCGCCAGCCTGATTCGCTCGACCATGATCGAGTCCGCCGCAGGAACAAAATTTTTGAGCAGCGGCGAGCCCATCGTGGTGCGGATTCCCCTGGTCGGCTCAAGATCCTTGATCGCATGCGGAAAGCCGTGCATCCAGCCGAGGCGATCGCCGCGCGCCAGTTGCGCGTCGCGCGCTCTGGCCTGGTCGATCAGATCGTGGCGCGGCAAGAGCGAAACGATCGCGTTGACGCGCGGGTTCAGGCGCTCGACCTGATCCAGATACGCGTTCATCACCTCGACGCACGAGACCTGCTTGGACTTGATCGCGCTGGCAAGAGCAATCGCACTGAGCTTGACGATTTCCGTGGTTTCGGCCGCCTTGTTCATGATTGGGGATTGTCCGATGTTTCAGACCCACGTCAAGACTGCGTCTAATCTATGTGGCGTGACACGCCCGAGCCATCCGCCGCGAGAAATGCGTGACAGGCTCGGCTCTCAAAGGGGGCTATTTCGACGGACTCGATTCGACGTTTTCGCAGTCAATCGAATCGTCGTATCCCTGCTTCTTAGGACAATCGGCATCTGTGCAATTGTGTGTTGGGCATTGTTCAAAATTGTAGGTGATGGAATCGGAATCGGCAGTTTTCTCAGCCCCTTCATATTTGGCACAAAATTCAGTGAGGTGAGGCTGTTTGAAAATATCGATGTAATTGATCGTTCCCCATACGTACAGGCTAGTTTTGTATTTGATCGCATCATCGATGTGGTCGGGACGAACTGGGATCTCAGTAGTGAAAGTGGTACGAGGCGGGATCAAAGCTGGAACGTGCTGAAGTTGACCGAGATCCCGATAAGTAAACTCATCCGGAATATCATACTTACGCATACACACACTTGTCTTTTGCAGCACTTTCATTCCTGGAGTTTCGCCAAAATTTTCAAAGTGAACTATGACGGAGCCGTTTGTTACATTTTTTGGGAAATCTTCAGGGAGCGGTTCACCCTTTTTTTGCAGTTCCATGCTGGTCACAAAGATCAGCGCACGTTGGTTAGCTTGATTGGTGCTCACGGTCGCTTGATACAGGCAATAATTGATAGTGGTATAAATGCCGAGAACTACAAGCGTGATGACCGTAATTCCGAAGGTCGCATAATCAAGGGGATCGCGTATTTGTTTAGTGGTATAGGGCTTATCGCTTTCGGGTGGTGGCATGTATGGTTCAATCAGTGTCGCATTCGGCGGGTGCTCATCGGCGTGGCGATCATCTTCGTGGGTTGGGTGCCCCATGGTATCGGGTTCGCTATGTTGGCTCTGTGATTTAGCCGTCAAGCAGAACCAAAGAGAACGTGTAGGCTGAATATCGATTTCATCGTGCGCACCTTTTCCCTTTCGCAGATGCTTGAACATGCCTAGCCTGCGCTTCTGCGTGATGCGGATGTGTTTTCAGGTGATACTGGCCGCATGGGCGGCAATAGAAATGCCGAATCTCATCGGTCGGCGGTTCTTTCAACACGGCTTCTACCGCAGCAGCGAACGTAGACTCCGCCACCTTTGTTCGCAGTACTTCGGGCGGGTGTTTCTCTAGGTATGCGATCAACTCTTCATCGGTAGCGTAAGTTGTCGCGCCTCTTTGGGCTCGTCCTTTCTTCCGCGCCATCCCCGCCCTTCGCGCCCCCAAGCTTCCCAAGCGCAACAGCGGCGGGATTTCGGTCATCGGGTTCAGTGTCGGGCGTCTGACCAGTCGCGATGTCGGCAATCAGTTTCGCGAGCGCGAGCGGGTCGCGTGGACGTCTTCTTTGCCTGTCCGCCATGCCAAGAGTATTGCACAGAGCCAGCGCAGACGCATCGCCAAACGGCGTCGGATTTCAAACCGCCCGCTACCTGCGATTCTGCGCGATGTCCCATCCAATCTCGGCCATCAGTCTCGCCCTCGAGCCGCGCTCCGCCGCGTTGGCGCCGCTGGCGTTGCCAAGTTTCGCGCGCATTGCAATTCCCTGTGCGATGGCGGCGGCACGAAAAAACGAGAACGCCACAAAGAACATCAGATCGGGGACGCCGGCCCGCCCGACGCGCCGGCAGTATGCGGCGACAAATTCCTCCTCGCTCGGAATTCCAGACGCCTTCAGATCGATGCCTTGAAAACTCAACACGCCGTCGATGCCGGGCGGGCAATGATAAGGACGGCAGGCCCATCCCAGGTCGCCCAGCGGATGCCCTAGAGTCGAGAGCTCCCAGTCCAGCACCGCGGCTACCCGCGGCTCGACTGGGTGAAGCACGATGTTCTCCATGCGATAGTCGCCGTGCGCGATTGTCGTCTCGTCAGCCGCGGGGATATGCCGCCCAAGCCATTCGATCAGGCGATCCATCTCCGGAATCTCGTCGATTTTCGAGGCTTCGTACTGCCTGGACCAGCGCGCAACCTGTCGCGCGACGTAAGCGTCGGGCCGGCCGTAGTCGCCGAGTCCCACTGCGCGAAAGTCAACCTTGTGCAACCGCGCAAGCACGTCGTTCATCGAGTCGTAGCACGCCGCGCGCTCGTGCGCGCTCGAGCCGGGCATCATCGGATCGCGCATGATGCGCCCCGCGACAAAGTCCATGACAAAAAACGCGGTGCCGATGACGCCGGCGTCCTCGCACAGGAGGTGCACGCCCGGGACCGGCACATCGGTTGCCGCCAGCGCCTTGATGATTCGAAATTCGCGCTCGACCTGATGGGCAGACTGGAGCAGCGTGCCCGGCGGTTTCTTGCGCATGACGAAACGCGCGTCCGGGGTCTCGAGCAGGTAAGTGGGATTGGATTGCCCGCCGACGAACTGTCGAACCGCAAGCGGACCGCGAAAATTCGCCATCCGCCCGCTCAGATAGCGTTCGAGACGGGCTTCATCGAAACGACTGTTCGCGCGGACCGCGCTGACGTCATCCTCGATCGACATTATTTCGCGCTCCCGATCTGAGGTTCCAGCACGCAGCTCTGGATCTCGGTCTGCGCCACATCAGTATCGACTGGATTCAGATGCGGCGTGGCAGTCAGCAGGCCCCATCCGAGTTCTTCTCTGATGTAGTATGACCGCCGCTCGGTTTGAATCTCCACTTCGTCGGCGGCGTCGGTCTGAATACTGCAAACGACCTTGTCGCCGGCGGGAACGATGAAAGCATGATAGCCGCCCGGACCGATTCGCGCCGTGTCCTCACCGCATGTAACCGCCGGGCGAAGCGCCGAACTCCCATAGCTGTAAGGGCGGTACACGTAAATCACTGCGTTGCCCGGAGGTGAAGGAATTTTTTCAAACGGTTGGCCCTGGACCGCGCATCCGAATCCTGCCGTGCCGACTACGCCGAACAAAAGTACCAGAAGCCGGCGATTCATTGGCCAACGGAAGCAGTTGGAGATTTGCCCGCGCCGGCGACGGCATCCGCCAACCTGGCCTCATCGCTATAGAGCTTTTGATCGATCCTGTTCCTGACTGCGGCGCGCGCAGCGTCGTCCACCTCCTTGTGGGTGGGATGCGAGTACATGTTGTACGATTTCGAGACGTGCTCCTTGGCGGTGTAGTCGCCGAGTATCCGGTCGCCGTCGCTGATCGACAAAGACGCAAACGCGGCCGTCCCGATATCGCCGAGCGGAGCACCGACCAGGTTGGCCGGATCGAGCGCGCTGACAATCAGCGGGACGTGATAGTCGTCGTGCGTCAATTCCTCGCGATAGGTGAATGTTACCGATGAAGTGCTCGACAGGGACATCGCCACCGCGGGTGGAAGTTCGGTCGGGTCGCCGGCGACCAACCGGCCTTTGAACGGCAACCGATGCGCCGGCACGTCGCTGACCTTGGGCGCGATTACCAGTTGCGAATCCGATTGAGACGCGCTTGCCGCCTGCGATTGATTCGCTTGCTGAGTGCCGCATCCGAACGCGGCGGTCGCAGCAAAAAGCGCCGCGAGAGCAAGTGTATGTCTCATGGCATCGCAGCGTCGCGAGCCGGCCGCTCGGGAATCACCGATTCAATCCCTCCCGCCGCCATACCGTCATCCTATCAGAAAATCCGCCCTACCTTACGACGCCGCTGGCGATGTAGACGGTGCCGCCGAGCATCTGCTCCAAGTCGAGCCGTGACAGCAGCGGATCCAGATGGCTCCACGGACGCGCCAGGCCCTCGCGCGTGCTCGTCGATCGCAACGCCGCGTTCCACACCAGGAGATTCAGCGGCATCGCCCGGATGGGAGCCCACTTGAGTCCGGCCGCCACGATCCGCGCGCCCGGCTTGAGATGGCTGCAGACGTTGGCGAGCGCCTTGGGCGTGCGCATTATGTCATGCGTGAAATGAAACATCGCCGCGTCGGCCGCGAACGGCATGGCGGCTTCCTCGACCGACGCCGCGATGAGCGCGACGTTGTTCCAGCCGTTCTCAGCCGCCCGCGCGCGGGCCCGCTCGAGCATCTCGGGGCTCTGCTCGATTCCGACGATCGAGCCTTTGGGGCCGACCAGACCTTCCAGGGCCAAAAAACTCAGCCCAGTGCCGCATCCGACATCCAAAACCCGGTCGCCGTTTTTCAGACGCAGCAAATCGATGGCGCGTTGCCGCACGGGTTCGAACAGTGCGAGCTCGAGATCGTAGATGCGGGCGCGCGAGCGATACTGGCGGATCGCGGTGGAGCGGTTGGGCGTGAGCCAGCGCGTCAGCCTTTGAAATGGTTGCGAACGGTCGTCGGGAGGACGGTCCACCTTCGATGCCTCACATTACCGAGTATCACGAAACCGCCCCAACGTCCCCCTCGCGGCGCATCGCGCGAATCGACGCCTGGTCTAAAGTGACCTGGATTGAATCGCGCAGTGGCCTAATTCGGCCAGTACCGTTCACATGGTGCGATTCGGCCCTAAGTTGCTGCTTTGCTACTTAAGATGGCTGGTTTGCACAGGGTCGTCTGATTATCTGCTGCGTGTTATAAGTTGGCGCAGTCCTTGCAAGCATTGTTATAGCACCGGGGGGATTGGCTTCATGCGCAGACGGATATGGGTCGTAGCGATCGTTGTGGCGATCGGCGGGTTGGCTGTTTGCAGCCTCCCGATCGCAGCGCGGGCGCTTTCCGGCGCAACGTCCGCGCCCGATCAGATTACCGACCCGATTAACGACAATGACGTGGTCTCGACCCCGGGTAATATCCGTCCCGAGGCGACGGCCGCCAATGATCGCGGGCGCGTGCCCGACGGTTTTCCGCTTGACCATCTGCTCCTTCTGCTGCGGCGCTCGCCACAACGGGAGCGCGCACTGGAGCGATTGCTCGGCGAGCTCGAAGATCCAAACTCGCCGAACTACCACCACTGGCTGACCGCGGATGAGTTTGGGCGGCGTTTCGGCGCAAGCCCGCGGGACATCGACACGATTGCCGGATGGCTTCGAGCGCACGGGTTCCGAGTGAATTACATATATCCGAGCGCGATGCTGATCGATTTTTCGGGGACCGCGGGATCGATACGCGACGCTTTCCATACCGAGATTCATTCGCTGTCGGTAAAGGGTAAAAGCCATTTCGCCAATATGAGCGACCCCAGCATACCGGCCGCACTCTGGCCGGCGCTGGAGGGAGTGGTATCGCTCAATGATTTCCGGCCGCACCCGATGTATCGGCAGCGCCCGGACTACAGCGTCGGTGGCGGTTATTATTTGATGGCGCCCGCTGACCTTGCCACCATCTATGACTTCAATCCGGCATTCGCGGCGGGATATGCCGGCAACGGACAGACGGTCGTAACGATCGAGGACACCGATCTTTACGCCACCGCAGACTGGACGACATTTCGCAGCGCCTTCGGCCTTAGCACCGAATTTACCTCCGGCTCCTTGATGCAGGTTCATCCGGCGCCGGGGACAGGAGGCACCTGCACGGATCCTGGGGTCAACGGTGATGATGTCGAGGCGATAATCGATGTGGAGTGGGCTAGCGCGGCGGCGCCCAACGCGACCATCGAACTGGCGTCGTGTGCGGATACGAGCACAAACTTCGGTGGATTCGTCGCGTTGCAAAATCTGATCAGCGAGTCCGGCACCCCGCCTGCGATCGTGAGCATCAGCTACGGAGAACCCGAGGGGGATCTGGGCGCAGGCGGCAACGCCTATATCAATTCGCTGTATCAGCAGGCGGCGAGCGAGGGCGTGTCCGTATTCGTGTCATCGGGCGATGAGGGCGCGGTAAGCGGCGACGCGAACGCATCGGCGGCAACACACGGCATATCAGTGAGCGGATTCACCTCGACACCGTATAACGTCTCGGTGGGCGGCACGGATTTCGGCGACACTTACGCGGGTACGGCAAATAGCTATTGGAAATCGACGAACAGCTCGACATATGGATCGGCGCTCTCCTACGTTCCGGAAATTCCCTGGAATGACTCGTGCGCCGGCGAATTGCTCTCGGCGTATGAGGGCTATTCCTCGCCGTTGGGAACCGATGGGTTCTGCAACAGTGCGCCGGGAACTTCATTTCTAACCACCGTATCGGGGAGCGGAGGACCGAGCGGCTGCGCCTATGGAGCGCCATCCACCAGCGGTGTCGGGGGCGGAAGCTGCACGGGCTATGCCAAGCCCGCGTGGCAATCGATTCTTGGCAATCCCGCCGATGGAGTGAGAGACATTCCTGACGTCGCACTGTTCGCCGCGAACGGATTGTGGAGACACTACTACGTGGCCTGTTTTTCGGATCCGAACAATGGGGGCGGTTCATGCTCGGGAGCTCCTGATACGTGGGCGGGATTCGGCGGGACCTCGGTCTCCGCGCCGATAATGGCCGGCATTCAAGCGCTCATCAATCAGCGTACCCAGAGCCGCCAGGGAAACCCGAATCCAACTTACTATTCGCTCGCTGCGGCGGAGTATGGAGCCAGCGGCAATTCGGCCTGCAATTCGACCTTGGGGAACAGCGTCAATCCATCGTGCGTCTTTTATGACGTCACGCTCGGCGACATGGATGTCGATTGCACAGGCACCAATAACTGCTACACGCCGTCGGGCACGTACGGAGGCCTGTCAACGTCCAATTCCGCGCTTCAGCCTGCGTACGCGGCCGGGCTCGGCTGGGACTTTGCGACCGGGATCGGCACCGTCAATGTGAATAACCTGGTGATGGCATTTGGATCGCCTGCCGCCACCCCAACCCGCACGCCGACCGCCACTGCCACGGCAACGGCGACCTCGACCGCAACAGCAACCGCAGCGCCAACACCGACCGTCACACGGACCGCGACCGCAACTGCAACCTCGACGGTCACAGCGACGCCAACGCGCACCGCGACCGCAACTGCAACAACAACCGCAACGCCGACAGCCTCCGCCACGCGTACTGCGACCAGCACTGCGACACCAACTGCGACGGTCACCGCAACGAGTACCGCCACGGCGACCGGCACTATCGCGCCGACTCCCGTCGCGACACCAACTGCGACGGCCACCGTAACGGTAACCGCGACGCCAACCGAAACGCCGACGCCAGTTAATTCGATCACCTACGTGGGATCGAGTGCATTGGCCGACTATAGCGCTCCGGTCACGACTGTAACCGTCAACTTGCCGGCAGGAGTTGAGGCAGGCGACATCTTGCTCGCTCAGATCGTCGTCTGGGACGCCACCGGCTCTGATCTGGTTACCGCACCGAGTGGCTGGAGCATCGTTCGTCTTGACGCGGTAAGCAACGCAAATAAGATAACCTCGTGGCTGTATTACAAGGTTGCGGGCGCGGACGAACCAGCCTCGTATGGATGGACTATCAGCTCGCAATGGGCGGCAGGTGTGATGGGCGCATGGCGAGGCGCTGCTACTGTATCGCCGATAGACAAGAATTCGGGAGCGACCGCAGCAGGCGCCAGTCCGCTTACCGACGCAGCTCCGTCATTGACTCCGACCTACAACAACGAGTTGCAAGTCTATTTTTACGGTTCTCAGAGCGCCACCGGTCCAACCATCACGCTACCGGCAGCCATAACTAAACGCCTGGACATCATCTCCTCGAAGGAAGGCTTCACGCTCGGGTTCGGAGACCTTGCTGCCCCGTCTGCCGGGACAGCGTCTCCCACCTATACCGCCACCGCGACCCTGGCTGGCGGCAAACCGGTTATGACCGCACAAGCCATTCTGCTGATACCTGGTCCTCTATCCGCGACCCCGACCCCGACTGCGACGGCAACCGCAACTGCCACGGCGACTGCAACGCCAACAGTGACGGCCACAACAACCGCAACGCCGACACCAACCGCGACGCCGACGAATACCGTGACGGCCACCGCGACCGCGACTGCGACGCAAACCGTAACTGCCACGGCGACTGCAACGCTAACAGTGACGGCCACCACAACCGCAACGCCGACGAATACCGTGACGGC
>Ga0208827_1000096_pt1 | contig 79381 bp, 60 predicted proteins | sample Sb_taG_5_FD_187709 | JGI IMG/M metagenome (GOLD analysis project Ga0208827, IMG submission 187709) | Peat soil microbial communities from Weissenstadt, Germany - Sb_50d_8_FC metaG (SPAdes) (version 2) | ecosystem: Environmental > Terrestrial > Soil > Wetlands > Peat | place: Germany... | reverse complement strand
CGGATGACGCTTCGCAGATCGACCGAAGCAAGAAGATTTCCGAATACGCCACCTATTCGCTCATCGGCGTTGCCGGCGGTTCCTACCTCTGGGGACATTTCGTTCACAACGGCCATCTGCGCGAAACCGGGTTTCTAGCCGGCGAGGCCGCTCTAAATAGCACGGCGGTAGCATACCTGCTAAAAACCATGACCCAACGTCCCAGGCCGCTTCAAGGAAATGGAGATGGGACGTTCTTTCAGAGTGGAGCGTCATTCCCCTCCGAGCACTCGGCGGTGGCCTGGTCGGTTGCGAGCGTGGTCGCGCATGAGTATCCAGGGCCGCTGACCAAGATCGCCGCTTACGGCCTAGCCTCTACGGTGACGCTGACGCGCGTTACCGGTAAACAACACTTCTCTTCCGATGTTGTAGTGGGCAGCGCCCTCGGATGGTATTTTGCGCGCCACATCTATCGCGCTCATCACGACCTCGAACTCGGCGGCGCGGGATGGGGCAATTATCACGAAGACTCAGACACTGGAGAGAAGGTTCACAATCCCGACCACATGGGATCGCCATACGTGCCTCTCGATAGCTGGATCTATCCGGCGGTGGAGAAGTTGACGAGCCTGGGCTATGTCGGCACTACGTTTCTCGCGTCGAGGCCCTGGACTCGCCTTGAAACCGCGAACTTGCTGAACGAGGCCAAAGGTAGACTGGAGGCAGACGGAAGCTCTCCAGAAGGAATCGCCGCCCTTGATCTTCAGCTCGAACAGGAATTCGCATTCGAATTGGGACTCCTCGACGGCAAATGTAATAATTCGGCGAAAGTTGAATCGATCTACACCCGAGATGTATCGATCAGCGGGACGCCACTGAACGACAGCTATCATTTCGGCCAAACCATTATCAATAATTTCGGCCGTCCCTATGAACAGGGCTTCAACACTTATGACGGTTTTTCGGGCTACGGCACGGCAGGACGCTTCACCCTTTATGTTCGGGGTGAGTATCAGCATTCACCTTCCGCGCCCGGCTATTCGCTCCCCGTTCGACAAGCGATCGCTATGGTTGACCAAAACCCGGTCCAGCCAGCTGTTCCGGTTGCGACCGTGGATCAGTTCAGGCTGCTCGACACTTACGCCGCAGTGAAAGCAGACGGATGGAATCTCTCGTTTGGGAAGCAGAGCCTATGGTGGGGCCCCGGTGAGGGCGGCGCACTGCTCTTCAGCGACAATGCTGAACCTATTTATACCTTCCGTGCGAGCCGAACGCCCTTTACGCTTCCTTGGATTTTCCGGCGTCTCGGCCTAGTCAAATTCGATTTATTCTTTGGCAAACTATCGGGCAATGAATTCCCCCCGCGACCGTTGATTCACGGGGAAAAGATTAGTTTCAAAACCACGCCAAATTGGGAGATCGGAGTTGAGCGTACAACTGAATTCGGCGGCGTGGGCCGCGCGCTAACTTTGGGCGCGATCTGGGAGAGCTACGTGGCTACTAAATCCTCTTTCGAGTATCCGGCCAGCCGCAATCCCGGTAAGCGGACCATAGGTCTCGACTTCTCCTATCGCCTTCCGCATGTCCGCCATTGGCTCACACTATACGCAGAGGGGCTTGTACCCGAAAGCAATCCCTTCAATGTTGACGTGAGCAAGAACCCCATCTATTTCCCGGCACGAACGGCGGTGCGATCAGGGATGTACATACCCCGATTGCCGCGCTTGCCAAAATTGGATTTTCGAGTCGAAGCCGTGTACACGGATCCTCCGACCCCGCGGAGCAGGAGCGGCGACTACGTCTATTGGGACGCCTTTTACCACGACTTGTACACCAACAAGAACAACCTGATCGGCGACTGGATTGGAAGAGAAGGGATGGGTTTCCAAGCATGGAGCACCTATTCGTTCACTCCCCGAATTTCACTACAACCTGGTTACCGGCATGCCAAGGTCGCTGAGGATTTCATTCCTGGCGGAGAAACGCTGAACGACGGCTCGGTAAAGTTTAACTGGCGGTTGCATCGGGAGTTGAGCTTGTCGGGCTCCGTCCAATATGAAAAATGGCTCGCACCTGTCTTAGCGCCGACCGCGCAAACCAACTGGACGTCAACGGTCGGAGTCACATTCTGGCCAAAATTCTGGGGGCGGTAAGGAGAACGGAGAGAGGAACCGTGTCATTACTAAGTTCACAGTTTAGCCATTTCCGGCGACGCCGAATGTGCGAGTTCTTACGCGAGTTCAAAATATCCAAGGACACGAAGGTGCTTGACTTAGGAGGGACTGCCCAACTCTGGACCTACGCCGAGGTGCTGCCTGATCTGACGATCGTAAATCTTGGAATCCCAGAGAATCCTCCCCTGCAAGACAAGGTGCGCTGGGTAGAGGCCGATGCCACCCGATTGCCTTTCCCCGATGACTCTTTCGATGTTGTGTTCTGCAACTCCTTGATTGAACACCTGGGGAGTTATGAAAAGCAACAACTCCTGGCTGGCGAAATCAAACGGATGTCCAAGCGCTACTTCGTTCAGACTCCCAATCGTCGTTTTCCTTTCGACATGCACATGCTCGTTCCCTGCTTTCATTGGCTTCCGAAATTTCTTCAGAGACGCTTGGTCCGCTTAACCGTCTGGGGTCTAATTACGAAACCGTCCCGCGAAGCGGCGGCCGCTTATGTTGACGAACTGCGGCTGATGACCTTCCAAGAACTGCATTCCCTGTTTCCGTCGGGCGCCATTGTCCGTGAGAGGTTTATGTGGATGACGAAGTCCCTGTATGCCCTATCGCGCTGACCCGCAATAGCGCCGGCCAAGCATCCACGAAGAGATTGTGCAGCAGACGAATGAATCCACAGCTCGCGTAGTGGAAAGCCCGCCGGAAATCGAGCCGGTCCCTACCAGTTACCAGGACGAGCAGCTCGCCCTCGATCCTGACCGCAACGGTGCGGAATGGCTCTGGCTTCTGTGGGAACGTCGCGGATTCCTGGTGCGTGCCACCGTCTGGGGCTTGATCTTGTCAACCGTTGTCGCCTTCGTGATTCCCAAGCGCTACGAATCGACCACCCGCCTCATGCCGCCCGACCCGCAATCCGGATCAGGCATGGCCATGATGGCGGCTATGGCGAGCAGGGGAGGCCTCGGGCTTGGTTCGCTCGCCGGCGATCTATTGGGTATGCGGGGCTCTGGCGCGCTCTTCGTCGAGATCCTGAACGGGCGCACCGTCGAGGACCGACTCATCGACCGCTTCGATTTGCGCAAGGTTTATCACGACCGTTACTGGCAGGAGGCCCGCAAAAACCTGGCACAACGCAGCGACATCTCCGAAGACCGCAAAAGTGGCGTGATCACAATCACGGTCACGGATCGAAACCCCCATCGCGCCGCCGGACTGGCGCAGGCTTACGTCGAGGAACTGGACCGATTGGTGGCACAGGTTTCAACCTCTTCCGCGCGGCGCGAGCGCGTGTTCATCGAGCAACGCCTGCAAGCAGTGAAGCGAGACCTTGATTCGGCGTCTCGGCAGTTCAGCGAGTACGCCAGCAAGAACACCACGATTGATGTTACCGCCCAGACCAAAGCGACGGTCGAAGCCGCTGCCAGGCTCGAAGGCGAAATGATTGCGGCCCAGTCGGAACTCGAAGGCTTGGAACAGATCTACACGAAAAACAACGTGCGGGTGCGCTCTTTACAGGCCCGGGTAGGCGAACTGCGGTCCGAGCTCCACAAGATCGGCGGCGACACTCCAGATCAGGCGGCCGGCAAGTCTAGCGCGCCGCAGGAGTTTCCCTCGATTCGCCAGTTGCCTTTGCTGGGCGTGAAGTGGGGAGACCTCTATCGCGAGACCAAGATCCAGGAAACCGTCTACGAACTGCTTACTCAGCAGTACGAGCTGGCTAAGATCGAAGAGGCGAAAGAGATTCCGGTGGTCAAGGTGCTCGATGCGCCGAACCTGCCGGAGAAGAAGTCGTTCCCGCCGCGGCTATTCATCATGGTGCTTGGGACCCTCTTCGCGATCGTGTTCGGAGCCACGTGGATTTACGGCACAGCGTTATGGGAAAGCACCGATTCACAGCACGCCGGAAAGGTGTTCGTGATGGAAGTGGGTCGAGAAGCCAAAGAGGTCGCCGCTCACTGGCGTGCCCGCGCCTCATCGACTGTGGGACTGCTGCACAAGCGAAGGAATGGGGATGGTCCAACGTCCATTAATGTCTAGGGCGGTTATGCAGCCGCGCACTCTTTCCCCTCCCCAAGCTTCGCGAAGCCGAAGCCATGCGGTCCAAGCAAGCATTATTGTGGTTCTTATAATTCTCATGATCTTGATGTACGTGCTAATGGTCGCGGTCGAGGGCCTCTACCAGTCGTGATGGCGAGTTCTGCTCTGGATCTTAGAACTTGTGCCTCCGCCGGCAAGGGGTTGCGTGTGTCAGCTTGGATCATCGCTGGCATGGGTTTGCTTGTGTTGTGGGCCGCTTTCGGTTTGGGCGCCTATTCCAACTTGATTCTTACAGGGCTTTTCCTGGCCACCGGCATCTTGCTGCTAAAGCCTGCGCTCGGGGCGCGTAACGCCGACCTGTTCCAACCCGCTTGTTTATTTCCTGCAATCTACTGCTTTTGGTTCGGCCTCGGCTCTCTGGACATTCTGCCGGCATCGCTTAATTTCCGTCTGTTCGAGCCCATTCCCCTGCGGATGTGGGGATACTATGCCGTCGGATTGGCAGGTTACATTCTGGCGGTCGGGTTTAAACGGAAGGGTATGCTACCGCAACACGAGCCAACGAGTCTGTGCACAACCTGGGATGGCCGTCGTTTCGCGCTTGCAATGGGAGTCCTCATTTTAATCGGCACAGCGGCGTACGCCTACCTTGTCCACAAGGGCGGGATTCCGATTCTGAGCGACGACTGGGCAGAGAGTCGAGTTGAGATTGGTCTGCAGAATATGCTTGCTATCACCACCTTCCTCTGCGCCTTCTGGACGGTGATACCAATGCTGTTCGCGTTCCTGTGGAGCAGACCGCGCACCAAGATGTTCGCGACTCTCATTTATGGATTAGCGGCGATGTTTGCTGTGATGCTCCTGTCCATGGGCAGCCGTGGGTACGTGTTCATTCCAGCGCTGATTGTGGTGATCATTCGCCACTACATGGTGCGCAGGTGGCGGTTCGTATCCTTGTTGGCGATAGCAGTCCTTCTTTTTGCATTGATCGGAGTTGCTGGGTATCTCAGGGACTACTCGCAGGTGACTGCCTTGGCAGACATGGGTTTTCCTTCCTGGGTTGAGCCCTTCGCGCCTGGCTATCTTTACATAAGGGCTCCCATCGCCACCTTTCGCGACATTAGCGCTCTCATCAGCGCGCAGGGCAACTTCCAATACGGAGCGCTCTTCCTATCGCCCTTCGCGGTGCTTGCACCGGGTCATCACCTCAGCTCCGACCTCTTCTTCAAGAAGCTTCTCGGCCACAATTTCCTTGGCCTCGGAGAACCAGCATCCTTGTTGGGAATCTTCTACGCCGATTTCGGAATAGTGGGTATCTTCGCTGGCATGTTTGCCACCGGACTGCTTGCGCGCTGGCTCTATCGCGGCGCATATGCGAAGAAGTCACCCCTTTCTGTGTTGCTGTTCTCTTACTACTCTTATGTGCTGCTATTTAGCGTTTTCGGCAGTTTGTTTCCTTACCTTGCTACATTATGGATCCCCCTGATGTTTATCTTCGTCGAAAGATTCGCGCGCAAAGTTGAATGCTCCGCCTCCTGAGCATAGGGCGGAAGATTACTAATGCGCTGGAACTACGCCATGAAATCACATGCCTAGGATCAACAGTCCTCAACTCGCGACCATGAGTAATGAAACCACAATTTCAGTCCTGATCGTCTGTTACAACGCAAAGCATTTTCTCCAGGATTGTCTCAACTCGATTCGGGATAGGGTCACGGTGCCATACGAGGTCATTCTCTTGGACAACGCTTCCGTAGATGGCACCGCGGACTTTGTCCGAACCGAATTCTCGTGGGTGCGCCTGCTGCGCAGCGACGAAAATCTCGGATTCACCAAGGGCAATAACTTTGCCGCGCGCTATGCGCGAGGGAAGTATTATTTGCTGCTCAATCCTGACACAGTATTGCTGTCTGACATCGCGCCGGCCATTCGACTGCTCGAGTCCGATCGTCGCGTTGGCATCGTCGGCGCTGAGATGTACGGTGGAAACCACGAACATCGTCCCTCCACAGGTCACTTCCCTCGGGCCATGCTCCTCTGGAAGTTCGGTTGGCTCTGGTCAGATCCGCAAAAACGTCCCTATGGCGAACCCAATCTGAAAGCGTTTCAGGTGGATTGGGTTGAGGGCTCTTTTCTGCTGACGACAGCCGAAAACTGGCGTGCTCTGGGTGGTTTGGACGAGAGCAATTTCTTCTACGGGGACGACGTTGAGTTCTGCCGCAGCACGGCCGACCATAGGCTAACCACGGTGCATTGCACTGGCATCAAGTATGTTCACTTCGGAGGCTACGAAGCCAGCCGCCTGGGATACCTCTACGCAGGTTTTCGTAGATATCACCGAAAGTTTTCCAGCTATCCCGAGCAGTTGCTTGCCGACGCGATTTTGCGTCTGGGTTTGTTCGTACGAATCGGAGTATTTGGGGTGCGCTATCTGATCACTCGAGATAAGTCGGTGGGAGAAAAGTTTCGACGATGCATCCAGGTACACAAGAACTGGAAGCAAACCAACTCGGTCGCGCCCCGCTTCAGCTAAGGTCATGATGGATATTTACAGCAGGTTGGAATACGTTATCAGCCGGCTCAAAGGCCGTAAGTACGAGATTGATCGCCGGATCCCTATATCTTTGATACTGGCTGTCATGCTCCGCCGCCTAAGCTGGATGCTCCGGGGTCTCTTCAGAACGCTTCTCTTGCAGGGACGGCCCAAGCCTGTATTCATCGCCCCCAACGTGAATTTACGCAACGCGTCCCTGGTGCACTTTGGGAATGGAGTCACGTTAGAGCGCGGCGTTATTATCGATGGGCTCTCGACCAACGGCATCAGGCTGGGCGATAACGTAGCGATTGGCGCGTACTCAATAGTCTGCGCCGCCATGCTGTCGCACTTAGGAGACGGAATACATTTTGGCAACAATTCATCGACTGGACCGTATTCGTTTATCGGCGCAGGCGGTCCGATCACGGTCGGCGAAAATGTCATCATGGGTCAGCACGTATCATTTCACTCCGAAAACCACAATTTCGACCGGATCGACCTTCCTATACGGTCTCAGGGAGTAAACCGGGTGGGCATTCTGGTTGAGGATGATTGCTGGGTGGGGGCAAACGTGGTTTTCCTGGATGGTGCTCACGTGGGCCGCGGGTCGGTCGTTGCTGCGGGCGCGGTGGTGCGCGGTAAAATCCCTGCTTACTCAGTCGTTGCTGGCATTCCCGCACGAGTGCTGCGCTCGCGTTTGCCGAACGAGGCGCCGCTTGAGTCTTTGTGCATAGCCGCCTCAAGCTCATGAAACACGAACCCGCAAACATCCTGTTCGTCCACGGCAACAATGATCTCTACGGTGGAGACATTGCGCTCTTGGAGCTGATAAAACGCTTGGATCGCAAGCGCTTCCGGCCGCTAGTGGTGCTGCCAAACGATACCCGCCACATTAATCGCCTTTCCGCCAAACTCGAGCGGGAGGGCATTGCGTGCCGCTTCGTTCGCATGGCTGTGATCCGGAGAAAATACCTCGCCGCGTCAGGCTTGATCATGCTTGCCGTGAACTTCGTGGCTGGGGTTGTGGCGTTGATGTATCTGATCTGGCGGAATAAGGTCGAATTGGTTCATAGCAATACCATCGCAGTTCCCTGCGGGGCCTTTGCGGCTCAACTTATGCGACGGCCCCATGTGTGGCATATCCACGAGATAGTCACCCGACCTGCGATCGCGTGCAAGATCCTGCATCCCGTGGTGACGAGGCTGTCCACGGTTGTCGCGGTGGTCTCTCATGCGGTGCGCCGCCACATACTCGAGGATTGCCCCAGTCAAGGTGGGAAGATTAGGGTGATCCTTGATGGCATTGACGTGGCAGCATTTGCAAATGGCAATGGCAACAAGGTCCGCCGGGAGTTGGGGATTCCACCCGACGTCTTTCTAGTCGGAATGGTAGGGAAAGTGTGCCGCTGGAAGGGCCAATTGCTCTTGGTCGATGCCGCACAGATCGTTTCGAAGCAGAGAGAGGGTGTTTACTTCTTGGCTGTCGGCGGTGTTTTCGATGATGAGATGCATTTCATGGTGAGCTTCCGGAATGCAGTCTCTTCCAATAACCTCAGCCGTAATTTCATCATCAGCGATTATCGTAGCGATATTCGAGATGTCATGAACGTTTTCGATGTGTTTGTCTTGCCTTCTACCGAACCTGATCCCTGCCCATTGGTAGTTCTCGAAGCCATGGCGGCGGGGAAGGCCGTAATTGCATCGCGACATGGTGGCCCGGTTGAGCAGGTCGGCGAAGGCGAGACCGGGTTGCTATTCACACCCGGTTCAGCCGATTCCCTGGCCGCTGCAATTATTGCACTGGTTGATAATCCAGACCGCGCGCGTGTCATGGGTAGCGCTGGACTGAAACGGGCTTCTGCGCATTTCCGCGTCGAGCGATACGCACACGACTTCGAGTCCTTATACGGCGACCTGTTAGGCATCTACAGGGTTCCAGCCCTTGAGCGAGAGAAACAAATCACTTCTTGTTCGATTCGGTAGCTGGCGCGGGCACTGAGTTATTAAGCCAACAATGCTGAATTCACCACAACCAATAGGAACATTTCTGGCGCGAAATACTGCCTTCAATGTACTTGGTCAGCTGATACCTATCTTGGTGGCAGTTGTCACAATCTCTTATGTGGTTCATAGGTTAGGTACGGATAGATTTGGCGTCCTCGCGATAGCATGGCTACTTTTGGGATATCTCAGTTTATTGGATTTTGGCCTGGGTCGAGCGACCACCAAGTTCATCGCAGAAGCGCTAGCTCGCAAAGAAAACAATAAGGTCTCAGAACTGGTGTGGACCTCTGTGGGAGTTCAGATTGTTCTTGGCTGTGGGGGAGCTTTGCTGCTGGTCCCTTTCGTGCCTTTGCTCGTCATGAAAGTGCTAAGAGTGCCGGAAGGGCTCGCAGGTGAAACGCGCACCATCTTGCTTATGTTGTTGGTCTCGCTGCCTTTCGTCCTCGCGGGTAACGGCCTGAGGGCAGTGTTAGAGGCCCTGGAGAGGTTCGATCTAGTCAACCTCCTGCGAATTCCCGCTATTTTCTCAGTGTATGTGCTGCCTGCTGTAGGTCTATTGGTAGGACTGCATCTTCCGGCGATCGTGGCCCTTTTGGTCTTTGCCAGGTTCGTAGTCTGTTTAGCTCATCTTAGGTTTTGTTTTGTAGCCTTTCCTGAGTTGAGGTTCCACGCCCCGTCTGACGGAGCTCTATTGCTGCGCATGCTCCGATATGGTGGCTGGGTGACGGTCTCCAACGCAGTGAACCCTGTTTTGATATATCTCGATAGGTTCTTAATCAGTTCGATCCTTTCGCTGTCGCTACTTGGCATCTACACCGTCCCATTCGAAGCGGTTACAAAGCTATGGATCGTGCCAGCGAGTCTTTCGGCGACGCTGTTTCCCGCGTTTAGCGCTCTGGGAACAATTCAGAATCGCGATCGCCTGGTCAGGTTATACGCGCGGTCATTTAAGTACCTCCTCTTGTTTTTGGGCCCACCGGTTGTTCTTCTCATTGTTTTTGCGCGCGAGATTCTTACGCTGTGGATGGGACTGGCTTTCGCCAACAACGCCACCCATGTATTGCAGATTCTTGCCTATGGTGTGTTCGTCAATTGCTTTGCGCACGTTCCATTCGGCGTGTTGCAGAGTCTCGGCCGGCCAGATGTTGCAGCTAAGATTCTTTTGTTGGAACTACCTTTATACATCCCGATGGCGTGGGTCATGATCTCACGCTTCGGAATTACAGGTGCCGCCTTCATCTGGGCCTTGCGCGTCACGATCGAGGCTTTGGTCATGGTTAGCGCAGTCTCTAAGCTGTTTTCGCTTCGCCCGTATTCAACGGAACACGGCTTGGCTGGCAGCTCACTGGCTGTTTTCGTGCTAGGTGGGAGCATGGCGGCGGCGAACCTGATTTTGCGGCCCTCCTTTCCCTTACAGGTTGCTGTTTGTGCAGCACTGACGGGCGGGTTCGTTTGGATAGCTTGGCACAAGATATTCGACAACGCCGACAGAATCCAACTACAGAGTATGTGTGCTCCGTTGATCAGAACTGCTAGAGGCGTTGTGCCCTGATGAGTAGAGTGAATGCGGAAATGAAGGAGCGAATTGTTCCCGGCGCAGCCGCGGAAGTGCCGTTCAGGGAAAGCGAGATGCGGTACCTTTTTGCGGGGGCCTTCGCGCGGGGGCGCACGGTGTTGGACTTGGCTTGCGGTGCTGGTATAGGTACCCATTTCCTGCTTCAATCGGGGGCTCAGAAATGCATTGGCTTAGACGTGGACCTGGACGCAGTTCGATATGCGACAGTCCGCTATTCGGATTGTGCGTTTACTGTGTGCGACGGCACCCGCCTGTGCCTTCCGGATGGATGCGTTGACTTGATCGTTTCCTTTGAAACGATCGAGCACCTGAGCGACATGCGGGCCTTTTTCGGGGAGTGCAAACGCGTCTTGCGCAATGATGGAATTTTGTTGTGCTCCACGCCCAACCGAGACGTCACCCGCTGGGATGCAGCCGACAATCCGTTCCATGTGAAGGAAATCGCGATCCATGAGTTCCTTCAGTTGACGAATCAATTCTTCGTGGAGTGTGGGCTCTATGGTCAGTGTGAAGTAAATTATCCCATTCACGTGATGAGACGATGTCTCATTAACCTGATCGGGAAGGTGCATCTCAAGCGTGCCTTAAAAAGGTTACTACCCGCGGCCCCGGTCCAGATCTGTACCGAGACGGAGTTCTCTCCGGTGCCTGTTAGTTCTTCCGCGCAGCCAGTGAGACCGCATGTGCCGAGACGTTACAAACAACCGCGTTATGCTGTAATTGTGGCCAGAAAGTTGAGAAGTCTATCTACATAACAGGTCTGACAACTTATATGCGCATCGCAATGATCGGTATCAAGGCAATTCCGGCACGATTTGGCGGATTCGAGACCGCCGTAGATGAGCTGTCTCGCGGGTTGGTGAAGTTGGGACACCAAGTCGTTGTTTACAACCGCAGCGGCATGAGCAGTCAAGCCGGTCCCTCTTACGAAGGAGTTGAATTGGTCGCGTTGCCTACTGTGCGGTCGAAGAACCTGAGTACTATCTGTCACGCCTTCCTTTCGACCCTCCACGCAATGTTCCGAAAAGCAGATGTGGTGCACTATTTCACCACCGGTGCAACTCTATTTGCGCCCTTGCCTCGTCTAATGGGTAAGAAAGTCGTCTGTTCAGTGGATGGGACTGATTGGCAGCGTGCGAAATGGGGTCGGCTTGCGCGATGGTACCTAAGGCTTTCCGAGCGGCTGGCGGTATTGTTCTGCCACGGCTTGATTTCCGATTCCAGCGAAGTGCTCGACTATTATCGGCGGAACTACGGTGCAGCCTCTTCTTGCATCGTGTACGGGATGCGAGAGCACCGGTCGAATAAGAGAGACGTGCTCGAAAGGCTTGGACTAAAAGAGAAAGAGTATGTCTTGTTCGTGGGACGGCTGGTACCGGAAAACAATGTCCACCACCTTATTAAGGCATTTGAAAGAGTCGAGACCAGCAAGAAACTCGTAATTGTAGGGGATGATCCTTGGGAAAGAGATTACATTTTTTCTTTGCGGTCAACTCGCGATCCTCGCGTGATTTTCACCGGGGGTATTTACGGAGATGGGTACACTCAGCTCCAACAGAATGCGTATCTATTCGTACTGCCCGATGAGGTGGGAGGCACTCACCCCGCATTGGTCGAAGCGATGGGATTCGGAAACTGCGTGCTCGTTAACGATACGCCTTCCAACCTCGAAGTAATTGCGGATGCCGGCTTCAGCTATCGCGGTAGCGAGGGTGATGAGAATCTTGTGCATCAATTGCGGATGCTCGTCGATGAACCGGCGCTGGTGGAGAAATATCGCCGGAGAGCATGGCAGCGCGCGCAGGAACACTACCGGTGGGAGGATGTAGTTCGCCAGCATGAGCTCCTTTATCAGAGGATACTGCGTGGTGGCGGCCAGATGGAGATTTCGGATTTGATCCGGTCAACGGAGCTCTAAAGGTTGCAGGCAGCTGACCGGGTAAGTGTCCCGTCCCGTTTCCGTATGTTCCCCGCTCAAGAGAAGATCGCGAAACCGCTAGGATTCTCGCCTGGCTGGCGCAGTCCGCTTCAGCTTGCCTGCAAGCGTTGCCTCGACGTTCTCGTGTCAGCTCTTCTGTTACTCGTACTATCGCCACTGTTTTTGTTGCTTGCGATACTCGTCACGCTTAGCTCGCCGGGTCCGGTCTTTTACAGGTGGCGCGTGGTCGGGAAGGAAGGGCAACCGTTCGTCGGCTATAAGTTTCGTTCCATGGTGGCCGATGCCGACCGATTGAAGGCGAGATTACTGGCTCAAAACGAAATGACTGGACCTGTCTTCAAGCTTACAAATGACCCTCGGGTTACACCGCTAGGCACCTGGATGAGACGTTACAGCCTTGATGAACTGCCGCAACTTTACAGCGTGCTGAAGGGCGATATGAGTCTTGTCGGGCCCAGACCGCCGCTCATTACTGAATACCAGAGGTTCACCGACTACCAGAAACAAAAACTGGTCGTCCGCCCGGGCGTCACTTGTTTATGGCAAGTCAGCGGACGAAACCAGGTGAGCGACTTCGATGATTGGATTCGCCTCGATCTCGATTATGTTCGCGATTGGTCTCTCCTATTGGATTTCAAGATCCTATTTAAGACAGCGATCGAAGTGTTTGGGGGTTCAGGGAAGTGAAAATGAAAAGCTTCGACGAGGCACGTTGCCCCCGACAGTACGGAGCAACCCTCTAATGAAAGTACTCGTAACCGGCGGTGCCGGATTTATCGGCTCCCACCTGGTAGATCGTTTTCTTCAAGATGGCTTTCAAGTCCGCATTCTCGACAGCCTTGATCTCAGAGTCCATCCTCACGGGCGCCCGTCTTACCTTCCAAGAAACGTCGAATTCGTGCACGAGGACGTCACGAACAAGCAGAGTTTACTGTGCGCCCTGCAAGGAATAGATATTGTGTCTCACCAAGCGGCCTATCAGGACTACATGCCTGATTTCTCCCGCTTTCTAAGTGTAAATGCCGTGAGTACCGCCCTGATATTTGAGTTAATCGTGCAGCACCGGTTGCCGGTGAAGAAAGTGATAGTCGCCTCATCCCAGGCAGTCTATGGTGAGGGGCAGTACGACTGTCCACAGCACGGATTCTTCCTCCCGACACCGCGATCCCAGCAGCAACTGCTTCACGGAGACTGGGAGCTGCATTGTCCGCAGTGCCAGCGGACGGCCAAGCCGCGACTGTTACGAGAAGAACTCAACAACCCTTATAACCAGTACGCGGTTTCAAAGTTGGCCGGAGAAAAAGCAGCGCTGGGGCTCGGCTGGCTGCATGGTATTCCCACGGTGGCCCTCCGTTATTCGATCACTCAAGGGGCGCGCCAGTCTCTCTACAACCGCTACTCCGGAGTGTGCCGAATTTTTTTCAGTCAGGCCCTACGCGACCTGCCCCTCATTATTTATGAGGACGGTCAACAGACTCGCGACTTCGTGCACGTGCAGGATGTGGTAGACGCCAACATGCTTGTGCTGGAACGGGACGAAGCAAACTTCCAGATGTATAACGTCGGCAGCGGCAAAGCGATGAGTGTTCTGGCTTACGCGCATGCCGTCTTAAAGAAGCTTTCTTCCCGCGTGACTCTGGAGATGTCGGGTGAGTACCGCCGGGGAGATAATCGCCACAGTGTCTCGAGTGTCGAAAAGTTACGGAGCTTGGGATGGCAGCCCCGCCGTCCTCTTTCCGTTGTCCTGGACGACTTTCTCGAATGGATCGACAGCGTCGGCGGAATACCCCAACAAGTCGAGGATGCTCACGCCCATATGCGCGACGCCGGCGTGGTGCTCACTTCTTCTGTCTAAAGCAGAACCATCTGCATAGATACAAGCCCGAAGAAACTAAAGCGGTGCTTCCGATTGGCCAATAAACCAGCTGTCCTACAACCAAATCATTAACCGTATTGAACGCTGTGCGATTTGGACCAGCACCGCGCGAAAGGTCGACTATGCAAACAGCGTTGAACAGCTACTTTGATGATGTTATCCAGACAATCGGAAAAATGCCCATCGCGACCATAGAAAAAATCGTTACTGCCCTCATGGAGGCGTATGAGTCGAGTCGCACGATTTATTTATTTGGCAACGGCGGCAGTGCCGCGCTAGCGTCGCACTTCGCTTGTGATCTTGGAAAGGGAGCAAGCAATGGCTCGAGCAAACGGTTCCAAGCATTGGCATTTACCGATAATGTGCCCATGATGACGGCGTGGGCCAATGATGCGCGCTATGAAGATATTTTTGCCGAACAGCTGATAAATTTCGTTCGCCGCGACGACATAACCTTCGCGATCAGTGGCAGCGGAAACTCCCCGAACGTGCTCAAGGCTCTCAAGGTTGCGCGTGAGGCTGGCGCCTTCACGATAGGGTTAACCGGGTTTCAGGGGGGAGATATGAAGGATCTCTGTGACCTGTGCCTGACCGTCCCATCCGAGAATATGCAGATCATCGAGGACCTCCATCTCAGCGTCACTCACGCCGTTTTCACTGCCCTTCGCGCGAAGATCTGCCGGCCGAACGATGAAGGGGTTGCATGACGAGTTCCCACGCAAGCAACCAGAACCGACTGCTATGAATCAGCGCAAGTTATCTTCCCGGATCCTTCTCAGTGATCTCTTGTGGTCTACTCTGGCCATGGCCGCCGCGCTGCTGCTGCGCTATGGAGTGGAATTGGTCCATGTCGAGGTGGTCTCCGCCTCCGCTTTGCTACCGTTCCTGGCGGCCACTTGGATTATTTGGACTTTTCTTTTTCGTTTTCTATCCCTCGATGGGTTCCGGGGGGGCTGGCGGTTGTCCGCGGTTGTTTCACAGTTGTTGTTATCGGTGGGCGCGCTGATGTTGATTTTGTTGTCCTGCGGATATCTGCTCCGCACCTATGTCTCCCGTCTGGCTCTGGTTCACTTTGGCTTGTTGCTTTTCGCTGGATTTATCCTCATACGGGTTGCAGCCTATCTGATCCTGCGAACCCGCTCCAGAAATGGCGGCGCAAGCCGCGTAGTTATTGTGGGGCGCGGCCGTCTGGTGCGGGAGTTAGAACGCAAGATTCAACGGCATCCCGAGTTGCTTTGCCGGGTGGTGGGGGTCCTGTCACCGGATGACGGGACCTTCGATTCCGGTTCTTTACTTGCGCCCGCGGGTCCGGGGATCAGCACCGGCGCACTCGGCGCTGTGGAATTATTCTGCGCGCAACGGGTCGATGAGTTGATTCTTGCCCTGCAGGAGTGCGCTTCGCCTGATCTGCTCAACCTGACCGCACTCTGCCGCGATCGTGGCATCAAGGTCAGCTTTGTGCCCCAGCTCTATGAACTCTATCTCTCTCATCCTCATCTGATGGACTTTGGCGGACTTCCGGTTCTCCAGCTAACTAAACCCGGACTTACCGTTGCTACACTGGTTTGGAAACGGGCGCTGGACATTCTTCTGGGGACCCTGCTTTCGGTGGTCGCGATTCCACTTCTTCTGCCGCTGGCGGCTGCGCTTCACCACATCAAAGGAAGAGCTTTTCGCTGGGAGACGCGCTGCGGATTCCGGGGCAGGCCATTTGCCATGCTGCGGCTGAACGTAGATCGCAGAGCCCGCAACGCTTCCCGGTTTGAACGGATTCTAGGAGCGCTCAGTCTGACCGAGTTGCCGCAATTGTGGAATGTTTTGCGGGGAAACATGAGTCTGGTCGGGCCGCGGCCCGAGCCTCGCGAGCGCGTGTGCCGCTACTCGGAGTGGCAACAGCAACGCTTGACCGTGAAGCCTGGCATGAGCGGGTTGGCGCAGGTTCAAGGATTGCGCGAACAGCATTCGTCGGAGGAGAAGACGCGTTTCGATCTGCAATATCTGTTGAACTTGTCTCTCTGGACCGATCTCTCGCTTCTGTTACAGACCATTGGGACCTTGGCGACACGTTCGGCGAAGCGCGAAGATTCGCTTCGGGAAGATTCGCTCGCTGGCGTGGAGCCGGCTGGAACGGCTAACCATCCGATTGAAGCGCACGTCCACCGGGAGATTCTAGAGAGTGCTCATCGTCCGTAGTCCAATGCGCATTAGCTTTGCCGGAGGAGGAACCGACCTCCCGGCCTATTATGAGCGCTTCGGTGGTGCAGTGCTCAGCACTTCCATCAACAAGTATTTCTACACCATCCTGGGCAAGCGCACTGACGGGCGGATTCAGGTCATCTCCTCCGACCTGCGTGTTTTCGAAACGTGGCGGGATATCGCCAACATGAATATTCGCGGCAGCGGCCTCGAGATTCCTCTGGCCGTACTCAAGGATCTGGCATGCGATATTTCAGTGGATCTTTTCCTGTCCTCGGAGATCCCCCCTGGCACCGGCTTGGGTTCTTCCGCCAGTGTATGCGTGAATATCCTGAGAACCCTGACCACGTATCTGAATCGGCCACTCTCGAAATACGATCTCGCTGAATGTGCATTTCGCATTGCCCGTGACGTCCTGGGACACCACGTCGGCAGGCAGGACGAATTTGCAGCCGCCTTCGGTGGCTTGAATTTCATTACGTTCCACAACGATGGCCTTACCGAGGTGCAACCTCTGGACCTCGATCCCGAATTCCTGCGCGAACTTCAATCTAACTTGATGCTTTTCTTCACCGGCTCCGCCCATCATTCCTGGACAATATTGCAGGAACAGGAGAAGTCAACCCGTAGCCACACTGGGCCCACCCTTGACGCCCTCCACGAAGTGCGAGCCCTGGCCGACCGCATGCTTGCTTCGCTTCGAGCAGGCGATCTCAGTCTTTTCGGAGCGCTGCTGGACGAGGGATGGCGGGCAAAGAAGCGCATTTCCGGGAAGATTTCCAACCCCAGGATTGACCATCTCTACGAGGTGGCCCGCCACAGCGGCGCCGTGGGAGGGAAGATTACCGGCGCTGGTGGAGGCGGATTTCTGCTTCTCTACTGCGAGTCTGATCGACAAGAGGCAGTCCGCTCCGCGCTTCATGCCGAAGGCGTTCAGGAAATGGCCTTTGCCTTCGATAACAACGGGGCCCAAGTGCTCGTGAACGATCCATTCATTGACGGCGACCAGCGCGCCGGCTCACGTTGGATCTTCACCCCTGTTTCCGCAGTCGGTTAGTTTGCGTCGCAAGTTCGCACCATCACCTCGGTTGTTATGTGGGTGAATCGATGAAGGCTTTTCTATTAGCCGCGGGCCATGGCACGCGGCTCCGGCCGATTACGGACAAGGTTCCAAAGTGTTTGGTCCCCATACGCGGTGTGCCCATGTTGCAGATCTGGATGGAAATTTGCCGGAACGCGGGAATTGATGAAGTAATGATAAATCTCCACACCCAGGCTGAGATTGTTCGCGCTTGGCTGCGGAACAACAGAAACGGCATTCGCGTGCGGTTGGCCGAGGAGTCCACCCTGCTCGGATCGGCGGGCACAGTTCTGGCCAACCGCGATTGGGTCGCCTCCGACTCTTGTTTCTGGATCCTGTATGCAGACGTTCTCACCAGCGCCAGCCTCGGCCGCATGCTGGACTTCCACCGTGCCAGGCAACCGGCCGCGACGCTTGGTTTGTATCAGGTACCGGACCCATCACGCTGCGGAGTGGTGTCATTCGACGAGCAGATGGTCATCCGAGAGTTCGTGGAGAAGCCTGCCCATCCGAAAAGCCGGTGGGCATTTTCGGGACTCACGATTGCTACCCCAGAGCTCCTGACCCAGATCCCGCCGCGTTGTCCGGTCGATTTGGGGTTCGACGTTTTCCCGCGACTGACGGGCCAAATGCTTGCTTATCCTATTTCCGACTACCTGCTCGACATAGGAACCTTAGAAAATTATCAAGCAGCTCAAACCGGTTGGCCGGGGCTGGCGACGTGAGGAGAAATCCACGTTGGTCTCTTTAGCTTGCTCGCACACCGGGGCGCGATTGCAGGCGGTGGTGTTCGATATGGATGGCGTGATTGTGGACAGCCATCCAGCACACCGTTTTGCCTGGAGGGAGTTTCTACGAACCTTTGGAAAAGAGGTTACCGACAACGAGTTGGACTTCATCATGGACGGGCGAAAACGCAAGGATATTTTTTTTCACTTCCTCGGTCCACTGACGGACGAGCGGCTGCAGGAGTACGGGAATCTCAAGGACGAATTTTTCTGGCAAGCAGCGCCCGATGCCGTTCCTGTTCCCGGCGTCTTCGAGTTTATCGAATGCATTCGTCAAGCGGGAATCACAATGGCGGTAGCCACTTCGGCAAGCACTAATCGCACACGAGAAACTTTGCAACGCCTGGGCTTACGAAACATTTCACAGCAGTGGTTACAGGCGACGATGTTCGCGAAGGGAAACCCGATCCTGGCATCTATCGACTGGTCTGCCAGCGCATTCAATGTCCTGCGGGAGCTGCCGTGGCCGTCGAGGATGCCGCGGCAGGAATCCGGGCAGCCAAGGACGCCGGCCTGAAGTGTGTTGGAATTGCCGGCGATCAATCCCAAGACAAGCTGACCGCCGCCGGCGCCGATTATGTCCTCCGAGATTTTCTTAATCTCTCTCTCCGAGAGTTCCATTCACTGGTTGGGATGCAACCCCAGCTGAGCTAAGCGATCTTTCATACCAAGTGGAGCGGTAGTGTAGCGCTTCATTGGACATTTGTCTGCAGTCGTTTGTCCGCAGTAGTTGCCGAGGTGTGGGGATGTGGGAAACGCGCAAGCAGTTTTCCATTTCTCCACGCCTCGTTTGCTTTGCGCCTGGGCTGCTCGTCGTCGACGCCGATCGACGAGTACACCGTAAGTCGCTGGTGCTGCGCGTCGCGCACGATTGACTAGTCACTAAATCAGATTTGCCATCGTGAATATGCATCTGCTCATCAGATTGTCGCTCGGACTCGGCCTCTTTCTCGTCGCAAATTCGGTCGTCGCAAATTCGACGGCCCGTGGCGAGGACCATGATTCTCTCAGCCAGCCTCTCAACGATATCGTCGCCGTTGGACGTGGAGGAGGGAAAATATTGCTCGCAAACTTGGCAGAACCAGTCGCACGGCTACAATGGCGTTTTCGTGAGATTCCTGTTTCCCCTTCAAGCACCGCCATCGTCGATGTTGAACTCTCCACCGACGGCACCAAGGCCCTGGTCGTCTTCGCCGACGGTGCGCCACGCGTTCTCGACCTCACCGAGCGCATTACCCGAATCAATGTTGGTGATGTATCCGCCTCTCAGCACCGCTCGCCCCACCAACTTTTCCCCTACGCGGCGGAGGAAAGAGTTTGTCTCCTGGACGACTTGGGCCAGTCCGGCGAAAGACCGTGCACGGAAGCTGCGGCCGCGTCCGTCCACGAGGACGGTCGAGTGCTGTACGCATACAAGGACGGCCGGCTGGCGGTCGTTTCCCCCCAAAGTGGCGTCCGGGAAGAACTTCCCTACCGTGTGCCGCCAGGCGCAAATTTTCAATTGTTGGCAGGTCATCAAGGAGACCTGCGGGATTTTCTAGTCCTCGTGACCGAGTCCGGCACCGACCAGAACGGAGCGGCTCCAGTTTCCGTGGCCACGATCCCCGTGGCCAGGATCCCCGTTACCACGATCCCCCTTACGAAGATCATTGATCCGCGGCAGCCAGCCGCTCCTCTGGGACAGTTTACGGATCCCACGGTCGCGGCACTGCGCGCACTGCTTGAATTTACCGGCGCTCGCGCTGTCTCTGCGACACCGGAAGCGCGCCGCACGGAGCAAGTAAGTGAGTCGACCCTTGAAACGCTCGCTGCACACCTCGCCGGACACCTCAACGACCAGACACGTTCCGCCGAAGTCAAGTGGTCGTTCTATCGCGTCACGGCCAACACGGACCTCTATGCGCCGGTCCTCGAATTCGCCGACCATGAACCCGACTATCCGACTGACGTAAGCATTTGGCAAGCGATTAGACCGCTGGCGCTCGGCACATCGAAAGCAGATTACCAAGCAGCTTACGCCTCCTTGGGCGATCGGCGATGGTCGCGTTGTACATCCTATGTGCGGACTCTGTCCTACCCTGGAACCTGGCTGATCGAATACTGGTTTTATTACCCATTCGATGAAGGCAAATCCCACCCGCACATCCACGATTCCGAACACCTGTTTGTCGAAGTCGACAAGCTGGGCGGAACCGTTCGGAATGTTTTTGCCTCCGATCACGACTCCTTGGTTGCCAACAATCTCTATTCAACGCTGGTCAAAGATTCGCCTCCCGTGGCGCTTCCCCTCTTCGCGATGGTCGAACTGGCAAAGCATGCGATGGCGCCGGATTTGAACCATGACGGGCGCTTCACACGCGGCGTCGATGACAATCTGCACCTCGAACCATATGCCTTCTGGGGCCTTCGTGATCGAAGCGGCAAGGTGCATTTTCTGATGGAGCCGTATCTGGCATCCATGACCCTGCCACGACACCGGGACGGCCGCTTCGCCCTCGCGGATGCGGAGGCCATTTTCCCTGGTCTGGATGTGCCCCCCGAGCACCTGGTGTGCACGCTGCAGCCGTTCCCAGATGATCCGCCGTGCGCGCATTGTGACAGCGCAACTGCGGAGGCAGGAACGGCATTCTTGGACCACCATCCCGATGCGCGTACCCCGGAGGGCATCTACAAGACTTACGTTGTGCCCTGGCGCGAAGTGCGACTCGGCGTGGGGATTTACGACTGGTCGGAAGGGAGGGCGGAAGTGTCTTTGGGGCTTGCGGGTGATTTTCGTCATATGACGGGAGGCCTCTTGCCGATTCCAGCCCGCCTCGCGCTGGAATTTGGTTGGAAACCGCTTGGCAAGGACATTGACGTGCACTTGGACGGTGTGAGCGGCATTGTGTTCAGCAGGTCAACCTTGTTTGCCGGCGTGGGGCTTGAGCGCCTGATCACTAGCACCCAGGGTTTCTAATTCTGAAGTGACGCCAAAATGGGTGGACATCTCAGAGCGTGTAATAGACGGAGTGGTTTCACCTTCCGGCCTCCATTGGCAATATGGCGGAGTGTCATATCACGCCGGGTACATTCTGGAGCTGCCGAGCGCGCACAGAGGTAACTTCACCAACTTCATCGGCGTTGTGATTCGCGACGCTCCGAGCCATCCCATTCTGTTTGAATGGCGTGTCAGTGTCGGATTCCTGCGGCGAAGAGGCCGCCACGACTTCGGCGCCCGCCTCGGGGATCGCAACCCGTACGAGTAACTTACTCGCAACGATGGCTCATGGCAGGTTAGATCTCCGCGAGCTGTCGTTTGAAGTGACGACTAGCCGTTGACTTTGGACCAATGGCTGACAGTTACAGCTGAAAGCTGACAGCAAGCACTATGCCGTGACGAGTTGTTCCGCAACCTCTGGAAGTCCGGCAGCATGCCACGCGTCGAAGCCTCCCGCCACGTTGATCACATTGCGATAGCCCGCGCGCTCGAGCAGACTGCAACCAATCATGCTGCGATATCCGCTCTTGCAGTGAACGGCAATCGGACGCTCTCGATCGATTGCGGGCAGTCCGTGCGGAAACGTATCGAGCGCCCGACATTGCACGTGCGGGATATGCCCAGCTTGCCATTCGCCTTCGCGGCGCACGTCGAGGACGTCGCTCGCTCGCAAGCTCCCGTCGCGCAGTTTCTGGTTCAGTTCCTGAGGGGAAATCTGCGCCGTCTTCAGCACCGGCAGGCCAGCCTTCTGCCAAACCGCCAACCCACCCGCCAGATAACCACGCAAATCTTCGATGCCGACACGAGCCAGCCGCAGCCGGGCTTCCTCAATCTGCGCCTCCGTGTCTCCGATCAGAACCGGTTTTGAGTGGATACCAAGAATTCCGCCTGCCCACGATGCGAATTGTCCCGAGAGCGCAATGTTGATCGACCCCAGCACGTGTCCCGCCGCAAACTCGTCGCCCGGACGAACATCAATGACGTTGACGTTGGCATTGGCATTGGCACTGGCATTCTGCTGCAATAACCCCTGCACTTCGGCCGGAGAAAGTGCCGCAAGCGGCGGCAAGTCCGTCAGCGCCGCCGCGCCCGAACGATTGATCTCGGCATCCTCAAGAAAATAGTCGGGACGAGCCGGAAGGTTGGTGGTCAACTGCGCGATGAATCCTTCCCGACTGGCAATCTGCAGCGCATAGTTAGTAAGGCGCTCCGCCCCAATCGTGGACGAGCGTTCTGCCCGCATGGCTCGTCCGCAGAGCGAGCCCGCACCGTGCGCGGGATACACCATCACCCCATCCGGAAGCGCCAGCAACTTCTCGTGCAGACTGTCGTAGAGCAACCCCGCAAGTTGCCGCGGCGTGTGCGTGCGCGAAAGATCGGGGCGTCCGACATCGCCAATAAACAGCGTATCGCCGGTCAGCACCGCGCAGGGCTGCGCTGGGTTGCCTTCAGATGATTCGCCTTCAGACGATTTGTTTTCCTCTGTTACCACCAGGCAGACGCTCTCCGGCGTATGGCCAGGCGTCTCCAGCGTGCGAATCCGCACCGCTCCCATCTTCACTTCAAAGCCGTCGGTCAGCGGCACATGCGGGAATTCGGCGCTGGCTTGCGCTCCGATGTAAATCCTTGCGCCCGTGCGTGCCGCGAGTTCTTTGTGTCCCGAAACAAAGTCGGCGTGCAGATGAGTTTCGAATATGTGGCGGATCTTAAGATTCTGCTCGTCGGCCGCCTTCAGATAAATGTCCACATCGCGTTGCGGATCCACTACCGCCGCTTCGCCCTCCGATCCGATCATGTACGAAGCATGGGCCAGGCACGTGAGATAAAACTGTTCAAAATACATATCGCCACCCCGGACAGGATACAGTTTTTCCGCGATTTCTAGATTGTCGTTTTGCAGCTTATCACTGTCGCCCGCCGTGGTCGATACCGCAGCTGCATTCAAGACTACAGTCATGTGGAGTGCAGAAGTTTTTGCACGAAGTCTCCGCAACCGGGGAAAAAAGTATCCTGCGAATGTTTTCCAAGTTATTGACCGGCTTATGGTTAAATGATGCACCATCTGCGTACTCCTTTTGTAACTTGGACTTGCGCCCAATCAAGGCCTACAGTCAATGGAACCGCGTTTGTTGGTTTTTTCGGTCCCCGGCGTGCATCGAATTAGTTGAAGGTTCCGAGATTCACCGGGGTTCCAAACTTAAGGTTTACGAACCGGGCGAAGAAATGACGGAGAAGAACTGACGAAGAAAAAATGGAGAAGAGCGTCAAATTTTGGTTGGCATTAAGCGGATCGGCACTCATGGTGGTGTTCGCGATCGCCGGAGTTCTCAGTATGTCCGTCTCGGGATGCGCCCAAGGCAGTCCTTACGTCATTGCCGCTTCCAGCAGCCCCGCTGCTCTGCCCGCCGCCACCAGCGACGAGGCCGACGAACCTATCCTCACCATCAAGAAACGCGTCGATGAAGTCAACGTACTGTTCATCGCTACCGATCGCCACGGCAAATTCGTCCGCAATCTGAACCAGAACGATTTCTCTATTTTCGACGACCACAAGCCCGTGCAGTCCATCCTTAACTTCCGCCGCGAGACCGACCTCCCTATCGAATTGGGCCTGCTCATGGACGTGAGCGGCTCCGTGCAGGGCCGCTTTGGATTTGAAAAAGACGCAGCCACCGGATTTCTGCAGCACGTTATCCGTCCCGGCTACGACCGCGCGTTCGTTGTAGGCTTCAACAAAGAGAGCCGCCTCACCCAGGATTTTACCGACCAAGTACCACTGCTCGCCGCCGGAGTACAGCGCCTGAAGAATGGCGGTGGCACCGCGCTCTATGACGCAATTTACAAGGCTTGCAAGGAAAAGCTGCTGCGCGAACAGTCCGATCATCCCATTCGCAAAGCCATCGTCATCCTCAGCGACGGCGAGGACAATCAGAGCGAACACACGGCCAACCAGGCCATTGAAATGGCGCAGCGCGCCGAAGTTATCATTTATGCCATCTCTACCGACGACAGCGGCCTGATTCTCCGCGGCGACAAAGTTCTCGAGGATCTCGCTTCCGCCACTGGCGGCCGCGCTTTCTTCCCCTACAAAATGAAAGACATCACGCGCTCGTTCGCCGCCATTGAAGACGAACTCCGCAGCCAGTACGCCGTTTCCTACAAGCCATCCGACTTCGACGCCGACGGACGCTACCGCTCGATCGAGATCACTGCCCTGAAAAAAGATCTGCAAGTCCGCGCCCGCCGCGGATACTTCGCTCCAAAACAATAAGCAAGGTTTCAAAGTTGCAAGGATTCAAAGTTTCAGGGTTGCTCCGAGTATTTGAGACCTTGAAACTCTGAAACTTTGAAGCCTTGCCTCTTTGAAACCTTGCTTCTTTGAAACTTTGCTGTTAACTTCCCCTTGAATCCGCATCGAAAGGGGGTCCACATGGTTTTGCTCGTTCTTGCAGTTGTAGTTCTGTTGGGCGTCTTCCTGATCGGGATGTACAACAGCCTGGTGCAGTTGCGCGTGCGCTCCGAATCGGCTTGGTCCGACATCGATGTTCAGCTCAAACGCCGCCACGACCTGATTCCAAATCTGGTCGAAACTGTAAAGGGCTACGCCGCCCACGAAAAAGACACGTTCGAGAACGTCGCCAAATTCCGCTCCATGGCCATGCAGGCCACCGGCCCAGTCGACAAGGCTGCCGCCGAAAATCAACTGACGGGCGCGCTCAAAAGCCTGTTTGCGGTGGCCGAAAATTATCCCCAGCTCCAGGCCTCGCAGGAATTCACGCAGCTGCAAAATTCTCTCAACGAGATCGAGGATGCCATTCAAAACGCCCGCCGCTACTACAACGCCGTGGTGCGCGACCTGAACACCAAGATTCAATCTTTCCCGACCAACATTCTGGCCGGGATGTATGGCTTCCAGCAGAAGCAGTTCTTCGAAGCCGCTGCCACCGATCGCGAACCAGTAGCGGTAAAGTTCTGAAGCTTGTGTGGGGACGGGCGCCCTCGCGAGCCTGCCCTGAGCGAAGTCGAAGGGTCCAAGCCGAGCGGAGCTCGGCAGTTGCCAGTAGCCAAAGCAACTCCGGATTCGCTGTAAGGATGAAGTCCCAGAAATGTTCCGCGGAGCCTATACGAAACGTCGACTGCTAGTTCTATCCTTACTTCTGGCGCTCGCTGCCACCGTCTCTGCCCAGCCTCGCAACTGGCGCGTAGCCGATTTCAAGGACACCATCTCCATCGCCGCCGATGGCACGGCCCTGGTCAGCGAAAAAATCACGCTCGTTTTCGTGGGCGAGTGGCACGGCATTCACCGCACCATTCCGGTCGAATATCCCGGGCCGCAGGGGACCAACTACACGCTCTTTCTCAATGTCCTGAGCGTCGAGGACGAAAACGGAAACAAACTGAAGTACGATTCGAGCAAGTCCGGAGCGTACCGCGATCTCAAGATCTACATTCCCGGTGCGGTGGATACGACGCGCGTCGTCAACATCGATTACTCCGTGCGCAACGGCGTACGCTTTTTTGATAGTTACGACGAGTTCTACTGGAACGTGACCGGCAACGATTGGCCCGTTCCCATCGACCACGCCTCGGCCTTCGTGACCCTGCCCGAAAATGCCGCCGGAGGGTTGCGCGCTCAGGCCTTCACCGGCGCCTACGGCTCCAAGCAAAGCGAAGCGACCGCCGAAGTCAAAGGCGCCGACGTTCTTTTCGAAACCACCAGTCCGCTTTCCATGCGCGGCGGCGTCACCATCGACATCTACATTCCTCAGGGAGTGCTCAAACCTCCCTCCGCACTCACCAAGTTAGGCTGGTTTCTGAGCAGCAATCCCATCGTATTTCTGCCCTTACTAACTCTGGCCGTGATGTTTGCCCTCTGGCATTCCGTGGGGCGTGATCCCGATCCCGGCGTCTCCGTCGCCCCGCAGTACGAGCCGCCCAAAGGCATGTGTCCCGCCGAAGCCGGAACGTTACTCGACGACACCATCCATCCCCGCGACATCACCAGCACCATCGTCGATCTGGCCGTGCGCGGATACATCAAGATCGAAGAAAAAGTCGACACCTTCCTGCTCTTTCACCACAAAGATTACCTCTTCACATTGTTGAAGCAGCGCGACCAGTGGACCGACCTCACGCCGCACGAGCGCGTAATGCTCGACAACATTTTTCTGGCCGGGACCGGAACGCGCCTTTCCGATCTGAAAAATCGCTTCTACACCGTGATTCCCATTGTGCGCGAGGACATCATGTCTTCGCTTAAAAGCAAAGGCATCTACACGCTCGATCCGGAATCCGCCAATGGTTACAGCATTGTCGCCGGCGTCGCCATCGCGATTCTTGTCGTCGCCGTGCAAGTCCTGGGTTGGATGAACCTGTTCTATTCCATTCCGCTAGTGATCGGCAGCGTTCTCGTTTCCGCGCTGATCTGGTGGCTCTTCGCGCGCCAGATGACGGCGAAAACTGTGGCCGGTGCGCGCATCAAGATCGCCGTCCTCGGATTCCAGGAGTTCTTGAACCGCGTCGACGCCGACCGCATCAAGAGCATGTCGCCCGACACGTTCGAAAAATTTCTTCCCTACGCCATGGCGCTGGGCGTGGAGCACCACTGGGCCCAAGCGTTCGACGGAATCGTGAAGGATCCTCCGAGTTGGTACGTCTCGCCGAACGGCTACGTCGGCTTCAGTCCGCTTTTCTTTTCAAGCTCCATGCATAGCATGGCGTCGGACATGCACCAGGTCTTCGTCTCCGCTCCCAGGGCCAGTTCCCGCGGATCCGGCTTCGGCGGTGGAGGCGGATTCTCAGGCGGAGGCTTTTCCGGAGGCGGATTCGGCGGCGGTGGCGGCGGCGCCTTCTAGCGTCAGCAGGTATTTAGTGGAGCGACGGGCGTCTCGCCGGTCCGCCGCCCGGGGCTGCCCGGCCCTCCACGCCCAGACCCCCAAACTTAGATCGCTACCGCTTCCTCCAGCCTGCACTCTTCCGCCGACTTATCATCTCTGAGTCCCATGAATACAGGCGCTCGCAGCTTAAGGCCGCCCTCCGCCGTTTCGTGAGTCCACTCGGCAAACTTGATTTCGGCGACAAGTTCCGGGCGTACAAAAAGAACTTTCCGCAATCCGCCAATCTCGCCGTAAAACGGATTCTGTTTCGTCTTGAGCGGCTGCAAGAGAGCGAAGATTTGTTTGAGTGCTTTCTGATCGAAGCCCGTGCCCACCTGCCCGACGTGAATGAAGCGCCCGTGCCGGTCATACAACCCAAGCACCAGCGCGCCGAAATATTCGCGGCTGCCTTCGGGAGGAGTGTAGCCTCCGATGACGCACTCCTGGCGTTGCGTGATTTTTATTTTGAGCCAGTTGCGCGAGCGCTTTTCTTCGTAAGCGCTGCTGCGCCTCTTGGCGACGATGCCTTCCAGTTCGCGCTGCCTAGCCGCTTCGAAAAGTTCGAGACCTTTCTCAGCATAGTGGTCGGAAAAATGAATGACTTCGCTGTTTTCAATTCGGTCTTGCAGCAACCGCTTGCGTTGTTCAAGCGCGACGTGGCTCAGGTCCACGCCATCGAGGTACAGCAGATCGAATGCATAGTAAACGACCGGGACCCCTTCGCGCCACGGCAGTCGCCGTTTGCCCGGCTGGAACCCCGTCCGCTGCTGCATCAGACTAAAAGAAGGGCGGCCCTCTTCATCGAGCGCGACGATCTCTCCGTCAAGGATGGCGCGCTGGGCTTTTACGAATTGCGGCAGGCTCCCAAGTTCGGGAAACTGTGCCGTGAGGTCATTCTGGTTGCGCGACACCAAACGCACGCGCCCGTCTTCAATGAAGGCGACGGCGCGGTAGCCGTCCCATTTAATTTCGAACAGCCAGTCAGGATCGTCGAAGGCCTTCCCGGTGGGAGTAGCCAGCATCGGATGGATGACCGTGGACATAGGCTTCTCCTCGGCGCCGGCGAGAGCTTTAATCGCAGAGGGCGCAGAGTTGGAAAACGCGGAGTTCGCAGAGGATTTCTTGCTTCGTGATTTGGATGTGGAATCTTTAGACCCGGCTTCCTTGGATGCCCTACCCGAAGTATTCGCGTGAGTTACACGTCGCGCCGCTTGTCTAGGGCCTTTTCTTTCATTTTTCTCCGCGTCCTCCGTGTTCTCCGCGGTTGAAGCTTTTTCCCCAGCGTCCTCTGCGTTCAAAGCTTTTCGCTTTGAGTCGGCGCGTGCGATTGCGTCCGCCAGCCACGCGGCCTTCACCCTCCCTCGCGATGCGGGACGGCTGCTCTTCCATTCCGCCGAGCCTTCATCGCCAGCGATCTGTGCCATAGTGCGGCCGCTGAGAACGGAGGTGTCATACGCGTCGATGTCGAATCCCGCGACGACGCGATCGTCTTTCTTCTTGATCAGCAGCCATTCATTTCCTTTACTTCCGGCGCGGCCTTTGATGTGTACGAGCGCGAAATCGCCGCTGAGCCGCTTCCCTTTGAGACGAAACTTCAGGTCGCCCTTCACCAGCATGGCGGCGGCTTCTCTTTCTGTTCCCGGAACGTACTCGCCGTTGACTGGCACCGGCGAGAGTGGCACCCAGGTTCCTTCGTCCCAAACCATCACGGTACCGCCGCCGTAGTTGCCTTTGGGAATGGTGCCTTCAAAATCGAAGTACGAAACGGGGTGATCCTCGACCTGCATGGCCAGACGCTTGTCGGCAGGGTCGAGCGACGGGCCTTTGGGGACTGCCCACGACTTGAGCACGCCTTCCATCTCCAGGCGGAAATCGTAGTGCAGCCGCGACGCGGCGTGGCGCTGTACGACAAAGCGATGCTGCGATTGTTTTTCGAGCTTGGGCGGAGGCTCGGGCGTTTCCTCAAAGCGCCGCTTTCGTTTGTATTCGTCAAGCGACATGGTGGCTATTGTAATTCCGGCTGACACTTGCGCGACGCCTGCTTGTGTAGGGACGGGCGCCCTCGCGAGCCTGCCCTGAGCGGTCGAAGGGTCCAAGCCGAGCGCAGCTCGGCAGCCGCCTGTGGCCACGGCAACTCGATTCGCTATAGCGGGCCGGAGCCCGTCAGAATATTTAACTAAGGCCGTATACTGTTCCGGTTTCCGAGGAGTGCTGCATGAATCGGCTGCCACGGCCCGGAAAACCTGTCGCATGAAACGCGAGTACCCGGAATCTCCGCTGGTGGGTGTGGGCGCTGTGATCGTCGATCGCCATAGCGATGATGAACGCGACGATCAGCGCGTCCTGCTGGTTCGCCGCGGACAGCCGCCGCTGCTTGGCGAGTGGTCGTTGCCGGGTGGCGTCCTCGAATGCGGTGAAACTCTGCGCGAAGCGGCGGTTCGTGAAGCCCGCGAAGAAACGGGATTGCTTGTCGAGGCGGGTGAACTGCTGGGCGTATATGAGCGTGTGATCCGAGGCGACGACGGACGGGTGCGGTACCACTATGTGTTGATTGATTTCTTGTGTCGTCCGGTTGGCGGTGATTTGAAAGCTGGTAGCGACGCGGCGGATGTTCGGTGGTTCACGCGTGACGAGTTGCCCGCGCTCAACCTGGCCTATGATGCGAATGACGTCGTGCTTAAGGGATTGTCGCGGCGCTCCGGATGAGGAGGATTTTCGGCACGTGATCAGTCGGCCATCTCAATTGGCCATCTTGGCCACATGCACCGCGAAGCCCGTCTTGGGCAGCAGTGACGTTAACTCGAACACCTTGAAGCCGTCACCGGTGATTTCCGTCTGGCGATAAATGCCGGGCTCGGTTTCGGCCGTTTCGTGGCGACCCTGCAGATTGTCGAGAAACTTCTGCGCGTCTTTGGGGCTGGCTTCCCCGCCTTTGGCGCGTGTCACAACTGCCTCGGTGGCGTAGGAGCGCACAAGTTTCGGCCAATATTTTTGCAGCAGTTGGGTGCTCGCGAAAATATCAGCCCACACAATTTCTCCGTTCACGGCGACCACGACGCCCACCGCATTCTTGTCGCGCAGTTGGCGGATAACGCTTTCGTAGTTGCGCTGCACCGGCTCGGCAACGGCATCAACCTGTTTTTGAACTTCCTTATTGTCCATAACGCGCGCATACGAGGTGGTTGCGTTCACTGCGGGAGCCGCACCAGTAACTTCTACGGTTGCCGCCATGGCGCTCTGCGAAGTGCGGACGCTGTCCCACACTTGCTGCTGATCTTTCGCGGCCATCGCCTTGCTGCGCACGACGGGAGCGGCGACAAGACCGCCAATACCGCCTCCGGCGCTACCAAACTCGTATTTACCGTTCGTTGGCACCCAACGCCCGGGCTCGACGCAGAAGACACTGAGGTCGACCGAATCGCTCTCCGCGGGCACGATGCGATCTTTGCCGATGACGCGGTCCTGCTTGCCGCCGGTAACTATCTCGCCGGCGAGGAGTAACAACGGTCGTTTCGAGTTATTGACCAGGACCAGCCGATTCACCTCCGCGTCGCGCACGGGATGGATGATCGCCGGTTCGCCAGGGCGGTGACGGATGAGGCCACGCGCCTGGCCAGCTTCAGTCACGACGACGTCGCCGCTGCGTAGGCCTTCATCAAGGGTAAGAAACTCTGCCGTGTCGTGCGACTTACTGGCGACTACGGGAAACACGGTCAGATTGCCGCTGCGAATCGGGCTAAGCAGCGAATAGCCAGACGCCGGCGCCACTTCGCCCGCTTGCAACGTGCACGGAACCACAACCGCCACCACTGCTATCGCTATTACAGCTATTCCAGCAACTGCAGAACCAGAACCAATGACCAGCCGCATAATCGGCCTCCTCGCAGTAAGGACACCACTCATCTCATAAATGACTCTCAGGGCATAACATCTGGCCCTCGGGGGCTACAGCCCGAATTTCTTGTGGCGCTGAGCCGCCCGGCTGAAGCCGTGCTCTTCCCGAAACTTACTCAGAACCATTTATGAGGCGAGTTCCAGCGAAGACACTAATCCTTCCGCGTGCGCGCGATCCTTTGCCCGCGCCACCGGCCCACGCCCCGGCACACCTAAGATAGAGCGTGCCGGGGGACTCAACCGCGAGTCTTCCAGGAGTGTCCTTCTCTGCTCGCTGATCGAAGAACGCACGATTTATTCTTCCTTGCGTCCAAAAAATTGCTAGCATCATCTGGGACATGCCAGAATGACATGCCAGAGTGACATGCCAGGGGTGCATGCCAGGGGTACATGCCAAAGTCCGCCCAATCCGGCCACCAGGCAAACGTCGCCGCTCTCTACGAGCGCAGCGGGGCGGCGGCTTACGGTGTGAGCGTTGAGCAGTTCGCCGCAATTCTCGATGAAATTCTGCGCAAGTATTTTACCCAAAACTCGGCCCACGATCCGGACCCCAATTCCGCCCGCGCTTCAGCAGAACAGAAGGCTGACTTCTGCGCCGGTCTGCGCCTGGAAGAATTGGCGCTGGCGCGCGCATGTGCCGCGGGAAACGAGCGGGCGTGGCAGGACTTCATCGCCCGCTACCGGCAGAAGCTGCACGGCATGGCGCTGCACATTACGCGCGACGGCGCACATGCCGCGGAGTTGGCCGATTCGCTGTTTGCGGATCTCTACGGCGTGAACACACGCGATGGCATACGCCGTTCGAAACTCGTGTTCTACACCGGCCGCGGTTCGCTCGAAGGCTGGTTACGCACGGTGATGGCGCAGGAGTTCATCAATCGCTATCGCAAGCAGAAACGCACGGTCAGTCTGGAAGAACAGACGGAAGCAGGTGTACAGTTTGCGGCGGCGGTCCAGGAGCCGGCGTACACTTCGGATCGCACCTCGGACCAACGGCTGGAAGCGGCCACCGATGAGGCGCTGGCGGAACTTTTGTCCGAGGACCGGTTTACTCTGGCGTCCTATTATCTGGATGGGCGGACGCTGGCCGAAATTGCGCGCACGCTGGGGCTGCACGAATCGAGCGTGAGCCGGCGGCTCGATCGGCTCGCGACGGGGCTCCGGAAGCGTATTCTGGCGGGGCTGCGAATGCAGGGAATGAGCCATGCCCAGGCTACGGAAGCGCTGGAAACCGATGTGCGGGACATAGGGTTGAATTTGCGCTCGCGTTTGACGCAAGATTCCGGGGCGAAAACGTTCCCTGAGGGAAAGGTTCCGGCACAAGACGCGGGCAAAGGAATTAATGAGTAATGACTGAAGTACCCAAAATCGTCTATGACCGCCTGCGGGCTGTTTTGCCGGACCGAGCCGGACCCGAGCAAACGCATCCGGATGCGGATCTGCTAACGGCTTTTGCCGAGCAGGCGCTTTCGGCGACCGAGCGCAACGGCGTGCTCGAGCATCTGGCGCTCTGCGGAGACTGCCGCGAGGCCATCGCTCTGGCGCTCCCGCCTGCGGACATTGTCATCGCTCCGATTGCGACCGAGACTGAAGCTGTTCGGGCAACGCCGATTCCGGCGAAGTTCGAGAGGAACTTCCTGACTGCATTTGCCTGGCCAAGTCTGCGCTGGGCCGCGCTGGCTGCGGGCGTTGCGGTGGCGGCCTCGGTTCTGCTGATGCATCCGGGCAAGTTGAACCAGGCGACGCTGTCTTCCGTAAACCGGCCGGTCGCGACTACTGCGCCGCCAGCTTCCGCCCCGCAGATCGCACCTTCGTCAGTACCAGCATCGTCAGTACCAGCATCGTCAGTACCAGCATCGTCGATCCCATCGTCGTCAGTCGCATCGTCGCCAACGGACGAATCGGCAATCTCGGTTAGGACTTCGGCTAGAACTAACGAAGCACGACCAAATTCGGAAATGCGGCCGTTCAAGAAACTCAACGCTGGAGAGCCAGTAACCCCGTCGCATCAGGCGGAGCGCGGAATGCTGCTTGCCGAGAACAAGAACAAATCAGCCCAGGCAGGCAAGTGGTCGGCAACGCCATCGGCCGGAACCGCTGCGTTCGATGCGCCAACCAGCCGACGGGCGACTGAAACGGTCGAGGTTTCTGGAGCCGCAGCTGCGGTAGAGGTTGCACCCTCCGCGGACGATACCCTGATGGCGCTGAACGAGACGCCAGCGATTGAAAGGGCAAAGCCAGCGCTGCCAGAGCCAGCGCTGCAAGAAAAAGAGATGAAAGCGAATGGGCAGCAGAAAACCCAGGCAGCCGTTGTCCCCGGGCTAGCCAGGCCACAGGCCAGGGCGATGATGTCGTCCGCGAAACTGGCATCCCCTGTGAGCCAGTCTTTGGCGCACCGTGTCACCTGGGTGATTACTGGGGGTATCCTGCAACGGTCACCGGACAGCGGCCAGAGCTGGCAAGACGCTTTGCGCGCGCATCATCCATTGCTGTGCTACGCAAGTCACGACGAGGATGTATGGGCTGGCGGGCAGGCGGGTACGCTTTTCCACTCCGCCGACGGCGGCGTAACTTGGGTGCAGGTGCAACCTTCGATCAAAGCGCAGCAACTTAGCTCCGATGTAACTCACATTGATGTGCGTGGCAATGTGCCTGGTAATGTGCGTGGCGATGTCCACGGCGATGTCCGTGGCCCGGCGGAGATTGTGCTTTCCACCAGTAACGGCGAAATCTGGAGCAGCGCAGACGGAGGAAGAACCTGGGAAAAGAAGTGATCCAGTCGCTTCTGACGTTCTGCCTTGCGGCTTTTCTTCTCTCCAGTTTTTGGGAGCATCTCGCAGAACTCTTGACAGGTTATCCCTCTGGCTTTCATACCGAACATCTACTAACTCCGCGAAGTAACATTACTTCCGCGCAGGACTCGCGGTACTCATTTGCAAGTTTGGTATTACGGAAGTGATATTTACAGTGGGGTCAAACGAACATAGGATGGGCACGTGGTTTGGCAGTTCCGGGGGAGGGCTGCCGAAGACGCCCTGAGCTTAACCGCTTAGGGCGCTTTTTATTGCTCCCAACCGTTCACCGACAAACAGCCTTCTAAGCTTAGATCACGCCGTGGCAGGAGCGGCGATACTCTTGGCGCCAAAAACCGAATTCACCGTGGCTACGATCTGGTCCATGGCGCCGTCGATGTCGAGCGTGAAACGAACGAGGTCCATAGTTCCAAGCGCAGGATAAGTGCGCACCAGGGATTGCCACGCCGCATCACTGCCGAGATCGACCCCTATGATCTCGTCATAGCCGTAGCCGAGGTAGCGCACCCGGCACAGGAGATCGCTCAGGTGAACCAGGCACGCCAGCGGTCCGGCAGCCGGCAGAAGGCTTACATCGTGGTGACAGCCAACGGCGTCCACCAACTCCCTTGACAAGCCCCAATGCTCCGAGAGCATCTTCCCGGTCTCGCAGTGAGTGAACCCGAGGACTTGCTCTTCGATGACGTGGAGGGGTACATGCTGCTCGGAGGCCTGCCGGAGGCATTCTCGAAAATCATCGGTGTACAGGATCGAGTTCACCAGAAACCCCAGGTCGTGCAGCAGTCCGGCTAGGTAAGCTCTTTCCGGCTCCGGATATTCGATTTTCTTTGCCATTCTTTGCGTTACGAGTGCGCAGCCGAGCGCGTGCCGCCAGAACTCATCCGGCCCGATCACCCACTTATCAGCCGGAATGACTCGATTCACGCACAAACCGAACAGCATCGAGCGTACTCGCTCGAGGCCGAGAGCCATGACCGCGGCGCGCACAGTTTCGGTCTGGCGCCTTCCGAAGAGTGGAGAATTTGCCAGGCGGAGGCATTGCGCCGCGATCGCCCCGTCGTACGAGACTAGCTCAACCACCTTTTCAAATCTGATTTCCTCGGAAGGCAATCGCATCATCTCGAGGAGCGGCTCCAGGATTGCGGGAGCGCTCGCGATCGAGTCGAGCTTTTTGATTTGCTCTTGCAGCTGTGAGTGCAGTTTGGTGTTCATTTTTTGCCTCCCCCGGCCTGAGCGGCTGTCGGTTTCCAGTACCCCGTCGTCCCTGGGAAATGGACCAGCCGAAACGAATCGTCCACTTGAAACAGCGATTCGGCATGTCCCAGAAAAAGGTATCCCCCGGGCAATAGGTTGGAATAAAAATGCTGCACCACCCGGCGCTTCGAAGCCAGGTCGAAGTAGATCAGCACATTGCAGCAGAACACGACGTCGATCCCTTTCTGGAACACCATCTTGCTGTCGTCACTAAGGTTGATGCGGTCAAATCTGATCTGCGCCTTGAGCAGATCGTTGGCCTGGAGTTTTTTGTCGCCAACGTCTTTGAAGTATTTCCGGCGCAGCGCGTCGCTGGTATTGCGCAGGGCATACTCCCCGTAAATGCCGGAGCGTGCCGCTTCCAGAGAAGCGTCGTTCAAATCGGTGGCGAGAATGTCAAAGGTCCAACCGGCAAGCAGCTTGTCTTTTTCTTCGAGCAGACACATGGCCAGCGTGTGAGGCTCTTCTCCGGTCGAGCAGCCGGCGCACCAGAAGCGAAGACGTTTGAGGCCGAGAACACCTTTGGTATGCAGGATCTGGGGAAGAATCACATTGCGCAGCGCATCCAGTTGGGCGGGGTGGCGGAACATGTAGGTTTCGCCAATAGTGATTTCGTTGAGCAGAAGGCGCAACTCGGCAGTGCGGTTTCCGCGTGTGGTGAGGTGTTCCAGGTACTCCGAGGGGCTGGCCACGCCGAGCGCGGCCATGCGGCGCCCGCAACGCGAGCTCAGAAGATAAAGTTTTTCCTCGGGATGATAGATTCCCGAGATCCGGTAAACGAGATCGCGGATTTTCAAATACGCCGGATCGCCAGGGTTTGACTCCGGATTCACCGCCAGCTTCGCTTTTGCGATTTCGATGGCCATCGTTTCATCCTTCGCCAGCTAAACTTTCGGGCAGCGTCTAGTAACTTCCGGAAGTTCTTCACCGGCTGGCAGCGATCGCGGAGGCCCTCCGCATCGACACCCTACGCACAACTTCCGGTCCGATGCTGTCCAGCGGATATATGCGATCGCTCAAGCGGGCAGCCACCACACTTCCGGGCATGCCCCAAACCACCGAGGAGGCTTCGTCCTGAACGATTACTTGACCGCCCGCCTTGCGTATGTCGAACGACCCGCGGGTCCCGTCCGCCCCCATGCCGGTGAGCACTACCGCCAATACGTTCGCACCGTAGGTTTGAGCCACCGAGCGGAACAACACGTCCACCGCGGGACGGCAGGAATTTTCCTGAGGATCATGGTTGAGGCCCAGCACGAATTCAGTCCCCTTGCGAGCCACCGTCATGTGATGGCCGCCGGGCGCAATCCATACTTGACCTGGCTGCAATTTCTGCCCTTCCGCGCCTTCCCCCACCTCGAGCTGGGCGAGTGTATTGAGACGCTCGGAGAGCAGGCGCGTAAACAGGGGCGGCATGTGCTGCACGATCACGATGGGCACGGGGAAATCTGCGGGGAGTTGCGGGATCAGTTCAGTCAGCGCGTTTGGTCCACCGGTCGACGCGCCGATGGCGACCACGTCGATCCGCGCCTGCGGGCGGGCGGAAACAAGAGGAGGCATTGGCCCAGGCAGTGGCTGTGCCTGCGGCACGCGCACCGCGCACAAAGACTTGATCTTCCGAATCAGCTCTTCCCGCACCCGCTCTTGCGCCAGTTCCCGGGTCTCGCCATGGGAGGGTTTGGTGACATAGTCGCTGGCGCCCCGCGCCAGCGCATCCAGGGTCGCACTTGCACCGCGTTCGGTAAGAGTACTGAACATAATCACCGGCAATTTTGGATAGAGTTTGCGAATCTCCACCAGGGTTTCCAGCCCGTCCATTCCTGGCATTTCAATGTCGAGCGTAACCAGGTCCGGCTTAACCTCCGGAATCCGGGCCAGGGCCTGACTGCCGTTTCCCGCCGTGCCGGCGACGACAATCTCCGGGTCGGATGCCATCAGACTGTTGAGCACCTTTCGAACGACCGCCGAATCGTCGACGATTAATATGCGAACTGGCTGCATGTCTCCCGTCCTAACACCCTGGCCTCAAGAGCGGTCACAACCGCTTTTTCAGCGTGCACCGGCAGCATGCCTCGCCGCCTTCATCTTGGGGATTTCGTCGTGTTTCTTCGCGCTCCCGGTATCGACTTTGAAGCCGCCGACCAGCTCCCGCAACTGGTTCGACATGCGCGCCAGTTGCTCGGTCGCCGTCTGCGCTTCGCCCACGCTGGTCGACGTGCTCTGCGCTGCTTCCGCAACCCCTTTGATGTTGTCCGATATCGTCGCCGCTCCCCGCGCCGCTTCCGTCACATTGCGCGTCATTTCGCTCGTCGTCGCACTCTGCTCCTCCACCGCCGTCGCGATCACCGTCGAAATATGGCTGATCTTGTCGATCACTCCCTTGATTCCCCCAATCGCCGTCACCGCCCCGTCCGTGTTCTCCCGGATCACCGTGATCTTTTGCTTGATCTCTTCCGTCGCTTTCGCTGTCTGCTTGGCCAGTTCCTTGACCTCGTTCGCCACCACCGCAAATCCCTTCCCCGCCTCGCCCGCGCGCGCCGCTTCGATGGTCGCGTTCAGCGCGAGCAGGTTCGTCTGCTGCGCGATCGACGTGATCACCTCGATCACCTTGGCAATCTCGACGCTCGAATCCCCCAGCCGCGACACCGTCTGGTTCGCCGACTCCGCGGATTCGACTGCCTCGCCCGCCACCCGCGCCGCCTCGGTGGCGTTCTTGGCAATCTCGCCGATGGTGGAACTCATTTCCTCGGAGCCCGAGGCCAGCGTCTGCAGGTTGGTGTTGACCTGGCCGCCGGCTTCAGAAACCACTTTCGCCTGTGCCGTCGTCTCTTCGGAATTCGCTGTGATCTGCTGGCTGGTGGCAGACAGCTCTTCGCTCGCCGCTGCTACCTGTTCCGCATTTTCCGTGATGGCCACGATCATGCTTTTCAAGCTGCTACTCATCTTGTTGATCGCCGTGGTCAGGTCGCCGAGTTCGTCCTGGCTGCGGACCTTCAGATCGTCATGGGTCAAGTCGCCGGCCGCGATGGCCTCGGCCTGGACCAGAACTGACTGAGTTGCGCCCGCAATGCCGCGGCTCAGGAAAATGGCCACGAAGATCCCGATGCCCAAGGCCGCGAAAGTGGTCGCTGCCATGGTCAGGTTGAGCGAGCGGTTGTCCGCCTTCAAGTCTTCCTTGTTCTTGTCCACCAGCGTGACGAACGATTCCGTCATTGTGCCGACGATCTTCTTGATGGCCTCATTGGCCGGTGTAGCGTGGTCGGCGTATTCGTGACCCGCCTTGATGACCGCATCGCGCTCGCCGCCTGCCGCATAATTCATCGCAGCCTCTTGAGCCGCGCGGAGCAGCGGAAGTTGCTGCTTCACCTCAGCCAGAAGGTCACGGTTCGACTGAAGAGACCATTTGGGAGCCAATTCGTCGATCTCGGCCATGTCCTTTTCGACAGCGCCCCAAGCTCCCTCGAACAACTTCTTCGCGGCCTCCTTCCTGACCGGTTCTGTTGCGAGAATAACTTCGCGACCTTTGTTCGTTGTCCCATTCATGTCCCGCTGCAACTCTCTTGCGGTTACGAGCGTGGGGAAACGCACATCGAGCGCACCGTCCTCGTTTTGCTTGATGTCGGCCGACTTTACGTAGGTCAGGGTCGCGCTGAGGACCATCAAGGCGAGGATCACTCCAAAGCCCAGTCCCAGTTTCTTCCCGAGTGTAAGTTTCATTTGTTTCTCCTAAGGAGTTACAGATTCGAAACCAAATTTCCTGCCCGCTGGCTGCCCAAACGTTCGCAGCCGATGCGCACGGGTCCGCGCTAGGCTCCAGCACGATCAGCGCCAAACAAGAACTCCATCGGCGGCGAAGTCGCAAACTTTAAACCAAATGGACACTAAGTCTAAAGGAGCCTTGCAGGACGGCCGAAAGGTAAGGTTGGTGGAGGCGTCGCCCTTGGCGATGATCACCAACATGAAAGTTCTGCTGGCCATCGATGCTTCCGGGTTTTCCGAGGCCGCTGCGCGCGCCGTCGTGAAGCAGTTTCGCGCAGAGAGCACCGAGGTATGCGTTTTGCACGCATTGCAGTGGCAACGGGCTATCCCTTCCTGTTTTGCGTTTGCCCGCGGCGACACCTATGGACCTCAGTTCTGCTCAGCGATGAAACAAGCCCGCGAGCAGGCAGCGGCCCTGGTGGCCAACATAGCCGACGTGTTGCGGGCCAGTGACTTCCGGGCAAGTACGGAGGTGGTGGAGGGCGATCCTCTGCGCGCCATCCTTGGCCGCGCTGCCGAATGGGGAGCCGATCTGATCGTCCTTGGCTCGCACGGCCGAACCGGACTCGACCGGATATTGTTCGGCGACATATCGGAGAAAGTTGCCCAGCGGGCTCCTTGTTCTGTCGAGATCGTCCGCACATCGAGTCAGGACCGAGCCGTCGCATTCGGACGAATAGGAGCAATCGATGGGGACTCAGTCCAACGGCGTTGACTGACGGTAGCTCATAGCGAATCCGCCTCGTTCGTAAGTACCTGACACGAGGCCGAACTATAGTAATTACCCTCCAAAATATCTGGGAAACAGCGTTTCAGAATCCTCATTAGATCTTTCTAATCTTTGCCGTTGCACTGAAGTTCTGCCCCCTCTGGCCGAAGAATCCCTTGTGTGCCGTACAGGAGGGATCAGCCATGAGCTTTTCAAAGTGCACGACCTATCTCGTCTTAGTTGTTGCCGTAGCGTTTACAGCAGCGTCAGCGGGGCAATCGCAAGCCACCGGGGCAGAGGCGGAGGCTCCTATCACGTACGGATTCGACGAGCGAATCCGCTTCGAAGGCTACAACAACGCCGACTTCAATAGCGCGAAATCCGACCGGTTGAATCAATTGCGCATGAGGACGCGGCCCTATGTTGACATTAATTTCAACGAGTATCTTGAGGGCTACCTGCGCATGGGCTGGGAGGGAATCAAGAGAAACAACGATGCTTCCTATCCGTCGGCGACAGTCAACGAGCAAGCTTCGCCGTTTATGGCCGGCGAACTCTGGTTCGACAACGCCTACCTGAAACTCAAGAAATTTCCGGGCGTGGAAAATTTGTCCCTGCAGGCCGGACGCTTCGAAATCTTCCGGGGAGAGGGTTTCCTCTTCAGCGATCCGAGCGCCGTGGATGGATCCCGGGACGCATACGACAACGCGTTTGACCTGGCCTACAGGCATAAGAACTCGAATCTGGAGTTGATCGGCATCGACAATCCGAAGTACGACGAGTTCTTTCCGACGTGGAATAAGGCTCCGATCGTCGACGCATCGAATTCCTCCAATTCCGGAACGATGAAGAACTGTGTCGCTTCGCTGGCGCAGACCGGGAAACAATTGCAGGAGTGGGACCAAACCGCAATTGGCATGTACTACATGAATCGCGAGCTCAAGAACACGGACATCGACGCTTACACGTTCTTCAACAAGAGCTACGGCGATATTCGGAAACCGACCTACTACACCTACCTGCCCGACCGGCATTACACGTTGTTTGGCGGCCGCGTGGTGCAGCGCGTGAAGCAGGTTTCCGGACTGAGCCTCACGGGGGAATTTGCCTACGAGGACGGGACGGAAGACAGCATGAAGGCCAGAAAGCCAAACTTCGACATTCGCGCCTGGGGCGGGTACGGCTACGCCAAGAAAAAATTTAACGTGAAGATGAACCCTTACGTGACGGCGGGATTCTGGGCGCTGTCCGGCCAGGACCCCAAGAGCAGAACCGTGGGCAACTTCGATCCGCTGTTTTCGCGGTCGACGAATATGTCGCTCACGGGAGACGCACCGAGCTGGAGCGAGTTTTACGTTTACAGCGAAGGGTACGAAGAGGGTTCTTATTACTGGACGAACCTGAAGATGGCGCAGGTGGAATCGGGTTTCACTCCCGTAAAACCGCTGACGTTCGTCGGCGGCTACGCGCACCTGGACGCGATGCAGCCGTTTGCGGTCAACCCGTACCACGCGGTGGGCTCGGTCGAACCGGCGAAGCCTTCAACCGGGGTGTTTGGCAGCGGATTAGGGCGCGGGCAACTGGCCAAAGTGCGGATGCTTTACCGGATCAGGCCCAGCATTCAGGGGTATGTCAACCTGGAAAAGTTCTTTCCAGGCGACTTCTACGCACCCCATCACAGCGGCTATTGGTTCCGCACCGAAATCACTTACAGGTTTAATGGATTTCTGCCGCTCCCCAAGTTGTAGAGCCGGGCGTTCCCGATTGCTTGTTCGCTCCCGTTCGATTGCAGGTCTCAGGCCCTCACCCGGCGGCAAACGGCGCCGGGTGAGGGCATTTTAGCCCGGCAATTCGTGCAGATCCGCGCATCGGGGCAGACTTCGACGACGAATGGAAGACGGTCCCAGTTCCGCATGTACGACTGCGTGCATGGAACCGGGCTATTCCGAGGCTGGAGCCTCGCCGAGCGGCTAGCGATCTATCGGGATATGGGGACTCCGCGCTTCGAGACCAACTGATCGCACTGGGCCCAATCATCATCGGGGATGCTCTCGAGAAGCTTGATGCCGGCCACAAACTCGTTCTGGCAGGACGCTTATCCCAGCCAATCGACCTCAGACAGCACTCAGGCCTGGCTGCTCTCGCCCGGACTGGTTACCTGGACCTCGCATGCCCGGTCGGTATCGAGGACGTGCATCAACTGGTGCTCGAGCTTGTGCACTCCGAGGATCACCGACCGCAGCCGCTCGGATAGCGTCTCGGGCGAAGGTTCGAAGGTCGCGTCTTCCACCTCTACCACGTTGCCGACTTCGTCGGCCAGCAGACACACCGTACCCGAGGCCGCATGCACCACCAGGCAGACCGGTGCCATGTCCGAGGGACGCTCCGCGAGTTCCAGTTGGCGGCGCAGTTCGAGAGCCACCACCACCTGTCCGCGCAGGTTCATCAGACCGCTCACCACTGGCGGGGCCAGAGGAACCGGGCGCAACGCGCGGTAAGTGACCACTTCCTGAATCTTTTGCGACTCCACTCCAAACAGCAAGTGATCCAGGTAAAACGTGCAGAATTGACGGGCGCTGGTCATAAGTTCATCTCTTAAGTTCAACTCTCCGCCGGATGGGACACCGCCGGCTCGTATGCTTCTCCGGCGCGCAGCAGGGCGGGGACATCCAGCAACTCGGTCACCCGCTCCGCGATCACGGAGGAATGCAGCACGCCGGCGCGCGTCGCCGGAGATTGGGGTTGGAGCGTGCTTTCGACAATGTCGAGGATCTGGTTGACCACCAGCCCGAAGGACTGATGTTCGTTTTCGAGCACCAGCACCTGCAGTTGGTCCGTGGTTGGCAACGACAGCACGTCGTCCGTGGGCGGCCGATGCCGCCGCTCCTCGAGCGCATGGCTGACGCGGATCAGGGGAAGAATTTGCCCGCGGTACTGGGTCACCCATTGATTTCCGGAGCGCTCGACCTGGGTCCCCGGAATGTTTTCGAGACGTGCCAGCAGGTTGAGCGGCACCGCCATCCGCGAATCCGCCGGGCCCGTGAACAGCACCAGCTGTTGTTTCCCATTTGCGCCTTCCGCCGTGGCTTCTACTTCTTCGCCCAGAATGCGCTCCCGTCCCTCGCCCAGCAGGCTGGCGCGTTGCGCCAGGCCGATCACGTCCAGAATCAGCGCCACTTTGCCGTCTCCCATGATGGTGGCCCCGGAGTAGACGGTGATGTGTTTCAAGTGCTTACCGAGCGGCTTAACGACGATCTCTTCGGTGTCGTTGATTTCGTCCACCACCAGCCCGAAGTGCCGGCCATCGGCTTCGAGCACCACAATATTCACCGCCTGGCACTGCAGAACTTTCCGTTCCACCTCCGTCAACAGCTCGACAACTTTCCGCGAGACCGGCCCCACCTCTAGGAACGCGTGCTCCGCCCCCGCCGTGTCGCCTTTCGCTTTGAGCGCGACCACTTCCCGCACCAGTTCATGGAAGCGCTTGTGGGAGGCTTCCACCTGGTTGATCTCCCGGATGCCGCTGTAGTCTTTCAGGCCGCTCCCGTAGAGCCACTTGCCGAGCGCACACTGCGTGGGCGAACCGGCCTGCTCGACCGTCATGGGGGTCGAGCCGTCCAGCACTTGCCGTAGGCGCCCCAGCCACTGCTCGTGCGCCAACCGGGCCTTGGCGAAATCGAGCAGGTCGGTTTTCGCGGCGGAGGCGGCGGGAGCCGCGCTCGTGGCGTCCGGAGCTTTCGCGTCGGTTTGCAGTTCCCGGTTCAGATAGACCAGAGGCAGCAGGCGTCCGCGCAGCCGGTACACCGGCGCGCCGTGAATCGTCTCGATGCCCTTCCGCTCCGCTCCGCGTTCAACGCGGACCAGTTCCAGCAGGTTGACCTGAGGGACGGCATAGCGCTCGCCCGCGCTGGTAACAATCAGCGCGGGAATGATGGCCAGGGTTAGCGGAATCTTCATGCGGACCGTTACCCCCTGACCCGCCTTGGACTGCAGGTCGACGGTGCCGCCGATTTTTTCGATGTGGGTCTTGACCACGTCCATGCCCACCCCGCGACCGGAAACATTGGTCACTTTCTCCGCCGTGGAGAAGCCCGGCTGGAAAACCAGATTCACGATTTCGTGATCGGTCAGGCGGCCAGCCTGCTCGGCCGAGATCAGGCCCTTCTGTACCGCCTTGTTACGAATCCTGTCCTGATCGAGACCGGCCCCGTCGTCCGAAATTTCGATGTTGACCTGTCCTCCTTCGTGAAACGCGCGCAGGAACAACCGGCCCTCCGGATCTTTCCCGGCGGCCTGCCGGACCTCGGGGTGTTCGATGCCATGATCCACGGAATTCCTCACCAGGTGGGTCAGCGGATCCTTGATGGCCTCGATCAGCGTCTTATCCAGTTCGGTCTCCTCGCCCTCCATCTCCACCCGCACCTGCTTGCCACAGTCCAGGGCGAGATCGCGCACGGTACGCGGAAACTTGCTCCAGATGTTGCCGATCGGCTGCATTCGGGTCTTCATCACCCCTTCCTGGAGTTCGGTCGTGATCAGGTTGAGCCGCTGGCTGGTGGCCACGAGGCCGCTCTCTTCGGTGTTGTTGGCGAACTGCAAAATCTGGTTGCGTGCCAGCACCAGTTCTCCGACCAGGTTCATCAACTGGTCGAGCAGGCTGACGTCCAGCCGGATGGTGCGGTCGCTGGCACTCGGCCCGCGTGCGGCCTGCTGCAGGTGCAGCGCTTCCACCACATCGGCCGGCCGCGCCACGCCCTGCTCCACCAGAATCTCGCCCATGTGGCGCGGGTCCCCTTCCTTCTGCTTTTCGGCCGCCACCAGGATCTCCTCCGGCGTGACGCCCGCCCGTTGCATCAGAATGTCGCCCATCGATGACTCTAAGATCGAAGACGGTAAGGCGGCCGCTTCGGACGAACTCTCCGGCACCGCAGCAACCTCGCTCTTCACAGGCGTCTCCATCGACGCTTTCGCCGGCGTTTCGGGAGCCTGCTGCAGGCCGGTCAACCTCGAAATCAGCCCACTGTCATCGCGTTCGCCCTCGCCGCCCGTGGCTTCTATGCTCGCCAGCATCTGGCGGACCGCGTCCACCATGGCCAGCAAAGCGCTCGTGATTTCTCGATCCAGCTCGAGTTGGCCATCACGCAACCGCCCCAGCAGGCTTTCGCCGACATGCGTCACGGCCCCCAGTTGGTTGAACGCCAGAAAACCCGACGTTCCTTTAATGGTGTGAATCGTGCGGAAAATGCTGGCCAGGATCTCGCGGTCGTTGGGATTCTTCTCCAACGTAATCAAATCCCGGTCCAAACGGTCGAGGTTCTCGCAGCTCTCGACCAGAAACTCTTTGACGATGTCGTCCGAATCATTCATAGCGAATACCCTCTCCATCGGCGCGGCGCTGATCTCACTTGAGCACAGAGGTGCCCGCTGCTCTCACTTTCATTTCCCCCCGTACACCCCTCGCTCGCACAAGAAGCCCCGATCCAGTTAGAAAGCTCTCACGCTGCGGCTCGATCATTCCTGAGATGGAGCATTCTCGTGCCCCAAACGGTCGCGCACCCCTCCCCTTCGACAGTCTCCAATGGACGGATAGGCAGTCACGCGCCTGCGCTTGTCGTGCGAAGTTTTGTCCGCACTCTTGTCCGCACTTCAGGGATGTGAGAGTTCTTTGACGTGTCGGTGTGCTCTGCCGTTGTTTCGCTCTGCTCCACCAGCGGTCGGGTTTGCTCTGCGGGCCGTACTCTGTGTTCAGTTTGTGAATTAAGCGGTGTCAGTCCTACAACTTGATTTTTCGTTTGGGAGTCTTGTACACATCTGAAACTGAGTTCTTCACGACCGTAGCCGATGCCGATACGATTCGATTGCAGTCCGCAGCGCAGTCTGCCGCATCACGCTCATTGTCGAATGTCGAACTAACGAGTTTTCGGTCCGTCGCGTCGTTCTGATTTACGAGAAATACTCCCCAGTACGACCCTTCCATCTTGATAACGCGAAATAGTTTCATTAGATGCTCTAACGCTGAAGAACCAGCAGTAGCACTAACAAGACAACCAGCACCACTATGCCGACAAAGACCTTAACGAGTGCTGCTCCATCTCGTTGCCCTTTCTCATATCCCTCAGCGATTACATCCGTGATAGCAAGTTGTCTAGCTTGTTCAAACGATAAGCCTTCCAGATAAGGCTCCATCTGCTTAAGAATTCGTTGCTGGTCAGCATTCAGCATCTCTGGCTTTAGAGCACTGACGACCGCTAGCTGTCTTTGTTTGGGCGTTAGAGTTGAGTTTAATTCGTCAGAGAGCCGCCTCAGCTCTTGAGTGTGAAGTCTGTCCATCTTCATCCTCTGCTCGAAACATTCTAGCGGATTGTGCTGCGCCCGTTCAGAAAACGGAATAGATGTTGGCTTCGATAGTCGTGCGGCCTGCGAGCAGGTGCGCTTCGAATCTCTTACACCGAGTAGGAGACATCGTCACTGGCGGCGCCGTGCCCCATACTTTCCGTCGTCGAAGCTGCGTCGGCAGACTTGCTGCCACGTCGCATGGCGACGATGCCAGTGCGCACCATCTCCAATACACCGTATGGACGCAGCACTTCGAGCAGTCCATCGATCTTGTCTTCTCCGCCAGTGATTTCGATGGTCAGCGATTCGGTAGCCACATCCACCACCCGCGCCCGAAACACGCTGGCCAGTTCCAGCACGTGGGAGCGCGCATCATGCGTGGCCGCCACCCGGATCATGGCCAAGTCCCGCACAATGGCCGGTTGATTGGTGATGTTTTCGACCAGCAACACGTTTACGAGTTTGTATAAATTGGCTTCGATGCGGCGGGCCTGGTCGCGGTCGGCGTCGACGGTAATGGTCATGCGCGACACCTCTGGTTTTTCAGTCCTCCCGACCGTCAGTGAATCGATATTGAAGGCGCGGCGGCGAAACAGCGAAGCCACGCGGGTAAGCACACCCGGCTTGTTTTCGACGTACACCATGAACGTATTCAGCATGTTTTTCTCATTCGTCTTTTCTTTATGGCAGTGGGCCAATTCTTTATCACTGAGCCCCGAGCTTCGAGCAAGCGGATGCCCCGCAGCTCGCAGCCCGCAGCGCATTTACTAATCTTCGGCCGTCTCGACAATCGGGCTGGGCCGCCGGATCATGTCGTCCAACGCCGCCCCGGCCGCGACCATCGGATAGACCGTGTCTTCCTGTTCCACCTTAAAATTGATCAGCATCGGCCCCTCGTGCTGGCGCGCCGCTTCGACCGCCGGCACGACTTCGGAACGCCTCGAGACCGTCGCGCTCCGTATGCCGTAAGCCTCCGCCAACTTCGCAAAATCCGGATTGAGCAACGGCGTCGCCGCGTAATTGCGGTCGTAGAAAAATTCCTGCCACTGCCGCACCATGCCGAGAAAGCCGTTGTTGATGATGGCGACATGGATCTTCAGGTTTTCCTGCACAATCGTCGCCAGTTCGCACATCGTCATCTGGAATCCGCCGTCGCCCGCCACCACCCAGACCTCGGCCTCCGGGCAAGCGACTTTGGCGCCGATGGCGGCCGGCAGCGCGAAACCCATCGTGCCCAATCCGCCGGAAGTAATGAGCGAGCGCGGACGCTCATGCTTGTAGTACTGCGCCTCCCACATCTGGTGCTGCCCCACGTCGGTTACCACGATGGTATTGCCGTCGCGCGTCTGGTGCCACAAATCGTTGATGACATGGGCGGCATAAAGGTGGCCGCTGTCGGGCAGGTTCTGGATGTCGCGCACCGCCGAATCGCCCTTCAGCCGGTCGATGGAATCCAGCCACTCACTGCGATCAATGGATTCGATGTGCGGCAACAACTCCAGCAAGACTTCCCGCAAGTCGCCGACCAGCGGAACGTCGACCTTGACGTTCTTGTTAATCTCCGCGGGATCGATCTCGATGTGAATCTTCTTGGCATTGGGCGCGTAGGTTTTCAGCGTGCCGGTGACGCGGTCGTCGAAGCGCATGCCGAAGGCCAGCAACAGATCCGCTTCTTGAATCGTATGGTTCACCCAGGCTTCCCCGTGCATGCCCATCATGCCCAGATTGAGCGGGTGCGATGCGGGGAGCGCACCCAGGCCGAGCAGTGTGAGTGCGACCGGAATCCCGGCACGCTCGGCAAAATCGCGCACCTCGCGCATGGCTCCAGAAATGATGATGCCGTGACCGGCAAGGATCACCGGCCGCTTCGAATTGTGGATCAACTCCAGCGCCTGCGCATACTCCTGCGGAGCGGGCGAAAGGTCGGGCCGGTAACCCGGCAGTTGCGGTTTAGCCGCTTCCCAGTCGAACTCGCACGTACCCTGCTGCGCATCTTTGGTGATATCCACCAGCACCGGACCAGGCCGCCCCGACCGCGCCACATAAAAAGCTTCGCGGATCGTGCGCGCCACTTCGCTAGCCTGCGTAACCAAATAGTTGTGCTTGGTGATCGGAAGGGTCACGCCGGTAATGTCGGTTTCCTGAAACGCGTCCGACCCAATCAGCTTGCTGCCCACCTGCCCGGTGATGCAGACGATCGGTGAGGAATCGAGCATGGCGGTGGCGATTCCGGTGACCATGTTGGTCGCTCCCGGCCCCGAGGTTGCAACCGCGACTCCCACCTCTCCACTGGCGCGCGCGAAGCCGTCGGCCATGTGGGTTGCGCCTTGTTCGTGGCGCACCAGAATGTGATGGATCTTGCTGCCCTTCAGAGCGTCATAAGCGGGCAGAATGGCGCCGCCCGGATAGCCAAAGACGACCTTCACGCCTTTACGTTCCAGACATTCCCAAAGAATACTGGCCCCGGTCATGGTCTTGCCCTTGCTCGTGCTCGGCGCGGCTTTCTGATCGGTCATAAGAACCTCCCTAGCATTCGGTGGTGCAAATCCAGCCCCGGAGGGGCGAAACCAGCGTAGCTCAGCGCTTCAGCGCTGGGTAACAGCGGACCAAATGAGTCAAGTCCCGGAGGGACGGCCGAGTTCCCACGCCCATTCTTCAGGGACTGCAACGTCAAAAAGCGTGCTCCTCGGAAAAAACAAAACCCACCTTGCCAGCGTTTCTGGCGGGTGGGATTCGGGAGCACTTACGATTTCTAATTTCTCAGCTCACTCTCCCCCCCGCACCGCGACCGGCAGGCATACTCGTACCCCGGGAATTCTAAAACTAAGCCGTCGAAGACTCCGTCCATTCGTCACGGTCGCACCAAAGAGTTGACGTGATAGTACCGAAGCTCCCGCCCGCCTGCAAGTGGAAAGTCCGACACGTTATGGCCGAAGGTCCTGAGAGGGGCACGATTACAAGCTGCGGGAAAACTCGGGGGGGGTACCCACAGTACCAACTAGTAAATAGAGGCGAAAGTTCGGTTCCGTCTTACTGGCCCTGAGTGCTGCCCGCCGCCTTCACCGCTTCCTGGCAAGCGCCCGCGGCGGTCAACACTTTGTCAAACGCTGTATCTGTACGAAGTTTTGCCAGCAGCGGATCGTAAAGCAGATTCTCGTGCGCGCAATAGTTCTGTTCGACCGCGCTCTGGAGCAGATGGAGAGCCGCTTGTTTCTTGCCACAGTACGCTAAGAGCGCTCCCTGGTAATACCACGTCTCAGGGTCGGGCTCGGTGGGCAGGCTGGTTTCCGCGTCGTGCGCGATCCGGTCCAGATCCGCGGCTGGCCGCAACTGCAGACAAGACTCCAGCAGATCGCGGCGATAGCGCGGCGCGCTCGGCATGTGCTTCACGGCCTCGCGCGCTTCCGCAATCTTCCCGTCGCGCAGAAGGATGGATGGCGTGATATACGCGGCCCACTCCGAACCGGCATCCAGACGGACAAAATCCGCGGCCCGTTCGGTCTTGCCCAACTCCATGAACGCCCAGGCGCAAGAGCGAAAACTGTAATTACCGGGGTCAAGCGCCAGCGCAGTGTTGCATTCATTTGTCGATTGCCCCAGCATCCCGGCATAACGATAGACATAGCCCATCACAAAATGGGCATGGGCACTCTCCGGACGACGCTTGACCATCGCCTGCGCCGCCTGATATGCCTTGCCGAGTTCGCCTCGCTCAACCCGGTTCTCGATCAGCTGACTAGCGGCAAGGACCCGATTCGGATCAAGCTCTACGGCGCGTTCGCAGGCTTGGTTGGAGCGCTGGAACATCGGCTCGCGACCATCCGAATAGGCCTCGTCATAGTAGCAACGCACTCCGAGCTGTTCCCATGCCGGCGCATAGGTTGGGTCCACTTCGACCACTCGCTCCAGAACCGCGATGGCATCCTTGTTCGGCCCGGCATCGTGAGGCAGCGCCAAGCTATGCAGGTAGAGATCGTAGGCCTCCGCGTTTTTCGGGCGCGTACCGGTATCGAGAAAACCACCGGCCGCACCGAGCGCCGGCAACAACCCTTGCCGTATCTGGGCGGCCATCTGCGCTTGCAATGCGATCAGGTCCTGAGCGGGCGCGGTCATGTTGATCTGCCACAAAAGCCGGTTGCCGTCCACCTGGATCGCTTCGAGCGTAATCAGAAGGCGGTCGCCTTGCTTCAGGAAGTGTCCGGTAAGCACGTTGGCCACGTGCACGGCGCGGCCCGCCTGCTGCGGATCGACGTCATTGCCGACAAACTTTCGCGTGATCGCGGACGGGCGAACGTCAAGCGTCCGGGTATAAGTGAGCGTGTTGGCAATTTCATCGGCCAGCGCGAAACGCAGAAACTCCACGCTGATGTCGCCATTCATGTTTTGCAACGGCAGCACCGCAATGGTGTTCTTCGCCGCGCCACCGCCCGCCATACGACGCTCCTTGAACCACCACGCGCCTACCGCGACCAAAACCGTCAGCAGCAGCGCGCTGACTCCCAGCAGGAGATAAGTGGGAAACTTGCTCGAGGCCTGGAACGCGTTCGTGGCAATGCGATACGGCAAGGCTGGCCGGCGCGCCCCGCTCTTGGTCAACCCCGATTCCGTTTCCTTCCTCAACGACTGGAGATCGCCCTTCATCGCCAGCGCGTTCGGGTAGCGGTGTGCCCGGTCTTTCTCCATAGCCCGGCCGATGATGCCTTCGAGATCCGGGGGGAGCGCGGGGTTGAGCTGCAGCGGAGAAACCGGCTTCTGGTTCAGGACCGCGTCCAGCGTGGTAATCACGTTGCCGGTGGCAAAAGGCTTCTTGCCCGTCGCCATTTCGTAAAGCACGACTCCAAGCGAGAACAAATCGCTGCGCGGATCCAGTTCTTCGCTGCGCGCCTGCTCCGGAGACATGTACACCGCCGTTCCCGGAATCACGCCCACCGCAGTCAGCGAGTCCTCCATCGCCGCCTCGTCCGATCCCGGTTCGCGCGCCGACTTGGCCAATCCGAAATCCAGGATCTTTGTTTGACCGCTCTGCGCCACAAAAATATTGGCCGGCTTGATGTCGCGATGAATGATCCCCTTGGCATGCGATGCCGCCAAAGCATCCGCCACCTGGATGCCGATGTCGAGGATCTCGTCGACCTCTATCGCCTTCCCCCGTATCCGCTCCTTCAGGCTCATCCCTTCCAGTTTCTCCATGACAATGAAGGGATGTCCGCCGTTGTCCTCGATATCGTGGATGGTGCAGATGCCGGGATGGTTCAACTGGGAAGCGGCGCGCGCTTCGCGCATGAAGCGGTCGAGCGACTTGCGGTCGTGGACCATCTCCTCGGGAATGAACTTGAGAGCGACGTGACGGTTCAGGCGCGTGTCCTCCGCCTCATACACCACGCCCATGCCTCCACCACCGAGCTTCCCCACAATGTGATAGTGGGAGACTGTCTGGCCGATCATTCCGAGGGCCTCAGTGCCGTCGGCGGCTATGTTAGGCCGCTGGAGAAGCTTAGGTCAACTCTCACGCGAGATAGAGGTCCCAGCGTTCTTCGAGGCCGCCGCATGCGGGCCCGTGAAAGCTTGCCCCGACACGCCGGCTGGGTAGGCTTCGGCGCTTGAATGTGGGTTTTCAAATCCGGCCCGAGCCCACTAACTAAAGCGTCTGACTCCGTTTGCCGATTCATCAAGACGTATCTCTGTATACACGGGCCAGCCCTTTGCCAGCCCTCAAAGCACCTCTTGGTCTTATGATGGTGAGGTCGATTACCGGTCTGCCAAGGGGGAAGAATGAGCGGCGGTTCGTGGTTTGGCGCAGCGGAGGTCGGAGGTTCAAGACTGATGCAAGCCTTGGTGGTCGATGATTCCGCTGTCTACCGCAAATTGATCGGCGATCATTTGCGCAGCTGGGGTTTTGGCGTCACCCTCGCGGAAAGCGGCTCCGAAGCTTGGCGAATCCTTGAGGAGCCGAATGCTCCCAAGCTCGTTCTGCTCGATTGGGTGCTGCCCGATCTGGATGGCATTGAGCTTTGCCAGCGCATCCGCCAAGCCGGATCGTCCAGTTCCTACACTTACATCATCTTGCTGACCAGCAAGGAGGGCCGCCAGAACATGCTCCAGGCCATGCAAGCCGGGGCCGACGACTATCTGGTCAAGCCCTTTGACGAACTGGAATTGAAGGCGCGCCTGCTGGTCGGTAAAAGGATCCTCGACCTGCAGGAGGAACTGGTTTCCGCTCGCGAGTCCATGCGCCACGCCGCCACCCACGACAGCCTCACCGGGTTGACGAATCGCGGAGAAATTCTCGCCATGCTGGAGCGGGAATTGGAACGGGCTCGCCGGGAGCGCAAACCCGTGGCCGTGATTCTTTCCGACGTCGACCATTTCAAGGACGTGAACGACACTCTGGGCCATCTCTTTGGCGATGAGGCGCTCCGGGAAATCGGCCGGCGCCTGCGCACTCAACTGCGCGTCTACGACGGCGTTGGCCGTTACGGCGGAGAAGAATTCCTTATGGTGCTGCCCAGCTGCGATCTGCCCAACGCTCTGCTGCGCGCCGATGGACTGCGCGAGATCATTGCTAAAACACCTGTGGTTTGTTCCGGCGAGGAAAGACTCATCACCATGAGTATGGGAGTCGCCGTCTCCGCTTGCGAGGGGAAGAATGAAGTGGAAATGTTGTTGAATCAGGCTGATGCCGGTCTTTATAAGGCCAAAGAGAAAGGCCGGAACCGGATCGAACACTTCACTCCAGCCGCCAAGAAGGCAGCGCATGGGCACGCGCCCAAAAGCTAACCGCCTTTTCACAATCAACCGAAGATAAACGCCGTGACCTCAATTATGCTCACCACTCAGTCGTCAATGAGCGCTATGGGGATGTTTCACCAGTAATCTCTTACTAAGCCCACTAAACGCGCAATGCAGCGCCTATCTTTTGTGTCAGCAGCGTTCGCAACTCCGAGAGTTGTTCCGCGTTCAATGCACGTTTGGGCACGATGCCGCACTGTACAGGAGACGAGCAGAGCAGGATTTGATTCTTACTCTCCATCCAACGAATGTAGGTTTTCCAGTGCACCACGCTCGAACCCCCATCCCACTGCCACTTAACTTCGTCGCCGTCGAACGAAGCTGTTCGCTGCCCCTGTGCTGACGGTTGCTTCAGGAATTGTGTACGGGCAAACCACCAAGGAGAGCCCCACAGCAAGAAGGCCCACAGCAGAAGAAAGAACAGCAATGGGGTCAAGTTCGAGATAAGCTGCGAACGCGGAGACCTGAGCGCCGAAAAGACGATTAGACACATGAGAAGCGCAGGGCTTGCTCGAAAAACCCATTTAGCCCACTTCTTGCGATTACGAATCGCGATTATTGATTCGAAAAAGTCGCGCTGGCTCAGTGCGTAGGTGACTTGCATCATTCCGATTATAGGAGATGGTTGTTGTTGAAACCAGGCGTTAGCGCTCAAAACCACACAGTGGTAGCCTTTTGGAGATGTGAGTTCCCCCAGCGGCCCAACTGGCCGCGAGTGACTGTTTGCTTTCCGATCTTCCAACCCGCATTAAGCGGTGCGCGCGCGACGCCGGATTCGATCTCTGCGGCATTGCGCCGGTCCGCGACTTCGGCGAGTCGCACGTCTTTCCCGCCTGGATCGCGGATGGGAAGCACGGCGAAATGAAGTACATGGAAGCGCGCGATGAGGCCGGGGAACTCAAGCGCGCGGCGCTGGCCCGAGTCGCTCCCTGGGCGCGCAGCATGGTCGTGTGTGCCATCAACTACAACACCGCCCATCCCTACTCGACTCAGGTGCAGAGCGAGGATGCCAGCCGAGGCTGGATTTCGCGCTACGCCTGGTCTCGCGAGGATTATCACGACGCCGTGTTGCGCCGATTGCGGCAGGTGGAAGATGAGCTCCGCAGAATGATTGCTGCTTGTGGAGAGCCGGGCGTCCCCGCCCGCCCGCCACACTGCTGGACGGGCGAAAGGCCCGTCACTCCACCCACTGGCAACTGGCCGCTGGCAACTGGCAACTTGCACCTACGTTCCTATGTCGACACCGGCCCGCTCATCGAGCGCGTGTACGCCAAGTATGCCGGCGTCGGATGGATCGGCAAGAACACTTGCATCATCAACCAGCAGCTTGGATCGTGGCTATTTCTGGGCGTGATCCTGACCTCGCTTGATTTCACGAAAGACGATTTCACGAAAGACGATCTCACCGACGATGTGCTCACGGCCGACCTGCCTGCGACGGATCGTTGCGGAACTTGCTCACGCTGCATAACAGCTTGTCCAACGCAAGCGATTGTGGCACCCGGCGAATTGGACGCCCGACTATGCATCTCGTATCTGACCATCGAGAAGCGGGACGAGATTCCAGAAGAGCTCCGCTCGGGCATGGGACGGCACGTTTTCGGATGCGATATCTGTCAGGACGTTTGCCCGTGGAATCGCAAGGCGCCAGTGACTTCCGCGGCGGAGTTCGAGGCGCGGGAAGGCCTGGTCAATCCAGCGCTCGATTGGCTAGCCGAAATGCAGCCGGAAGAGTTTCAGAAAGTGTTTCGCGGATCTCCCGTCCGGCGCGCCAAGCTTTCTGGCCTGCGGCGGAATGCGGTGATTGCGATGGGAAACAGCGGCGACAAGAAATTTGTGCCGGCACTAAAGAAACTCAGCGAGGATTCGGACCCGGTGGTAGCGGAACACGCGCGCTGGGCAGTGGCGAGGCTGGAACTGGCGTCTCCCTCAACCCAACCTTGATGGTGGAGAGCCGGGCGTCCCCGCCCGGTCGCCAAAATGCTTGGACGGGCGAGGGCGCCCGTCGCTCCACCAGCCGATTTGTCCATTACAATCGTCAGTTCATTCAGGGAGGACAACACCCATGTTCCAGAAGGATCTACTCCACGGCAAGCGCATTCTTATCACCGGCGGCGGCACCGGTTTGGGCAAGGCTACGGCGCAACGGTTTCTGGAACTGGGCGCGGAAGTTTATATCTGCGGACGCCGCCACGAAGTTCTTGCGGCGACCGAGCGGGAGTTACGCGAGCGCACCGGCGGCAAGATCCACTCCCGTCCCTGCGACGTGCGCGACCCATCGGCGGTCGAAGAGATGATGGGGATCATCTGGGCCGAAGGTCCGCTCGATGTGCTCATGAACAACGCGGCCGGAAATTTTCTGGCGCGCACCGAAGATCTTTCGTTGGGTGCGTTTCAATCAGTGATTGGCATTGTCCTGATGGGCACGCTGCACACGACGATGGCTTGCGGGCGGCGGTGGCTGGCAGCGGGGCGCGGAGGCGTGGTGCTGAACATTACCACCACTTACACAACGACGGGCTCGGCGTATGTGGTGCCATCGGCGGTGGCGAAGGCAGGCGTGCAGGCGCTGACGCGGAGCCTGGCAATCGAGTGGGGCGATCGCGGGATTCGTATGAACGCCATCGCACCGGGGCCGATTCCGACCGAAGGCGCGTTCTCGCGTCTCCTGCCGCGTCCGGAACTGGCGGAGACGGCAAAGAAACGAAACCCTCTGGGTAGGTTTGGGACGACCGAAGAGTTTGCCAATCTGGCCGCATTCTTAATTAGCGATGGCGCCGGGTATGTAAATGGAGAAGTCGTGACCATGGATGGAGGGGAGTGGCTGCAAGGGGCGGGCGAGTTCACGGCGCTGGGACGGGAACTGACACCCAAAGAATGGGAAATGATGAAACCAAAACCAAAGAAGACCAAAGAATGACGCGCCGAAACCGTGGAGTAAGAGCAATGAATATACGGCACGCCCGCAGGATGGGGTCAAAGAGCTGTAAAAACGAAAGCGCCCCGACTCGGTTAGAGTCACGGGACGCCCGTTTGAACAGCCCTCCCCCGAAGTCTGCTCAATCACGACTCTACGTTCTGATCGCCGCGAGGGCAATGGCACGAAAGTGTGACTCCTAACTTATACGTCAAGTGAGAGGCGCTGGACATCGAGACGACAATTTTCATCCTACAATGGGTAGAAGAACGATCCCGATGAAAACGGCCGGCAACGACAATCCTAATCACAGGCCGGGGCTCAGGCGGTGGCCTCACAGAAGCCTTCCACGCCTTTGGCTTACCCGAGGCGCTGTTCTTCATGCGGGGAGATATCCGTGAGCATGGAAATCCCCATGCCGAACTCCTTAGCTGTCCGCACCAAAAACCTCTGCCGCCATTACCAGATGGGGGAGGCGTTGGTGCGCGCCGTGGACGGGATTTCCATCGACATTGGTGCCGGGGAATTTGTCGCTCTGCTGGGTGCCTCGGGGTCCGGCAAGTCGTCACTGCTTAACCTAGTTGCAGGCCTTGACCGGCCCACCTCGGGTGCGGTGATCGTCCAGGGAAACGACCTGGCCGCACTCTCACGCGAGCAACTGGCCAAGTACCGCCTACATACCGTCGGAATGGTCTTCCAGTCGTTCAATCTGATACCCAGCATGTCTTTGTTGGAAAATGTGGAGCTCCCCATGCGTTTCGCCGAGGTCGATCGCCGCGAGCGCTCTGCACTTGCGCGCCAGTCGCTCGAACGCGTGGGTTTGAGCGGACGCCTTGCGCATCGGCCCACGGAACTCTCGGGTGGCGAGCAGCAGCGCGCTTCCTTGGCGCGCGCCCTCATTAACCACCCCAAGCTTCTTCTGGCGGACGAACCGACGGGCAATCTTGACAGCCGCACCGGCACAGAAATTATGGAGCTCCTCCATAGCTTCAATCAGTCGCTGGGCATGACCGTGCTGATGGTTACGCACGAGCAGGCCCTCGCCGAGAAGTATGCCGGGCGGATGTTGCATCTGGCGGATGGCAAGCTCGTCGACGACGTAACGAACAATGACGTGCGCAACGACGACGTGCGCAACATCTCGTCCGTCGAGGCGCCCGCGCCGCGGGGAGAAACACAATGAAGTTTTACGACGTCACTGACCTCGCGGTCCGCAACCTGCGCGAGTCCGTCTTGCGCAATTCACTGACCACGATCGGGATCGCCGTCGGTGTGGCGTCGCTGGTCGCGATGCTCTCGCTCGGCATTGGCCTGCAGCAGCTCGCTTCACGCCGACTGCAGAAGTCCGGCTTGTTTGATACTGTCGTGGCCACGTCACGGCGGGATCTCCGCAACTTCCGCGAACAGCGAGACGACGGCCCACCCCCGGCCGAGAGCCCTGCGCTGGATGAACCGGCGCGAAAAAAGATCGAGCAAATCCCTGGCGTGGTCGAGGCCTATCCTGATATCCGGTTCGTTACCGAGGTGCGCTTCGACGACAAACCCCACTTGACCATGGTGGCTGGCGTCCCCTTCTCCGCCAAGAACAACAATGATGCTTTTGATGGAATGCAGGGCAGTTTCTTCTCGTCCGAGGCAGTTCCGGAAGTCATCCTGCAGAAGTCGTTTGCCGAAGAGTTGCTGGGCATAAAACCAAAGCCGGGCGCGAGCAACGCAGATACAAATATTGCCGAGTTGGCCAAACCTCTACTTGGGAAAGAGATGACGATGCGCTATGCCGAACGCACCGCGTCTCCCCCGGCATCTCCCACGGCATCTCCCACAACGACAGGGCCCGGTGACAGGGGGCCTGGTGACGCAGCGGCGTACTCGGTCGTTTCACGCCAGCAGGCACTGAAAATTGTAGGAGTGACTGACCTCGATCCAGATAGCATGCGCGGGACCGCCCGGGCACGTGTCTTCCTCCCGCTCAAGCTTGCGCAAGACTTGCACGTCATGCAGTCCAACCTGCGCGACACTTCGGCCAGCGATTCGCCCAGCTATACCTCACTCAGCGTGCGTGTAGGGAACCCCAATCAGGTCCCGGCCGTTGAAGATGCCATCAAGAAGATGGGATTCAGCGCTTTTTCCATCGTCGATGCGACCCGCAGCATGCGCCAGTTCTTTGCCGTGCTCGACGGGTTCCTCGCGATCTTCGGAAGCCTGGCCTTGGCCGTTGCTTCCATCGGCATCGTGAATACGCTGGTCATGGCCATCCTCGAACGCCGGCGCGAAATCGGAATCATGAAGGCCCTCGGCGCCAGTGATGGTGACGTGCGCGGCCTCTTCTTCGCCGAAGCCGGCGCCATGGGTCTCGTCGGCGGTGCCGTCGGAGTCACGTTCGGTTGGGCGCTCGGACGCCTCATCAATTTCGGAATGAACATTTATCTCGAACGCCAGCATTTTCCTCCAGCGGAGATCTGGTCAGTGCCGCTATGGCTCGTTCTCAGCGCGATCGCTTTTTCCATCGTTGTCAGTCTGCTGTCGGGGCTCTACCCGGCGGCCCGAGCCGCGCGTCTCGATCCCGTGCAGGCACTGCGCTACGAGTAAAGAGGCTGTGGAAAAACTAACGTTACGTATCAGGGCATCGCTTTAGCGATGCCATAAGTCTTTCGCAATCAGACGCCCCTTTAGGCGCTAGGGCGCGAAGTCAGACTTTTTCCGCAGCCTGTAAACTCGTCTTATGCGCTGCTGTTTGCGATGGCTCACCCTGTTTTTGGTTCCGCTCCTGCTGGGCCAACTCCACGCCCAAGGCCGCATCGATTGCAACGCGCTGGAAAGTCGTATCCTCAGTCAAACCGTTCACTACTGCGTTATGTTGCCACTCGGCTACGACCTGGCGACTGCTGGCCCTTCTCCGCGGCGTTATCCAGCGCTTTATTTTTTGCATGGACTCGGCGATGACGAACAGGCTTTGTTCAAAGGCGGTGGATGGGACCTGATCGAAGACCTTCGAAAGCAAGGGCAGATCTCCGATTTTCTGGTAATCGCGCCCGAAGGAAAGCGCACTTTCTACATCAACTCCGCCGATGGCCGCGTGCGTTACAGCGATTTTTTCATTCGCGAGTTCATTCCTTACATCGAGTCGCATTACTCGATTCGCCGCGAGCGCTCAGCCCGAGCCATCAGCGGTGTGTCGATGGGCGGATACGGTGCGCTTCGATTTGCTTTTGCCTATCCGGAGCTATTCTCGTCGGTCAGTGCACAGAGTGCCGCGTTCATCGCAGAATCGCCGCCACAGACTGAAACGATGCCCACGGGGACACCGCTGAGCGGGCTGCTGGGAGCGGTGTTCGGCAATCCCGTTGACCTTCAGCACTGGAACCGGAACAGTCCTTTTGTGCTGGCGAAGCGGAACCGTAAACGGATACGGACTCCAGGGTTGTCTATCTATTTCAATTGCGGCCGTGAGGATGAATTTGGATTTGATAAAGGGGCGGCGGATCTCCACCGGCAACTCCAAGCCGGAGGCATCCAACACGAATTTCACCTGTATCCCGGCAACCACGGCGCCGCGTATTTTCTGACACACCTCGGGGAAACGTTGAAGTTTCATTCGCGTGCGTTTGCCGCAGGGAAGTAGTTCTCTCGGGCAAACTCCCTTGCCCCCGCGCGGTTGTTAGTGTACTCGCGATGATTCGCCAACAACCCACGATAGAAATGCTCTCCAGTGGTGAAAATCGTTTTCACGTTGACGCGAACAGGGATTGAGGGTACGATAGCAGCCGTTTTTGGGGGTCAATTGCTCTCGAGGAGGCGTTATGAGTGGAGCGCGCGCGGCGAACGTAGACACTTTTCGGAAGCGGTTTGGCGGCACCGTTCTGGAGCCCGATGACGCGGGTTACGACAAGGCGCGCGCCATTTGGAACGGGGCGATCGACCGCCGCCCGGCGGTGATCGCCCAGTGCGCGAACCCGGCCGAGGTGGCGGATGCCATCCACTTTGGCCGTGACGCCGGACTCGAGATATCGGTGAGGGGAGGCGGACACAACTTCTCGGGCAACGCTCTCGTGAACCGTGGGCTCACAGTGGATCTCACGCGCATGCGGCAGGTCACCGTGGATCCGAAGGCGAAGCGGTCCCGCTGCGGCGGAGGGGCGACCTGGGGCGACTACGACACCGCCACCTACGCCCACGGCTTGGCCTCCACAGGCGGCTTTATCACTCACACTGGCGTCGCTGGTCTCACGTTGGGGGGCGGGTTGGGTTGGCTCAACCGCAAGGCCGGGCTGGCCTCCGACAACCTCACCGCCGTCGAGCTGGTAACCGCAGCCGGCGATCTGGTCCGGGCCTCGGCCACGGAGAACCCCGACCTGTTCTGGGCCGTACGCGGGGGAGGCGGCAACTTCGGCGTGGTCACTACGTTCGAGTTTGCCCTGCACGAGGTCGGCCCCGTTTACCTGCAGCTGTACTTCTGGGGTCTCGACGACGGGCCGAAGGTTTTGCGGGCGTTCGAGGACTTCACTCGCGGCCTGCCCGACGACGTTACTGCTTTCATGGATGGACACCCGCCCCACCACGCCCCGGACGAGTACCGACAGATCCCGGGCTACACCATGGTCGTGGTGGGTTTCTCCACGCCGGAGGCGCACCGGACTGCGCTGGCGCCAGTGCGTGATGCCTTTCCCACTCCGCTGTTCGAATCGGCCACGACGCTGAAGTACACCGAGCTGCAGTCGATGGCCGATGTTGCTGCGCCTTGGGGGATCCTTGCCTATGAGCGGGCGATCCATCTAGAGACCATGAGCCCGGAAGCAGCGGATGTGATCGCCGAGCACTTGCCCCGCAAGGCCTCACCGATGTCCTTCATGCCCATCTTTGTGCTTGGCGGCGCCTACAGCCGGATTCCTGACGGAGACTCGGCCTTTAGTGGCAGTCGGTCCACGCGGTACGTGGTGAACATGGCAGCCCTCGCCCAAACCCACGACCTGCTGGCGGCAGACACCCAATGGGTCCGAAACCTCTGGGACGCGCTCGTGCCCCATTCCGGGAGCGTCGGCAGCTATGTAAACTTCATGACCGAATTTGAGCATGATCGCGTCCGGGCCTCGTACGGTCCGAAAAAATACGACCGATTGGCGAGCATCAAGGCGACCTGGGACCCGGACAATGTGTTCCACCTGAACGCCAACATCCAGCCGGCCGGCAAGCTGGCCGGCAAGCTCCCGGGCGCCGCGGCATAGAACTCAGCCGAGATTCGGGTGTGCAACGGGCAACGCATCTCGGTTCGCGCTCCGCTGCCAATTTCCTGATGGCCATTTCCACTGGCGCCAATCGGCCGTCCGCGGGCGCGTTCCGGTAAACGCCGGTCGGCGATGATGTGCGCGACGCGATGGCAAGACTCGAAGAAATGCTGCCCCAAATCGGAGAGTCAGAGGCTTCGGGACATTATGGGACACTAGAATCGACTCCGGCCCCGCCACCGGAATCAATCAACTGATTCACTTCAAAAGGGCTATGTTGGTAGGCCCGGCAGGAATCGAACCTGCAACCCTCGGATTAGAAATCCGATGCTCTATCCGCTTGAGCTACGGGCCCACATCTGGTTAAAGGTAACTCTGCCAAATACTTACGCTAGAGTCCCGGAAAAACTCTCATGCCTGTTCCTTGGCTGGTGTCAGTTTTGGTGTCAGTTGCCCTCACACGGTAACTAAGCAGCATGGGCGGACCAGAAATCAGGGCTGCCCGCGCCTACCGATAGAGAGGGACGTATCGCAAACCTTCCTCTCAAATAATAGCAAGTTCTCGATTTCAAGAGACCGCCTGTCGGCCCGTGCTGCCTGTGGCCCCTTCGGGACTATCCGCACACGCTTGACAGGTTGGTCTGCGCAAATTGAATTATTTCTTGTTTGCGTTGCCTGTACGGATGGCCTATTCCGAAGTGTTCTTCCCGACAACGGCAAATGCCTTTCCCAAAGTGGAAACAAATTCTTTTGCTGACTGCGGCCGTACGGCGGTCTTGGGACTGAGAGCACGCTCGAAAAACTGCTGCCATTCAGCAGGTGCATTGGGCAAATCAGTGGGCAGCGGAGTGAACCGGCCGTTGACTATGGAATATTGCATCTGGCCCACAGAAGTTGCAGGAAAAGGATGCGTCCCGGTTAGCATCTCGCAAGTAATCACTGCCAGCGCCCAGATATCCCATGCAGCAGATGCGATTTCACCGTTGAGCTGATCCGGTGACATATACTGCGGTGTACCCACCAGAACACCTGTAGCGGTGTCAGCTGTAGCCGCGGCCGGGTCGGTCGGAGAAATCAGAAACTTCGCTAGACCGAAATCCAGAATCTTGGTCACTTCACCCTCGCCGCTATGGGCCAGGAAAATGTTCTCCGGCTTCAGATCGCGATGGATTAAGCCGTTTTCGTGTGCCGCTTCAAGACCGGCGCATACGCCTCCAAGAACCTGCAAGATTTGTTGCGTTGCAAGTCTCTTCTGCTGCACCAATCGTTGCCGCAGCGTGAAGCCTTCGAGTAACTCCATCACGAGAAACACGCGGGTGTCCGAATCCACACCAAAGTCGTGCACGGTAACCAGATTGGGGTGTGCGAACGACGCTGCCGCCTTGGCTTCGCGCCGGAAGCGTTCCGCCGCGTCGCTACTGGTAACGAGGTCTTCACGTATCAGCTTGACCGCAACGGCGCGTTCCAAGGATGTATCCGTGGCCTTGTAAACCGTGCCCATTCCGCCCCGCCCCAGCCTTCGTTCCAGCCGGTAGCGCGAGGTCAGCAGCCGCTTAAAAGGCATTCGCGTGAGTTGCGCGTTTTCATTGGGGCAGCGGCCCTTGCCGCTCTCGTAGCACAAACCGCAACGGGGACACTCTTCAAATCCGCTGAGAGCACTCGTAACGGGACGCTCCAAGAGCAAAGCCAGCGCGCTGCCAATACCAGAGAGTAATTCCTGGTCCTCGCTGCCATAGGGCTCCTCTGATTTCTTCAGGCCCAGAACCATAAGCGCCTCGCGACCCTGGGGCGCAATCGCGATGGGTACCATCAGGTCAATGCGCGCATCCCGCAGGAAGTTCGTATCTTCTGAAGGAAGCTGCTGCTTGAGCCATCCGCTTTCGGCCAGCGATATCTGCAAGGGCTTGGCAAATAGGCGGAAGGCCGCCATGAGCTTGCTCTCGGCGCTCAGTCCGCGGGGATAGATTTCAGGGGGCGCCGCGGCGATGCAACGATAGAGTGGTTCGGTGGCCTCGCGCATCAGGATTGCGACAAACTCTGGATGCAGCGCCTGCTCTATGCGGGCAACCGCCTTGGGCGCAACGTCTGCCAGGTTGGAGGAGGCGCGAATCTCATCCACCGTCTGAAGTAGCAGGTGCTGCGCGTTGTAGTGCTCGCGATAAAAGCGGCGGTCCAGCGCCTCCATCCATTGCGACTGTTTCTTGTGGGCAACAATTCCAACCACTCCCATGAGCGCATACACCCAGCCGTGTTGGGAGAGCAGAACTCCGAATGGCTGGTCTTTGTGCACAATCAAATCGAAGATTACGATTCCCGCAAGGATTGGGATGGGAATCAGCAGTGCGCCCCGCGCCACGGCGTATTGCAGGCTCTCACGGACAATGAAACTTACCTGGAACAACCGCTGCCTAAGAACCGCATACGCAACACAAATTGTGAAAGGAACCTGCACAAGCCCAAACACGAGCGGCGAGCTAGCAATCGCAGAAAGCCAGGATGTCTTTGGAGACAAGGAGAACAGAAAAATTGCAAGCAAATCCACGAAGAACAGCAGCAAGCCAAAGATCACCAGCCGTATCCGGCGCCTTTCATTTACCTCGTTCAGCCTCAAGTAATTCACTGCCAGGATGACCACGGAGGCCAGAAAAGCAGTCCAATCAATCGCCAAAATTGCCATAAGCCAGCGGGGGCTGCTACCCACACCGAGCCTTGGGGCGAAAAGCAAGATGTAATTACCCGTGTATGCAAGGCTCAGCACCGGCACGGCGAGCAGCGTCAGCGTCATCCATGCCCATCGGCGATGCAGCAGGGGCTTGGGGAATGAGAGCGAAAACAACAATATGGTGATGGGCAAGGCCTGGGCGCCGAGTGCTGCGACAGGAAAGATGAGCCACTGAATGGCCAGGGGCAGACTTCTCCATATCACGGCAGCGTTGGGAGACAAAAACCACCCACTGCCAGTACCCAGGCAGCAGAGAAAGATGCCGGCGGCGACGGCGGTGAGGTCGCGCGGCCGCTTAAAGAGAACAACCAGTCCGACCAGCAACTGAATCAGGCTGACGGCAGTTTCCACCCACCAGCCGAGATACTCTTTCGAGTTCCAACCTCGGATCATTGTCTGCTTGAGGGTCAGCTGCAAATGAACTTCATGGCCGCTGCGGAGTACGATCAGGGGAACCGGATGGTCGAACGTGGTGTTGCTCAACACGGTTGCGAGCTCAATAAAACCCTGTACTGTTCGCCCATCTATATTGACGATTCTGTCGTCCGGCTTCACTCCTGCTGCTTCGCCTGGGCTTCCCGGCGCCACACTCCTTACCCGGGTGTCAAAAAAGTTGAAATCGATCCCGTGGGCTTCAGGAAGCTTGATAGGCAAATAGATCATGCCTATGACGAACCAGACGCTGAAAGATGCCGCAATCAACCAAGTCCACCACGGGATGCGGCGAGGAAACATAATTCCCATCTTATGCTACTCAGGAAACGCCCATTATAGGCACAATGTCCACACAATCGGCAAAAAGGCGGGCCGGAACGGCGACTAGGCGTCGACGGCTATATTCTTGTGCTTCCAGTCGTCTGCGCCGCGGTGCTCAGCGCTTCGGGCCCGACACGCTCGGGCCAGAGCCGTCATTCGTTGACTAGTGGATGCCGCGTCCGTAGAATGAAGCGGCCCGAAAGCCAGGCATCTCCCCAATGATCGGACAGACCATCTCCCACTACCGTGTCATCGAGAAGTTAGGCGGCGGCGGGATGGGTGTGGTGTACAAGGCCGAGGACACGCGGCTCCATCGTTTCGTCGCTCTTAAGTTCCTACCCGATGAAGTGGCCAAAGATGCTCAGGCCTTGGTCCGCTTCGGTCGCGAGGCGCAGGCCGCCTCGGCCCTGAATCACGCCCACATCTGCACCATCTATGACATCGGCGAGGAGAACGGACAGGCGTTCATCGCGATGGAGTTTCTGGATGGTCAGACGCTCAAGCACAAGGTCGAGAACCGACCGCTCAAGATTGACGAGTTGCTGGAGCTGAGCATTCAGATTGCCGACGCGCTCGATGCAGCCCACAACCGCGGCATCGTGCATCGGGACATCAAGCCAGCCAATATCTTTATCACCGGCCGCGGACAGGCGAAGATTCTCGACTTCGGACTTGCCAAACTTAACTCGAGCCACAATCTTGCGACTTCGATGACCGGCTCAACGATAGCGGATATTAGGGAAGAACAACTCACAAGCCCTGGCAGCACCGTGGGCACGGTGGCTTACATGTCACCGGAACAGGCCCGCGGCGAAGAACTCGATGTGCGTACCGACCTGTTTTCTTTCGGCGCTGTCCTGTATGAGATGTGCACGGGCAAAGTGGCATTTAACGGCAGCACTTCCGCGATCGTCTTCGAGGCCATCCTTAATCGCGTCCCGCCCCCGCCGCCCCAGTTCAACCCCAGCGTGCCACCCGATCTCAACCGGATCATTGACCGGGCGCTGGAAAAGGACCGGGAGCTGCGCTATCAGACGGCTTCTGAAATGCGGGCCGAATTAAGGCGCTTGAAACGCGACTTGGACTCAACCCGGATTGCGGTGGCGCAGGGTACGGTATCAGCGACACCCGCAGCCGGAGCTGCGGCGTCAGCCCCGGCCGTGGCCAGAAAACCGCGTTCCATCGGATGGACGGGATTGATCGTCTGCGCCCTCCTCATTCTGGGCACGGGTGCAGGCTGGTTTCTCCGTGGCCGTTGGATGCCGATCTCCCAGCCTTCCTACCATCAGCTCACCTTTCGCCGAGGTACGATTCGGTCCGCGCATTTTACGCCCAACGGGCAGTCCGTGGTTTATGGTGCTGCCTGGGAAGGAAGCGCGATCGATTTGTTCATCACCAGTCCCGAAAGCCCTCAATCGCGCTCTCTTAACCTTGGGGGAACGGCGCTTTTGGCTATTTCCTCTTCGGGAGAAATGGCGGTATCGATGGATAGCCGCCCATCCGGACCTTATGCCCAGGTGGGGACGCTGGCCAGAGTGCCACTCAACGGCGGATCTCCGCGCCCAGTGCTGGAAAACGTGCAATGGGCGGATTGGTCCCCGGATGGAAATAACCTAGCGATCGTGCGGGATGTGGGTGGTCGAAACCGGCTCGAGTTTCCGGTCGGGAAAGTGCTGTACGAGACCTCAGGCTGGATCAGCCATCCACGAGTTTCAAGAAAAGGTGACCTGGTGGCGTTTCTGGACCATCCTCTGCCCGGCGATGACGCGGGTTCTCTCTGCGTCGTGGATCTGAGCGGAAACGTCAAGACCTTGGCTACTGGGTTCCAAACCACCCAGGGACTGGCTTGGTCTGCTGACGGCCAGGAAATATGGTTTACCGCCAGCCGGCTGGGCGCTAAACGCGCCATCTACGCTTCGACCCTGGGCGGGCGCGAGCGGCTAATCGCGCGGGTGCCGGATACTCTCTCGCTACACGATATTTGGCAGGATGGGCGCGTACTGCTTGCCCGGGACACCTGGCGACGAGAACTCATTGGCCTCGCCTCTGGTGAGACAAAGGAACGCGATCTGTCTTGGTTCGACTACTCGTTCCCGTCAGAACTGTCGCCCGACGGCAAGGAATTGCTCTTCACCGAGGAGGGTGAAGGCGGAGGGCCGAACTATTCTGTTTATCAGCGAAAGATCGGTGAGACGTCGGCCGTCCGCCTGGGAGACGGACGGGCGATCAGTGTGTCGCCGGATGGCAGATGGGTTATTACCAGTCTGCCTTCCCCTCCGGCCCAGCTTCTTCTTCTTCCGACCGGGCCCGGCGAGGCCAAGCCTCTCACTCACGACTCCATCAATCACAGCCAGGCGAAGTGGCTTCCTGATGGCCGGCGTTTCCTTTTCTCGGGCAAGGAGCCAGGTCACGCTGCGCGTATTTACCTCCAGGATTTGTCCGGCGGAAAGCCCACGCCTATCTCGCCGGAAGGAATCGACCCTCTTGTTCTGGTCCTTTCTCCAGACGGTCAGCAGGTGGTTGGCATCGGGCCAGATGAGAAAGCATATTCTTACCCGGTGGCAGGAGGGGAGCCTCGGGCTGTTCCAGGCATAGAGCTTGGAGAGCAACCCCTGGAATGGAGTGCAGACGCCAAGGCGATCTATGTCTACAAGCCGGGAGATCTGCCAGCCAAAGTCTATCGGCTGGATTTGTCGACAGGCCATAAGACTCTGTGGAAAGAGCTCATGCCCTCCGATTCAGCGGGCGTAAGCCGCATTGGTCCCATTCTTCTCACGAGGGACGGCAAGTCATGCATATACGGCTATCACCGTATTCTGTCAGACCTCTATCTCGTGGAAGGATTGAAGTAAGGGAACTCTTTTTATACCTGCCAGCACAATCTTGCCATCGGCTTGGACGGCGACTCCGGAAATAGCATCGGAAACGCGACATCCTACTAATGGCCAGCTCCTCGAACGACCCCGATAACGAGCGCCTTTCCGACACGCACACAAGGGTAAACCAGCGAGCGATCGTTTTATTCCCACATCGCCAAAATAAATTTCCATGGAAGAAAAGCGTGTGCCGTCGGTTCTACACGGTGAAACGAGAACGAACCTTGTTTGGAAAGAGCGGGAAGGAAAATATGCCGCTGCAGAAAAACCACGACGCAATTTTGTTCGACCACAACCACGACGGAATCGACCGCCGGGGATTCCTGAAATGCATGGCTTGGCCGGCATGGGAGCCCTCTGCGTGCTCGAAGGTGGAGTGCTGAAGTCCTACGGCCTTGACGATCCCGCTCGCATCGCAAAGGCCGCCCGGGGCGAACTCAGCTTTGTCCAGGACTCTTGCAACCGGCATCGCGGCTTGGCAGTGGCAACTCGCAGGACACAAACTGAAGGGACTGTTGCTGCTCCACCTCGCGATGGGATCCGCTTCCGGTCTTCTGATCTGTGTGGTTGGCTGGATTCATTTTCGGCGGCGTCGAACCCCAGGTTCCGCGCTTCCGGCGTGCTACCTGCTGCTGGAACTCCTGACGGCACTCGTCGTTGCTCTTACGGCTCACCTCGGTGGTTTCCTGAGTGGTGTCAACGCTCCTAGTTAGCGCGACCGGCTTGCGTTTCAACTTCGCGGGCCAACTCGCGCGTGAGCCGTGCGTCTTTAGGCTGCGCCATCAGAGCAGGGTCTGCGCCACGCGCTCATCGGAGAGCAAGTTCAAAAACGGCGACTGCTCCAGTTGTGCCGACAGCCCCTGCCGCAGCGTGCCGTCGAAAATCGGGTCGCCGGTAGGGTTGGTGAACTCGGCGAGGACGATGCTGTCCTTCTCGGTGAGGCGGGTCGCGGTCTGGTGCGAGTGCAAGTAGAACGCTCCCGCGATTGCAACCGCTACAAGTACTACGGCTGCGGGAACAAGAACTTTCCAGAGCTTCCTGCGCGCGACAGCAACATCGATCTCCGCCGCGCTCGCTGACGGAGATGGAGTAAGCGCAAGGGGAGGAACCGGAGGGCGGCGACGGCGGTTGGGCGACCTGAGAGCTGCTTTCCTGTGCGACCGTCACCGTGCCGGAACTCGCCGCTATGGCTCGTCCCGTCTCTGCATCTCGCTTCAGCCGTTGCAACTCGGAACGCATGTCGGAGGCGTGTTGATAACGGAGTTCTCGATCTTTCTCCAGCGCCCGGTTGATGATGTGTTCCAGTTCGGCTGGTACGTCGGGATTCAGCCGCACGACAGGAACAGGTGCCCGGTTCAGGATCGAATCGAAAATCGTTGCTGTACTTTCTCCACGGAAGGGCAACTGCCCAGTAGCCATCTCATAGAGGACGGCTCCAAACGAGAACAGATCGCTCCGCGCATCCAGTTCCTTTGCCCGCGCCTGCTCCGGCGACATATAAGCAACGGTGCCGAGCGTAGAACCGGGACTAGTCAGATGCTCCCCGTCCACCGTCTGCGTGTTAAGAGAAGCAATTTTGCTCGAAGAACTGCCTGCCAGACTGACCTTCGCCAGACCGAAGTCGAGAATTTTGGCGTGACCGCGCTTCGTCACGAATATGCGCGGAAGGCAACACGAGCAGGGGCGATAGCGCGAGTCCCTGCTTAGTCCGGCGTAGTCGAAGACCCCAGACACGCCTAGAAACTTCATGCACGAGAACCGGGAGACCTCGGGGATGCCTGCGGCGAAAGTCAGTCGTAGGACGGCGGGAGAAGGCTCAGGCCGTACGGCCCGCGTGTACGTCTCCGAGGAGTCACACAGCGGCATAGTACCGATGAATCACTCGAACAAAGACGGAAAGGTCGTCGGCGGAGAGTGGGGAGGGAAGGCTGCTGATCGAGGAGAACACTCTTCCATCCGACACGTACCCGACACAGAGCGGGTCTGCGCGTGTCCCACGGGTGGGCGAGTGTACGGAAAAGCTGTACGCTTGGCCGCTAGTCATCCGAGATAAGAACCGGATGCGCTAAATGAGCGCCCGTCCGGGTCCGTGCGGGGGCAATCAGCAATGGTTGTCCCTACCGCGATCTCATCCGTGGCCTTGTCCGCGTCCTGTGGGACTTCGCAATGTGGCGCGGCGACGCGCCAATGCAGCGGAATCCGATGGAACTGGTCATGATCAAAGGCGCACCGAAACGCATACGCCAACCGCGTAGCCTCACCGTGGAAGAGTTCCAGCAGCTTGCGCAGCAGCTTGAGGGACCATTCCACACTATCGCGCTGGTCTGTGTGTGCTTCGGTCTGCGTATCAGCGAATGCCTAGCTCTGTGCTGGTCGGATGTCGATTGGTTGAACGGTACGCTGAACGTTGAACGCGGCATCGTACGTCAGGTAGTCGATGACGTAAAGACGCCAGAGTCCCAACGTTCGATGCACATCGACAACGGGATGCTGAATGTACTCAAGACGTGGAAACAAACAACTCAGTTCCGCGCTGGCGATGATTGGATGTTTGCAAGCCCGGTCAAAATCGGACGTTTGCCGATTTCCTACGCGGGAGTGTGGCAGGCGCTTCGAAAAGCAGCGGCCAAGGCTGGCATCGGTCACATCAGTTCCCATACGTTCCGTCACACCCGCACATCATGGTTGGATGCGGTCGGTACTCCAATCGGCGTACAGCAAAAGCTAATGCGTCATGCGGACATCAGAACCACAATGAACGTATATGGGACTGCGGCGACGGCCGACATGGCCGTAGCGAGTGGGAAGTCACCGCGTTAGCGTTGAACGGCAGGTGAAACAGCAGGTGCGGTCTGTAAGTGTTTGGAACATCTGGCGGAGAGGGAGGGATTCGAACCCTCGGTACGGTTTCCCGTACTCCAGTTTTCAAGACTGGCGCCTTCAACCGCTCGGCCACCTCTCCGGAACTACTACAGTTTTACTACAGTCCCAATTGTCGCGCCTGAGAACCGCAAGTCCTCATTAGTTTCCAAGTGTTTAAACGAGCCCTGAGGAGCACTGCATGGCTTCTCAAGACCGAATCCGCCAGCCACTCGGCCACCTCTCCGGCTACTAAAGTTTGGCGACGTCTCCATTTTTTATATGCCGTCAGCTATTTCGTTCCGTTTGGATACACCCGTATCTTGGTGGCTTCGTCCGTTTTTAAACGGCCATGGCTTCGGAAAAATCTTTCATTGGGATGCGGATGAGTGCACTGGATGGCCCCGGATTCGAGATCACAGCTACGTTTTGTACTTACGTTTTGTACATTCCGCGAGCATGCGTCTTCGGGCTCGCCGTTTTGTAGTCTTCAGATCTGCCCCGCGGAATGCTTAGCGTCTGCCATTGTGCAGAGCGCAGGTGTTTGGCGAGGAAGACGATTTGTCCAATGTGTTGCGCGTAGTGGGCGAGCGCGCGGTTGAGCGCCTGCATGACCGTGTGCGGTTCCTGGCGAATGGTTACGATGCGTTGCACATCCTCGGGCTTGAGCGAGTCCATCGCGGAAAACACATGCGCCCAAGCCTGCTCCCACTGGCGCAAGACTTCTTCGCGCGTTGTTTTCGCCGAGACTTCAAATTCCCGATCGCGAAACCGATCCGGCTTCTCGCCATCGCTGGTGAGGAAGTCGGTGAAGCGTGAACGCGCGTTGCCGGCGATGTGCTTGACCAGGGTAGCAACGGAATTCGATTCCGGATCGAGCGTAGCTGAGAAATCCTTGTCTTCAAGCTGAGCCATGGCAGCTTCGCCCATGCGCTTGTGGCCGCGGAACTGGCGCTTGATTTCTTCGAGGTAGTGGGATGCGAGGTCAGTCATAGAAGTCCTATTGCAGAGGTCAGAGGTCAGACTGCAGAGGTAAGAGCTTTAGCTTTCGGCAGTTCTTTTTCTGCGGGAGGTTTGACCTCTGCAATCCGACCTCTAACCTCTGACCTAGAATTGTACGTCGCACGCCACGCGGAACCCATAGTCCGCGTACTTGAACTCCGGGGGGATGCTGGAGCGGGCCGCGCAGCGCGACATCTTGATGTGGTGACGCCAGGAGCCGCCGCGGGAAGCACGCCGCTCGCCGATTTGTGGGCCACGCGGATTGCACTCGGGCGACGCCGCATAGTAGCCGGGAGCATACCAATCGCTGCACCACTCGTGCACGTTGTCGCACATGTTGTAGAGGCCGTAGGCGTTCGGTTCGGCGCGGCCGACGGGCTCGGGGCCGGTCTTCCAATGACCGGCGCAGCGATCGGCGTAGCCGGGGAGCGACTGCGGATCCGCATCGCCCCACGGAAATAGTGCGCCCGCGCGGCCTCCGCGCGCGGCACGCTCCCACTCGGCCTCAGTAGGCAAGCGAAAATTTCTGCCGGTCGTTACTCTGCCGGTCGTGATTCCGACGGTGCTTGCGCTAAGCCACTCGCAGTAGCGGATTGCCTCGTACCACGATACTCCGACAACGGGCTGCTCGGGATGGTTGAACGCGGGGTCGCTCCAGAACGGCGGCAGGGATAGCGGCGCGGTGTCGCGCAGGAAGCGCCCGTACTCAGCGTTGGTAACTTGGCGAGCGTCAAGCAGAAATTCGTCAATCCAGGCGCGATGCACCGGTTTTTCGTTGTCCTGGCCGGTGTCGCAGCCCATGAGGAACGATCCCGCGGGGATACAAACGAGCGCGGGAACGTATTCTTCAACTCGGGACGGAGAAAGTGACGAAGAGACCAGTTGCGTCGGTTGCGTTGGGTCCGTCGGGTCCATGGTGTCAAAGCGCCCGCAATGCGCGGACGACGTCTTCGATTTTATTCTCCTGAAACAGGCGGATGCCGGCGACCCCAGCCGCTCCAGCCTCCAGGCACGCTGCGGCATTTTCCATCGTGACGCCGCCGAGAGCGAGGACGGGGATCTTCGCCCGGCATGCTTCATGCAAGGCGTCGAGGCCCGTCGGTTGCCTTTCTGGAGCATTGTTTTTTTCGAAGACCGGGGCAAAGACGGCGAAGTCGGCACCCTCGGAGTCGGAGCGAATCACGTCCTCCTTCGAATGGCAGGAGGCGGCCACGAGAAACTGGTCAGTGGTCAGCGGCCGGTGGGCAGCCTGTCGCGCCTCACAAGGCCCGACATCGTCCGCGCGCAGATGAACACCATCGGCTCCCGCAGCCAGCGCAACGTCCGTGCGGGAGTTAATTAACAGCCGGGTCAACGATGAATTCTCACGCACCATCGCGACCACCTCCCGTGCCAGCATTTCCAGTTCTCTCGTGCTCAGATCTTTTTCGCGGAGCTGAATGTAGTCGACACGAGCGCGCACGGCTTCGGCGACTTTGGCGAGCAGGTCGCGGCGGCGGACGCGTTCATCGCCACGAAACTGGCTTCGGTCGGTGATGTAGTAGAGCAAACAGCGGTCAGCCATCACCTCTCAGCGTACTACGAGGTCGCCGACTCTCGTCGGCATTAACGGGTGCCACGTGAAGCGTGAGTTCAGTTTTCGCCAGCGTGGAGCTAAAGCGTGCAGTTAAATGGAGGGTTCCGGGATGCGACGATAGTGAGTGCGAGGCAGAGTGAGGAGAATGATGAGGCTAATGAGGCTTAAGACGGCGACGATAAAAATGCTGCCTTCCGGGCCGGTGGCCCCGCCGCTGAGGATCGGCTTGCCTACGGGGTGGGTGGCGAGAAGATGGTGCTGCGCCATGGTTCCGCTGTCGGCGACTCCCCAGAGGAAGGACTGAGACCAGTCCCACGCGGTGTGGAAGCCGATCGCCCACCACAAAGAGCCGGTGCGCCAGAGACTGAGGCAAAACACCATGCCGACCAAGCCGGCAGAGAGCATGCCGATCGGAGATTCGCCTGGATTCTTGCTGTGGCCGAGGCCGAAGAGGACGGCCAAGATCACGGCGGAAGTCCAGAAGCCGAACGCCTCGCTGTTGCGTGTCCTGGAGGCCCACCGGTAGAAACCAGCGAGACCGCGCGTGAGGGTGTACTGGAGGTAGCCGCGGTTGAGAAACTCCTCGAACAGGCCGACCAGAAGGAAGCCGAACAGCCACATTACCCCGTAACGAAGAATATCGCCGCCAAAGAGCAGGCGCCTGTCGACGACCAAAAGACCGGTCTTCCAGAGGCTCAAAACGAGGAGGGAAAGGCAGACGACTCCCCAGGCGAATCCGGCGAAAAAGTGTGCAACCTTACGGCTGCCGCCAAGGCCATAGACGGAGTTGGGACGGCGCTCGATCTTCGACATGATCCAGGTGACGAGAAGGACGATGACCAAGGGGATGGATTCATTGATGAACGCCGCCTTGAGGGATATCTCCGACATGTTCTTCACGGCGCTTGGATTACGTGGGTGGATCTTGTGGGCGACGAAGTTCGCCGCGATAAGAACGGCCGCCAGTAGGGCGATGAAGACGAGCAGGCTCCAGCCGGCGCGGAGACCGTCCTTGCCGATGAAGATGTTGCGGACAACTGACGGCTGCGCGCTGGGGATTGGTTCGGCGGGTGGCAGCATTGCGTCGTGATTCAAGCGGTCTCCTCGTAGATCAAAGGTTTATCCGCAAACTTATGTCGCGAATTCATGGGCCACTAAGCTGGCGTTCAGGGTCGCGTCTTGGCGATTTCGGGGACAGCCGCTTCGCCGCTGCGCTTCGCTTGCTGCGGGGCGAGATGGTGCTTGGTCAGTCCTGCTCTCAGGAACTCGAAACTTTCCTCCGGCGAATCGGACATCTTGAACAGTTCGAGGTCCCCCGCCGAGATCGTGCCGGCGTCGACCATGGCTTCGAAATTGACGACCTTCTTCCAGTAAGCGCTGCCATAGATGACAACGACAATTTTCTTGGCCAGTTTCTCCGTCTGCGCGAGGGTGAGGATTTCAAAAAGTTCGTCAAGCGTGCCGAAGCCCCCGGGAAAGATCACCAACCCTTTTGCCAGGTACGCGAACCAGAATTTACGCATGAAAAAGTAATGGAACTCGAAGTTGAGCGAAGGCGTGATGTAAGGATTCGGATTCTGCTCCAACGGCAGGTTGATATTGAGGCCGATGGTTTTTCCTCCCGCTTCGTGGGCGCCGAGATTCGCCGCTTCCATGATGCCCGGGCCGCCGCCGGTGGTGACCACAAAGCGGTGGCGCTTGGCCGGGATATGGGTGGACCATTCGGTCAGCAGGCGAGCCAGCCGGCGCGCGTCCTCGTAGTAGCGAGCCATGTCAACCGCCGCCTCGGCGCGCTTCATATCCTTGGCTTGCTGCGCGTCCGGGAGCTGAGCGCCGTTGCCGCGGACTTCGGTCATCCGGTGCGCGGCGTTCTTGTGGCTGTCGACGCGGGCGGAGCCGAAGAAGACAACCGTGTCCTGGATCTGCTCGCGGCGGAAGCGCGAGAGGGGCTCGCTATACTCGGACAACAGCCGCAGAATTCTGCCGTCGGGACTGTTGAGAAATGGTTCGTTTCGATACGCCAGCGGAGCGGGCTTGAGTCTGTGATCGGTCATAAATTGAATCATTGAGACATTGAATCATTGTGGCATTGAGTCATTTAATCATTTGATATTGGGTCATTGGGTTAATGATTCAATGACTCAATGACTCAATAATTCATTCCTCTTCCTGATATTGAATTGCTTCCCAAAATCCGATCCACACATTGAGCACGCCCAAGCCGGTCGCGACGCCGCGCACAAAGCCGCTAGCGACTACAGCGCGAAACGTGGGATAAGAGAAGAGTAGAGGGTTGTCGGACCACTCGGGACGCCAGGGTAGAATCATCAGCATCACCCCAAGCGTCGCGCACAAGAATACGAACAGAAGCACTCCGATGCGGCGGAGCCACAGACGCGCGACCGAAGGCGAGGGCCTGGAAACGGTAACTCGACCCAGTGGAACCGCTGTTTTGGCCGGGGATCTGAGTTCCCCGACACTGGTGGAGTCGCTGGCAAGGGGTAGCTTGGGATCGGAAATCATTGCACGCGTCGTCGTTAGTAAGGCCGTGGGGCGGGCCCGGGATCGGGTCGGATCCCCAGCGCAAGTTTCGAACCCACTGGGTGCATTCTACGACTTCAGAGCCTGAATGCGCTCGGCCACGTCGCGATAATCGATATTTGTGCCGTACACGCCCGTGAAATAGCGCAGTGCCGCCGGCTTGTCCATGGCAGTTTCGCACGCCGAACCCAGCTCATAGTTAATGGCAATGCGCGCGTCCTCATCGAGTCCGGGGATGCTAAGCGCCTTTTCATACCAGCGGATGGCGGCTTCAGGCACTCCTTTATCGATGAAACATTGGGCCAGCCAGGTGTAGGTCTGCACGGGCTGTGCAAATTTCTTGCCGCGCTCGATCGAGGAACAGACTTTCTGCAATTCCGCGATGGCTTCGTCGAGCAGGCCCATTTCGCGGAAGGCAACGCCCAGGTTGTAATGCGTTTCCGGATCGTCATCGCCCGCAATAACCTCTTCTTCGAGTTCCTGTTTCAATGCGCCGAACATCTCCGAAAGATCGACGCTATCGGAGGGATGCATGGCCTGGGCTCCGGCGCCCAGGGGACGCACGGCAGCAGGGCTATAGCTCATCGCAGGAACGCTCGTCGCAGGAACGTTCATCGCAGGAACGCTCATGGCAGGAGCGGCGGCCGTGGCCGCGCCTCCCGCCGATGCTGCGATCGAAGGCATGTCCGCCGGAGCAGCCGGAATCTCAATTGCAATATGTGCCGCTGGTTCGTTCGCCACGGGCTCCGTTTCCGGTTCGGGCGTTTCGGCTGCAGCCGCCGCCGGCCAACCCGGCAACGGTTGGGTGGCAGATGGCTGGGTGTCGGGTGGCTGGTTGTCGAATGGCTCGACTACCGGTGGCTGGGTCTCGGGAAGCTGATCAGCGGGCGCCGGCGCTTGCGGGAAAGAATCGCCGAGCGAAGCTTCCAGATCCGCGACCAGCGCGGTCAATTCACTTGCCTCCGCAGGCGCGGCTTCTGCTGGAGCGGATTCGGCGTGTGCCACCATATCCGGCAAGGCTTCGATCTCGGACTTGTGCTGGGTCTCTATTTCAACTTCGAATCCCTCCGGTTCGTCGGCGTTGATCTCAGTGATTTCCGGCTCAGGCTCGGCCGGCGGCTGGCCGGCGGATTCGACGGCAGCCCGCAACGGATCGAGAATGCGGGCATCGCTGGTCATGGTTTCCAGTTTCTCGATCCCGGTTCGTGCCTGATCGGTCATGAAGTGCTCGATATAGAAGCGGACTTCTTCGACCGTCTCGCCGATCTCAGGATTGCCGGAGGCATCGTCTTCGACCGGGGCCGATAGTGCTGCGGCCGAAGCGTCCTCGTCGACGGGAAGCGAATGCTCCCATTCGGAGGCGAGGTCGGAGGAGAGTTCGGAAGAGGGCTCGGAGGAGAGTTCTTGCCCCTCTGCGGGCGCGTACACCCCCAATCCCTGGATAGCGAATTCCGGATGCGCGGCAGCGACCATTTCGTGATCGGGAGCCGCGGGCGCGGCCATCGGCCAGGGCGCGGGTGAGGCCGCAGCGGCGGCGCGGGCCGCAGGCGGAGCGGCGACCGATGAACCTATGGCGGGCGAAGCGCTCGCCGACGGAGCAGCAGCCAATGACGCAAACGTCGATGATGCAGAAGTCGATGCAGCGGCTTCCGCGCTGCGCTCGTAGCGCGCGGCCAACTCTCCATAGCGCACGGCTTCATCCGGACAGCCGGCATCGTGGTACACGCCTTCCAGTGTGCGGCAGCAGACGGCGGCTTCGGTAAAGCGCTGGAAGCGGGTGTGGAGCGCGGCCAGGCGCTGGTTCAGGCGCACGTCGGACGGTGCCTGGGGCAGAACGCCCAGCAAAGGCACGACCGCCTTGTCCGGCAGATTGTAAGAAAGGAATAGGTCGGCATCGGTGACCGCGGAGCGCACTGCGATGGCGATGTGGTCGGGATAAGATTGATCGATGACCGGAGCGGTCGCTTCCAGTTCCTCCACGATGACCGCTCCTTCTTCGGCGGTGATCCCGATGGCGGGCGATGTTCCGGCCAGGCGCCCCACCACCTGCTGATAGTTCTGCATGTGCAGAGAGTTCTGGGGCTCGGTGGTGGCCAGCATCTGGTACAGGTCGCGAGCGCGGGACAGGTTTCCGTCCTTGACGGAGGCGTGAGCCAGAAGCTCGGTGACTTCGTTGATGTGCGTGCTCTCGCCGGCTTTGTTCAGCAGCTGCATCAGCGCGTCCAGTGCGCCCGAATCGTCGCGCACATGGGCGATCATGGTATGCAGGCTGCCCAGCAGCTTGGTCGAGTCGGTCGCCAGCAGGCGATCGGCGTGGCGGGTGTAAACGTCAAGTGCCTGGTGATATTGACCGAGGCGGGCGCAACCCTCCGCCAGCAAGAACACCCCCTCGGGATCGTTGTGCACGGTCAGCAGCTTCTCGGAGATCGGGACAGCCTCGGTCACGGTCCCGATTTGCAGGTACGCCTTCAGCAGGTCGCGTAAGCCTTCGGGATGAGAATCGAGGTCGGAAGCCCCTTCCAGGTACTCGATGGCATGCTTGGGATCGTCGCTTTCGAGGGCGGCCTTGCCCCGCAGCAGCAGAACGTAACTGTTGCCCGGGTCGAGCGTCAGCATCCGCTTCAGAATGTCTTCCGCGGCGGTGAGTGAACCGCGCGAGCGCAACGATTCCGCCACCGCGCTGAAAATCTCCCACGCCTCTTTCTTTTTTCCCAGCCGGACATAAACCTCGGCGAGCTTGACCCGCATGGGCACATTTTCCGCGTCCATCTCGAGGATCTTCTGGAAAAGCCGCACCGCTTGTTCCAGGTCGCCTACCTTCATGAAGTCTTCGGCGACTTGCAGGTACTGGGCGCGGGCGTCATTGAACAGCCCCTGCTGGGTGTACAGTTCCGCCAGTTTCAAAGATCCATCCACGCTCGGCTGCAGTTTGGTGATCTTCTTGTACATGGCGATGCCCTTGACGGTGAAGCCCTGCGCCGCATAGGCATCGCCCACCATCTTGAAGCACTCGATGGCTTTGGCGTTGTCGCCCAGACGCGAGTAGAGATCGCCGATGGTGTTGTTGACGGTAAGATCCTTGACATCGTGCCTCAGGACCTTTTCATACTCAGCAATGGCGCTCTGCAGCTTGCCCTGCTGGACAAACTTTTCCGCGGCGCTGAGAACCTTCTGTTTATTGAAACCAAAACCAAACGCCATAGGGTGCGGACTCCAGCCTTTTTCCCGCCGAACGCCCGCGTTTTCCTCGAGCGTTGCCCAACGGGTCCTAACCTCGCCGGGAGATTCCCAGGCGAAACCCCGCAAACCGCGCAACCGGGATCGCGGAATAACCTGATTGTAAGGCCGCGCACCCTCAGTTCGATGGTTACCGACGATTACCGGGGTTACCGAAAGGGAGTGTACGTCCGGTTCCGGAAAACCTTCGCTTCCCGCTGCCAAAATGGAAGCGTAGATTCGGCAACCGGATCGCATTGACTAGCTTCCCGTGGACTTTCGCTCTATGGACTTGCGCTCTTCCCAGCGTTCCCGCACTCCCGCAAGAAACCCCTTTTTGTCCGCTCGCATGAGTTGGACGAGCGCTTGATTACCGGTATCTTCGTGCGCGGCCGCCCAGAGGACCATTTCCGTGAGAACTGGCGCCAGGTCAATCCCTTTCGCTGTTAGCTGGTAAATCAGCTTCCGTCCGTCCCGCGGGTGTGGTATCGCGGTGACGATTCCATTCGCAGCCAGCCGACGCAGGCGATCGGCCAGGATGTTCGTCGCGATCCCCTCGTAACACTCCATAAATTGCTTGTACGTCCGGAACCCTCGCAGCATCATGTCGCGGATGATCAACAGCGACCAGCGATCGCCCAACATCTCCACCGAAGCGTTCAGTGGACACTCCGACCGGCGCTTGGCATCGCGCTTCTGGGGCACATTTTGATTCTACATTTTTCACTTGCATTTCACAAGTAACATGATTCATAATCTCGGGCCGTGGGGATATTCTTTATCCTATGCAGCCCGTGGCGTGCTGCCGAACATCTGAATCATGGCCGCTCACCGAGGCCGCTGACAATGCAAAGAAGACAATGCAGAGAGAAAGATGACGTCGAACTTCAATCTGGTCGATTCACAAAAAACAATAGAAAGAAGAGGAGACAACTATGGACGCGAAACCCACGCACGAACAAGCGCAACTCCACCTGCAGATCTATGACATGCGCCGCGAGGCCCGGCTGCGCCAAGCCCGCGATTGGTTCTTCAAGAACTACTTCGTGGACAATCTCGACGACTGGATGCGACTCGCGGCGCCGGGAACGGAAAATGGCG